>Ga0164315_10002242_pt1 | contig 14815 bp, 16 predicted proteins | sample GuaBasSedimGuay6_FD_113737 | JGI IMG/M metagenome (GOLD analysis project Ga0164315, IMG submission 113737) | Subseafloor sediment microbial communities from Guaymas Basin, Gulf of California, Mexico - Guay6, Core 4569-2, 0-3 cm | ecosystem: Environmental > Aquatic > Marine > Hydrothermal vents... | reverse complement strand
GCTTCCTACCATTAAGACTTCTAATAAATGGGATGTCACAGTATCTAAGTTTACTAAGGAAGAATTAGAAGGTGCTACAAAAGAAGAAATCGAAACTTACTTGATTGAATTAGGGTATGCTAAAAAATCAGTTGGCTCTACTTACAATCGTCTGCGTACTGCATTAGGATTCGAAGCTCCAGTATCTATGTCGACTACATTAGTTGAATGGTATATCGAGCAAGTAAAAGCTGGTGCGGAAACTGATAACGATAGTATCAAAATAGCTGCTAAAGAAATCGGCATGACCGGCACATCACCTGGCTACTATGTAGGTGTATTCGCAATAGTTAAAAAAGTACTAGATAAGGTTGCACAAGGTTAGCACCTTGCAGTTATAAGTTATATACCGAGGGGGAGTTGATTATCAGCTCCCCCTTTGTACCATTAGGAGATATAATGAACAGAATGTCAATAATAGATTACTTCTTAAGCATAGCTGCTGCAGTATCTCAGCGAGCTACATGTGGTAGAAGGTCTGTAGGTTGTGTACTGGTCGACAAGCACCATAATATAATATCTACAGGTTATAACTCAGTTCCATCTGGACATCCTCATTGTCCTACTCAAGAATCTTGCCCAGGGGCTAGTGACGAGTCAGGTGATACTAGCAGATGTATCGCTCGCCATGCAGAAGATATTGCACTATCTAAGTGCAAGGATATATATGCTGTCCATACATGTTATGTGACGGTGTCACCATGCGCTAACTGCGTAAGGCGACTAATTGATACAGGATGTAAAAGGATAGTTTTTGAAGACTTATACACTGACAAGGTGGCTGAGTCTATATGGACTAGTGAAGATAGAGTTTGGATTCATAACAATAAGGATGAACGATGAGTTATAAAGAGTTAGTTAAGAAGCGTATAATCTCTGGTGATACCAGCAGACCAGATGATTTATATCCACTACTGTTGAAGGAACTACGTAAAGAGAAAGAGATTTACGTATTACCATTCATCAGATACCTGCTTAAGGGCAGTCAGTTCGACCATGATAAAGGAGTCCTTGATGTAGGCGGTCATGATGGTTTCTTAATACATGGTGCAGAGTTTGAGGGATTGGTAGTAGTTGATAAGAAGGTAAGTGTTAAATACGACGATATTGAATATCATGAAGAGCTATTTAATCCAGGAGATTTAAAAGGGTGTGATACTATCATATTCTCTGATGTGTTGCATACCATGACAGATGAGAAGATAGAGTATATCTTAAATTATGTAAACGTATGGAGCAGAAATATAATTGTCATAGAGGAGAAGTATGATGACTTCCTTGATTTAAGACTTAGAATATATGGTGCAGGTAAGTGTATAAACGAAGGGTTAATAAGCAAGTGTCTAGGCTGTGACTCTGTACCAGTAGGTAATCACAATATATGGGTGAATGCAAATGGCTAATTTAAATGTAGGATTTAATTTCGAAATAGAGTCATACCTAAAGATTCTCTCATTAAACGCAGCTGGTCATAAGAATAAGGTTACCAGCGTATACTGTTCTGACAATGAGCATAGCGAATACTCTGCACGACCATTATACAGATTCCCTGAAGGGGCTGATATGGAGAGATTGCTGGATGCTAACGAGGCGTTTCTAGTTAATGACATTACCATGTGGTACACCTCTAACGCCATAACTGTAGGCAAGAAAGCAGACTTTGATATTGACAAGTTCAGAAAGTTAGCTAATACGTTATGGGAGGCAGGCATAGGCATGATTATAGCTGATACCTTCTTATTAGAAGTATTAAGTAGCTTTAAGTACCAGCCTAGAGTAGAGCTATCTACCATTATGAGAATCGAATCTCCAAGACAGTTGATAGCTCTTAAGCAGCAATATCCATTCATTACCAAGTGTGTCATGCACATAAGCTATAACCGGTCATTCATGTTGCTGAAGCAGTTCATAGCAGCTGGTAAACACTGCGGTATAGATATAGAGGTATTAACCAATGAACTATGTGGTACAGGCTATGAGACGCCTAAATCAGGTGGAGCTAGTGCGTGTATCCATAGAGACTCTTGTTATAACTGTCACGCTGTTAACAAGACCTTAGAGGACGCTAAAGCTTATAAGGGATATCCATTCAATCGCTGTATAGGCAACAGATATGGTGGTGATATATCATGGCTGATGCTTCAATGGATTCTACCTGAAGACATGCAAGTGTATGAGGATATTGGTGTAACGTCATTTAAGGTAACTGGCCGCACAGCCACAAGTGACTTCCTGGACACAGTCCTTACTAAATATGTGAAAGGTAGATTCGATGGCAACCTGCTACATCTGTGGAAGTCCATTAGCTCCATTAACCGCGATAAGGAGGAACTAGATAACAGTAGCTCCATTGATACTGAGAAGCTTAATGGATTCATCAAGATTTTTGCTGAAGAAGAGATTGAGTGCCATTCAAGACTATGTGGCATAGACTGTAACTATTGCGAGGAGTTTTACAATGCGAATTTTTTATAAGTTAAATGCAGCCAGCAGAATGACATACTGGTCAATTGAACCTGAAGCTGATGGATATATAGCTTGCCATGGACTAGTAGGGGGTGCGTCTCAATCTACCTTCGAACACATACCTCATGGTAAGAGCGGTAGGACTGTAAACCAGCAGATAATTCTGCAGATAAATAGCAGAATCAAGCGAAAGCTTGACCAGGGATTTAGCGAGACTGCTGAGGAAGCACTATGCCCTGCTACCAATCAGCTCAAGCTACCAAGCCCTATGTTAGCCCACAGAATGGATAAGAGTAAAGTAGGCCTCCAAGATGGTGCGCTGATGCAATATAAATATGATGGTCATAGATGCTTAATAGCTAATGTGAATGGAGAGCTTAAGGCGTACACGCGTACTGGCATACCAATCACGTCTATCTCTCACATTATCAGTGCGTTGCAGGAAGTAATACCATTAGGAGAAGTGTTAGATGGTGAGCTGTATATCCATGGTATGCCTCTGCAGAATATAGGCTCACTCGTTAGACGTGAGCAAGCGGATTCTGCGCTTCTAACCTACGTGGTATATGACATAGTCAATGACTCACCATATCCTGATAGACTAGAGATTCTGTGCAACATGATTATCAGATGCGAAGCCTGTATAGTGCTAGCCCCTACGCTCGAGGCTGATGGATTAGACCTTACAACTGAGCTGACCAATGCCATATCAAATGGGTATGAAGGCCTCATAATTAGGCAAGGCGATAAGGGCTACGAGGTAGGTAAAAGAAGCAGCAGCCTGTTAAAGGTCAAGAAGCACATGTCGAGCGAGTTTCTTATAGTCGATATAGAGGAATCCAAGAATGGCTGGGCCATCTTGGTATGTGAGACACATGAGGGTAAGAGATTCAGATGCTCAGCCCCTGGCACCATAGAGGAGAAGACAGATATGCTAATAAATAAGCTAGAATATATTAGCCTGGAATATGTAACAGTTAACTATTTCAGTATAACCAATAATGGTATTCCATTCCATCCTGTAGCAGTGGAGATTCGTTATGGGCACTAATAGTAGAAGAGGGTTAGACCCTTTACCAATAGGTAAGATAATAGTGAGAGCGGTTATAAGCAGACCGAATAGCAGATTAGCAGATATAATTGAAGATACTGGGATAGGGATTACCTTGATAACGTCGTCTGTCCAATGGTTACTAGATGAAAGGCTACTAGTTACTAATCCTGATGTATATCCTAGACAAGTAGAAGCGACTGAAGAAGGCGAGTATAAGTTATCTACTAATTGGAATGGGCTAAAGTCCGTAGCAAGTAGCTTCGAGAAGAGTGTAACAGAATTCTGCAAGTTAACTAGAAGATTCTGCGATTTGACCATTAACAGAGACAAGGTAATAGGCGAGGCAGGTGACAAGCGCATGAGACCAGTTTCAGATGAATTTGGACTAGCTGTATTAGATGCAGTGAGTAATGTGTATAATGCAAGTGCCAGTAGAATTGTAAGTAGGACAAGTATAAGCCGCACATGTACAGCTAAATGGTTAAGGATTCTAATTGCCAATGAGATAATAAGAACCTACAAATTACCTGTCAATGTTACAGGTCATACCTTGACAGATAAGGGATTAAAACTGTCAAAGTCTGACTGGAATGGTACTGAAAATACTATCGGACTAAAGGCTGTCTAGCCACTTCTTTCTAGCAAGGTATTCTTCAATGGATTTAGCATCCTTGAAGTTACCTTGCTCACCATCAGACGTATTACTTCTAGCGGCAGCTCCTGCCATTCTATCAGAACTCCACGTACCATCTTCTGCCATACCTAACAAGCCATGCTTAGCTGGATAACCCTTATTATATAATGAGGTAGCTACGCGACCTAGTCCAGTAGCTCTTCCTAAATGGCTAGTGGCAAGTAGTGAGCCTAACCCTAGTCCAGCAGAATTCTTGATACCAGACCTACCAGTACCGCCAGGACCCCTATGCTCTAAGTCCTCATACTTAACTAACTTCTGTAAACCTTTAATCTTGCCGCCTTTCTCCAGTAGCAGCCTATCCATGTCATTCTCTCTTAAATGGTTACTCAAGCGCTTGACATCGACATTACCATATACGTCCATGCCTTTATCTCGTAAGAGCTTACTCATGGCATAGCGCTCATTAAGCTTCTTGAACCTATTGACAGTACCTCGCCCCTTATCTCTTCTGATACCTTTTGTCATGGAATCATCAAGAACCTTAAGCATAGGGCCAAGTGCGTTAGCCATTACCAGATTACCATTCTTATAAGCAGTATCTATGGACGCCTTAAGGTCAGTCCGTATCTCCATAAACTCTTTACCAGTAAGAGTCCTAGCTTCACCATTAGCTTTGCTAGTACGAGATATTCTACCTGAGAATTCCTTATATTCTGCAAGAGCCTTCTTGCCACCTTTAGACTTATTCTTTTCAAGAGCAGACTTCATAGAGGCAAGCTTTCCTCTCTCTTCCTTGGTCATATACGTACTGGAGTTTGTCTCCATCTTGTCGTACTCTTTACCAATCTTAGTTACGTAGTCATTAAGCTTGTCAACTGTCATGTGCTGAACTCTGCCCTTAGGCACGCCCATAGCACCATAGGCTACTTCATTCTTTACCTGCTGGTTAGCTAACGTATTCTGCCCCATGAAATCTGCAGTATCGCCAGTAGCCTTCATTTCATTCTCGAACTTAAGCATACTCCTAGAGCCTGTATCAACTCCTGGTGTAGGCATACCGCCCTGGTCTTTAAACCACTCAACGATACGTCTCTCATCAGACCCTTTACCATAGAAGTCTGGTGCCTTGGATAACCATGGTTTAAGGATTGCGCCTGCAGCGCCTCCAAGACCGCCCGCTACAGCACCACTAGTCATATCGTCATCATAATGAATACCTGCTTCAATGGCGCCAGCAGTGGACCCCTCAGAAGCTGACCTAGCCAACGTCTTACCCCATGGACTAGTCAGCTTAGGCTGCTTAGCAATCCTGGCTGCACGAGTGGCCAAAGGCTCTATAATCTCCTTCTGAGCTTTACGAGCCATCTTACCAGTAAGAGACTGCCTACCTGCCAGCCTAGCAGCTAAGTCAGTAGCAAACTTACCTACAGTGCTACCAGCCTTACTACCTAACATACTAGCACCCTTGGATAGGACAGACGCCTGCTTGGCTGCTATAGGGCCAGTGCCAGCACCAGTAGCAAGATATGGTATCATGCCACCTACCAGATTGGTACCTACTGCGCTATTATTCTGGAAGTCCTCATACAGCCTATCCTTCTCTGCCTGGTCCTTTCGTCTGGCGATAGTGCGGTTAATAGGCCCGCTGCTCTCGCCACCACTCATTGCGTCTAGGGCAAAGTCGCCTATATCAGCTGCACCAGTAAGGAGCTTGTCAGTCTCTCTTCCTGCAGCTACCATGGCTTGCTCACCCCATGACATAGAGTCTATATCTTCTACTCTAGCCTCTTGAGCTATGGCAGCTGGTGACCTAGTGGACATCTTTTCTTTGATACCATTATAAGTATCTGTGATAGTCTTAGCTGCAACCTTCAACGATGGCAAGCCATATTCATTGGTGCCATCATCCTTCTTATCATTGCCATCTAGTGATGGCAGACCATACTCGTTACTCATCTGCAAACTCCCACTTAGTTCCGTCCTCTGACACTCTCATCAGTCTGCCATTAACAGGCGAACGCATAGTATGACCAGGCTGAAGGGCTCCGCCTCTTGCCCCAGACTTGTCACGCATATTCTTTTCGAGGACATCTCGTGAACGTCTCTTCTGGTCTATGACGCCCTGCTTATCGCCAGGAGATTCGAAGTAAATGGACATCTGCTGTTCTAGCTCACTTACTGGTATCTGCGCACCAGACTCGTCTCTGACGTTAGCTAGAATCCAATCACCCTGAGCCTGTGACAAGCGTTGCTCATCATCGGATTGTACCCAGCCGCCTATTCCTCTAGGAAGCTTATCACCAGCATACTTAGACCATGAGGTAGGGTCTACGTTAGTACTCTCTAGCTCCTTCAAGTTTCTTGAGGCGTCGTCCATACGATTACTAAAGCCTGCAGCCTTATCCTGATTGACAGTAGTGGTACTGCTTTTTAATGGTGTAGGGATTCCTTTGTTAAATATCCAGTTACCATTGATACCGAAATAGTCTAACTCCTCGCTAGTAAGCTTCTTACCTTGCTTAGGGTCTACCTGGTCACCAGTATTGATATTAATCCCTGGGCCTTTACCAGCAGCCTTGAAGTCACTATACAGCTGCTTCTCTTCTGGAGACATGCCAGAGAATCGGTCATAGCCTACAGACTTAGTCCTATTTCTCTCTCGCATTCTAGCGCGTCGCATAGCACCTGATACGGTATTAGCGTTATTGCTACGACTAGTAGCGTTACTACGCTGATTATTTAATTTACTGACTAAGTCACGCATACCCTGCATAGTGATATTAGTCTTATCTTTCATGCTTTGAGTCTGTCTATTACCAAGGTTATTCATGGAGGACTTCTGCATATCAGGCATAAGCTTGGTTAACAGAGTATTTATCAGCGTAGCATCACCTGACTCCATCATTGACTTGTTACGACCATAGATAGACTTCTGCTCTGCATCCTGCGTGGATGCTATAAGCTCGTCATATATACTACCTGCATGCGAGGATGTGCTGAGAGCCTGCTCCTTGTCATAGGCTCGCTGGTTATCTATCTTCATCTGGGCTGCTACAGCTGGATTGGTACGCTGAGCTCTAGCAGTAAGGAAGTCGTTTAAAAACTGATTCAGTCCCATGACTATCTCCGGAACCAAGGTCTACCAGAAGACCAAGGCTCTTCTGGTGTCTGGCTATTATTAATCAATGCCATTAATCCAGCTACCCCTGGGCCCTTGTCGTATACGTCATGGTATCTCTCTGATAATGGTAATAGGCCAGGGTCACCATAAGATGCTGATGTATTACCACCACCTGATTGGCCACCGCCTTTACCAGTATTACCCTGCTGACCAAGTAACTGGCCTAAGCCTGATAACCCGCCACCATCACCGCCGCCAGATGCGTCGGTTGCTCCACTAGCTGCGCCATCAGCGCCACCTAGACCTTCTAATAAACCTGCTGCTTGTGCCATTATTTTGCTCCGCCGCCTGCTGAGTGACCCCAGCTGTCTGAGCTGGAGGTAGAGTTACCGGTAGACTCTTTAATAGGTCTGCCTAAGATACCAGATAGTGTCTCTAGGCCAGATGCCCCAGAGTTAAGGCTACGTAGCCCACCATCACCAAATCCTTCCATTTGACTGCCCATGTTAAGTGCCTGATTAGAGTTCAAGTCTTGCCCTCTTAACATGTCAGACATCATGCCTTGCCGCGCTACGTCACTCTGCATACCAGCTATATTAGTTCTAGCGTTAGCATCATACATACCTGCTGCTGCCGTACCAAGCGCCTGCGTAGCTGCATTAGACCCACTAGTGTAGTTATCCATGTATCTTCCATACATGTCATACTCTCTATTCATGGAGTCATTGAATGAGTTATAGTCACGGTTAAGTGACTGGTCGTACATATTATAATCAGACTCTGCCATGTTGCGCTGGGCATTCTTATTAATATCCTCGTACCCTCTCGACGTCGCTACACCATGACGGCTACCGCCTGACATACCTGATACAGCTGCTCTAGCATCTAGGTCAGATAACATCTGCTTACTCTGCCTTCCAGCATCGTCAGCTATTCTATCCTTCATGGTATTCATGTATGGATTCTGAGGCTGGTTGTGAGGCTCCCACATACCATTGACTCCTCTGCGATATGCCTTACCTGGCTGGAAGTTATTTCCGCCACCTAGCACACCTGCAAACTGACCTAGCCCGTTAAGACTCTGCTGGCCAGGCTGGTAGGGGTTATTGACAGAGTTGCTAAACATCTGCTGTAATCCCATATCACCTGTTGCACCACCTCTTAACTGTTGTTGCCAAGAACTGTTGGCATCAGCATTTCTGCCTTGTGCATTACCAATTGACTCATTAACTAATGGAATAGATTGGTCCTTGTACTGCTCATCATACCATGTACCTGCTCTATCATATAATCCAGCTAATGGCTCTGACTGCCACTCTGGTACCTCGCTAGCAAAATTGCTATTCGCACCTGACTCGTCGCTTGAAAAACTAGCTCCCGCGCCCATAAATCACCTATATCTCTAATGTAATGGTTACTCTACAATTGCTGGTATCAATACCTGGGATGGCCTTTATCCACCCTCTCCTAGCCCCTAGGGCTTGTACCATATCGCAATCCGCTTGTCTAGCTAAGTCAATCAACTGTTCATGGACGCTAGGCATCCACTCAGCAAGTTCTCTTCCACCTAGTACAGGTATGTACAAAGCTCGTTTACCAGTATCGAACGTCTTGATGCTGGCTACCATGCAGGCAAGAATCTCTTCGCCTCTAGTAATCAGCAGTAACGTCTCGTCACCAGCAAATAATCTTTTCTTTATACCGTATACAGTTAACTCGTCTGGTGCATTGTCTGCCACTAGTTGTAAGTGATTCTTAACCTTAGGCCATAAAAGCCTGATATTCTCTTTCTCTACTTTTTCTAATCTTATATCAATCATATTACCCTCACCCATCCTGTTGTCTTATAGAACCATAGGCCTTCCTGGTTAATGGTTGGCATAACAGGCTCCTGGAAATATCTTAAGTCACCAGGTGAAGGCCTAGCAGGAAGCTTCCTTACTGGAGAGAATGTTTGAACTCTCAAGAAAGAATCAGCTATGCGGTTATCAAGAGTTACTAAGTACTCTGATAAATCATCATCTAATCCTAATGGTACATTGATGGTAGTGAATAATTCCATTATCTGGTTCCACCATTAACATAAGTTATTCTCATACCTGAGTATATCCACCTGCCACTTATATGGTCTTCATTCGATGATATACGCCACGCTATAAGTTCACTTGATAATCTTATATCTAACTTCCTCTGAGAAGGCTGGAATGTTACTGCAGGCTTCCATATTATTGGAGCGTCTATATATGCCTGAGTGCCAAACTGTATATCTACTGGGACATTAGTTTTGATAGAAGGGTAAATAGTGACTATTGATGATATGTCGCCTTTAGCAGATATATCAAGGTTACTACGACCAATGAATGACTCTTCTCTAACTATATCATCACCAGACAGCGTGTCTAGCACAGCTATTGAGGAGTTACTATCTGATACTGCAACTATAACATTGTCTACTGGTGAGGTATGCTCAGCTCTCCATATATTACCTGCATCATCCCATGATAATGTTTGCGAATCCCATGTACCACCACTGTGAATGTGTCTTCCATAAGATGCAAATTTGTTACTTATTGGCAAGCTTCTAACGGACCAATTGTCTTCTCTCCAATTATATACATAAGCTACATCGGGGGTATCGCTACTTTTAGTAGGTATACAGAACCATGCCTCGAATGCTGATGGATTACTGACTGCGTAACACTTGTCTACAGCTGCATGGTTAATATCCCTTAAGTATCTAACAAGAACTTTACCGGCTAGGATAGACTTGAATGTTGTACCATTAGTTTTATATATGTCACCATCAGACATGAACAAGTGGTAATTCTCTGCTGATACTACGCAGTTAGTGCCTAATATGCCTATAGCCTCAGTTACGATTCTGGACCTGAATATGAACTCGCCGCCTATAAAATCAAGCGAGGTGATTCCTCTCTCAGAGTATATCAGGAATGAGTCTCTGAGCGATAGTCCATCATATATCTTACCTAAGTCACCTGACAGCTGGCCTTTACCTGCTATAGCTGACGGGTCACTCTCGTCCCAAGTAAATGGTAGTGAGTTAGCGTCTGCAGGATGTGACCATCTATATCCATGAGGAATGACTTCGTTTACGCCTGTTAAGCCTAAAGCAAATATCATGTTCTTAAACGTTCTCATTACGCTGCATGACTTGTCAGCAGCTTGCCAAGTAACTCCTGGCGAGAACTCAAGGTATTCCATGTTAACACTGGTATCTATTGGAGACCAGTATGATGGGAAGCTACCTGGATTATTGGCAATCAAGATATTGGCTAGATTAGCCATAGTCCATAACATCTCATTAACTGCCGTGCTGCCTGCAGATATGTCATACGATAGACTTCCATCAAATGCCTCTACAGAGGTTCTACAGCCTACTACCCATATATCAGTGCCTGCTGCACTAGCTACGTAATGTATGTAACCTGGAAAGTTATCTACTCCTCTGCTAGCCCATTCTGAGTAACCTCCAGCAGAGAATATCATACCTGAATAGCATCTGAAATTAACTCCTTCAGTTATAGCCTCACCAGGTAATTCCCATGATGGTATATCAGTATTTAGGCCTATAGAGCCTGATAGAGTAACCTGGTGACTTTTCATATTTATCCAATCCTAGCCATATTGACTGAGTTGTTAAGTCTCTCTAATTGCTGAGTCTGACCTCGATTAGTGCTACTAGTTTCTACCTGAAGGATAGGCATCCACGCCATTGCGCACTTGGAGTTATTGGTGTCATTACCATTAACATCCTTGCCTTGAACCTCGGTATACCATGCACACCTGTACATCTTGTTATCCCTAATCTCTTCGCACTCAGAGCCTAGAGGGCAAGTGACTATGACTTCACGCATATTATGACGTCTGTATATCTAGGAGACCAGCCAGAAACCTCTGTACTACCATGTGAGTGAGAGGCACCATTACCTACAACAGACGACGTACCGCCGCCAATAGCTATATCGCCACCAGACTGCAAATTAGCCAAGCCTGTATAAGCTATCACTGAGTGACTATGGGCTGGCATCTCTGCTACTGTCAGTGAATGACCACTAGTTGCATGAGTATGGTCAAAGGATATTGGGCTTGAGTTACCTCCACCACCTGCACCTGCAGTTGACACGACACGTAACATATAATCATTATAACTAACATCCTGTACCCACCCTGATGGAGCTGAAGTATTATGGAATAGCATCCTACTACCAGCAGGTATACTTGCCGTACCACTACTTATGTTATCTATCTGAGACTGGATATTACTATTAAGTCCTTCAGAATAGTTAAGCTCTGCCTCTGTAGCAGCTATAGGGATAGCAAAGCCTAGGCCTGCAGCCCCTGGAAATTGATGCTTAAGAACATCTTTTATCAATCTCAAATGGTCATCGCCCTCTGACTGAGGGTCATTACCAGTTGGATTGGTAGCAATTAAATCTGATATAGACTGACCTGTCTCAATTGGCATGATATTCTCCTAAAAGTGATTTGTATAGTTTGACAATTCAAACGTTGGAATAGTGTAAGTATCAATAACTAGCGTATGAATAGAAGCTAGTGGGAAGCACACGATTCTGCCATCAGGCGTTAGTGTACCACCTGACCATTTAGCAGGGTCATTACCAAGACTTCCTATTGTTCTAACAGTGTCATTAGTATGGTCAATCTCTAATATACTATTAGCGTTATAAGGAATGCCGTACAGCTTGCCGTCAGCTGCTAAACAGGTTCCTGACCACTTACTAATCGCGTTATCGCCAGTAGGTATATAAGTAATATTGTCATTTGAGGTATCGATTACTAGCACGTCAGTCTTAGAGAATGGTGCGCAGTATATCTTTCCATTAGGAGCAAGCGCACCACTAACCCAGCTACCATTACCATTACCTGCCTGAACAGGAATAGATGTGGTCACTCGAGTTACAGGATTAATGACTAGTATCTCGTCTGCCTCTCTTGGGATGCAGTATATGAGCCCATTAGGAGCTAGTATAGCACCAATCCATTTAGACGAGCCAAATGACGACGTATCACCAAACTTAGACAGCGTGTTATTCGCAGGATTAATCTCTAATACTTGGTTGCTCTCATAAGGAGCACAGTATATCTTACCATTAGGAGCTAGAGCTCCACCTGCCCATAACTGGTCACCTACCTCTGTACCGAACGTATCACCTGTGCGATTAACTGGGTCGACTACTAAGACAAAATCTGCGTTATGAGGTATACAGTACATCTTGCCATTAGGTGCTAATACACCACCTAGCCAGCCGCCAGACGAGTGTCCAGTAAGGTCTAAGAAGTGATAAGCCTCACCTGTACGAGTGTCAAGCTCTACTATATCAAGTGAGTTATATGGTATACCATATACTTTACCATTGGATGCAAGCACGCCGCCTGTCCAGCCAAGATTACCTGGCACACTGCCAAGTGCTAATAGGCCAGCATGCGGAGGGGTTACCTCTGTAAGAGTCAAGCCATTTAATGGTGACCGGCTCATGTGGTCAAAGTTCAGGAATCCTGTAAAGATATAAGGCGCTATGCGCGTATCTATATCTTCTGCCCATTCCTGAACTGTAGTACCGTCAGTATGCATGGAGCTAGTGTCAATATCTACCTGACTAGCATCTACGTCATGAGGGTTATCAGTCTTCTCAGTATGTGCCTGCAGTAGCTGATAAGCGTAAGCGTTAAATGTGCACGATACTACAGCAGAGCCACTTAATGATATACCTGGAATATTGGTATTAATGCGCTCATTATACACTCCATTAATAACTGTAGATGTGATAACTGCCCTGTATATCTTGTTTGGTGCGATGAATCCGCCTAGCCCTGACTCTCTATTTCCATTATCATCAAGGATAGAATACCATGCATCATTCGACTGCGATATATCTATAGCATCCTCAAATGACACTAGACCATTAAGTGCACCTGCTAATATAATAGGCTGATTAACTGAATAGCCTATTGTGAAGGTTCTCTCTGAGACCCAGTCTCCTACCATACTCATGTTAATCTAATCTCCAAAGGTGTGCCTGACCATCTGCTGATAAAGTCGTCGCTGACTATCTCGCCTATAGCGCTCTTGAATCTCGAATCCCACAAGGCTGCACCTTCTGGACTCTTTATGAATGCGTTTATTTCTACCAATATACCATGGACATATATGTCAGGATGCTTCTCTGTCAACCAATTAGTTGGATTAGTATTGTCCAGATGAGTTATATCCTTATGGTATATAATCTCTAGCTGACACCCCTCCAATACAGGTACTATATGAAGCTGGTCAGCAACTATAGAGTATGCAGGTGAGGTTGAGCCTGACAAATGATGTTTATTCAATTGTTCTGGTGTATACATTGGTAACGTGATTCTATTGCCTGTACCATCAACTATCTCTATGTCACGGAGTGACGAGAAGCCCTCAGGCAACCCAAAATACTCTTGGTCAGTTAATATAGTCAAGCAAGTTCTTATAGCCATCTGCTGGACTTGTAAGGCCCTATTAATACGTGATTCAGTCATTAGAATGAACGTATCAATCCTGTCAATGACCTCTGCATCAGTCCTGTCAGAATACGCTATAGCTGCCTCAGTTATCTGTAAATAATTCATTAGTAGTTATCCGCTAACCATGTTTTATGTGTTGCCAAGCTACCACCAACTAAGCCCATAGTTGAATGAGCCTCTAAAATCTTCTGTGGACGAGATAGCTCATAAGCTATGTGAGGTCCACTGACATTAAATACTTGTCCATCAAACGTTCTAGTGGTTCCCCATACCCATGCTGCACCATTCACTGATATGCCTAAGTCCAATAGGAGAGTGCTACTGTCCCATATAGCACATACTGTAACAGTGTCACCAGGAGCAAATGGCTCATTATTAGTGATGATATTAGTACCATCATTAAATCTAGCACCTACAACGGTAGAGGCAATCTCTAGCCCTGCGTACTCACCTGTTCCCATGCCTATAAGGCCATAAAATAGATTAGAGTCTGACGTAGATATGAACTTAGCTAGTAGTGTACCATTGTTATGGTCTACATCATCATTATAGCCTTCTGGTACAGTAAGTAACTCGTCACTCTCTGCATCAAGTGATTCGGTATCTACTGTCATATTGTAGCCTGTTGGAGGTGACGTGGAGGTAGCTGCAAGTTCTACCTGTACTCCATGTAAGCCTATACCATTAACTCCGCTACCACTGAATAACGGGTCAGCTACTCCTTGGTCATTTGGAGAAGGCTGCATAATCACATACTGGCTACCTGTCCCATTAGACATTGCGGTCCACCAGCATCTATACCATCCGTTACCAACATCTTCCATACCGTGAGCATTCACACTGGCGCCTGAAGAGCCTGTGACACCATTTAATAAGTCGAAGTATGCGAATGCATCAGCAAATCTAAATAATGGCCTGAGAACAAGATATTTAAGACCTTCTGACCTTGCGAATACGCTAAAAG
>Ga0164315_10002241_pt1 | contig 14815 bp, 19 predicted proteins | sample GuaBasSedimGuay6_FD_113737 | JGI IMG/M metagenome (GOLD analysis project Ga0164315, IMG submission 113737) | Subseafloor sediment microbial communities from Guaymas Basin, Gulf of California, Mexico - Guay6, Core 4569-2, 0-3 cm | ecosystem: Environmental > Aquatic > Marine > Hydrothermal vents... | reverse complement strand
TAAGAAAATAGTGCATATTTTATTAAAAAATGAGGAAAATGGCAAGTCCTTTGACGAATTTTTTGATAAAATAGGTGCATTTTATTGTTGTTATAAATTGTGCTTGAATTATGCAAAGGTCTCTGATTGTAATTTAATTTTGTAATCTATTGTTTTTTAAGGGAATTATTGGCGGAGCTAAAAGCATCACTTCCGCATATCGAAAGTCAATTAGAGCTTCATTAAAAACCAGATGGGAGCTATCGTTGATTAAAAATTCCGCAGATATAATTTTATATCTTTTACAGGCTGTTGTGTTGTGAGACCTTTGCACAAATCAAGTGCTGTTTAGAGAATGTGCGAGCATAGTGCATTTTGTGTGTTTTGTGTGTTTTATAAATTGTGCTTGATTATTGTATGTATTCTTAATAAATGGTGGAGCTAGGCGGATTCGAACCGCCGACTTCAACACTGCCAGTGTTGCGCTCTACCAACTGAGCTATAGCCCCAATCTTTGAAAGTGGGTTTTTAACTATCAACTATTACCTATCACTTATTAACTATTTTAGTCCTGCGATATATGAAGTAACAGCTTGCATCTCGTCAACTGTCATCCGTTTAACCACATCACGCATAACTGATTTTTCATCGTTAAATCGTGCGCCTGATTGAAAGTCTTTGAGTTGTTTTAATGAATAAACCTGATTTTGTCCTGATAAAGCAGGATATTTAGCACCTGGGTTACCCTCGCCTTTTGGTCCGTGGCAACCAATACAGGCTGGGATATTGACCCCTGTTATACCACCGCGATAAATATCTTGTCCTTTTTTGATGGCATCACTCATTGGAATGGGTTTAATTTTTAATTTTTGTGCTGAAAAAAAGGCGGCAATATTCTCCATATCTATCGGAGTTAAGGCTGCCACCATCCCGATCATTGTGGCATCTTTACGGGTTTTATTAGCTTTTAAGTCTGTTAGTTGTTTGATAATATAAGGCTCGCCCTGTCCTGCAAGGTTCGGAAAGTTTGGTGCCATAGAATTGCCATCGGCACCGTGGCATGCCACACAGGTGGCAGCTTTGACAGCCCCTGCTTTGGCATCTCCTGCGTAAGAAATATTAGACATAGAAAAAGCAAAACCAACAACCAACAAAAATAATTTATTCATTAAAAAATCTCCAAAAATTTATAAAATAGATTAAAATAACCGCATATTTTACCAACAATTATATACATATGCAAGATATTTTTAAATTATTTAACAAAACTCAATTTTTCAAAAGCGCCACTATGTTGTCGCAATGCCCCGCACAAAGCACAGCAGAGGTGGCAATTATCGGACGTTCAAACACTGGTAAATCAAGCTTTATCAATGTCATATGTAACCAAAAATCATTATGCAGAGTCGGCAAAACACCAGGGCGAACCCAGCATATAAACTTTTTTAACATAATTGATAACTGGTTTATTGTGGATTTACCGGGGTTTGGTTTTGCCAAAATTAGCAAAAAACTCCAACAAGCTTGGCACAAAGAGCTCAACAATTACCTCAAAAAAAGAGATGCTCTAAAAGCTGTTTTTATTATAGTTGATATTCGCCGTGATTTAACCCCTGATGATGAGGATATTATTAAAATGGCAATAGAATATAATCTTTTACCAGTTATAATCCTCAACAAAGCCGACAAAATATCAAAGTCGGCGGCAAAAAATCAACTTATGATTCATCAAAAACACTATAATAATGAAGTTCCTTGTTTTATTTTTTCAGCCACCAAAAAACAAGGAATTGATGCAGTTTTGGAGAAATTTTATAATATACTTGTAAATTAAAGATGAAAATTAAAACCTTAAATAGCACCGATACAGATTTTTACCAAACCTTATCTGGGAAATTACAAACCGATGACATAACCGATGATAATCTTATTCCTTATGTCAATGAAATTATAAATAATGTCAAAAAAAATGGCGATAGTGCTTTGATAGATTATTGTTTGAAATTTGATAATTTAAAAATTGACAAAAAAGAAAATTTAGAAATTCAGCATCAAGAACTACAAAACGCTTGGAACAAAATCAGCGGGGAACAACAGCAAGCATTAGAGACCGCAAAAGATAGAATTGAAAAATATGCTAAAAAACAAAAATTAAAATCTTGGCAATATGATGAGAGTGATGGCAGTAAATTAGGGCAAAAAATAACTGCGATTGAAAGCATAGGTTTATATGTGCCGGGTGGTAAAGCCGCTTACCCATCTTCGGTTTTGATGAATGCTATCCCTGCTAAAGTTGCAGGAGTAGGTGAGTTAATTATGGTTGTGCCTACCCCAAACAATGAAAGAAATAATTTAGTCTTGGCGGCAGCTTTTTTGTGCCAAGTTGATAGGGTTTTTTGTGTAGGAGGCGCCCAGGCTATTGCCGCTTTGTCTTATGGCACAGACACGATTCCCAAAGTAGATAAGATAGTAGGGCCTGGGAACATATATGTTGCCACGGCAAAAAAATTATTATTCGGCACAGTCGGCATTGATATGATTGCAGGTCCATCGGAGATTTTGATTATCAGTGATGGCACCACAAATCCTGATTGGATAGCTATGGATTTGTTCTCCCAAGCAGAGCACGATGAAAAAGCCCAAAGTATTTTGATTTGCCCCGAGGATAATTATATGGCAAAAGTCAAACAAAGCATTGATAAGTTAATCAAAACTATGCCACGAGCGCAGATTATTAAAAAATCTTTAAATGATAGAGGGTTATTTATAAAATGTCAAAACTTAGATGATGCTTGTAAAATCGCCAATTTTGTCGCCGCCGAACATTTGGAAATAAGCACTAAAAACCCTGCGGAATTAGTTGATAAAATTCAAAATGCTGGAGCGATTTTTATGGGATCATATAGTGCCGAGGTTTTTGGTGATTATGTTGCAGGACCCAACCATGTCCTACCAACCTCTGGCACAGCAAGATTTTCATCCGCCTTAGGAGTATATGATTTTCAAAAAAGAACCAGCATAATAAACCTATCCAAAACAGGGGCAAAAAAATTATCAACAACTGCCATAACTCTTGCCGAAGGTGAGGGATTAGCAGCCCATGCAGAATCTGCCAGATACCGCCTGAAATAGTTTTAAGGAGCAATTGATGCAATGCTCCGAAAATATAAATTTTATTTTTAATTTGTTGTAAAATATGAAACTTATGGAATTGCAACAAAATAACAGCAAAATAACAGCAACTAAACTATTTTATGAAGCAAGAGATAAATTAGGTCTTGATGTCATAAGGTATAATGTTGGCATTCACCACGGCACAATCCAGAGATGGGTAAAACAACAAAAAGTGCCAGAGAATTATTTTAATGATTTGAATTTTTTGTTGGACAATAAATACCAAAGTAAAAATCAGAGCCGAGACATAGACCAGTTTTATACAAATGACAAAATATCAAAATACTGTTTTGAAAAAACCATAACTGTTTTACAAAAATTAGACATTGATGAAAAACAATATCATTTTATTGAACCCTCTGCTGGTTGTTGTAATTTTTTTAATTTACTGCCAAAAAATAGACGAGTTGGAGTTGATGTTGAACCTAAAAATAACAGTGAGCTGATAAAAAGTAATTATTTAAACTTTTATCCAAAAAAAGATAAAAAATATATTGTAATCGGCAATCCACCATTTGGGTTGCGAGGCAATCTCGCTTTAAGGTTTATCAATCATTCGTCTGATTTTGCTGATGTAGTGGCTTTTATATTGCCGCCTTTGTTCAATAGTGACGGCAAAGGCTCACCTAAAAAAAGAATTGCAGGTTATAAATTAGCTCATAGCGAAAACTTGCCATTAAATTCTTTTGAATACCCTAATGGCAAACAGGTTAATGTAGCAACTATTTTTCAAGTTTGGAGCAAAATAAACACCGATAAAATAAAAAACAAAATAAACCATACTTGCAAAAATTATATAAAAATTTATTCTTTATCAGATGGAGGGACACCCGCCTCAACTCGTAACAAAAAAATGTTATCTAAATGTGATGCTTACTTGCCATCAACTTGTTACAAAGGTATGCAGGTTTATGATGAATTTGAAAAACTGCCTCATCGCCGTGGTTATGGAGTTGTCTTTTTGCAACAAAAACCGCAATTAAAAAACCTTTTTTACGACAAAATTAACTGGCAAAAAACAAGCTTTCTCTCAACCAATAGTGCCATGAATTTACGAACAAGTTTAATAGAAAATGCAATAATCAAATTTGGATATATAGATAAAAATATTTTTACTAATTAATAATATGAAAAATTACGTTGAAAAAACTATTATTGGCAAGGTTAATGAAATGCTATCAAGAAAAAAGAAACAAAAATTCGTTTGGAATGATAGCATCTATGAAGATTTAAAAATATACTTATCTATTGATGAGAGAGGACAGCTCGGAGAAGAAATAATTTATGATATTTGTAAAGATATTTCCGGATTAAATATTGAATATGATTCAAGCGTTACAGATAACGAAAAAGGATACGATATTATAATTAACAATAAAAAGGTAGAGGTAAAAACTGCCACGATTACATCAGGTTCTGGCATGTTTCAACATGAACATTTAGAAGCACAAAGAGATTATGATTATATTCTGTTTTTGGATATAGCACCTAATGAAGTTTTTTTAACCCTAACAAAAAAACAAGATGTAATGTGGCGAAGAAAAAAGGGAGATCCTGCCAACAAAACTGCCATTCATCGCCGTCCAAACGGTGATTATAAATGCGATTTTACCATCAAACATATCAAAAACAATGGTATACCAAAATTCAGAAACTTCAAAACGTCACAAATAAAAATTAAACAAGATATAATCAACATAATAAAACATATCTTATGATGAAAACCATAAAAACAATTCAATTTTCAATAGCAGGCACAACTGCCATAACTCTTGCCGAAGGTGAGGGATTATCCGCCCATGCAGAATCTGCCAGATACCGACAAAAATAATTTTAATTGTAAGTCTGTGTTTGTGCTATAATTATACTTTTTATTTTAAGGAATTTTATATGGATAGATTAAACTCAAAAAACAAACAAGTAAATAAATTCCTTGATGATTTGCAATCATTAGATAATGATAAATTTATTATCTTACAAAAATTGCGTCAAATTGTTTTATCTGCTCATCCGCAAGTCTCAGAGCGAATGATGTATGGCGGAATTATGTTCTCTTTAAATGCTGATTTTGGTGGAATTTTTGCTTATAAAAATCATATATCTTTTGAATTTAGTCAGGGAGTTGATTTGTCAGACCCTGATAAATTTCTCGCAGGAGATGGCAAATATCGCCGTCATTTAAAAATAAAAAACCATGACGACATAAAAGACAAAAAAGTCCCATTTTATGTTAAACAAATGTCATAATTAAAATTCAAAAACAACCCGTCATTGCGAGGCGGACGAAAAATAAAGAGGGACACGGAGCAACAAACCGCCGCGGCAATCTCATCGTGTGGGCATAAACCTGCAACAAGAACATTGCCCACCCTAAGAGATAGCCACGGCGGATTATTATTTGTCTATCATCGCTTTATCCGTCCGCCTCGTTATGACGGATTATTTTTTTTGTTCGGTAAATATGCAAGATTTGGTTATTTTACATTTTCGCAGAGTGGAGACAAGGGAATAAAATCATGTAGTATGGATTGGGTAGAGTTAGTTTAGTTTTGAGGGTGGTATAAAAACACCTGCCTATACAAGTTTTAAAAAATATTTTAAGGAGTATCTGTAATGCAATTAGATGTCGATAATCTGGGGCAGGTTTTTACCCCTTGTTTTATCGTCTCTGATATGATAAATCTTATTAAAAACCAGGGCAATATTTTGGAATCTTCCGCAGGAGACGGAGCTTTTGCTTTTAAATTAAATCAAAAAAATCTAACCACCATTGAATATGATAAAAAATTAGCGGATAAAAATTTGTTTTTAAATATGGATTTTTTTGAATTTGATATACAGAATAAATTTAATACCATCATCGGCAATCCACCTTATGTTCGTTTTCAAAAAATCAACCAAGACACGAAAGAATTATTAAAAAACTCGCTGTGGAGTAAAAATAAAATTGACTATTCAATTTTTGATAATCGCTCTAATTTATATTTATTTTTTATCTATAAAGCAATTTTACATTTAAAAAAACATGGGGAGTTGATTTTTATCACACCTCGTGATTTTTTAAAAGCTACCGCCGCTATAAAATTAAACAATATTATTTATAAATACGGCACAATTACCGATATAGTGGAGTTAGGCGACAAAAAAAATTTTAAAGATGCTCAGCCAAACACAATAATTTGGCGATTTTAAAAAGATAATTTCTCTCGCATAACCTCTATTAGGCAAAATTTTATCCTCAATAAAGGACAACTTTTATTTACCAAAAATAGATATAGTATTGATTTTAGTGATTTAGCTTTTGTAAAAGTCGGAGCAGTAAGTGGTGCCGATAAACTATTTGAACACCAAGATGGCGATGATTTTGTTTGTTCGCAAACCTGCAAAAGCGGACAAACCAAAAAAATGTTATATGATAAATTACACCCACACTTAGAACAACACAAATCAACATTATTACAGCGAAAAATTAAAAAATTTGATGAAAATAATTGGTGGCAGTGGGGGCGAGCGTATTATAAATCAGAAAACCCAAGAATATATGTCAACAACAAAACTCGCAACAAAAAACCCTTTTTTATCCACTCAACCACAGCCTATGATGGTTCAGTATTAGCAATATTCCCTAAGCAAAATTTAAACCAAAACCAGCTGCAAAATTTTTGCGATGAATTAAATGCGATAAACTGGCAAGAGTTAGGTTTTGTCGTTGATGGTAGATCTATTTTTAGCCAAAAAAGCTTAGAAAATACTTTATTGCCGAATAATTTTAAAAAATACCAAAAAATTTAAGCTTTTTAGAATTGATTTGTTTTATAATTGGAGCACTTTTTATACTTAAGTATTTTATAATTTTATGGAATATCAAGCTTTAGCCAGAAAGTGGCGACCACATACTTTTGATGAGTTAATCGGCCAGGATTTTATTGTCCGTGCTATCCGTTCGTCTTTAAAAAATAATAGATTGCACCACGCTTATTTATTCTCTGGCACACGAGGGGTCGGCAAAACCACCATCGCCCGCATTTTTGCCAAGAGTTTAAATTGTGATAAGGGAGTCTCCGAGGTCGCCTGTGGCAAGTGTCCGTCTTGTATCGGCATTGATAACGGCAGCTCCGTAGATTTAATTGAAGTTGATGCTGCCTCTCGGCGAACTGTGGAACAAACTGCCTCACTTTTAGATAATGTTGCTTACAAACCTGCCTCATCTCGTTTTAAAATCTACATTATTGACGAAGTGCATATGTTCTCTAAACATAGTTTTAATGCCCTTTTAAAAACCTTAGAGGAGCCACCACCACATATAAAATTTTTATTAGCAACAACTGATCCTCGTAAATTACCGATTACAATCTTATCTCGTTGTTTGCAATTTAATTTAAAATCAATCGGTGGTAGTGTCATATCAACCCATATGGCAAAGATATTAAAAAAAGAACAGATAGAATTTGAAGAAGATGCACTTGATATTATCGGCAAAGCCGCTGATGGCAGTGTGCGTGATGCTTTGAGTTTATTGGATCAAAGCATATCTTTTGGCAATGGTGCGGTTAAAAAAGAGCAAGTTATTGATATGCTTGGGATCGTCTCCTCTGATATGATTTTAAATATTATTGAGTTGGTTATTAAAAATGATGCTAATCAAGCTTATGAAATTTTGGAGAATATCAACCAACAACATTCAGATGCGATTGTAATTGTTGATGAATTATTAGAGTTATTATATGCAATCTCGCTTTATCAGACTACCAAAATTATCAACAATAAACAACATTTGGAGCAGATTCAAAATATAATTAAAATTGCAACACCTGCTCAAATTCAACTTTTATACCAGATTGTGTTACAAGGCAAACAAGACATAAAATTTGCCCCAGATGAAAGTTATGGTTTACAAATGATTTTGTTAAGAATGTTAGCTTTTGCACCTACTCCTACTCTGGCTAATCCTGTAATAAACAATGCACCACCTGCGACAACATCTGCACCTATACCTAATGTTAATAACAATACAAACAATCAGATAACAACAAATCATCAACCACCACAGCAAATAACTCAACCGCAGACACAACAACCAACACAGCCATCGCTCACAGAAAAACCAAAACAAGATTTAAAAAATTTAAACTGGAATGCTCTATCCTCTGGATTAAATTTGAGCGGTTTTGCCAAACAATTAGCCGTAAATTGCTCGTTATCTTCGGTAGAAAACAACACAATAAAATTGCAACTATCACCTGATAACAATTTTCTATTAACAGACAATAATTGTGATAAGTTAGAGCAAGCTATAAATATGGCAATCACCGAAGACATAAAAATAAAAATAGATTTAATGCAACCTGTCCAAATTACCCCTCAGGCAAAAGAAGAGCAGATACAAAATCAAGCGGATAGCAAGCAAAAACAAGATTTTATCAATCAACCAGTAGTGCAAAATATTCAACAAGAATTTGGCATAAAAGTTGATGAAAATTCGGTTACTTTGGAGAAACCTAACTGATTCTGAATAATAACAAAAAAAGAGAGTCCCGTCATAACGAGGCGGACGGATAAAAAAGAGGAACACTGAATAATAAACCGCCGTGGTTATCTCTTTTGATGTCCGTTTGCCCTAGGAGATTGCCACGCTCGCAGTCGCTGCAATGACGAGGCTCTTTTTTGGGATTGTTTTCCCGTCCGCCTCGTTATGACGAATTTTTGTTTTATAACCTCTATGATTCGGAGGTTTATCGTAGGTAGTTTATTTTTATTTTAGGAGAAAAATCAGTATGAAAGGTCCATTAGGCAACATAATGCAGCAAGCTCAAAAAATGCAAGAAAAGGTTAAGGAAGCCCAAGATGAAATTGCAAAAATTGAAATCGAGGGAGTATCAGGTGGCGGTTTGGTTAAGATAAAAATGACTGCCAAACACGAAGTATTAAATATCAATATTGATGAGTCTTTATTAAGTGACGATAAGGATATGTTAGAGGATTTGCTCGTGGCAGCTTTTAATGATTGCAACAACAAAGCAGAACAAGCCACAGCCGATAGAATGCAATCTGTGGCAGGTGGAATGGGACTGCCTGCCGGGATGAAACTGCCATTTTAAGAACTAATTAAATGTTATATCCCAAATCATTAAGTGATTTAATTGACGCTTTTTGTATTTTGCCCTCTGTTGGCACAAAATCCGCCCAAAGAATGGTGTTATATTTGTTGGAATTTAATCGCGATGGTGCTAAAAATCTCGCCAATAAAATCCAACAGGTGTTAGAGAACATCAAACATTGCAAAATATGTCGTAATTATTGCGAAGATGAGTTATGTAAAATTTGTGATAATCCAAGTCGTGATGTGGATAAATTATGCGTAGTGGAGACTCCGGCAGATGTAATGGCGATTGAAGAATGCACACAATATAAGGGTAAATATTTTGTGTTGATGGGACGCTTATCACCCATTGATGGCATAGGTCCGCAACAACTGGGAATGGATGATTTACAAAAAATATTAAATAATAATAATGATTTATCCGAACTAATAATCGCCACGAATGCCACGATTGAGGGCGAGGCTACCTCATTATATATTCAAAATATGTGCCACAGCAATAACAATAATAAATTTAAAATAACCCAGTTAGCCCAAGGAATGCCTATCGGTGGTGAGTTAGAATATATCAATGCCAACACGATAAATCAGGCATTTGTGGATAGAGTTGTCATTGACAAAGAATAAAAAACAAAAACCTAAGGAGAATAAAATTATGTGTTTATTTTGTAAAATAATAAAAAAAGAAATCCCTGCAAAAATCATCTATGAAAATGAAAAAGTCTTAGCTTTTGAGGATATTGAACCTGTTGCCCCTTTTCATATTTTGATTATCCCCAAAGAGCATATAAATACTATCAATGATTTAGACGACAAAAAAGCTGCGGTTTTCGCTGATATGATGATGGCTGCCAAAAATATAGCGACAGCACAAAAAATAAAAAATAAAAGTTATCGTTTGATAATAAACGCCGGCGAAGATGCCGGACAAACTGTTTTTCATATTCATATGCATATGATAGCTCACCGCAAATTATGCAGTCTTTAAGTCATAATTTAGTTTTTCTCTCTCTGATTTTTATTTTCGGTTTAATAATCGGCAGTTTTTTGAATGTCTGTATTTATCGCTTACCAAAAATTATTAAAAATCAATGGTTGCAGGATTGTAATGATTTATTAAAAAATAAAACTAAAAAACTGGCAAAATTTAATCTTGCTTATCCACCATCCACCTGCCCCGCCTGCCATAAAAAATTATCAATTTGGCAAAATATTCCCATAATCGGTTTTTTATGGCAACAAGGCAAATGTCATTATTGCCAAAAACCCATCTCATATATCTACCCTGCAATTGAATTATTAACTGCAAGTTTATTTGTTGTTGTATTTTTAAAATTTAATAATCTACCTCCCATCGAGTTATTGTTTATCTTTGCTCTGGTATCTTTTTTAATAGTGATAAGTGCCATTGATTTTAAAACTCAATATATTTTTGATATTTTATCCTTATCAATGTTATGGGTAGGATTATTATATAACACAATTTTTACAGGTTTTGCCACCCCGACAGATGCCATAATCGGTGCCGTAGCAGGTTATTTGTCATTATATATAGTCTATTGGCTGTTTAAAATAATCCGCAACAAGGAAGGCTTGGGATATGGTGATTTTAAACTATTCGCAGCCTGTGGTGCCTGGCTTGGTTATCAGCATTTACCATCAATATTGTTGATAGCCTCAATAAGCGGTATAATAATGGCAATTTTAATATTGATGATAAAAAAAATAACAAAAGTAAAAAAAAGCACAGAAAATAAAGAAAATAAAGAAAGGTTGCAAGATTCAAAAATCCCCTTTGCCCCATATCTGTCATTTGCCACTTTAATAATTTTGTTTTGGTTGTTTTAAAAACGAAATTATATCAAATTGTATCCATTACCATTGTGGAGAGACTGTAAGATAACTAACCTCGCAGAGCGAAAACAATCCCAAAAAGAAACCCCCGTCATTGCAGCGAGCCTGCGAGCGTGGACAAGAAAGTCAGCCCCTCTAAGTTCGTGTCCGTCATTGCGAGCGAGCCTGCGAGCGCGGCAATCTCTTTACAATTGAGAGCTGATAATTGAGAATGGAGAATTAAAAAATCTATCCGCCTCGTTATGACGGATTATCATATGCGACAGTAGATGACGGATACAAAGTTTATAATAGCAGTTTTTTATGTTATTTTACTATTTTTTACAGGAGAGAATTATGAGCGATGCAACCAACAATTTATTTTCACATTCACCAAAGGAGCTAACCACCGATGGTTTTTTAACTTGGATTTTATATTTTTTAAATAATGATGAATATAAAAACCAAAGGCAGATATTTTTTGATGAATTATTATTAAAAAAATCTGATCAAAAAAAACAAGTTTCAAACATAGAGGTTCGCAGGCAAGTAAAAATAAAACTGCCAAATAATAAAAAAATTAATCGAGCGGATATAATCCTTAAATTCAAATTAGATGGAATTGATAAAGAAATATTATTTGAAAACAAAACATCCACCACGACCACCTACAAACAACTTGATAGTTACAAAAACGGTTATAAAAATTGTTATAGATATATTTATTTAAAATTAGCCTATATAAATTGCCAAGAAAAGGAACTTACAAAAAGCATAGGTTATGACACAATAGATATAGAGCAATTATCAAATACACTGCAAAAAATTAAAAGTATTCATTTATTTGTCGAGCATTATTTAGAGTATATAAACACAACATTCAAAAAACATATTTTTGATATGGCAGATTTTTTACAAAACAATAAATATGCGGAATTAAAAAGCGCCCAATTCCAACAATTTGTTATGTGCCATATATTTAAAAACGAGGGAAATAAAAACTTAGATTTTGGCAGAAATAATGGTGGCAGACCATGGACGAATTGGAATATTTGTCAAAAAAATAATGAATATGGCAATAAAAATGAGTGGATATTTTGGAGAATAGACAAAACCAAACAAGGATATTATATAAGATTAGATCAATATGCCAACATTGACAAAAAATATAAAAAAGCAAAAAAGCAAAGACTCAATGAGTTGCGAAATATTGCCAACAATATTTTTAAAGGCTTAGGGTTAAAAACAGGCAAAATGAATAACAAAGGCACAAAACAAAGCAAAATAATTATATTTTATTTTGATGATTCGCCCAATACTCTCGAAAATATGAGCGACTTTATTCCAAAATTTTCTGCTGAATTTTGTAAAGAATATGCAAAAATCTCTTAAAATTAAAATAAACTTAAATGAATACATTAAATCGGCAGTTAAATACATGCATTCAATCGCACACAAAAAAACTAACAAGGGGACATGTCCCCTTGTCAAAAAAGAGAAGTTTATTGTTACCAGTTTAATATAAAAAAATGCAAGAAATACTGCAAACTAAATTTGATGATAATATTCAAAAAATCAGCAAAAAAAGAGCGACAGGATATAGCCAAAAACTAAATCTGGTAGTGTTATCAGGGGACACAGGAATAGGCAAAACAACCAGCATAAAAGAATTTGCCAACAAAAAAGGTTTTGAATTTATAACAATATATTGCGATGAATCAGATGCCGCCAACTTGCTTGTTATCAATTTAAACAATGCCATAAATATTATTCAAACCAAAGAAAAACGATATGGAGTTGTTTTGTTATTAGATAACATAAACAAAGCAGATAACAAATTATTAAAAATAATAGCACAATATCGCAACAATACTATCCATACATCGATGCGATTGGCAAAAACAAAAAATGGCAAAACCTCAAGTTTAGAATATGTTAACTTAGAAGTTCACTGCGACAATATACCAGAGAATATATTTATCGTAGGCGAGCAAAGATCTTAAGGAGCCTCTGATTAACCTATGAAATCGTTACAACAGCAACTTTACCACCGCTTGCAAATTTTTAAAAAGCCACCAGAGAATTACTATTGCTGGCTTCTTAAAAATTCACAATCGGAGGCAAATTCACTATTCTACCAACCTCATAGGTTAATCAGAGGCTCCTTAATTAAGTGGTAAAAATATTATGTTAATTCAATCTATGGGAAAGTGTGAAATATGTGGTTCGGCAGACATTTCTTTTTTAATGCAAGAGGCATCCGTGATATGCAAAAATTGTAAAAATCAATTTACAGTTTGTGATAAATGCAAAGCACAAGGATGCCCCGTCTGTGATGGCAGGTTAGAATCTCAAATGGAATGGGCTACAAAAAATAAAGTTATGTTCTGATGGCAAAGCAAAAATTTTTTATTTGCAAAAAATATAAACATATGATATAATTAACAATTTTTTTATAGGAACAAAATTATGACTATATGGGCTTTTAACAAACCAACAAAAAAAAATCTACAATTTCTTTTATCAGTCAATCCATTATAAAAGGTTATTCTCGTTTTGGATGGGGTAGTTTTGACGGAGCCGACCTGTCAAAACTAAAAAATAAAACTTGGAAAGCAATGAATGAACGTGAGAGAGAATGCTGGAAAAAATCACGTTTTCTTTTAAATGTATCAATAGATGACTGGATAGTACATATAAATGTTCCAAGTTATGGGAAGTGTACAGCAGTAAAAGTCATCAAAGAATATTCATTTGAAAAAAAAAATAATAAAACCAATGATTTTAGACATTTAATAGGAGTTGATTCAAAATCTGTAATTGAATTTAATAGAAACGATTACAATGTATTGCCTATTGTAAGCAGGAAATTAAAACTTAGAGGAAGATATTGGCGCATTAAATGTAAAGATGATTTTATTCAATCTCTCAACAACCTAATACATGAGAAAGAAGCACCTGAAAAACATGAAACACATGGATTGCATTATTTGAAAAAGGATATTGATGTGCCTTTACATGCGATAACAAAACTAATTCACAAACATCATCCTGGAAAAAATTTAGAAAAATTTATTGCAAATATATTTAAACAAATTCCTAATGTTCTTGATGTTAAGGAAAATGGTTCTGGTTGGGGTACTGACCATGGTGCTGATTTGATTGTAAAATACCAATCAGGGCTACCCATAATAGGACTTGAAAAAGAAGAAACCTTAATCATTCAAGTTAAGTCTTATAGTGGTCGCCATGAAGAAACAAAAGCTGTAAAACAAATTAAAACTGGCATTGAAGAATTTGATGCAGATTCAGGTATGTTAATTACAACAGGAGACAAAACAACGGAACTTGAAGAATCTATAGAAAACTTGAGTAATGAGATAGAGAAGCCAATTGCTTTGATTGCAGGTATAGATGTTGCAAAACTTGCAATTAAATACCTTGGTCAGGAAATATTATTAGATATTTAAATGTGCAAATAATTTTATTTGTTCCAACTATGTGAGGCTGTGAAATAACTATTTTTACAGGGCAATAACAAACTCAAAAAGAACCACCGTCATGGCACAGGCGGACGGAAAAATGATGTAATATCAAGCATTTAAACCGCCGTGGCATCACGAACGAAGTGAGGAACTTTAATCTCTTGAGGGATAACGGACGCCCAAAGAGATAACCACGGCAGTTAATTCCCCTGTGTTCCTCTTTTCTCTCCGTCTGCCTCGTTAT
>Ga0164315_10002240_pt1 | contig 14815 bp, 10 predicted proteins | sample GuaBasSedimGuay6_FD_113737 | JGI IMG/M metagenome (GOLD analysis project Ga0164315, IMG submission 113737) | Subseafloor sediment microbial communities from Guaymas Basin, Gulf of California, Mexico - Guay6, Core 4569-2, 0-3 cm | ecosystem: Environmental > Aquatic > Marine > Hydrothermal vents... | reverse complement strand
GTTTAAATGAATAGAACTAGCGCTAATTACACACCGCTCACGCCGGTTTCTTTTCTCGGTCGCGCCGCCACCGTCTACCCCGACAAGGCGGCGGTGATCCACGGAGAGCGAACCTACAGCTACCGGGAATTTCACCAGCGCGCCTGCCGGCTCGCCTCGGCGCTTAGCCTTCGTGGAATTGGCCGCGGCGATACGGTCGCGGTGATGGCGCCCAACGTGCCGGCCATGCTCGAGGCGCACTACGGGGTGCCGATGCTGGGGGCCGTGTTAAATCCGCTTAACATTCGGCTGGATAGCAAGATGATTGCCTTCATCCTGGAGCATGGTGAAGCCAGGGTATTGATTACCGACCGTGAATTCTCGCCAGTCATCGAGCAAGCCCTGGCAGAAATGAAGACGCCCCCACTGGTGATCGATATTGACGATGACCTGGCCAAAGGTGGCAAACTGCTGGGAGAAATTGACTACGAAACCTTGTTGACCGAGGGCGATCCGAATGCCGAATTCGAGGAACCAGAGGATGAAAGTCAGACGATCTGCCTGCTCTATACCTCCGGCACCACGGGCAACCCGAAAGGCGTGCTTTACCAGCATCGTGGCGCCTACCTGAATGCACTCGGCAACATGGTCACCATGGGTCTCGGTCGAGAGTCCGTCTATCTCTGGACCCTGCCCATGTTCCACTGCAACGGCTGGACTTTCACCTGGGCCGTGACCGCAGCATGCGGCACCCACGTGTGCCTGCGCGAGGTCGATCCGGCGTTGATATTTCCGCTGATCGAACGGCACGCCGTGACCCACATGTGTGGCGCGCCGATCGTGCTGACCATGCTGGCAAACGCGCCCGACGAAGTTAAATCCGAATTCAAACAGACAGTCGATTTTGCGACCGGTGGAGCCGCGCCACCCGCAGCCGTCATCACGGCGATGGAGCGGGATGGCTTCAGGATTACGCACCTCTACGGCCTGACCGAAACCTACGGGCCTTCGTTAGCCTGCGCATGGCAGGACGACTGGACAGATCTCGATCTTGAAGCCCGCTCCGCCAAAATGGCGCGACAAGGCGTCAAGTATCTAACCCTGGCAGATGCCAAAATCGCCGACCCGGAAACGATGCAAGAACTGCCCTGGGATGGCGAAAGCATAGGTGAACTGATGTTGGGCGGAAACACGGTGATGAAGGGTTACCTGAAAAATCCGCAGGCGACTGCCGAGGCGCTGCGCGGTGGCTGGTTCCATACCGGTGACCTGGGAGTGCGTCATGCCGATGGTTATATCGAAATCAAGGACCGCTCCAAGGACATCATCATTTCCGGGGGTGAAAATATATCCAGCATCGAGATCGAGGCGGCGCTCTACCACCATCCAAAGGTGCTGGAGGCTGCAGTGGTGGCGAAACCCGACGAGAAATGGGGAGAGACCCCCTGTGCGTTTGTAACCCTGAAGCAAGGCATGGAGTCGGATTCAGATGAGATGATCGCTTTTTGCCGCAAAAACCTGGCCCGTTTCAAAGTGCCGAAAACCATCGTGTTCGGCCCGCTGCCAAAAACGGAAACCGGGAAGATACAGAAGTTCGTGCTGCGAGAGTACGCCAAAGACCTCGGTTAATGTCCGAGCCGAAGCGCCCCGCCCTGATGACTGTGGTAAAATTTCGCGCGCTCCACGAGTAACTCCACCCTGTATCAACCGGACTACCCTCCCATGCATACCTACCAATCTCTTATTAATGAAGCCCTCGAGACTGTTGCCGAAATTTTCCCCTGGGACCTGGAAGACAGCCTGGGCATAGATGAAAAACCGTTGATTGTCGATATCCGCGAACCAGCCAAATTCGACCTGGGACACATCAAAGGTTCACTGCACGTACCGAGAGGACAGTTGGAAGGGGCCTGTGAGTGGAACTACCTTGAAACCGAGCCCGAACTCGTCACGGCCCGCGAGCGGCAGGTGATTCTGGTTTGTTGCTCGGGCCGGCGCAGCGCCCTGGCGGCCCGAACGATGATGTCGATGGGTTACCGGGATGTGAAATCCCTCAAAACCGGCATCAAGGGCTGGAATGACGCCGATTTGCCCCTGGTCGATGCCCGGGGTGCGAGCGTGGATGCCGACGAGCTGGACGAGACCCTGAGCAAGCCGATACCGCCGGAAAAGCTGGCGCCAGGTAAAAGTGCCCACACAGGTAAAAGTGCCGGTGTTGACTAAATTGACCAAATAGAGCGAATGAATAAATCTCGAAAATCCGGGCTATTTATTATTGGCCTTATTTTGCTATCGCTCTCGAGCATGGCCCTGTTTTATTATTACAAAACCCAGACATCATGGGTCGAAAGCCCGCCTTATCTGAGGGACGAGGCCGAGCCAGCATGACGCGGTCGACCTGTCGCGCTATGATTTGATCATTCTTTGCTCTCCCACCTGGTGGTTCAGGCCAGCGCCGCCGTTATGGGCATTTGTTGAAAATCACGGCTTTTCAGGTAAGCCCGTATTCCTGGTGATGACTGGCAATAGTCGGTATAAAGAGCGGCTTACCGGTAAGTTTGCCGCCGGGGTGAGAAGCAAAAACGGAAATTTCCTTGGCATGTTATTTATCCGGCGAGGACGAATATTCTGGCAAAAAACGCCTGACGAGGTAACCCGGGAGGTACGCGAAGCCCTGGAAGACCGTAACCACCTGTGGCGCTTCCTGCAAACGCCTGATTGAACCCGGAAAACGCGGTGGGATCACCAGGATAGATCAACCCCACACGCTTTCTGTTATTCCGCTTGATTAAAATTTGGAAGAAAAAATATGAATAAGAAGGTTTTTATCGTCAACGGCCATCAGTACTGGGAAATCTCAACAGGCAAGCTGAACGCAAGCCTGGTTGATTTCGCGAAACACCAGCTCGAACAGAATGGGTTCAGCGTGAAAACCACGCATATCGACGATGCATACGAGATCGAGCGGGAGATCGAAAAGTTCGTCTGGGCGGACTTCATTATCTTTCAGACGCCTGTTTACTGGTTTTCTATTCCCTGGGGTTTCAAGAAATATTTCGATGAAGTTTACATGGCGGGGCGTGGGAAGTTATTCGAAGGCGATGGCAGAACGCGCACCGACCCGGAAGTAAAGTATGGTTCGGGCGGCTTAATGCAGGGCAAGAAATATATGCTCTCGACCACCTGGAATGCACCGCTGGAAGCATTCACCGATGATCAACAAATATTTGAAGGCAGAAATGTCGACGATGTCTTTTTTTATTTTCATAAGGCACAGCAGTTTATGGGAATGACGCACCTGCCGGCATTTGCCTGTCACGATGTTTTAAAAAATCCTGATATAGAAGAAGATTTCAAGCGCTACAAGAAACACCTGGCAAAGCAGTTCGGATTATAAAAAGACAATAGTGGCCAGTGTTCGTTTATTTTTTACCGTAGTTAAGTCTGCCTGGTTAAACTGGTATAAGACTGAACACCACCCATTTAATGAAATAGAGATTCAGAATGTTCAAGCATCATGAGGCATTAAAAGACGCATTGTTACGCCCTCTCTGGCATGACCCTGAGATTATGCCAAAGCCATTGCCGCCTTTGACAAAGGACGAGAAGTGCGAGTTGCTTATCGTGGGTGGTGGTTTTACAGGCTTATGGGCCGCTTTGCAGGCCAGGGAGCGCAAGCCTGATGCCGATATTATTTTAATCGAACAAACCTTTGTCGGTGACGGCGCATCTGGACGAAACGGAGGCTTTTTAAGTAGCAGCATTGCCCATGGTGAAACCAATACCGAAGCTCAATTTCCCGGTGAAAAAGAGAAAATTGAAGCGCTGGGTATTCAGAATATTACCGAGTTGCTGGATACGCTGAAGCGCTACAACATAGACGCGCGCTATGAAGAAGCAGGTGAAACGAGTGTTGCACTGAGCCCCCAGGCAGCTGAAGAAATGTACCAGGAGTATCTGCAGGCCAGGGGAGAAGGCGAAGATGTAACCTGGTATGACAAAGATGCCATACGAGAGCAGGTTGACTCACCAATGTTTTATGCAGGCCTTAAACATAGAGATGGTTTGAGGGGTGTTATCGATCCAGGTCGATTGTGCTGGGGGTTAAAGCACGTATTGCACAGTCAATTTGGTGTTCGTATTTTTGAAGGCTGTAAATTGAAAGACGTAAAACCTGCTGACACAACGGGTATGAAAGCTACCTGTGAAGGTGGTGTGATTCACAGTGATAAAGTACTGATGGCAACCAATGCTTATACCAGTTCTATTGGCAAGATTCGCCGTTCCGTGATTCCAGTGTGGGATTATCAAATTTGTACCCAGCCGCTGACCGATGAACAGTTAGATAAAATCAACTGGGGCAAGCCGGAGTCGCGCCATGCCCTGAGTGACCAGGTAAACATGTTCCACTACTTCCGGTTGACCCAAGACAATCGAATTACCTGGGGAGGTGGCGGCGCTATTCGTTACTATTTTAATCGCGGCATCGATAAAGACTTGATGGATATGCCCGCCAGGCATGAGCAGTTGGTGGTTGAGTTTTTTGAAATGTTCCCTCAACTAGAGGGAGAAGTTAAGTTCAGTCATCGCTGGGGCGGCATTATTGCAACCTCTACGCGTTTCTGTGTAGTGCCGGGCGTGATGTATGACGGCCGCCTGGCCTGGGCGGTCGGCTATACCGGCCACGGTGTCAGCGCTTCTCGTTTCGGTGCACGTATTGGTATTGAGTTGCTTGGGTATGAGCCTTCGGAATTGATTAACATGCAATTTGTGACTAAAAAAGCATTGCCGTGGGCACCTGAGCCATTCTGTTGGCTGGGCGTCAAGTTTACTCAAAACGCCCTGGTGAAAGCTGATAAAAATAACGGTAAGCGTGGCTGGTGGCTGAGGTCTTTAGATGCTTTAGGCCTGGGGTTTAACTGCTAAACGCCTCGTCTAACCTATGGCAGACAGGAACGGCCAGTAAAGATGGGGGTCGAACGCTTCACATTATTCCGGCAGATAGTCCTCGCTCCAGCTTTCCGACACCACGCCCTGTCGAATCAGGGTTTCGATTTCGTCGTTCGAATAGCCGAGTCCCGCCAGTATTTCCCGGCTGTCGATGCCGTATTTCGGGGCCGGGGACGGTATCGAAATCCGTGACGATTGCGGCCGGATCGCGTTGGGCGCGACGATGTCGACGCAACGCCCGCCCGGGTGCTGGTCATGGCGAACGAAACTGAAGGTGGCATCGCTCAAATCCGGAGAGCCCTTGCTTTCAGGCTGCAGATGTTGCTCGCGCAGCGCCTGTAGCGTCGCAAGCGGCGCAAAACCGGCGTCGATTCGCTGTAGAAGATCGGCCCAGTGAGCAAGCTTCTGCCGTTGGAATGATTCGGCCAGTGCATTTTGCAACTGCTCGCCCTCGAGTCCTGAAATCGATTCCAGGCCCGGCAGTTTTGCCAGTTCCGGCAAGTCCTGCTCTTCGATTGCCAGGAAAAACCAGCCATCGGCCGCCTGGTAGCAGTGATAGAGCGGGCCCCAACCCTTGACCGCGCGGCCGGCCGGCTCGTCGAAGGGTGGGCGGCCGTCGTAGTCGATCATGAAGGGTAGCTGGATCAGTTGACCGGCCGCCGCGAGCGAGGCGCGCGCGGTGCCGCCTTCGCCCTGGTAAAGCGCCATCGAGATCGCGAGCGCGGCGGCGAACCCGCCGAGCACGTCGATGGTGCCGAGGTGCGCATGCTCTTCCGGGGTGTCGAGACTACCGCCGAAACGCGCCATGACGCCGGTCGAAGCCTGCACCAGGTCGTCGTAACCGGGATAGTTGCTGCGCGGCCCAGGCATCGGTGCGCCGTAGGCATCGAGCAGGCAAAGCACGAGCCCGGGATTGATTGCCCGCAGGCGATCGGCATCGAGGCCCAGCCCGGGCAGTTGTCGCTCCAACCCGTTCAGCGTGACGACATCGACCTCGGCCAGCAGACGGGACAAAATTTCCTGCCCTTCGGGCGTCTTCAGGTCGCACAGCAGCGAGCGCTTGCCGCGACCGGCCTGGAAGCCGAAGATCACCGTGTTCCACGGGTCCATGGTTGGCTCGATCGGCGATAACGAAATCACCTCGGCGCCGAAGCGCGCCAGCGTCGAGGCAATCGTCGGCCCCGCGATCACGTTGGTCAGGTCGAGGATCTTGACGCCGCTCAGCCAGCCGTCGTCATCCGTGCCTTTCTGCGCCGAACCGGCGCTTACCGGTTCGTCGAGAATTTTCAGAACCTCATCGCGATCCGCATCGGCAAGCGGGGCCGGCCGCTTGTCCTGCGTTTTATCTGCGCTTTGCGCGATCCACACCAGGTCCCCCATTTGCCGCGTGCGGCCAAGTTCCGCATCCTCGAGTTCGACCACCAGCCCCGAGGCGAGCGCATGTTCGGAATTGAGCCACTCCGGGGTGGTGCGATGCGCGGCGGCCGGAAGCCCGGCTTCGCCCCAGATCTGCTCCCACTCGAACGCGCTCCTGGTTTTGAAGACCCGCGCCAGTGCCGCGTACACCCGCTTCGCCCACGCGGGCGAAAGCGGGTAAGCCGCAAGCGTGCAATCCTGCCCGTCGGGCCACTGGCTGGTGGGGAGATAAGCATCGAAGTTCGGCAGACCCTCGGCCTGCAGCTCGTCCCACAGCCCCATCAGTTTCAGCGCGCCGACCACGTGATGCTTGTGCGACGCACAGACGATGTAAAACGGTCGGCCGTCCGCGCAGGTATAGGTGCGGTAAAAGGGATCGAGGTACTCCTGGATTTCCGCATACTGCAGGTTCATCGGGATGCGCGCTGCCCGGCGGCGCTCGATTTCCCGTTCGCGCGGAGACTTGTAGCGCTCCGGGTAGTTCTCGACCTCCATTGCGTTGTAGACCAGCCCCTCGAGCAGCGCCGAGGCCAGCGGCACCTCGATTCGCTCACCGCCGCCGGTCCGCTTGCGTTTTGTCAATGCCAACATTGCCGCTGTCGCGCCCAGCGTCGCCGCATAGGCCGAGGCCAACGGCAGCGGGGTAAAGGATGGGTTGATCCCCATCAAAACCCGGCTCAAACCCATATCGGTAAATTGCCCCGACGCGGCCGCGATGACGCCTTCGTAGGCCTTGATCGCACGGTAATCGGCATCGCGCGATGAAAATCCGGGTAGCGACAAATAGACCAGCGCCGGGTTGATTTCCATCATCCGCTGCGCACCCAGGCCCAGGCGGTCCATCACGCCGGGACGGAAATTCTCGACCAGCAGGTCGCTGCGCGCCGCCAGCTCGATAGCGGTTTTACGGCCTTCGTCCGTTTTCAGATCCAGCACGATGGATTGCTTGCCGCGGCCGAGAATCGCGTTGACCTGGTTCTTCCAGCGCGGCCCGCCCGGCGGGTCGACACGGATGACTTGCGCGCCCTGGTCGGCAAGGATCATGCCGACCATGGGTCCGGCGAGATAGTGACCGAAATCGAGGACCCGAAGGCCCGTTAACGGAAGTGCTTTCACGTCGGTCATGATGATACCTGGGGGTTGTTAGCGCGCGGATTATAGGAATGTTCGGCTCGCGGGTGTAGTGAAAAAAATTCGTGCCGGGAATCGAAAAATTCGATCACCGGCAACCGGGTTGAAATTAGCGGGGACAGCGGCGGCGATTGTCGCTGACCCGGTTGAGCTATCAGCGGTTGGCCTGGCAATTGAAGTTACCACGACTGTGCAATGCTGCCGGCAGCTTCATCCGAACTGTCGGCTTCTCGCAGTAACCAGTTCACCAGAAGCTCGTGGTCCGGATGGCCACTATTGGTTTCAACCAGCCAGTATCGCCATTCACTTCGAGAGGTGAAGGAATGGGCCTGCTGAAGACGCCCCGAAGCGAGTTGATTCTGGATAAATGGAATAAATCCTATTGCAATACCCCGGCGGTGCGCCGCTGCCTCGAGTACCAGAACAGGATCTTCAAATATTTCGCCGGTATCGGCATAGTTCAGGGGGCCGCCGGCAGCCTTCAGCCATTGGCGCCAGGTGGATCGGCTACGATAATGCAGCGCAGGCAGCTGGCAGTCCCAAAGGTTTTTGCTGTTGATCACCCCGGGCGCAGATACTGGAACACAGGCGGCATCAAACAGAGGTTTTGCATCCAGGTCTTCGGGCGGCCTGTCAATCCAGACGATCGCGATATCGACATCGCGTAAATCCGGCAGTCCGGTACGATGGAGCAGATCGACCCGAATACCGGGATGACTCTCCTCGAATTGCGACAGTCTGGGCATTAGCCAGTTAGCCGAAAGGTAAGGTCCTATCGAAAGCCTCAATACCCGCGTTGCTACAATTTTTTGGGTCGCATCACGTAACCGTTGCAACGATTCTCGCGAAACCCGTGATAGCTCCAATCCTTCCTGGGTCAGGCTGACACGGCGGGTTAATCGTTCAAACAAACGCACTCCGAGCGTTGCTTCGAGCGCGGCGATACGATGACTCACGGCGGAGGGGGTGACACAAAGTTCCGCGGCCGCCCTGGAAAAACTCAGGTGTCTTGCGGCGCATTCGAAAAATACCAATGCGCCAAGGTAAGTCGGGTCGCGAAGATTAGCCTGCATGAACAAAATTATACATGAGGAAAATTCAACTATGCCACCGATTATTCTCGTTTGTCAGGTGTCTCCACCTGATCAATGATAGCCTCAATTCATCTGGATGACCCATGAGCAACAAAGAAACCCTCTTATGCTATATCCATGGCTACGCCGGTGCTCCCGGGCACTGGGATGGGCTGCGCAAGCGAATGGCTACCCGGAGTATCCATAGCCACCCGGAAGTGGTCGTCACCCTGGCAGGTCACGGTCGGAAAACCCTCGTTCCCGGGCCGTTTGATATCGAGACCTGCGCGCGCGATGTGTTGCAATCCCTCGGTGATTATCCGGCAATCCTGATTGGCCACAGCATGGGCACCCGCATCGCGATGGAGATTGCCAGCCTGGCGCCTGCCCAGGTCAGGGGATTATTACTGGTTGATGGTTCCAATGTACCCTGCGACGCGGCCCAGATCGCACGAGATTTGCAATCCAGGATCGACAAACACGGATATGTTCCTGTCATGGAGAAAACCATGCGCTCGATGCTAATCGATGGCCTGGACGATTCCGTGCAGGCAACCATGTTAGGAAATATCAAACAACTGTCGCAAGAGGCAGCTATCGACTACGAAGCCTCGATGGCGGCCTGGGATACAGAGTGTTTCCCACTTCGGATCGAATCGATCGATCAACCCGTTTCCATCGTTCAAAGCACCAGTCTTCTGGTCGACCGTGGTTGGGAACGCGTGCCGATTGACCGGCAACCGGGTTCACTCTGGCTCGAAGCCTGGTCCAGCCGCCCCGGAGTGGATATTCACAGGCTGTCTGGATGTGGTCACTACTGCATGATGGAGGCACCCGAATTCATCGCTCAACAACTGACCGCGCTGATCGAACGGTCAAACCAGTCCGGGGATCAGCCTGCACCGGCAGCAGCCGTAAACCGATTAAGCGGCGGCTCTTGAAGCGTTAACAACCGCAAACACCAGTAAACAGGAAAACTGATATGACCCGTCGTCGTCGCAAGCCCAGAAACAATCGTGACGAAAACCAGCCTGCAACCGGGCTGGCTGCTGTTCAGGGTGGGCAATACAAACCCTTGAGCGATTCTGACCTGGCAAACATTCACCGCGCCGCACTGGAAATCCTCGATTCGATCGGTATGGCCGGCGCCACCGACGATCTGCGCAATCTGGCAGTCGCATCTGGTTGCCGGTACGACAATGGTCGGTTGCACTTTCCGCGGTCATGGGTCGAGGACCTGATCGCGTCCATCCCCAAACGGATGACCCTCTACGGGCGCAGGGAACAGTTGAATGTACAGCTCGGGGTGGGTAACACACACTATGCCACCGGGGGAATGGCGGTACGCATGGTGGACCTGGAAAGCGGTGATTATCGACCCTCGACCCTGCACGACCTTTATGATTGCGCGCGCGTGGTTGACGCGCTCGACAATATCCAGGTATTCAATCGCAGTTGTGTACCTTCCGAAATCACCGATTTGCGCGAGTTTGATTTAGCCGTTGCCTACGCTTGCGCGGCCGGTACCGAAAAGCCGATCGGTGTCGGCTTCAACCACCCGGACCATATTAGCGAATGCGTCGAAATGTTCGACACGATCCTCGGAGCGGAAGGCCGCTTTAAACAACAACCATTTGCCACCTGTAATACCTGTGCGGTAGTGCCGCCGATGACTTATGGTGAAGACAATACCACTGTCGCGATGGCCGCTGCGCGTCTCGGCTTCCCGGTTAAAATGACCAACGCCGCGCAGGCGGGGGCAACCGCCCCGGCGGCCCTCGCGGGTACCCTCGCGCAAACCGTGGCCGAATCCCTCGCGGGTATGGCGATGGTACAACTGGCCAGGCCGGGCGCACCGGTGATGTGGGCCAACTGGCCCTTTGTGTCAGATTTGCGAACCGGTTCCTTCAGTGGGGGCGGTGGAGAAATTGCCGTACTAAATGCATCCTCGGCCCAGATTGCGCGTTGGTATGGCTTTCCTAACTGCGTTTCCGCGGGCATGACCGACGCCAAGGATATGGATGCGCAGTACGGCTATGAAAAGGGGATGACCGACCTGGCTGCTGGTCTGGCCGGCGCCGACATCGTCTATGAGTCCACCGGCATGATCGGTTCGATTATTGGCTGTGCGCTGGAAAGTTACGTGCTCGACAATGAGATGCTCGGCGCCGCGAGACAAACCATCAAAGGCATCGAAGTCAACGATGATACGCTTTCGATTGAAGTGATACGCGACGTGTGTGTGGACGGTCCGGGACATTATCTAGGGCATGACCAGACCCTGCAATTGATGAAATCGGCATACCACTACCCGGAACTCGCGAGCCGCGAAACGATCGAGGCCTGGAGCGAGGCGGGTAAACCATCGCTGCGCGAGAAGGCCAGAAAAAAGGCACGCGAAATCCTCGCGAACAGCAAACCCCTGATCACCCAGGACGTTGAAGAAAAAATTGCAGCCCGGCTCCCAATCCATCGACTGCACCCGGAGCAGGCCGCAATCGAGCAGGCATGATGCAAAGAAAATGGATTAGCGCCTTCGCCGGGTGGGCAACCGATAACAAGCCTGGCTTTTCGGATCAGGCACTACGGCAGGCGCGCCTGTGCCTGATCGATACACTCGCCTGTATCTATAGCGGAAGTAAGGCTCAACAGACTCAAAAAATATTAAATGCACTCGAGACGATGCAGCAAGAGGGATCGACGTATGCGGTCGATCAATCGCAGCCTCTTTCGTTAGCGGCCGCGGCGACGATCAACGGCATCGCGGCCCATGCGCTCGATTTCGACGACCAGGAACTCCATGCTTCGACGCACCCGAGCGCGGTGCTGGTGTCCGCGCTGTTGGCGATGGTTGAATTGAAGCGGATACCGCTGGATCGGTTTCTCAACGCTTATCTGGTCGGATACGAAGCCTTGATTCAGCTAGGGTCTGCTCTGGGCTATGAGCATTACCTGCAAGGCTGGCACGCGACCTCGACCATCGGCCCTGTTGCCGCAGCGGCGGCCTGCTCGCATTTTCTGGGGCATGACGCCGACCGGCTTGCAAATGCCATGGCAATTGCAAGCAGCCAATCGGCGGGGTTACAGGCGCAATTCGGCACCGATATGAAAGCGGTGCACGCGGGCCAGGCCGCGCGCGCCGGTGTCGAAGCCTGTTATTTTGCCCAGGCGGGTATTCGTTCCAACCCCGATCTGTTCGAGGCGCCCAGGGGATTCCTTGGACGTTATGGCGGCAAAACCGTTGCGACCCCGGATTCCTGGCCTCCCGGACAGGCGATGGAACTGGCGCCGGTATCGCGTAAACTCTGGCCCTGCTGTGGTTACACCCATCGCGCCATCGAGGCGGCCCTCGAACTTTCAACCCGGCTCGACGGTAACAAACCGTGTTCGATCGAGATTCGTATCGCTGAACCCTATTGGCTTCCGGTACAAAACGCCGCTCCCGCTAACCCGGAACAGGCCAGGTTCAGCCTCGCCTACTGCGTCGCCAGTGCGCTTGCCAACGGAAAGCTGGATTCCCGGAGTTTCAATGAAAACACGATTCAGTGTCCAGAAACCCGGGCATTGCTTGCGCGTACCAAGATCGATGCTTACCCGGCGCCTGAAGGTCTGCAGGATATAAGCCCCGAGGCGCCCGACACGGTCAGTCTGCAGTTGGACGATGGTAGCGAGTTAAGCGAAACTATCGGCATCATTCGCGGAAGCCCGGCGCGGCCATTATCGGAAAATGAAATCTTGACCAAACTAAGCGACTCGGGGGTAGCTTCCCGGGTCGGTGAAATGATTCTTAATCCAGCCACCCAAGTACTTAACATTCAATGATGAAACAGACAAACGAAATTCCCGAACAGGTCGATATTGTGATTGTCGGCGCCGGTAACGCGGCCATGTGCGCCGCGTTGTCCGCACGCGAATCAGGTGCCGAAGTTGCCATCCTGGAGCGCGCCCCAATCGAGGAGTCTGGCGGCAACAGCCGTTTTACCGCGGGCGCGATTCGCTGCGTCTACGATGGCGTCGACGATCTACGCCGGCTCATGCCCGACCTGACCGACCAGGAAATCGCCGACACCGATTTCGGCACCTATACCGAAGACCAGTTCTTCGACGACATGGGCCGGGTCACGCAATACCGCTGCGACCCGGACCTGGTCGAAACCATGATCAAAAACAGTCGTGACACGATGTTGTGGATGCGCTCGCAGGGGGTTCGCTTCCAGCCGATATGGGGCCGGCAGGCGTTCAAGGTGGATGGTAAGTTCAAATTCTGGGGTGGTCTCACCGTTGAAACCTGGGGCGGCGGCCCTGGCCTGGTTGAAAGCCTTGCCAATACCTGTGAAAAATCGGGTATCCCGATACTTTATCAGAGCAAAGCCCTTGAACTGAAAACCGAAGGCAATCGTGTAACCGGTGTTCGAGTCCAGCAAAACGGAATCACGCGAACCATCAAGACACGGGCCGTGGTGCTGGCAAGCGGCGGCTTCGAGGCGAACCACGAGTGGCGTACCCGTTACCTCGGACCCGGCTGGGATCTGGCCAGGGTGCGCGGTAGCCGTTTCAATAGTGGCGACGGCATTCGCATGGCCCTCGACATCGGCGCGGCGCCTTACGGCCATTGGTCGGGCTGTCACGCGGTCGGCTGGGAGCGAAATGCACCCGAATTCGGTGACCTCGCGGTCGGCGATGGATTTCAGAAACATTCCTACCCGTTTTCGATCATGTTGAATGCCAACGGTGAACGATTTGTCGACGAGGGCGCCGATTTCAGGAATTACACCTACGCAAAGTACGGCGCTGTCATCCTGAATCAGCCCGGGCAGTTTGCGTGGCAGATATTCGACCAGAAGGTAACGCATCTGCTGCGCGACGAGTATCGCATCCGCGAGGTCACCAAAGTCACCGCGTCGACGCTCGAAGAACTGGTCGTAAAACTCGACGATGTCAATCCGGGTAACGCGCTGGCAACGATTCGGCAATACAATGAATCGATCCACAAGGAGGCTGCGTTCAATCCCAACATCAAGGATGGGCGCTGCACGCAAGGTTTGCCGATCCCGAAATCGAACTGGGCAAATAGCATCGACGAGCCGCCGTTTGAAGCCTACGCCGTGACCTGCGGCGTGACCTTTACTTTTGGTGGACTGCGTGTCAACACCGATGCCAATGTCCTGGATTCTGACCTGCAACCGATCCCCGGATTATTCGCCGCGGGCGAACTGGTCGGCGGGATTTTTTATCACAACTACCCGGGCGGAAGCGGACTGATGTCCGGTTCGGTATTTGGACGTATTGCCGGGAGCTCGGCAGCCCGGTCGATAACTACTTGAAGGTGTAAACCAATGACAGGCTGGAACGAAGCGCTCAAACAGGCCGGGGAACTACCGGACTATCTGTATATCGACGGCGAACGGGTACAGGATGCCTCGCTGGAATCGATCGAAACCCGTGACCCCGGCACGGGAATCATTCTCGCCACAGTACCTGCGGGAACCGCACAGAACATAGACGACGCGGTCGCGGCGGCAAAACGCGCGCTGTATGGCCCCTGGGCGGAGATTGCCCCCAGGGCCCGCGGGCGACTACTGTGGCAGGTCGGCGAGGAAGTTCGCAGGCAAAGCGAGCGCCTGGCGCTGATCGAAACCCTGGATACCGGGAAACCGCTGAAAGACGCGCGCGTCAGCGTCGAGCGCACGGCCGACTTTTTCTGCTATTACGCGGGCCTGGTCGACAAGCTCGAGGGCACTACGGTACCGCTGGGCAAGGACAAAGTCTGTTTCACCGAGCGCGTGCCGATAGGCGTAACCGGGCATATCGTGCCATGGAATGTCCCGATTCACATGGTCGCGCGCGGGCTTGGTCCCGCGCTTGCCTGCGGCAACACCGCCGTGGTCAAGCCGGCCGAAGACACGCCGATAAGTGCCCTGCTGCTGGTCGAGCTGATGGAACAGGTCGGCATCCCGGCCGGCGTCGTCAATGTCGTCACAGGCTACGGCAATATCGCCGGCCAGGCGCTCAGCGAACACCCCGATGTTCGGCACGTGACTTTTACCGGCTCGCTGCAAACCGGCAAGGCGGTGATGACCGCGGCGGCGCAACACATCGCGTCGGTGACACTCGAGCTCGGTGGCAAATCGCCGCACGTGGTCCTCGCCGACGCCGATCTCGACCGCGCGGTGCCGGACGTGTTAAACGCGGTGTTCAAGAACTCGGGCCAGATCTGTTCAGCGGGCAGCCGGCTACTGGTCGAGTCGTCGATTCGCGATGAATTG
>Ga0164315_10002239_pt1 | contig 14817 bp, 16 predicted proteins | sample GuaBasSedimGuay6_FD_113737 | JGI IMG/M metagenome (GOLD analysis project Ga0164315, IMG submission 113737) | Subseafloor sediment microbial communities from Guaymas Basin, Gulf of California, Mexico - Guay6, Core 4569-2, 0-3 cm | ecosystem: Environmental > Aquatic > Marine > Hydrothermal vents... | reverse complement strand
TTCAATAGTATATTTTGCATATGCACCATCATCTTCACCCAACTGTGAATTTGTATCATAGAATTGTAAAGTTGTTACGTATCCTGCCTCGTTTGAAGATTGTCCAGAATCTGATAATAGAGTATATCCCTCTATAAAGAGTGGGCTACCAACTAGTAACTCGGCGTTTGATAATATCAATGGCATCTCTGTTAATTTAATATCCCTTCCGGGTAACCCACTATCATCTCCGGTATCAAGAGGACTCTGCCCACTATCTGGACCTACCATTGAATCGAGTTGCATATTTTCTTTAGCAAATTGGTTTCCTAGATTAACAAAATTTAAGTTATAATATAAATCTATCCAAACCCCAAAATAGCTAAATTCATCCTTATATGCATGTTTTGTTACGTCATTAATGAAATCATAGTATGAAAAATTAGGACAGATCCAAGTCATAGTATCAGTAAGACCATTATCGTTACTAGAAAACCCTAATCCTAAATCCTGGGAAACCTCTAATAAAGTATCATATGATGTTTTATCCCTAAATGCTTTTATTCGATGTGTATATAAACCGGGAATCCTACATTCACCTAAAATTGTAAATGTTTGATATAACCCATCAGTGTTCCCCACTCTTTCGTTCTGTATAGGAACTGCGTCTACACTAAGCACATTAAAATCCATTCTTATCGGTTTATATACTTCCCCAATGGCTCTTATATAAATAGAAAATACGTCTCCGTCTTTTGGATAACTAGCAGAAAGAAACGCAGCATCTTGCATGGTAAACGTAAAATTACAAACTGGCATAAATCCATTATTATCTAAATTAAAATGGGTTAATCCCGGATCTATTCTAAATCCATTAATACTTATATAAGGTCTATAGAAGCCAGTCTGTTTTGCATCCACGTCCCACGTTTCTTCCTTAGTATACTCTCCGTCATTGGTCCGATCAAGAGCAATTACTGGATCTAGCTTTATAGAAGCTTTTGTTATGGTTTTTATATCTATGTCTGGATTTGTTGCCATTTTTATCCATTAGGTGATGTTGCATCAGGACCAAAGAAAATAAGCCCGCTTTTAGTAACCACTGGTCTTTCTCCATCCTCCAATATATTAGGAGGGAGATTAGTAGTAACGTTTCTTAAACCATTATTTCCTTTCCCGCCATTATTAATAAAAGCTAAATACTTTTCTCTTCCTGCTGATGATGAAAATTTCTTTGATCGTTGGTTTTTTCTAAATAGAGCATTTTTATTAGAGGATGCTCCGGATTCCTCGTTATTTAGTTTATTTAAATCCTTTTTTGCATTAAAAATATTATCAAAGCTATCACTAGTTGGTATATAAAACAAATCACCAACATCAATCGCAAACGGATTACTAAAACCATTAAGTTTCATAAGACTCCCTACCATACCTTGGTCCCCAAATTTCTTATAAGCTATTAGGTCTGGTCTCATTTCCTCGTCCTGCCTAATTATATACAGTTCTTTGTATCTTACGTTACCACTTTTTACCAATATAGAAGATTTCGTAATATTCCAGATTCCATAAGAAGATGACCCGTTAGGATTAAATATCTTTTTATTTTTTTGATTTGTATCTATATTAAGCATTAATATTAATTATTTTAGTTTTGTTGACCCCTATTAGTTCTATATTCTCGTTGGATCATTTGTTCAACCGCGTTATACTTACGGTTACTACCGTCTACGTTGCCTTTACTTATATAACTTTGGTTATTAGAACTAACTGCAATAGCACTTTGATATAATCTACCTTGCCCTCGATTGAACATACTTTCGATTTCACCTTTTTCTCTATCCCTTCCATGTTTTAGTGTAAATGTTGCTTTAAATTCAGTAGGAAAATCATCAGGCCCTAATTTCTCTCCAAATTCTATCTTGAGCCCGTCGCATATTAAATTACCTATCATTGCAATAGGGTTTAACGGATTTCCGACAACTAAATGCCATTCCCCTACAGGAGCTCCAGTAAAGAATGATAAATTTAGCGCCATATTCTCTATAAAGCTACCACTTAATGCAGCTTTTAGTCCTCTGTCTGCTGCAGCAATAGAAGATTCGCTTGTTACATCAACATTAGCTATTTTCTTGTCGAGATCAGATTGAGCTTGCATACTTATATAATCTCCATGAGTTTGAGTAGTGTCCCCTCCGTCACGGAGTCTGTCTGACATCTGAGCAGCAGCTGCATTCCTTTGCTCTTCGCTAAGCCCATTATAATAATTCATTACAAAAGATACGGGGGATGCATAAAAGGTTTTTAGTCCCTCGTCGCCACCAGGAAATCCTATTGCAGGCAATTCATTATTATATCTAAAATCAGGTCTTAAGAAAGTTCCGTAGTTTGTACCTATTGATAGAATATTCGTAAATAAATCTAAAAACGCTGCTTTAGTATTCACTTGTCCGACTGAAGTTAATTCATAATCGAACTCTAAAGTAATATCAGACTCTTCAAATTTTAACCCCCTTCCTCTGATGAAAGTCTTATCCACTGTATCAACTGACGTAAAGATATAATCACTTAGTGGTCCATCGTCAGCTGTTCCCCTTTCTCTTAATTCATATTGAATGTGTCTGTCTGTTATATTAATCTCTCCTTCTCTAGTACCTGCCATTGCAATCCCAGCCATAGCTCTTAATGCAGTAGAAAATGCTCCGTCTCCCATTATTGCTGTCTGTGCTCCTCCAGCTAAAAGCCCAAGTATACTTTTAGCAAACCCTGTGTCCATTCCTTTTTGATATAATACTTCCTTTTGACTTTTAGGGTCCCATATCATACCGGTAGTAAACGAAATCATACTATTCAAAGTATTTCCAGTATTCCCACCAAACCAGGTGACTGCTTGTGCAACAGGTTTACCTGCACCTTCATATTGATGTAGATCACTATAAGTAATTGCAGTAGGTAAGCTAAGATTATCCAGCATAGGGGTAGGATATCTTCTAAGAGTAACCATATAATTATTTGGTATTCTCCCATAATATTTACAATATAGAAAATCTGACCAATTATAAGGAGCACTAGAACCTCCAACAATAGAAGTATATCTATTGTCACCTAACCGATAAGTATCTGAAAGTGTCACTAGCTGTTTAGCTGTTGGATTCTTAGACGATAGGGAGGATATATTTTTATTAAATACCCTGCTTTCTGAAAGGTAATATGTTGCATCCAGATCATTTGATGACTGGCGATCCTGTCCTATTCCATAAAAGAGATATTTCCCATACTTTTTTTGTCCAGGAGTACTCAAACCTTTAGCTCCCTGATAAAATAAAGTACTTGCGGTACTTCCTAAAGGGTTTGATCTACCCCCTAGATCAGAACTGGTATCTATAAGTTCAGCTATAGTTGCATTAACTAACTTCTCGTCATAATTAAGTCCATTAGGCAGCGCATCTGACAACCTTATTGGGCTACTAGCTAACTTTAATCCTCCCATATTTCACTCATTCTAATATTTCAGCCCATTCTATATTAAACTTAAATTCTTCAGAATCAAATTCTTCCAATAAGATTTTTAAATTCTCTATGAAAGGTTCTCCTAATTCCTTATAAGTTACTAATATATCATTAGACCTTGTACTATATATTCCTTGGGTGATTTTCTTCTGAATTGAGTAATTGATTACAAACTCTCCTTCTTGGGTCAGTCCTTCCAAATCATAACCGAGTTCTTTTATGATTTTTGATATGTCAATTATATAAAAACTATTGTTTCGACAATATTTCTTCTTAGCTTCTTTAATAGAATATCTAGCAAGATAGAAGTTTATCTCGGTTGGACTGTTTATTGACATTAATTATTGTTATCCTCCTTTGGATCCGGGCTTGACAAAAATTCGTATGGGGTTGTATCTAAATTGAAATCCTCCGTATCAGTAGTATCTACATTCAAACTGATTCCTTCAGGTTTTGGTTTTAGTTCTTTATCTGCGGGTTTATTAGTTCTGTTCTTTGCGTTTTCTAAATTCTGTCGATGTACTTCTTCACCAGCTCTCTTTTTCCTTTCCCGCAAATCTATTGCTTCCTTAGAAAAAAAATCCTTAGGTGCTTTAAGCCCAAAGGCTCTTTCCATTGCTCTTCTTCTTCTTCTTGTTTCGCTTGCCATTTTAAAGACTTAAATTGTGTACATTATCCTTATCCAGATTTTTCCCATCTGGGTTACTTATATTCATACCCATTACATATTTAAATAATTTCAAAAATAATCCAGGGATGAAAATATCTTTTGCTTTTACTACATCATTCGCTGGAATGAATTTAAATTCATCTTTTTTCTCTCCGGTTTCATTACTATCGGGTGTTGGTTCTGCCCCAGTAACATCAACAGCAAAACACGGATATTCAGTATCCACGAAAGCTGACGTTGTTGAGGTTCCTAAATAATACCATTTATCTGCTTCTTCGATATTAATTGATGATGCATCCATTAATGCTCTTTTTGCGGTAGAAAATAAATCTGGATCTTCGTCTTCACTTAATCCAATAGGTAAGGTAATATTGAGCCCTCCTTCTCTAAATGGATTAGTTTCCTGTACAACTCCTATAAGTAATGGCAATTTATTCTCGTCACACGTAAAAGGCATAACAATAACGTTCATAAGCATCGGCTTAATCCCAACTATTCCATCCCTTTCCATCAACTTATAAAGATCTGTGCTATATAGTACTTTTTCTTTCTTCATATTAAGATTCAGTTTTTTCTTCTTTATCAATTCTATTTATCCCTTTCGATTCATAGTAGGTATTTAATATAGACTCAGATAATGCTTTCTTTATATCATCTATATTTAAACTAGAAATAACATAATCTACAATATCAGATTCAGCATTGTCAAAAGAATCTGTGAGTACTCCATATAATTCTTTCGGGGGAAGATTTATTTTTATTGAAATATTAACATCTACTAAATTTGGTTTCTGTTTACTAAGAAGCCCATATATCGGAGAGCTTGTATTTAAGGGAGCGGATAATTTATTATTTGCTGGTGAATAGTTTATTGAATTAACTTCAGTCTTTTGTCCAGGCGGAACTGGTAACTCTCTGTTTAATTTGTCAATGTTTGCAGGATTACTTCCCAATGGAAAAGATTCCATATATTCTGTAAGTAATCCTAAATTTACCCGATTCTTACTCTCAAAAGTAACAAATTTCAAATCTCCCTCACTTACTATTGAGATAAATTTCTCAACCGCTCCAACATTTTCTCCTTTTATCCACTGAAATTCTAATGTAGAAAAATCCTTCTCTAGTTCAACGTCAGCTTTATTTATATCAAATTCCATAGCATTTAAATTAATATCCGTTTTTTTCTTTTTTTTCCAAAAATTCCACATCTAAAAAACATAATATTCGTACTTTACATTTATACGTAAAATATTACAAATAGTTCCAGGTAAAAATAAATCGGTTTATAGTGAGTTAGATCTAATTAATTTGTCTATTTCCTTCTCTGAACAAAACTCTTTTAATTCTTCGCAGAGGAAAGAAATATTTGATTCTATTGTTAGATTATCGGGCGAATCTTTTTTTAATTCTAGTTCACTTTTTACTAAATCTTTCACTTTAGTTTCATAATCTTTATTAGTAACCCCTAAATTTATGAATTTAGAAAATATAGGATCTTCTTTTAATGATGATATCGTATCTCTATTTATTTTATACTTATCCGAATTATTCCTAATCTCGCACGCATATAGTTTACCTATATTTAATTTTATATAAGGGTGATTTGCTCCTTGTTTTTCATATATCTCTACAGAAGAAATTGGTGCCCTATCGGTTCTTTTAAATTTATAAAATCTTTCGTGGTCGTCAGAAAAAGTTATTTTCTTTTCAGAGAACTTAAAATTCTCTGGTGTATTGAAATTACCAAATTCTTCCATTAATAAATTTATATCAGCCTCTGCTAACTTTTCTGGTATTATACTAGTAGCTGTTTTTTTATTATAATATTCTGATAAATAACCTTCAATAAATTCGTATAATAAATCTGAGTTACCGTCCTTGTTCATCCAATTAGAATCCATTATTATAGAAATTGGTTCACCTTCTGTTTTTTCTCCTGGAAATTTTATAGTGCTACCTGGTAGGGATAAAGATTTTTTATCGTCTTCCACTCCATATGAAAATAAACAGTCCTCACTTACATCAATTTCAATATCGATAACAGGAAGGGTATTTTCAATATCTTCATTAAACTTAACTGGGGTAATTGAGATCCCACCATTCTGGGTTCTAGTATAAGATCCAATGGTCATATCTTTTGTATGTCCGCTAGATTCAAAAAGGAAATTTTTAAATTCTAATATCTTCATTATCGATCTTGTCCAAAAAATACGGTTATTTTGAAATCTTTAGGGTTCATAGATTTAGCCATATCAACTTCTACTCTTGTAGGTGCAGAGGGAACTGGTATATCCCCACTAATAGGAACAATACTTTCCTGTGATATATTCTTTCCTGCAATAATATCTATCTCTATTTCCTTATTTTTATGTGGATGATTATCTACCATGAATTCTAGTTCAATCGTAGATACAGCAAATTCTATAGCATCTATTCCAGATTCACCAGTAAGAATTCTAGCTTTATAATCAATCTCGCATTCAATAGAACTAACGTTTGTTAATTCGGTTGGTCTATTATGGATATCCAAATCAATATACCGAACTTCAGCAGTAAATTCCATATCGGTATTAAAATTTTTATTTTTCTTCTTATTAGAAGAGAATGTACTATAATCATTTACTTTTCTATCCATTAGATATTCGCTTTTTTGTAACTCGGCACCCTTACATATTATATATCATATCCATAATATAGATTATTTTAAGTCAACTTATAAGTTGGGACATAAATATATAAGTAACACCTCGAATAAAACGAAACGAGAAATGAAACGATTAACACCACTGTGGTTTTTAAAACATCCACTAGACTCAGAACAAAAATCATATGTTCTCCTTGATCAATTAAAGAAATATCAAGATGACTTAAAGAAAGATCAGATTAGCAATACTCTAAGAGAAATATTTATGATCATTAAGGATCTAAGTAACTTCAAAAAAGAGCAGAACGTATCTTTCGAAACATATACTAATCTATCTCCAGAAGAATTAGACTTATTAGACGTCTATATTAATATGGATACAGATTTAGAAGAATACCAAAGTCTACTTGAAGTACTTGATACATGTTTAGGTATCCTTTATAAGTACGCTAATATTGGGATGGGTTTATTAGACGAACGAAACAATAGGATAAAAACCTTTGAAATAGTTCCATTAGGGGTGAAGGAGAAAAATAAATTCGGATTTCTGTTTATAAGAAATATGATAACAGACGAGATAATACCCTTTTACTGGTCTGAGTCATTTATGGAGAATGATAAATCTTCTCCCTGTCAAGGAATAGCATTAAAGAAAATTATTACTGATGATCCAGTTTATTATTCACTGTCATACGTTAATGTAGCACATGGGCTAATAGAGGAAACAGATAAAATTGACAGAAGAGAAACTCCAAGGATTTTAATTTGTGAGATAGATGAGAATTTCACCGAACATTCAGATGTCATAAAGACGGCTAAAGAAAATTTTATGAATAAATTAAATAGTGAACCTAACCGAAGGATCTAAAATTATAAATTACATCCAGGAGGTCTAATGAATTTCTTTGTTGTTCCTGCACCAGATGTAGTATTATATCTTTCCTTCCACCATTCAGCCTGTTTAGCCTTTTTATTAGGTATAGGGTGGTGATATTCCTCAGTAGTATTAGTTTCCTTATCGTATGTATATGATCGTGCCTTAAGTCCAATGAACATCCGGGCTGCCAATACATTATAAAGAGGTTTAGATAAACTCTCATAAGGAACTTTGTCCCAATTAAGTCCTAATTTACTCTTTATCTTCCTTTTACATTCTGCTAAGTATTTTTTAATCTTAGCATTACCAACTGGGGATCTACCAAGATACCCGATGGTCTTTAGTGCGGTTTCTTTATCTAATTGAAATATGCCCTTTGTTTGATTGGATTTCTTGTATGTAAATGGATTAGTACCATAGCAACTTTCAACCGCTGCTATATTTAATAACATGTCCTTTATGTGGGGTTCATCATTAAATACCCCTTCACTAACAAAATCAACTATCTTAGCCAAAAATTCTTTAGCATTCTTGGATTTGTAATAGTCAAGAAAATTCTTAGGTATCCCGCTCTCGGGTATAATACGCATAGCAGTCCATTCTTCATCTTCTATCGAATACTGCCCCTTTAATTCTTCTACACTAGATTCAAATAACCTGGAAGAAAATGTTGAAAAATCATTCAGGTTATGCATGGATATTATTGAGTTGCTTCCGTGCCTAGTTTATCGACAAACTTATCTAGTATAGAGTCAAATTCATCTTCGTTTTCTGGATCTAGACCATTGTCTGTCATCCAGCCAACAATATAATCATCTCTGACATCCATATATGCACTTTCTCCCCTTCCTTCCTCAGTAACATCATTAAGCTGTATACGTAGTTCTTCTATATCTTCCTCTGTAATTTCGGGGTCAGATTCTTCTGAAATTTCTTCTGTTTCCGGATCTGCCTCTATATCAAAATCGCTTAATCTTTTTATTTTACTTAATTCTGAAGGTACCTTCTCGCTTTCCGTCATAGTAATACTATTGGGCTGATTCACGATAGAAGGTGCAGCGTTATCAATACTATATTCTCTATTACCATCGTTATTATAACCAGGTAAATCTATTTTTGATTTTTTACCAAAAACTGCTTCAGCATAACCAACAAAATCATAAGCAGGTTCTCTTTTGATTTTATGTAAACCTGTTTTATCACTAGAATCAGTTTGGTTCTTTGGTGCTAATGGCTTAAATGTTTCGTCATGTACTTTTGCTCTAAAAGCTTTAAAGTCTAACAATTCTCTTTTTTTAACATCTTTAATATTCATATTCTCGAAATATTTTTAATTTACAATTGCTTTAGCAAACTTATTTTGACTAGAGCCTATTAATTTTTTTAGGTATGATCCAATAAAATCGTCTGCACCCTTTCCGGTATTAGGAATGTCCTCCTTATCTAATCCTAGCTTTTTAGCTGCTTTTTTAAGCCCAGACAAAGCACCGGTTTTAGACGAAGCATCCATATCATCTACTATTGATTTTACTCCAACGCTTTTTATAGGAGAAGGGGATTTCTTAAATAAGTCCCTTAAGAAATCTTCAATTTCTTTTTCAAAGTTCTTGCTTTTCAAAAGTTTCTCTGTAAGAGTTTCTCTTAGTATGCTATATAAATAACCATCAGATTCTATACCCAAAGATTCTGCAATCTCATCAAATCCACTTCTAGCTACAAGGAATTCAACAATACCTTCTGCAATTTTAGGAATGAAATAATCCCAGTTTGCATGCTTACCTGATATAATCCCAAAATATTCAGTTGGGGGGATTTCCTCAAATATCTCTTGGATTAACTTTGATAGTGGACTTTTTTCTCTTATCTTAAGAAATTCTAATAGATAAGCTATTACTTTTTGCTGGATTGTATTAACGAATCCCTTTCCCAGGGATTCAAAACCGTCCATTAAAAAATCACTAATGCCTTCATCAACTTTAACTATTTCTGGTTTTGGATCAAAATCAGAAAACTTTATGATATACGTACTATTCATCCGGATGCAATTTTATTTAGCTTATATATCCGAATACTATTAAGTATTTTTATTATAACAAAATAGTTGCTTGCTTAATTATTTTACCTTAAATTAGATTTAATTATCTGTATCCTGTACATTCCTTCAGCTTTTATCACACTTAATCTGATAGTTTGCGTTTCCTTCTTAAATATGTAAATTGTATTTAATTTAACCTTACCTGCATAATAGGTATTAGTTTTATATCCGCGATTAATTAAACTGTTATAGAATCTATCAAATATTTTAGTTGTAATAGGCAACTCCTCTTTAGTATTATCTTCATATATTAATAGCTTACTACCAAACTTTGATCTATATAAAAAGTTTTCAGTTGTATATTTATTATTAATATATTGAGATGTTTGTCCATTAGTTATTGGGATTATAAATAACATACAGATAAGTACGCCGGCGAGTAATAAAATTTTAGTTTTTATGTTTTCCATCTTTAATTATATATTTATAAATAATATTAATTAAAACCAATATAAAACAGAAATATGTTAGGATAAGTATTGATCAACCGCTTTTTGACGGTATGCTAGCTTGTCCTCGATAATCGAAGGGTTCTTTAATGGAATTTTTTTGCGGCTAACGATGGACTCTGGTAATAAAGGGCTAAATGTATCTTTAAGTATTTTTTTATCTGTTCTCCATTCTAAAGGTAAATTTAAAGCAAACCTAACAATATCGATATTTAGAAAGGGACTTCTTAATTCCAATGTATGTGCCATAGACATCTTATCTAATCTAGGTAAATGATAATAAGTAAGCTCATCAAATACATCTGATTGCTGTGAATCGTATTCATGAATTCGAGAATACCCTCCAAACAATTCATCCGCGCCATCGCCAGATATTACTATTCTGTGATCGGTTCCGTTCTTTATTGCCTCAAATAAATGATATTGAGGAATTACAGAACCGAGGTCAACTGGCGTTTCGTTCCATTTCTTATAGATATCAGTGTTCTTAGAATCGTCCATATCATACTTTAGAAAATCTACTGGTATATCTAAAGCCATACTAAGTTCATTAACAAATTCTGTTTCTCCGTTCTCTATACTATACCATTTAACTTTAGCTTTTATTTGATTTAATATTGCTGCTATTATGGACGAATCTAATCCCCCAGAAACTAATACAGATATCGGATATCCTTTAGATAATAACCGATTTTGTATTGATTCGTGCATTTTATTCCAAAGCCAATTCATATGCTCTTCATAGCTTGCTCCCATTAATTCATTAATTGGAGTATTCCATCCACTATAATAATTTCTATACTCAGTTATAAATAAAGGAGAATTTATATTATAATTGATAATGGTATTCGCTGGGATTCTTTTTATATTAGTGTATGGCGTTCTATCGTCAATATTATAGCCAAATTTTCTAACAGTACTGATATATGATAAATCCGTTTTAGATTCGTTATTAATAAGCCCTTTTATTTCAGAACATATTTCCCCTGTCATATTTCTATACAAAAGTTTCTTTCCCAGGGGATCAGTAAAAGCAGTTATGTCACCTGTATTAGAATCATATATCGTGATTGCCCAAAATCCATCCCAGCTATTTATATGGGAAAGATATAATCCTGCGAATGCTTGTACATTGTTTCCGTTGTATTTAGAAAAAAGATTTCGAAGATATTCAGTATCTGAAGAATATAGAGTTGTGTCATAATTAAATATCTCTCCATTGAACATCAAATATATTCCTCGAGAGATTTCTATTGGTTGATTCCAGTTGTCTCCATCTGATGTTTGGATTGGAAGTCTATGATGACATAGGGTTACCAAACCAAGATCAATACTATCAAACTCCGTACCTCTATGTGAAATAGCTGCTATTCTATCTTCGTCCCTACCAACGGTTAATAAAATCCCACACATTATCTTACCAATTTTTTAATCCTTTCTATAACATCAGCATCAAAATTATTTTCAATTCTACTGGTTTTTATCCCTCTGTCACTAGCAAGATCTAAGAAATATTCCATCCATTTGGCTTCAGTTATTCTGGTTTTGGATTCCTCTGTATCCCAACGATCTTTATTTTCTCTCTCCCCGTTTGGATTATTTCCATATATGTACAAGAAGTGACAATTTGATAATAGACCTTTATCGATAAGCGAAATTAATTGTGCAGTAGCAACCTTTTTAGTTACCCTCCCTTCCATTACTCCCCACGATAATACACTAAAGATTCCACGATCTATTAAATAATTAGATTCTATTGCTCCCTCCTTAATTAACTGAAGTAACATAGTTTCTTTCCCCATAGCAAAATTGTGGGTTTCCTTGCTATTATCTCGAAGCTTTAATTCAGTAAACCAGGTGGTAAACGAATATTGGAAATATCTAAATCCAGGGAGGCTTGCTATTTCTTTTGAAATGTGAGACTTCCCACTATTCCTAGCTCCTTCAATAAAATAAATCATATAATTTTTATTTTTATACTTTATTTATTCTCCGTTGTTTCGTCTCCAAAATAGCTACCTGGTAACGAAAAAGGATCTAATCCTAGTTTATTACAGATTTTAATAAATCTTGGATCACTTGTTAAAAAAGCTTGTAGATTTTCCGGACGGTTAGCTTGGATTTCCTTTATGGTCTCCGGATATTTTATTTCATATTCCTGACAGCATAAAATTAAGAGTTCTTCATCAGTTAAACTCGCTATCATAGAATCTATTGGTCCTCTAATCTCATCCCACGAATTTTTATTGATTTCATTAAGTTCCTCCTGAGTAACTGGTTCTACTTTACTATAATCAGGAAGCCCATTTGAACACGATGCTAAAATTAAAACGATTGATGCTAAAATTAAATTTTTCATAATATTTGTTTTTATAATTACGAAGCTAATATAAACAAAAATCCCCAGATACCAACGATATCTGGGGATTAAATTATTTATTATATTTTAAGATCTTCTAAATCAACATTTATAGTTCCATGTATACCTGATTTTGGTAAATCCTCAAAATCCTTCGCTCGCATTCTTTTGGTATGCATAGCCATTTTATCAACGGTAAGAAATGGCTTCTTAATATGACTCTCAAGCTTTTTGTATTTATCATTCGTTGGTACTTCTCCTAATACATCCTCTAGAGTAGAACCATAATAGCCTCTTACAGATTTTCCCTTGTTATTATTAACTGTGGATTTTCTCATTTTCATTCCAGACTGGGTTAGGTATAATATAGGTCCATCTTTCATATAGGACCATCCTGTATAATAGCCATCTTTGTTAATTCTTTCTAATACCTCATCAGTAAGTATATTATCTTTTATCCACATAGCGGCATTTATCATTCCTTTATCAGTATGACTAAAAACCCCCGCAAGCATAACTAATATGTTATTTATAGCAACTAAGTCTTCAGTACCAAGATCAGCTTCCCCTTTATCCGCTTCGTTTTCTTGTATTAAATTTCTGAGTGCTTTAGCTATTGGTCCTTTTAGATCGTCTATTTCTATATAAGGAACTTCTTTAGTTAAAATCTTCTTGATTTTATCAAATATACCCTTCATAATAAATTGACTCAATTTATCAATGGTATCAAAATATTCATTTATCATCTCAATAGAAACTGAGCGGTCCAATTGTGCTAGTTTACCGAAAGATGCCTTATAATTAGAAACAAAATCTGCATAATCATCACTGTCGTCTCCGTTCACTTTCTCCCATTTCGGAAGATTTAACGGTTTATTTAAGCTAGTAGATTCTTTCCCCATTGCATATACACCTTCGTCAAAGAAAAAGAATGTCTTTCCCTGGTAGTTTTTTTCGATCGCATATTCCCAAGCTTTTAAAAACTCAACACTATATTTTGACTTTAATGTACCATCAGCTTTTAAGAACGTGTCGCTTTCTATGGACATGTCATGATTTCTTAGCGTTTTAGCAACTGCATCAGCAAGTTCTTTTGCATCGTCAGCAGTGTTTATATTTTTTTTATCTAAATTAGATTTTTTAGATTTATCTCTAAACTCTTCATAATAAGTATTGATATCATCACTAAGACTGTCTTTATCTAATCTAATTTTTTCGCTCTCGTTCAGCTTAAAGAAATCAGCAGACGATAATACTTTTTTATTAAGTCTCTTTTCTAATTTAGTTGATAAAGATTCGTTCGCTACCGTCTCCCTCATAATATCTAGGGATTTAACTATTTTTTTTCTATCAACAGGAGCAATAAAATCAGAAGCTAATAATACATCTAATAAAGGTCTATCTAATTCTCCATTAACGTCCTTATTTCCACTTTGTTTTTGTAAAGCCGCTATGACAGCAGCCGTTGCATTTCCGTATTTTCCATCTACTCCGCCTTTACCTTTAAGGAATTCATTAACTGTACTAATCCCGTTCATTAATGCCTGTTGTAAATTAGCGATAAAATCAGATTCATCAAATTTACTATCGGTATCCTTATTTCCATTTTTTATCGGGAATGTATCATCACTAAATTTAGTTTCTCTATCCTCTATAGAATCTTTAATTATTTCCTCTGCTGTGTTTTGTGCTGCTACTGCAGTAGCAAAAGAATCTAATGCTTTTTTTACTAATTCAATTACATCAGTATATGCATCTTTTAAGTCTACATCATTCTCTAAATCAGTAAGATTTTTTTCTGAAGCTCTCATAAGAGCTTTATTAAATTCTGTCTGATATTTATTTGAGTCTTTTTCTAATTGAGATAAGATGTCTTTGTCTTTAATACCTGTTCCGTCTCTTGTAGTATCCAAGGCAGAAAGTTTTTGTGACAGTTCCAGGAAAATTCTTTTCCATTCTTTTCCGTATCCATCCTTAGTTCCCTTTCCTGTAGCAGAACTTGTAAGATCTGTTAATCTGTCTCGGAGTCTTCTAACTCTTCCGTTATAACCAACTAATCCTAATTTTTCATTTAGTTTCTCTGCATCTTCAAAATTTTCAGATTCAGATTTAGCTTCTGCTTTAGCAAGTTTTTCAGCAATTTCATTCAAGGAGCCTTGAAGAAGTTCTGCACCAGCTTTAGCTTGTTTAACAAAGATTGAATCTTTCTCTTTAGATAGCTTGGACATAGATTTAAT
>Ga0164315_10002237_pt1 | contig 14824 bp, 11 predicted proteins | sample GuaBasSedimGuay6_FD_113737 | JGI IMG/M metagenome (GOLD analysis project Ga0164315, IMG submission 113737) | Subseafloor sediment microbial communities from Guaymas Basin, Gulf of California, Mexico - Guay6, Core 4569-2, 0-3 cm | ecosystem: Environmental > Aquatic > Marine > Hydrothermal vents... | reverse complement strand
GATAACAAACACTATACGGCTGGCAGATATTTCGAGGAAGGTAAGTGGTTGCCAAAGGGTACCGACCGGGAACTACGCACCTACTGGGACAAACAATTCGATGCGATGGCGCAAGCGACTAGCGGTGATCGGGACTCATTGTGATGGACGCACAAGATGTCGTTATCATGCATCTATGACTGCGGTTGAACTCCTGACAGCGTTTTGCGGTGAAAGCGCGAAGCAGTATGAGCCGTTGTTCCGGTTCTCAGAGCAAAGCAGAATTGTTGGTGTCGAGATCCACGCCGTCGGAACCCAGAGCACGACAGCGAGGTACACCGATGAGCCAATAGCCTGGAACGAGGTCAACAACATTTTACGGATCACGACTGCGGACGGATTTGAGGCCATCTCCGGCGTGACTACCAACGATCGAGGTGTGTTCAGCGACAAACACTTGATCGAATTGCAAGGCGTCACGCCTGTTCTCCTTGCCCTCCAAACTCTGGACCCGGTGGAGGTTGGGGCGATACTTGATCGAGCGAGACCCGATTTGAGTAATAAAGCCCGATCAAGCATTGACATCGCCCTGTGGGATTTGGCGGCGCGCAAAGCGGGCTTGCCGCTCTACAGGTTGCTTGGGGCAAAGCGGCATTCGATTGAGCCATACGCCAGTCTCCCCTTCTACGACTCATTTCCCGCATGTGTCGCAGCGGTCGAGGAATACTCCAGGCTTGGCTTCAAGACGTTCAAGTTTCACGCCTGGGGTCATATCGAAAAAGATTCCCAACTCGTCGGACTGATCCAGCAAACATTTTCCGGCACACCCTACCGCTTTATGCTGGACGTTGAGGCCGCGTACGAGATTGATGACGCCCTCAGCTTGGGCCGGAAAATGGATCCGATGCTGTTTGCCTGGCTCGAAGGCCCCATTGATGACGCACATCTGGAGCAATATGCAGAGCTCAGACGTAAACTCGCAGTACCCATCATCCCGGCCGGCAACAAAATTTACTCAGCTGAATTCATCCGGCAGGGCATCGAAAAGCAGTCCTGGGATGCGGGTCGGTTCGACGTCACGGTGATCGGTGGATACTCGAAGGCCCTCGAGCTTATGATCATTGCCAATGGTGCTGGACTGCCAATCGAGATCCAAAGCTGGGACCACTCGCTGTCTCAGGCCGCCAACCTCCACTTGATGCTGGCTAATGAACGGACCAGGTACTTCGAAGCTCCGATGCCCAAGAAGGCCTTTGAGTTTGGCATGACAAACGGCAACTTGCTGGACCGGGGAATGATAGTGGCACCAGATAAACCCGGTCTGGGTATTTGCGTTGACTGGGATTGCCTGGCTACAGCAGATTTCCATGTCTTTAGCACATCCGATCAGGAGAATACTTGCGCACCAGGTTGCCTGCATTGGCCTTGAACAGACCATTGCCGGCGCTACATAGATCAGTGCCGCAGCAGCATCCCACACCAGCGTGGCTCGATTGGTGATCGTTATAAGCTGAAAATGGGTTTTGGGGGGGTCCTGACTTTTTTAGTGTGTAAGATTTCACTCCGTTTCCGGTTCCTTAGTATATGGAACATTCGATTTCCTTAATAAACCGATTTTATATATACTCAGGAATCCTAACCTCCTCACCGGAGAAGGTTTTTTATCTTGAACAACGGAGCAGAGATGAGCAGCCCAGACACCAACACCATGTCAATTATCGTCACCAAGGGCAGCCTTGACTGGGCCTATCCGCCTTTCATCCTTGGCACCACTGCTGCCGCCATGGGGCTGGAAGTCACCATGTTCTTCACCTTTTATGGACTGAACCTGCTGATGAAGGATCTGAGCCTACAGGTCAGCTCGCTGGGCAACCCTGCCATGAAGATGCCCATGATGGGCATGCACATGGGTATGCCGAACATCGTATCAGCCATTCCGGGTGTTGATGCCGCAGCATCCAAGATGATGAAAAACCTGATGAAGAAAAAGGGCATTGCGCCAATCGAGGATCTCCGCGAACTTGCCGTTGAGGCTGATGTGCGCATGATTGCCTGCCAGATGACCATGGATATGTTCGAGTATGGCACCGAAGATATGATTGAACCGCTGGAAATTGGCGGGGCGGCAACTTACATTGAAGTGGCGACGCAAAGCCATATCAACCTTTTTATCTGATTTTTTTGAACACGCGACCGTAAGGAAAATATTTATGGCAGACCAAGTACTTGACGCAAAGGGCCTGAATTGCCCATTGCCTATTCTCAAAGCTAAAAAAGCACTGAAATCACTGGAAGGCGGTCAAACGCTGGAAATCCAGTCTACTGATCCGGGTTCCGTGGCCGATTTTGCCGCTTTTTGCCGCACCACCGGTAACGAACTGGTTGAGCAAAGCGATACAGATGGCGTTTGGACATATTTGATTAAGAAGGCGGGCTAACAGCGACACGATAAAGCGCTATTTTCCAATACAGAAGCTGGAGAAAATCGCTCCCAATAGATCATCCGGTAAATACTCCCCGGTGATTTCTCCAAGCGCTTTTTGTGCCAGACGGAGCTCTTCAGCCAGTGTTTCGGGCGCATTGTATTGTTCCAGTTGAATACGACCGGCTTCAATATGTTCCAGCGTCCTTTTTAGCGCATCCAGATGGCGCGTACGGGCAGAAAAAACGCCTTCAGGGCTGACATTTGCTCCCACGGTATTTTTCACCAGGCGTGTCAGTTCTTGCAGGCCCTGCCCTGTTTTTGCAGACACCCAGGCCTTCAGCGGGTTTTTATCCACGGAGTCTTCGTGGGTGACTAAATCAACCTTGTTGTATACCTCGATGCAGGGAATATTGTCAGGTACCTCGGTTCTTAACGCCAACTGCGGCTCGAGCGCTTGCGTGGAGTCAATCACCAACAAGACAAGGTCAGCGCTCATCAAGGTCGCGCGCGCCCTGCGCACGCCCTCTGCCTCCACCGCATCGGTGGATTCCCGGATACCTGCGGTATCGGCAACATGCACGGGTAAGCCATCTAAAGATATGTGTTCCCGCAACACATCGCGGGTAGTGCCGGGGATGTCGGTCACAATGGCTGACTCCCGCCCCGCCAGCGCATTCAGAAGACTCGACTTTCCCGCGTTGGGCAAACCGGCAATGGCGATATTGATACCGTCACGCAACAGTTGACCCTGGTGAGCCTGCTCGAGCAAAGTGTTTAAATGACCCCCTGCCCCACCCAGTTTTTCCAATACATCGCTGTCGGCCAGGAAGTCAATTTCCTCGTCCGGGAAATCCATCGCTGCTTCGACGAATACCCGCAGATCGATCAATTCCTTTTGCAGTTGATTGACGGCCTCTGAAAATGCTCCTTCCAGCGAACGCTGTGCAGCCCGTGCGGACGCTTCGGTAGCAGATTCTATAAGGTCAGCAATGGCTTCAACCTGGACCAGGTCAAGCTTGTTATTCAGGAAAGCGCGCTCAGAAAACTCTCCGGGACGTGCCGGTCGTGCCCCCAGTTCCAGTACCCTGGCCATAAGCATCTGCAAAATTTGTGGGCCACCATGTCCCTGCAGCTCAAGTACATCTTCGCCGGTGAAAGAGGCCGGGGCGGTAAAAAACAGGGCGATGCCGGAGTCAATTGTCTGCCCCTGTTCATCCCTGAAGCAGGCAAAATGAGCCCTTCGTGGTTGTGGTGATACACCCAGTACCTGTTGAGCTATGAACGTGCTCAGCGGGCCTGAAATACGGATAATCCCTACCCCACCAACACCGGGTGGTGTGGCAATGGCACAGATGGTTTCTGTTTCTGGTGTTTGTGGGCCATGGGTTTCCATGGCCATAGTCTAATTGTTAAGCAGCCAAACGTTAACCACTTAACCATCCGCCTCGATCTTTCTGGTGATGTACCACTGCTGCGCCAGTGACAGACCGGCATTGGTCGCCCAGTACAGCACAAGACCAGCCGGGAAGAATGCGAACATGATCGAGAAACCAATCGGCATGAATTGCATTATTTTCCGCTGCATCGGATCCATGCCAGCGGTGGGTGTCAGGCGCTGGGTCATCATCATGAAAGCGGCATTGAGCACCGGCAGGACAAAGTATGGATCCCGCGCTGTCAGGTTATCAATCCACAAAATAAACGGTGCCTGGCGTAATTCAACCGATTCCAGCAACACCCAGTAAAGTGCGATAAAGATCGGAATCTGAACCAGGATGGGAAGACAACCACCGAGGGGATTAACCTTTTCGGTCTTGTACATCTCCATCATCGCCTGGCTCATACGCTGGCGATCATCACCGTAGCGTTCTTTGAGCTGTTCAATGCGCGGTTGCAACTTACGCATCCGCGCCATTGACCGATATTGCGCTTCTGTCAGCTTGAAAAACAACAGCTTGATCAGCACGGTCAATAACAGGATGGACCAACCCCAGTTACCCACCACCGAATGAATATTGGAAAGCAACCAGTACAGCGGTTTGGAAAATACCGTGAATATGCCGTAATTAACCGTGTGTCCCAACCCCGGAGCTACTTCTTCCAGGTTATCCTGCAGTTTTGGCCCGACATACAAGCGGCTTTCAAACTCATGGCTGGTACCTGCAGCGACATCAACCACAGGTGATACAGCACGGGCTATATAACGCGGGAATCCATTCGGGGAATAAACCTTGGTAGAGTAACTGTTTAGCTCTTCCTTCGGTGGAATCCATGCGGTGAAGAAATAATGCTGCACCATGGACAACCAACCTTCACTGAAGCTGCGTTGATAGGGATCACTGGCAATATCATCGAAGTCTACTTTTTCAAACTTTTCATCCGGGCTGTAAAACCCGATACCAAAAAAACTGTATCTGCCGGGATTGGTAAAGCCACCGTCGTCTTTATCGGTGATGACAGAACGCTGTAACTGTTCATAGCGACTGCCCGACCAACTTTGCCCGCTATCATTGGAAAGTGTGTGGCGTACCGTAATGTCGTATTGTCCGCGGTTAAAAATAAATGTCTTGGTGACATGGGTACCGTTGCCGCCATCCCAGGTCAGTGGTACGCGAATTTCGTCAGCCGACTGCCCCAAGGTGTACTGCATCGTATTTGCTTGATAAGTACTGGTATGGTTGGGAGCATCTTCGCGGCTCAACAGACCGGACTGTGCTATAAACATCTCCGGTCCGGAACGATTGAGCATATCAACCTTAATCTCAGATACTTCCAGCTCAACCGGGTAATCCAGCAACCTGGCTGACACCACGGTACCGCCCGTCAGATCAATACGCACATCCAGAACGTCGGTAGTAACGGTTAACAGCGCACTCTCACCTGTCATAACAGCCTGTGAGACGGGTTCCCGGGTCGGGCTATCGGCACTGGCGCCGGGTTCAGGCAGATCGCCGGCAGATGGTACTGAATTATCCTGTGGAACAGGCAATGCAGCAGTATCCACCGCATTGTTGGCGGTTTCAGTTACCGTTTGTGGTTGTGGCTTAGGGCCATAATCTTTCTGCCACTCCACCCACATCAAGTAGGAGAGTACGAGCAACCCCATGAACAGCATCGGGCGTAGATTTGCCATTATTTTTGTGTCCTTAGTCGGTCTTGCCGGTTTCCGGCTTTCCTGGTTATTCTTTGCCAATGTGCCGTCAGTGACTCATCCAGCGCTTTATTGCTTTGACTCGCAGCTGCCGCCGTTGGCAGAACAACAAAGTCCAGTGCGTTATCCGATGGAGCTCCAGCTAACTGAGCACGGAAATTTTCCCTTACAACACGCTTGATGCGGTTACGGCCAACGGCCCTGGCGCAGGCTTTCTTCGAAACGGCCATGCCAAGACGATATCGCCGTATTCCATTGGTTCGTGCCAGAATCCGGAAATAGTTGTCACCTGACCGGATAGGTTGTTGAAATACCGATTTGAATTCTGCCGGTTTAAGCAGTCGGGATTGCCTGGAAAACTTCATCATTCCTGGCCTGTGAACGTTCTAATACCTGGGGCAGGTTGCCAAGGCAACACCCCGGGACCACATAATTCAGGCGCTTAAACGTTTGCGACCCTTGGCACGACGGGCATTGATAACAGCGCGTCCGCCACGGGTTGCCATGCGTGAACGAAAACCATGACGACGAGCGCGTTTTAGACGGCTAGGCTGAAAAGTACGTTTCATTTTTTTAAAACCTCTATAAAATTCGGTTGTAAGGCTGTTTCAGTGTTGCCACAGACAGCCGAGACAAGAGGCGAATAGTAGCCCTTATAAGCACATCATTCAAGCACTTGGCATAAGTATTTTGTTTTATTCATTAGACCGGTTTCAACTGTAGCCAAGTTATCCACAGCGAGTTAGACTAGGCACCAAACAGGCGAGGTGACCTGGAGCTCCTCAACAAGTCTGAACGTGTACCCTGCGATTCTTCGTATGCTACTGAAATATATGATGATGCTTGGCATTTTATCGCCGAATAGTGATTGTGCCGGGTATTATAAAACCCTATTGGCTTGAACACGGCATGGCTAAAAAAAACTGGCATCTTTGCCTTCAACATCTTGAACGTGAACTACCGGCTGAAGACATCAATACCTTCATTCGACCGCTCGAGATTGTCAGTACTAAAAAACGGACCCGGTTGGTCGCTCCAAATTCCTATGTCCGCGATCACATTGCTACCCATTACCTTGAGAGAATTCGCGATATTTTTGAGCACCTCGGCCAGTCCAGGACCTCGGTAAGCATAGAAGACGGTACGCCTGCTGAATCACCGGTGATCAGCAAAAGAAACCAACCAGCGGTTGTAGGCAGACAGGCTACCGGGCTTGATCCGCGTTACCGCTTTGATAATTTTGTTCTCGGCAAGTCCAATGAACTGGGCTTCGCTGCCGCATCACAGATCGCGAAAAAACCTGGGGATGCTTATAACCCTTTATTGTTATATGGCAGCACCGGCCTTGGTAAAACCCATTTACTTCATGCCATAGGCAACCTGATTCGGGAACGAAGCCCCTCTAAAAAAGTTCTCTATCTGGATTCCGAGCGCTTTGTCAGCGACATGATCAAGGCTCTTCGCCACGGGGCCATCGATAACTTTAAAAAACATTATCGTTCCGCCGGTGCTTTGTTGATTGATGACATACAGTTTTTTGCCGGGAAGAAAAGCTCACAAGAAGAATTCTTCCATACTTTCAATACGTTATTGGATAGTAACCAACAAATAGTTTTGACCTGCGATCGTTACCCTAAAGAGGTTGTAGGCCTGGAGGCCAGACTTCGTTCCCGTTTTGGATGGGGCCTGACGGTTGCTATTGAACCACCGGATTTCGAAACCCGCGTTGCTATTTTGATGAACAAGGCCCAGGAAAAAGGTGTGCAGCTGGATGAGCCGGTAGCATTTCTGATTGCCAAGCGTTTACGTTCACATGTACGCGATCTGGAAGGCGCCTTAAACACATTGATAGCCAATTCCCGGTTTAGTGGTCGGGAAATTACCGAGGGTTTTACACGAGAAGTTTTGCGGGATTTGCTGACTGTGCATGATCGATTGATTACAATTGAAAACATTCAGAAAACCGTGTGTGAATATTACAAAATACGGATGGCAGAAATATTATCCAAACGCAGACCCAGGAGCATTGCCCGTCCCAGACAAATGGCGATGGCCTTGTGTAAAGAGTTAACCCAACACAGCCTGCCAGAGATAGGTGATGCCTTTGGAGGCCGGGACCACACAACGGTATTACACGCCTGCCGTACAATTGAAAGACTGTGTGATACCGATGGCCGCTTACGCGAAGACAAGGTTAAATTATTGCGCTTGTTGACCGCGTGATGATTTGTGGAACAATAAGGGTATAAGACCTTAACAAGCTGTGCATAAGTATGAGCACTTGGTTTAAATGGTGATTTCTTCACAAGTTATACACAGTGTTCAAGGTTTGATTTGCACAGAGTTTAAAGTTTATAACAAATTGATTTATAAGGCTTTTATTGATAATTTTGACTTACTAACAAGCCCTACTACTACTACTGTTTATATATATTATTTAAAAAACAGTAATAACTAAGGAACAAAGTATGAAATTCACAATTTCCAGGGAAGTACTTCTTCAACCACTCAGTCAGGTCATTGGCGTAGTTGAACGTCGTCAGACATTACCGGTATTGGCTAACTTTCTGCTAAGCGCTCGTGATGGCAAATTGACGGTAACCGGTACCGATATGGAAGTTGAATTGATATCGAGTGTTCCAGCAGATATTACCCAGGATGGTGAGATCACTGTTCCAGCACGTAAACTGGTGGACATCATCAAGGCTTTGCCCGACGGTGCCAATATCAAATTCAGTATCAACGATGATAAAGCCACACTCACCGCAGGTCGTAGTCGGTTCACGCTTTCAACCTTGCCGGCATCCGAGTTTCCAGCCACTGATCAGGTTGAAACGTTGGAAAGTATTCCTGTTACTGAAGCAATGCTCAAGAGAATGATGGATAAAACATCATTTGCAATGGCAAACCAGGATGTTCGCTATTATCTGAACGGCTTATTGTTCGACTTTACTGGTCAGCAACTTCGCGCAATTGCTACAGATGGTCATAGGTTGGCCGTTTGTGATCTTGAAAGCAGTATTGATATTAGCGCTGACCGGCAGCTTATTGTGCCGAGAAAGGGCGTACTGGAATTATCTCGAATGTTATCCGTTAGTGATGACGAGGTCATTTTGGCCATTGGTCGAAATCACATCAGGCTGGTTAAAGGTAACACCACATTTACCTCCAAGCTGATCGACGGCCGGTTTCCGGACTACAAGGCGGTCATACCAGCCGGGGCAGACAAACAGATGCTTGTTGATAAAGGCACATTTATCCATGCGCTTCAGCGGGCGGCAATTCTTTCTAATGAAAAATACAAAGGTGTCCGGCTGGAAGCCGCAGGCACTGCCATTAAAATCATTGCCCATAACCCCCAACATGAAGAAGCTGTAGAGGATATTGAGGCTGAACTCAATTTTGACCGGCTGGCCGTTGGTTTTAATGTGACTTACCTGTTGGATGCTTTAATGGCAATCGACACGGAACAGGTTTCGCTGGAGTTGAAAGACGCAAATAGCAGTTGCCTGGTGTCTGCGCCTGACTCTGATATTAATCGCCACGTGGTTATGCCGCTAAAACTTTGATGCCGATATGCGGGTTAAATCCCTTAATATCAGTAATTTAAGAAATATTGAATCGACACATTTAGATATTGATCCGTGTCTGAATTGTTTTATCGGCGATAATGGCGCTGGAAAAACAAGTGTACTTGAAGCGCTGGCGGTATTATCCAAGGGCCGATCTTTCAGATCCGGCCAGGTCTCGTCACTCATTGGTTCCAAAAGCAACAAGCTTCAAATTGTAGCAACAATTGATAGCGAGGCGGGTGTCTCCCACCAGGTGGGTATGGAGCGAGGCTCAGACCATTGGACCGCCCGCCACAATGGTGAAGATCTTTCACAGCTGAGTGAACTGACTCAATTATTGCCACACGTGCTGCTTGAACCGGGCAGTCACACACTTGTGAGCGGGCCACCAGACACACGTCGTAAGTACCTGGACTGGGGTGTGTTTCACGTGGAACATGGTTTTCTCCTTCTCTGGCGCCGTTACAATCGTGTTCTGAAACAAAGAAACGCCGCATTGCGGCAATCAAACGCAATGGTAGTAGAGAGCCTTGACCCCCAATTTATTGAGTTAGGTGAACAATTACATCAGTCAAGACAGCGCCATGCAGAGTTGCTCAATGCGTTGTTACAACAGAATCTTTCGAAGTTTAATCAAACACTTGAGGGAGTATCGCTTGGTTATCGTAAGGGCTGGTCGGGTGATAGCCTGGCCACTGCTGCGGAGCTTTCAAGTCAGCGCGATTATGAAAGAGGCGCCACAGGCCCGGGACCGCATAAGGCAGATTTGTATTTGACACTGGGCTCATTACCCGCGAAAGAACGCTTGTCGCGCGGTGAGCAAAAAGCCATGACGGCTGCAATGATAATGGCCCAGGCACAATTGATCTGTGAATCCGGGGAAAAACCTGTATTGATGCTGGATGATCTTTCGTCCGAGCTCGATGAATTACACCTGGGTAAGGTGCTAAAGGCTGGATTGGATCTGGGAGTGCAAATTTGGTTGACAGGTACACATCTGGCACCGGCCATAAGCGCCTGTGGGAGTAGTTACACGGTGTTTCACGTGGAACATGGCAATGTATCCATGGCAGGCACGCAGCCTGTTGAAAACGCCGAAAAAACAGGCATTTAATAGCTCTCAGTGCTATAATAAGGCTCGTTTCAAAGCGCAATTAACCCGCAGCAAGTCAAACCTTTATTGCCGCCAACAGAAGTGGCAAATGACCTGTATAAGCCGGAACTCAGAGGCTTTATGAGCAAGCAAGAATATGATTCTACCAGTATCAAGGTATTAAAAGGCCTGGATGCTGTACGTAAACGCCCGGGAATGTACATCGGGGACACGGATGATGGCACCGGCTTACATCACATGGTGTTCGAGGTAGTAGATAATTCCGTAGATGAGGCCCTGGCAGGGCATTGTGATGCGATAAAAGTGGTTATCGAGATGGGTGGCAGTATAAGTGTCTCTGATAACGGGCGCGGGGTGCCCGTCGATATTCATAAGGAAGAAGGCCGTTCTGCTGCGGAAGTCATTATGACGGTATTGCACGCCGGCGGTAAGTTTGATGATAATTCGTATAAAGTGTCCGGCGGTTTGCATGGTGTTGGTGTTTCCGTGGTTAATGCGCTGTCAGAGCGTCTTGACCTGATTATTAAACGAGAGGGTCATGTGTGGGAACAGACCTATGAGATGGGTGTTCCTGTTGAACCACTAAAAAAAGCGGGTGAAACAGACGAAACCGGTACTGAGTTACGGTTTTTACCCAGCAAAGAAATTTTTTCTGACACGGTTTATCATTACGACATTCTCGCAAAACGTCTTAGGGAGCTCAGCTTTCTTAACTCCGGCGTCCGCATTGAGTTGTCGGATGAGATCTCCGGAAAATCTGATATTTTCGAATATGAAGGTGGTATCCGGTCATTCGTAGAGCACCTGGCACGTAAAAAAACACCTATACATCAAAGCATTATGTACTTTGAAGGCGAAGCCAAGGATATTGTCGTCGAGGTTGCGATGCAGTGGACGGATGCCTACCAGGAGAGTGTTTTCTGCTTTACCAATAATATTCCACAGCGTGATGGCGGTGCGCATTTGGCCGGTTTCAGGGCAGCACTGACGCGTACCATGAACCAATATATCGAAGACTCGGGCCTGGCCAAAAAGAACAAGGTATCAATGACGGGTGATGATGCCCGCGAGGGCCTGGTGGCTGTTTTGTCAGTTAAAGCCCCGGACCCCAAGTTTTCTTCCCAGACGAAAGATAAACTGGTGTCTTCAGAGGTCAAACCCGTTGTTGAGGGCTTGGTATCTTCATACTTACGTGATTTCCTGCTGGAAAACCCGGCAGAAGCCAAAATTATCACCATGAAGGCGGTCGATGCGGCCCGCGCACGCGAAGCAGCGCGTAAGGCGCGTGATATGACGCGGCGCAAAGGGGTGCTGGATATTGCCGGCTTACCCGGAAAATTGGCAGATTGTCAGGAAAAAGACCCTGCATTATCAGAGTTATTCCTGGTGGAGGGTGATTCCGCTGGTGGTTCTGCAAAACAAGGCAGAAACAGAAAAACCCAGGCAATTCTGCCACTTAAGGGAAAGATACTGAACGTAGAAAAGGCTCGTTTCGATAAAATGCTGCAATCAGCGGAGGTTGGAACACTGATAACCGCACTGGGTTGTGGTATCGGCAGGGATGAGTTTAATGTCGAAAAATTAAGGTATCACACCATTATTATCATGACTGATGCTGATGTTGACGGATCTCATATTCGCACACTGTTACTGACATTTTTCTATCGTCAAATGCCTGAATTGATCGAGCGCGGTCATATTTACATCGGGCAGCCACCGTTGTATAAAATCAAGCAAGGTAAACAGGAACATTACCTGAAAGATGATGCCGAGATGAACGAGTACATGTTGGCACGTGCAATGGACAATGCTTCATTGGTTTTTGATCAGGATGCTCCGCCATTGCCAGGCGAGGCGCTTGAAGGTCTGTTGCGCGACTATATGGCGGTCAAGGCGGCCAATACGCGCTTGGCGATTAGATTTGAACCCTTGTTTTTAGAACAACTTATTGATAATAAACCATATTCATATGAATGGACCATCGATGAGGCACAGCAATGGTGTGACCTTATTGCAAGCAAAATGAATCAGAATACGCCACCCAGCGTCAGTTATGATCTGCAAGCAGAAGATAACGGCCAGGGCATCGAATTAACTCTGAGTAAAACCATTTATGGTGTTGTTGAAACCACGCAATTACGTCACGATTTCTTCCGCTTGCCCGAGTACAGACTCACCAGCAAGCTCGCTGCTACGTTATACGACCTGATTCAACCAGGTGCGGTTGTACACCGGGGTAAAGCCGAGCAGGCAGTTGACAGTTTTGCCGGAGTGCACGATTGGTTAATGAGTGAAAGCCGCAAGGGACGAACCTTTCAGCGCTTTAAAGGCCTGGGTGAAATGAATCCTGAACAACTTTGGGATACCACGGTTAACCCCGAAACTCGGCGCCTGCTTAAGGTCACCATTGAAGACGCGGTTGCTGCGGATGAGATTTTCACAACCCTGATGGGTGATGAGGTAGAGCCAAGGCGTGAATTTATTGAAAAAAACGCACTGTATGTGACCAATCTGGATGTCTAATACCAGCCCGGATGTATATCCGGGCTGGTTTACTTTCTGACCTCAGCCCATCAGGGCGAGGTTCGCCACTTGATCAAAAAGACCTTTTAATTCCGCCAGCAGGTTTAATCGGTTTTGACGAATATCAGCATCGTCGTCCATGACCATAACATGGTCAAAAAAGGCTTCAATACTGCCTGACAAACTGGCAAGCAAGGTTAGTGCTGCGGTGTAATCTGAAGATTTATAATGTACGCTCAGCTCATTTGAAATCGTGTTAATTTCCGCGAAAAGCCGCCTTTCTTCGTCGATAACCAACGCTTCTTCGTTAATCGTGCTATCACTACCCTGCCCTGCTTTGCGCAGAATGTTGCCTATTCTCTTGTTGGCGGCTACCAGGCTTGAAGCAGCTTCATGACCCATAAACCCACGTAGTGCATCCAGCCTGGTTTTAACATCGGGAAGGGTGCTAAGCGGTGCATCCAGAACGGCGTTTACCAGGTTTGTTTCGTAACCCTCATCGCGCAAATAGTATTTAAGACGCTCAAGAATAAACTGACGCAATTCCAGCAAAATGGTGGGTGAAACAGGCAGCTGATCCTGTACTGCCAGGGCTGAAATTGCCAGGATCCTGTCGAGTTCAATATCCAACTCGCCATCCAGTAAAATACGTATCAAGCCAAGAGCAGCGCGGCGTAACGCAAATGGATCTTTGTTACCAGACGGCTTTAACCCGGTCGCAAAAATGCCAGTCAGTGTATCCAGACGATCGGCCAGCGCGACAATTTTTCCAACAGCGTGCGCGGGTAGCCGGTCGCCGGAATAGGCTGGAAGGTAATGGTCGCCAATGGCCTGGGCAACAGCGTTACCCTCTGCACTTTGTTCTGCATAGTAGCGTCCCATGGTGCCTTGCAGTTCAGGAAACTCCCCTACCATCTGGCTGACAAGATCACACTTGCACAGCATAGCCGCACGCTTCGCAGCCGCACTATCAACAGAGGTTTCTTCTGCTATTTTCTGCGATATCACAGCTATACGTTCTGATTTGTCACGAACAGAGCCTAAATCCTTTTGAAATACAACGTTGTCAAGGGCAGGTAGCCACTCTTCCAGAGATGTTTTGTTGTCCTGGTCCCAGAAGAATCGTGCATCGGCAAGTCGGGGTCGAATGACTCGCTCAAAGCCCTTACGGACCGCGTCAAAATCCTTGCTTTCCAGGTTAGCGACCGTAATGAATCGGGCAAGAAGGGTCTCGTCATCGGCGCTTACTACCGGGAAAAACTTCTGGTGATCCTGCATGCTGGCGATCAGGGCTTCGGATGGAACGTCGAGGAATTCGGCATCGAAACTACCGCAGATCGAATGTGGCCACTCAACAAGGTTTGAGACTTCCTCAAGCAAGTTCTTGTCAATCAGGGCTTTACCGCCAGCGGCCTCTCCCAGTTCAATGGCCTGATGCTTAATAGTTTCCCGTCGATGGTCCTGATCAACAACGACACAAGCCGACTCCAGCACCTGCGCATAATCGCCGGCAGTAGCTATTTCGTGGGGTCCGGGGCTATGAATCCTGTGGCCACGGGTGGCACTGCCTGCCTGCAGGCCAAAAAGGTGACCATCCAGGATTTTGGAACCATGCATTGCTACCAGCCAATGTACCGGGCGGATAAAACTGAAATCATTCGAAGCCCAGCGCATCGGTTTTGCTATGGGTAATGCTGTGAGCGCCTTCTCCAGCATCGGGAAGAGCAAGTCTTCAAGCTTCTGGCCGCTTTTCTCAACACGGCAGAACAACCACTCACCTTTATCACTTTTAAGTGTTTCCAGTTCATCAACGTTTTTACCGACCGACCGGGCAAAGCCAATAGCGGCAGGGGTCGGTTTGTTGTCAGCATCAAAAGCAGCGACCAAAGCCGGGCCTTTACGCTCCAGCACCTGGTCCGGTTGGCGTTCTGCTATAGCAGAGATCAATAATGCGAGACGCCTCGGTGTGTAATAAACACGACTGGCGGATGAATTGAACGGTAATTCCGCCTTTTTAAGCTGGGCTAAAAACCCATCAAAAAACGCCTTGCCCAGCATGG
>Ga0164315_10002236_pt1 | contig 14826 bp, 15 predicted proteins | sample GuaBasSedimGuay6_FD_113737 | JGI IMG/M metagenome (GOLD analysis project Ga0164315, IMG submission 113737) | Subseafloor sediment microbial communities from Guaymas Basin, Gulf of California, Mexico - Guay6, Core 4569-2, 0-3 cm | ecosystem: Environmental > Aquatic > Marine > Hydrothermal vents... | reverse complement strand
TTACTTATAAATCTTTGCGAATCCCGAATGTTCGGGATTACGGTCCTTGCGTGAAACATTGAAGATATAAAACCATGATATACAATAAAATAAATATACTGATTAGTTACAAAATATTTTATAGTAAAAATTATAAAAGGAAATATTATTTAATATGAAAACAAGAGTTTTAAGTTTATTGGTTTTGTTGATTGGCCTGCAGCCAATTGCAAAATCAGATGAAGGAATGTGGTTACCTCTTTTTGTTGAGCGTCTCAATTATATTGACATGCAAAAAATGGGACTACAATTAACTGCGGAAGAAATTTATAGTATCAATAATTCAAGCTTGAAGGATGCCATTGCCATTTTTGGTAGGGGTTGTACCAGTGAGCTAATTTCCGACCAGGGATTGTTATTGACAAACCACCATTGTGGATATGGGCGAATTCAGGCACATTCATCTGTCGAACATGATTATTTATCAAATGGTTTCTGGGCTGAAAGTTTTGAAGATGAACTACCAAACCCGGGACTCAATGTAACTTTTCTGGAGCGCATCGAGGATGTTACCGAAAAGGTATTAGCTGAAATTACTGATGAAATGACAGAGGATGAGCGATCTGAAAAGGTGAAAGCAGTTGCTGAAGAAATTGAAAAGGAAGCCAAAGGGGAAACGCATTACAAATGTTCAGTTCGTAGTTTTTTTGAAGGCAATGAATATTACCTTTTTGTTTATGAAGTATTTCAGGATGTTCGTTTTGTAGGAGCACCTCCTTCGTCCATTGGTAAATTCGGTGCTGACACTGATAACTGGATGTGGCCACGTCACACAGGCGACTTTTCCTTATTCAGGGTTTATACCGATAAAGATGGTAATCCGGCTGAGTATGCTGAAGACAATATACCAATGAAACCCAAACACCATTTACCTGTTTCCATTGCAGGTGTTGAAAAGGGTGATTTTTCAATGATCCTGGGTTATCCTGGTGGAACAGAACGTTACCTGACCTCCTTCGGTGTAGAATTGGCCATTGATATTCATAATATGACAGTGGTTGATATTCGTGAGAAAAAATTGAAAATAATGAAGGAAGATATGCAGGCTGACCCTGCAATCAGAATTAAGTATGCTTCCAAATATGCAAGAACAGCAAACTACTGGAAATATTACATCGGCCAAACAAAAGGATTAAAACGCCTGAAAGTATATGATAAAAAAGTGGCCCTTGAAGAAGAATTTACCATGTGGGTAAATGCCGATGAAAGTAGGAGGAAAAAATATGGAGAAGTTTTGTCTTCCATTGAAAAGGGATATGAAAAAATCAGTCAGTTTGAAGTGTCTTCAGTTTATTTTAGCGAAGCAATTAGAAGGGGAAGTGAAATCCTGAGCTATGCTTCTACATTTTCAAAGCTGAAAAAGGCCTTGATGGAAAAAGAAACAGACAAGGAAAAAATGGATGAGATTGTCGTTTCATTGACTGAGAATAAAGATAAACATTTTAAGGACTATAATGCAGCAATTGATCAGAAGTTATTGGCTGCAATGCTGGAAATGTATTATAAAAATGTTCCAGCCGATCAGCAACCTGATTATTTGAAAACGATTGCCTCAAAGTATAAAGGCAATTTTACTGATTATGCTCAGAAAGTATTTGAAACCTCCTACTTTACAAGTGCTGAGAAGGTTGATGAATTTTTTAATAAGCCATCTGCTAAAAGAATTGAAAAAGATCTTGCATATACCACCATCAAAGAATTTAATAATTATTATTACGGGCAAATCCAGCCGCAGATAATTGAAGCATATGATTTACTCGATAAAGGAAATCGTTTGTTTATTGCAGGGTTAAGGGAAATGCAACCAGACAAAAAATTCTATCCTGATGCTAACTTTACCATGCGCTTAACTTATGGAACAGTGCAGGATTATTATCCTGAAGATGCAGTTCATTTTGAATATTATACCACTCTAAAGGGTGTTATGGAAAAAGAAGATCCTGATAATTGGGAATTTGTGGTTCCTGAAAAACTAAAGGAACTGTATGAAACTAAAGATTATGGCAGATATGGAGAAGGAGATGTTATGAAAGTTTGTTTTCTCACAAACCATGATATTACCGGTGGTAATTCGGGTAGTGGTGTTATGAATGGTAATGGCGAGTTGATTGGATTGGCATTTGATGGTAACTGGGAAGCCATGAGTGGTGATATCGCCTTTGAACCTGAATTGCAAAGAACCATCAATGTTGATATCCGTTATGTATTGTTTATCATTGATAAATTTGCAGGAGCCACCAGGTTAATTGATGAAATGACCATTGTTAGTACCAGGCCCGCTCCTCCAAAGGAAATGTTAGAAACAGCAGTTCCTGTTGAAGAAGTAGTTAACTAATAACTGAAAATATTAAAGTGAAGAAAAGGGAGTCAGCAATGAACTCCCTTTTTTGTTCATCCTCCGCTGCTTTAAGAATTTTTGCTTAAAGTTTAAACAATAGCCTGATAAATGCAATCAGGGCAGACACATCTAAATGTGTGATTTACAGTTTCTAATAATTAGATGCGTTTGACTGTAAATGCAATAGAAATTATTGATAGTAACATTTAATCACCTAATTTTGTACAGTAATTAATGAAATGATGAGATTAATAAAACAAACTTCCTATCTGGCTTTTTTATTGGCGGTGGTAATCCTGTTTTCAAGCTGGGGACATGTAGGTCACAATAAAATAAACACCAATGCCTCTTTATCTTTCAACCAGGAAATGAGCCTGTTTTATGAATGGACAAGTATACTTGCAGCTCATGCATCTGATGCAGATATCCGCAAAGGATGGGACCCAACAGAAGGGCCCAAACATTATATTGACATTGATAACTACCCCGGGTTTATAGAAAATGGTGTTATTCCCCAGGAATTTGATTTGGCCATAGAGCTTTATGGTGAAAGTTTTGTTTTCGATCAGGGGATATTACCCTGGGCCACTAGAACAACCTTTGATTCTTTACAAAGTTGTTTTGAACGAGGTGATTGGGAGCAAGCTGTTTTGTTTGCTTCCGACCTGGGACATTATGTTGCTGATGGTCACATGCCTTTGCACATTACCCGAAATTACAATGGCCAGTATACGGGTAACAATGGAATCCATTCACGTTACGAATCTGATATGATTGGTACATTCAACAGTCAAATCGACTATCAGGGCTACCAGATTGAGGTAATTGATGATGTCGATCAGTACATCTTTAATTATTTGTATTCAAATTACACTTACATTGACTCTATTTTGGCTGCAGATGATTATGCCAGGGATATTGCTGGCAATACCTATTCATCACAATATTATAGTGCGCTGTGGGATAAAACTGAAAGTATTACCATTGAACTATTTAAGGAGGCTTCTCACAGTCTTACCGAGTTGATTTATACTGCATGGGTTAATTCTGGTAGTCCTACGAATACAGGCATATTTTCTCCTGCTGCAAACAATTTAAATCTTCAACTACATAACAGCCCAAATCCTTTCGCTGTAAATACTAAAATCAGCTTTTCACTTACAAAAGCTTCACAAATTGTTTTAGAGATTCGGGATATTTCAGGTCGTCCGGTTTGTACCTTGATAGATGAATATAAATCTGTAGGTAAATATCAACTAAATTGGGATGCTCATGGGATTGAGCCTGGTGTTTATTATGCTGTTTTGCGATCCCGGAATTTTTCAAGGACCTGGAAAATGATCAAAGTGGACTGATTCAGGTTAGGCCTGCTATTCGTCTGACTACTGTCTTTGCAGGTGTCTATCGGGTAAGTGGTCTGACGAATGTAAGATTTAAACAACCGGCTTATAAACGTACTCAATTAAGTTTTTGATATCAATAACTTTCAATGCATTTTCATGGGTTGCTTCCAGGTTGACGAGTGGTGCTTTGCCATCATTAAATTTCTTCATGAAATATTTCCGTAGCTACGGCTATGCAAAGATTTAATCTGTGAGACTATGATTTTGATTTTCAAAATCATTTAGCCGAACTGATCCTGAGCGATAGTCGAGGGATCTCATGGGTTTTATTCCCCGCATCTTGATGCGTATTGAAAAAATAAAAATTCCAATGAGATACCTCGTCAGCTTGCTGCGAGGAGTTTCATTGCTTCCTTCCAGCGTAAAGCACACAAACACCAGTGATCTCCCGGACCAAGTCCTGGAAAATTGTATTCTGGTCGGGGAGTAATCAAATCATTGCCCTGGTCAAAAGAGTATCTTAGAAAATCTTCAGTTAAAACAACGCACACGGTATGTGATCCAAAATCTGTTTCATCTGTATTGCAACTTCCATCACGAAAGTATCCTGTAACCGGATTCTGACTGCAGGGTATCAATTCTGTTCCAAATACATTCTTTGCCATAATTCAGTAGTTTGAATATTAAACAGCAATTCAATACAAATGTTTAATTAAACTGCATACTCTGAACCCTGAACCCTGAACACCAAACTCAGTTTCTACCAATCATCATCATTCTTTTCAACCTTTGGTTTCATTCCTTCTTTCAGGCTTTTTATCCAGTCTTGGGCAAATTTGTCCAGCTTCGTAAGTAAATAATTTTTAGAGAGGCTTTAAAAAAGATAATTTCAATGGTATAAATAGAGGAATCAGCTATTTAAACTTATATCAGGAATTTCGAAATCAAACAATTCTTTATATTCAACACCTAAAGTTTTTGCAATTGTAATAATTGTACAAAGGGTAGGATTAATTTTACCAGTCTCTATTCGTGCAATTTGGGATAAAGTTATATTAGAAGTATATGCTAATCTTTCCTGGGTGAAGTTCTTTTGGCTTCTTATCTTTTTAAGATTTTTACCAAAAGCAAGTAATATATCTTTGTCCCTGAAATTCATCAAGAGACAAAAGTTTATCAATTAATGAAAAAACATTATAGCAAAAATGCCATAATGAATAAATAGTTTGTATATTTGTTAACAATTAACCAAAAGAATGAATATGAAAATAGCTAAGCAATTCGCAATAATCTTTTTTCTATTCCATTTAATTTGTCTCATTTTATTTACTGTTAGCTGCAAACCTGAGAAAGTTGATTTGTGTGATACTTATAGGGATTATTTTGATGGAGATACGCAAGATGTTTCATTTGAAGATAGTCTTGCCTCCAAGAAGCATTTTGATTACATTAAAGGAATAATTTCTTTAAATGGTAATTATTATAATGGAGATCCCTATCTCTATGATATGATTTATAAGGCTAAACATACCGATACTAGCCTAAGAAGTAAAATCACTGATTTATATTATAATTATCTTGAAGAATATTCAAATACAATTGGGCTAGATTATTTTTTGGCACGATATTTAATATTAAGCGATGCCGTTATTAAGGGTACAGTTATCGGAAAGGATAATTATAGTGATTCCTGTCTTTTTTTTACAACAACATATTATGTCCAAGTTGATTCAATAATTCACAGTTATTTTCCCATTAAGGAAAAGGATTTGATTATTGTTAAATCAAATCTTTTTGGTTTTGTTGGAGGTTGCATTAATGATGAGAGGAAAAAATATTTTAAATCGGCTGATCATGCTTATGAATATAAATTAAATGAACAAAGTCATTTCTTTTTAAGTAGGGGGTTGTATTTGAGGCAATACTATAATCAAATTTTATCAAGTAACTTTAAAGATCAGTTTTGTTTTAACTCATTTCTTCTCCCAATTAATAATGAAAAATTAAATTTGTCATTTAAGAGTAGCAATAAAAAAAAGCTTGCTAAGCTATCTCGAATAATTAAAAAATAAATTGCCTTATGAAAAAAAAATATTTAGATTATTTCGTAGTTGTTTTATGTTTTTGTTCTATCCATTTAATTAATTATGCACAAACTGAAGATAGGTTCTTGGGAAGGTATGTTGTTAACAGAAATAATTATTTGGAATTTATTACACAGTTGCAGACTATAGATTTCCACTATCATACAAATATTGTAAGTACATTTGGAATGACTGGTGTAGATCATATTAAAGATGCTGCTCTCTTATGGAACGGTACAATGTCATTACTAAAGCCCCAAATTATAGACCCGGCAGAAAATATTGATTTGGATGATATTAGTGATTTACAAGGGATAGTTGGCCAATTTAACACTCAGTTCAATTTAATTGCTATTGATGATAATAATATATGGGGATTTGATGGAGACTTTGAGGTTGGTCATCCAGGTGCCATTTGTAGACCGCATTACTCCATATCATATAAATTGTGTAATACGGGATATGATTATGCTTATATGGCACCAGTTCTTGTTGAAAGTGACATAGCTCTTAACAAGTATTGTCCTATTAAGGCAAAAAAACAACCACGCGATTATACAACTGATCCGATGTATATTTGTCTTATGGAAATTATTGCTCATGAAATGGGGCATGCATTAGGACTTAGGCATAATTATACTGGAGCGAACATTATGATTAAGGGACATGATGTAGATTGGTTTTTGTTAAATCTTGGAATGGAAGATATAGAAAGTATAACTTATTTGTATTCTGGTGAGAACGGCCCAAATTCTGCCCTAATACCATGTGAGGATTTTATTACAGATTTGATTGAGGAATGCGAAGTTGAATGTATGAATTGTGGAGGAGGTGGTGGTGGAGGTGGAGGAGGAGGTGGAGGTTGTGGTAGTCTTGGTAGTTGTGGTTGTAAGTCAAATAAAAGTAAATCAGGAATATCTGATATTGCTTTTGATAATATAGTGATGTTTTATTCTGGAATGTCTAATCAACATAACTACAATCGACTTATTGAATTGTTTATAGACAATTTTTCTGTTTTTGAAGATGCATACGATGAACAAGTTCAATTTATTGGTGATATAAATGAGGGTGGAATTGTTGTAAAATCTGGTGAAAGACCAGAAAATAGAATTTCAAGCGGTTCTAATTCAGTTGTATATGAAAATTATCCAGAATATAATGCAAAACTTCAAATTGCAATTAATGAATTTGCTCCAATTATAAATAGGGAGTTTAAGTGTGCTTGTGATGAGAGTTTTACTTACTTAGATGAAAAGCAACTTAATATTATTTTTGATTTAATTACTGAAACAAAAAAATTGCCCATATCTCAAGAACTTAAATTAGAACTAGATAAAATTAAGAGCTATTTACAAACAAGGGAAAGCTTAAATTTTAAAACGGATATACTTACTTACATGAATTATTGATGTTAGATAATTTTGTTATTGGAGATTATATTGTTACTTGGTTTCAGATAATTATTGTGATTACTGTTATATTACTTTCATTATTTTCTATTTGGATAAATAAACATGACAATAATATCTTATTGAGTAAATATTCATTTGTAATAATCCCAAGCTATGTTATTATATGTACATTAATTGGATTTGTTGGGGCAAGGTTATTGGCTTTTATGGAAATTGCAATTGTAAATAATAATAATTATCATACAAATAATTGGACATATAATACATTAGTTCAAAATGTATACGGAGAATCATGGTACGGTGGATTTATTTTAGTAGCCATAATAGTTGTTATATTTTCGGGAATTAAGTTAAGTAAAGAAAAGCGTATTTATTTTTTAAACTATAACGGAATTTTGGTAACATTAGCTTATATATTGGGTAGGCAGGCATGTTTTATTTCTGCAGATGGTTGTTATGGAATACCTACAAATCATCCGTTTGGCATGAGGTTTTTACATGGCATAAAACCAACATTGCTAACTGTTCATCCAACACCCTTATATGAATCTATTACGCATGTTATTATCTTTATTTTATTATTTAGAATACGAAAAATGCGAAATTATATTCCCGTAGCTCTTTTCCTAATACTTTCCGGGTCTTCTAGATTCTTTATAGAGTTCATAAGGACTAATCCTCGCATTCTTTTTAATCTTTCAATGGCTCAAATTATTTCAGTTTTAATGTTTATAATGGGTGCAATTATTTTATTTAATCAGTTGAATCTTAAATTTGTATATCATGAAAAATAGAATGTTATTAATTATTTCGTTAATTTTTATTGTTAACTTTTTACATTCTCAAGTTTTTGTAGAAGAAGAATTTACTTTAAAACCACCTGTAAAGTCTTGTGAAAATTATTTATGGGATTTTGGGGATGGTAACATTATTAATACGAGTGATACAGTTATTTCCCATATTTATGAAATACCAGGAGAATATAGTGTTATTTTAATTTCAGAATACTTTTGTCCGGATGAACAAATTTATAAATCAGATACAGTTATAAATAGTATTGTAGCTGAAATAAACTTTAATAACTACATTACTTATGGTCCCAATCCATACACAAATGAGTGTAATATATCATATACAATACCCTTTTCATGTAATATTCATTTGTATGTCACAGATATGAATGGAAACACAGTGAAGGATTTTGTTAATGATTACAATTCGCCCGGTACTTATAATTTTGTTTTTAGTGCAGAAGGTTTGGGTTATCCAGCAGGTTATTATAATTTGATATGTGAAGTAGGGGATCAAATATATTCATATAATCTTCATGAACTTCCATAAACACTTTATAATCTGAATTGGTAAATGTTGATTTATTTACCAGTTGTCATCCTCTTTCTCAACCTTTGGTTTCATTCCTTCTTTCAGGCTTTTTATCCAGTCTTGTGCAAACTTATCAAGTTGCTTCAGGTAACTTTTAGATTGGGCATCACTTTTATTCAACCATTTTTCAGCTGGTATTTTTGATCCCTGACGGAGTACAAAATCATCAAGTGTGTATCTGTAACGCCCATCTTTGAATTGCAGCACAAATTGATATTGTACAACACCAGCGTCACTTGTGTTTCCATCCTCATCTGTATTTTTTATTTTGAAACGGTGTATACCTTTAATAATTCCGCTTTCCGGATCACGGGTTTTGGTAACATCCACAGGATTTTTATAGAAATTATTTATCCAGCCAATGGAGCGGTTAAAATATTCTTTTTTCGTTCCTTCTTCCTCTACAACTTCCTGGTAGGTGATTAAACCTGTTTCTTCATCAATTGGAAGTACATTGCTATTTTGTGCGACAAGTGAAATTGAAAATATAATAAATAGTAAACCTGGTGCTATGTTATTTTTCATTTTGTAAAATTTATCTATTAACGGTTAGTATTGAGATTTTGTTACCTGCAAAAGTAAAAAACCCTGACAAAACAAATTTGTCAGGGTTAATATTATTCAGGATGGGTTATCTTAATACATTCCACCCATTCCGCCCATTCCGCCCGGAGGCATTGGAGGCATAGCTGCAGCACCTGCATTTTCATCTTTATGTTCAGCAACAACACATTCGGTTGTCAATAACATACCTGCAACAGAAGCTGCATTTTCAAGTGCTACACGTGCAACTTTAGTTGGGTCAATAACACCAGCTTTAAACAGTTTCTCATACACATCAGTACGTGCGTTGTAACCAAAGTCAGCTTTTCCTTCTTTTACTTTCTGTACCACAACAGATCCTTCTAAACCAGCATTTTCAACAATCTGACGCATTGGCTCTTCCAATGATCTACGGATGATCTGAATTCCAGTATCCTCATCTTCATTTTCACCTTTGATCTTGTCAAGAGAAGCAATTGCCCTTAGGTAAGCAACTCCACCACCAGGAATAATACCTTCCTCAATAGCTGCTCTTGTTGCATTTAAAGCATCATCAAAGCGGAACTTTCTTTCCTTCATTTCCATTTCGCTTGCAGCACCTACATAAATTACAGCAACACCACCAGCCAATTTGGCTAATCTTTCCTGTAATTTTTCTTTGTCATAGTCAGAAGTTGTTGTTTCAATCTGAGCTCTGATCTGGCTGATCCTACCCTGGATATCTTCTTTTTTCCCTTTACCACTTACAACAGTTGTGTTCTCTTTGTCGATGGTGATTTTCTCAGCATCTCCTAAATCTTCCAAAGTTGTATCTTCCAGTTTGTATCCTTTTTCTTCTGAAATTACAGTACCACCTGTTAAGATAGCGATGTCTTCCAGCATCTCTTTTCTTCTGTCGCCAAAACCAGGAGCTTTAACAGCAACTACTTTTAACCCACCTCTTAATTTGTTTACTACCAATGTAGCCAAAGCTTCAGTTTCAACATCCTCAGCAATGATTAATAAGGCACGGCCTGTTTGAGCAACCTTTTCCAATAGAGGAAGAAGATCTTTCATAACAGAAATCTTTTTGTCATGAAGCAGGATATAAGGAGTTTCGTAAACAGCTTCCATTTTTTCAGTATCAGTTACAAAATATGGAGAAATATAACCCCTGTCGAATTGCATACCTTCAACAACATCAACATAAGTCTCGATACCTTTGGCTTCTTCAATGGTAATTACACCATCCTTTTTCACTTTGTCCATAGCCTCAGCAATCAATTTTCCAATGGTGTTATCATTGTTTGCAGAAATAGAAGCTACTTGTTCTACTTTTTCGCCGCTGTCGCTTATTTTTTTGGTTTGCGTTCTCAAAGAATCGATTACCTGAATAACAGCTTTATCAATTCCTCTTTTCAGGTCCATTGGATTTGCACCTGCGGTTACATTTTTTAAACCGGTTGAAACAATTGCTTGTGCCAATACAGTTGCAGTAGTAGTTCCGTCTCCAGCGAGGTCATTGGTTTTAGAAGCAACTTCTTTCACCATCTGGGCACCCATGTTTTCAATGGTATCTGCCAATTCAATTTCTTTGGCAACCGTAACTCCATCTTTTGTGATGGCAGGTGCACCAAATGATTTGTCAATAATTACATTGCGTCCTTTTGGTCCTAAAGTAACTTTTACAGCATCTGATAATGCATCAACGCCAGCCTTTAGTGACTCTCTTGCTTTAAGATCAAAAATAATGTCTTTTGCCATTTTTTATAAATTTTTAATTAATTTCTTAATAATAGGTTAAATAATTGCATAAATATCCGATTCTTTCATGATGAGGTAGTCGCCACCTTCAAATGAAATTTCGGTTCCTGAATATTTACCATATAAAACTGTATTTCCAACTTTAACTGTCATTTTCTGATCAGTTGTTCCTGGTCCTACAGCAATGATGGTTCCTTTTTGTGGTTTTTCTTTTGCAGTGTCAGGAATGATAATTCCACCAGCTGTTTTTTCTTCTGCTAATGCAGGTTCAATTAAAACGCGATCTGCTAATGGTTTGATGTTAACTTTTGCCATACTATAATAGTTTTAATAATTTATAATATTCATTTTCGTAACCCCGCATTGACATAATTTATGCCAAAGCTAATTTGCCATTGGAATATTCTCCTAAGCAGTTTTTGAAATGGCTATGTTTCGGAATTAAAAAACTTCTGAAAGTATCGTAAACAGGGAATTAAGTGTTTTGTGGAGGAGTTAAAAAATGAATAAATTGGAGAAGTAATCAGGTTAGGCCACAAATAAAAAATGTCAGAATATCGTGACATTCTGACATTTTTTAGTAAAATAATTTCTTTATTATTCAGCAACTTCTTCTTCGGCAGGAGGAGGAGCGAAATCCTGAACTGGTTGTGTGTCTGGTAAATCTTGATACAACTCCTGTAGTTCAGTATCTGTACCCTGTACTGTACCGCCTCTGGGTATCACAAAAATTGAAATTAAACTCAATGCCAATAAAGTAATGGCTAGCGACCATGTTGATTTTTCAAGAAAATCAGCTGTTTTTCTAACACCCATAAATTGGTTGGATCCTGAAAAATTAGATGCCAACCCACCACCTTTTGAACTTTGAACCAATACAATTAAAGTTAATAATATGCAGGTTACTATAATTAATATTGCTATTACTGTATACATTTTGTTCTTCTTTTATTCGCAATCAGATTATTTGATTTCCTTTCGGATTTTTTCAATTTGGGCTGCAAAGGAACTACTTTTTTCCGGATTAACCAAACTTAATTTTTTGTAAATTTTGATGGCTTTTGCCAGGTTACCTTGCTTGTAATATATCTCTGCAAGTGTTTCGGAAATAACCGATTCATTATCAATTAAACTTTGTCGGGCATGATCTACCGGATCGAAAAATCCGGTTTTTGGTACCGCTTCTATTTTGGGTTCAACCTCCAGGAATTTATCGATTATATCATTGTTTTGTAATCGATTTTTATCGTCTACAACCAATTCTTCCAGGTGGTCCATATTGTATTCTCCTAAAATACTTGTAACAGGTTGTAGTGCATGTGGTTTAATGGCATTTGGATCATCAAGCTCATGTAAAAGATCCTCCAGGTGATCTGCCAGCTTATTTAGTTTGGAATGCTCAGAAGCACTTATTTTTTTAGAGGGCCTGTTTTTTATGGCAAGAACTTCATTTTTTAGCAAATCAACAAGTGTGGTCAGGTTATTATCTGAGACATCAAAACTTATACTCTCTTGTACCTGTGGTATATATTCAGAAGGAGTTATAGAAACTGTAGCGTCGGAGTGATCCAAAGTTCTGACAGTGTTTATTAGTTCTTTCAATACCTTCCTGTCGCAAACATAGGCTGAGGCCAGCTTAAGCTGATCATTAAATTTGAAATGATTTTCTTTATATAAGTTTAATGTAAATAAAATATCAGCTGTCTGGCAATAGGGATATTCCTTTACCAGTTTTTCCAGTTGGATGGCAGAGTCTGCATTCAACTTGTCAGGAAATTTTATATAATCAATAAACTGCTGGCGGTTCATTTGTGTTAGTCATTAATAAAAAAGGGTAATTATATTCTACTCTTATCATTCTATATTAAAACTACTTGCTTTATTTATTCAATTTTTACCAGTTGATAACAGCCTTGTTAAATATATCTACAATCAACATTTCATTTATTCCGGCCACCAGGATTTCTTGTACCTCAGATAAACTTTGGCTGCTGGAATAATCTAGATATCGTTCAAATTTCGTGTTTTCAAAACTCATATTTTCATCAAACGTATTTATAAAGGTGACTTCAACTGTAATTGTTAGTCGGTTTAAAGCTGCCTGATCATCACCTTGAATTGCCACCGGAGTTGTTCTGTAACCAGTAATAGCTCCCTCCATAAGCAGGTCGCCACCATCATTTACCAATGCCAGGCTTGTTTCGGAACTAAACTTATCCCGTAAACCATCAGTTAATTTTTGGCTTAAAGTAGGTTCAACCAAAGAGGCGTTATTGGGAAAGTATTTAATGTTTATCGACTTTACTTCTGGAGGTATAGAGGCTCCTGTAAAAGAATACTTCATCGAGCATCCATAAAAAGCAATCGTTACAAATAAAACTATTATTATCTCTTTGTATGTAATATTTAACTTCACAAGTTGTAGCTATAACAAATTATACTCTTTGATTTTCCGGTATAAAGTACGCTCAGAGATTCCAAGCTCTTTGGCAGCATTTTTCCGTTTACCATTGTGTTTTGAAAGTGCTTTTTTAATCAGATCTATCTCTTTATCCTGGATCGAAAGGGATTCTTCAATTACCTCTGATTCCATGATGGGTTCATCAGCACTGATATCATCATGAATGGTGTGAAGTTGCACCTCATCCATCTGATTGCCTGTTGATTCAATATTGTCGTACAGTTTTTTTATCAACTGCGAACTGTTTTGCTGAAGGTCTTTAACGGCATCTTCGCTGTGCAGGATTTCTCCAACAACTTTTTTAAGGTCGTTGATATCCTTTTTCATATCAAACAGAACCTTGTATAGTAAGTCTCTTTCCGAAATCTCTTTTTTCTCTTCTTCCCGTTGGTATAAGATAGGTAAATCCCTGAACTGGCTTTGAGGCAAATATTTGGTCAGGATTTCTGCATTGATATCCCTGTTTTTTTCTATGATAGAAATTTGCTCGGTAATATTTTTCAATTGACGAATATTACCCTGCCACCTGTAGTTGGTCAGCACTTTAACCGCTTCCTCATTTAGTTGTAAAGCTGGCATACGGTACTTTTCAGCAAAGTCGGAAGCAAATTTCCGGAACAATAAATGAATGTCTTCTTTACGGTCTTTTAAAGAAGGAACTAAAATAGGAACCGAATTCAAACGGTAATATAGATCCTCCCTGAATTTTCCCTGGTTGATGGCTTTGGGAATATCCACATTGGTAGCAGCCACAATCCGTACATCGGTTTTTATTACCTTGGACGAACCCACTTTTAAGAACTCACCTGTTTCCAATACCCTTAGTAATCTTACCTGTGTTGAAAGTGGTAGTTCAGCAACTTCATCCAAAAATATGGTTCCAGTATTGGCAACTTCAAAATAACCCTTTCGGGCATCATGAGCACCGGTAAATGAACCTTTTTCGTGACCAAATAACTCAGAGTCAATGGTGCCTTCCGGGATAGCGCCACAGTTAACGGCAATATAAGGGCCATGTTTGCGGGCACTCAATTGATGTATGATTTTTGGAAAGGATTCCTTTCCAACCCCACTTTCACCAGAAATGAATACGGTCATATCAGTTGGTGCCACCTGGCGTGCTATATCAATTGCCCTGTCGAGCAAAGGGGAATTCCCAATGATTCCGAAACGTAGTTTTATTGCCTGAACATCCATGTACAAATTGTCAGATTGAATACAAAATTACTTAAAATAACTGCAATTATGTCTTAATTATTGTTAAATCAGTGAGCCTCTGATTTTAAAAGTCGAAGACGTACTAAAATCATCAAGGCGAACTGATCCTGAGGAACGAAGGATCTGCAAGCGATTAAATCATCCCTTATATTGAAACAATCGTTAATTTATTTATTATTCCTGTTTGTCTTTTGAAAATAACCATGGCTTCAAGCTTTAACTTCTCATTTTGATTTAAAATCAGATTGCGTACCCACGG
>Ga0164315_10002233_pt1 | contig 14829 bp, 9 predicted proteins | sample GuaBasSedimGuay6_FD_113737 | JGI IMG/M metagenome (GOLD analysis project Ga0164315, IMG submission 113737) | Subseafloor sediment microbial communities from Guaymas Basin, Gulf of California, Mexico - Guay6, Core 4569-2, 0-3 cm | ecosystem: Environmental > Aquatic > Marine > Hydrothermal vents >... | reverse complement strand
CTTCTTAAGGATTTCAATTTGAGATCTTTTATATCGTGGTTATCTACCAGAATTTTTCCTGAAGTAATATCATAAAATCGTGGAATTAAATTAACAAGAGTGGATTTACCGCCTCCAGAGGGGCCTACTAGAGCAATAATTTTACCGGGTTCAATGGTGAGGTTTATATTTTTAAGAACAAGTTTGTTTTCTGTATCTTCATAGGCGAAAGAAACATCGTCAAATTGGACAACACCATCACATTTTTCAAGAATAGAAGCATTAGGTTTATCTTCAATCTTGACAGGTTCATCAATGAATCCAAATATTCTTTCAAATGCTGCAAGAGATAAACGTACATTATTAAATACATCTACAAGCCGTTTCATTGGGTCAAATAGTTGACCAAGTACTGCAAGATACCCGAGGAATGCACCACTTGTAAGTTCACCTTTAATTACTTTGTGGGCCCCCAGGTATAAAACTGTTGCCATTGCAGATGCTATAAGTATTTCAAGAATAGGAGTGTTGATAGCCTGATACTTAGCACCTTTCAGGTTCATTTTCAGGTTGTCAGAATTTATTTCATCAAAGGTTGCAATTTCACGTTCTTCTGCTGTAAACGCCTTTAGTTCACGTATTCCCAGTATATTTTCCTGAAGGCTTGAATTTATATCTCCAAGACGGCTTTGAATAGCTTTACCAATTTTTCTCAGCTTTCCTGATATAAATTTCACAGCGATAGCTACAGGTGGGGTGATAAGAAAAATAGACAGGGTTAACTCAGGATGAGTTGCCAATAGATAAGTGAGGGAAAAGGCTATTCGTAAACCATCTGTTACCCAGTGGTTTAGTTGAATCATTATTCCTTGAACCACGGCAATATCCGTTGTTGATCTGGACATAATTTGACCAGTCTTATTTTTATGGAAATATGATAGAGGCAGGTCCATCATTTTTTTGAACAGTTCTTTTCTAAGAGTGTAAGTCGTAAGGTGACCAACACTGAGCATCATGTAGCGGGAAACCGCGATGGCACAGCCTTTAACTGTGAATACTGTAATGATAGCAATAACAATAGTTTGCAGATTTTGGGCACTTTTCGATGTCATTACATCATCTACGAGAAACTTCATAATCATACCAATAGCAGGATTGGCAGTAGCTGCAATTGATGCGGCTATGATCGCTATAAAGAATCGTAATTTGTATTTGGCCAGATATTTAAGGCTTCTTCTAAAAATTGACATTAACTGTTGTCACCATGGTTTTTTTGACTACTATTGGCATTTTTAGAATCATTGGTGTTTTTAGAATCATTGGTGTTTTCAAACTGACTTTTTTGAGATATTTTCTTTTTTGAATTTTCATCATTAAAGCGGTTTTTATTTCTATGGTTATTTTTATTTCGACGATTGTTTCTATTGTATTTGTTACTTTTTTCTTCATCATCAGTCTTTTTTGGACTATTGTGACTATTTTTATTCTGTTGGTCTGTTGTCACGCTTTGTTGATGCTTATTTTTATCCTGATTTCTATCTTTCTTTTTATCTCTGAATTTTTCAGTTCTTTTTGAACCCTTAGAACGATTGCTTTGGTTTGGTTCGCTTGTTCTTTTTGAATTTTTATCGGTATTGTTTTGGCTTCGTTCATTACCTTTATTGTATTCACTATTTTGTTTTTTATCTTTGTGCTTTTCTTGCCTGTTAGTATTTTTTTGACTGTTGTCTTCAGACTTTCGTGCTTCATTGCCGTGGCAATTGCCAGTACAACTGGTTTCTTTGGTGCAACATCTTTTATGTGTATTAGATCTATTGGTTGAATGTCTGTTCTTATCAGAGGAATTGTTGTTTGAACCTTTATTTTTGGTTCTTTTCAGTTCGTCGAGGTTAATTGTAACTGTTGATTTATCTTCCAGCACAATGACAGCTTCAGAGGTCAAAATATTAGTTTTGATCAATTTTCCACGGCCTTTGGAGGTATTTACCATGGTGCCTTCATAAGGGAGTGATTTTTGAGTCGTTTCATAAAATTCCTGTTCGTATTCAAGGCAGCATTGAAGCCTGCCGCATAGACCTGAGATTTTAGTAGGGTTTAAAGACAAATGTTGTTCTTTGGCCATTCGTACTGTAACTGGAGCAAAGGCCCTAAGCCAGCTGGAACAGCATAATGGTCTACCACAAGTAGCAATGCCACCGAGCATTTTTGCTTCGTCTCTGACGCCAATTTGCCTTAGTTCTATTCGCGCTTTAAATACAGAAGCCAGTTCCCGTACAAGATTACGAAAATCTACCTTGCCCGGAGCTTTAAAGTAAAACAATATTCTGCTGTGATCAAAGAGATAGTGAGACTTGATTAAGGTCATGTTGAGTTTTAGGTTTTCAACTTTCTTTTCAGCAATAGACATTGCCTTATCTTCTCTATTACGATTCTGGTTTTCCCTGGCAATATCTTTTGTTGTCATCAGTCGAAGAATTTTCTTTAAAAAGGGATTCGAATTTTCCGTTTTTGCTTCTCTGACATGGGCAACTTTACCGACTTCTTTAGATCTTACAGTTTTTACAATCAGTCTATCATCAACTTTGAGCTTCATATCTGAAGGCATCTTCGTATAATGAATCTCATTTATATAATCAAAAACAATTCCTACTTCTTGTGGCATATAAATCACTCCCTAATCAATGATACCATTCATTAGATGAAGGCGGAAAATTTCTTATCCGTTAATTTAAGACAGAGGTCAATTAAAAGTGCTTTTTCAGACACATTTGCTTTAACCCGTTGTTTCGATTCTTTCAATACCTGTTTTATCTGTTCTCTCTCATTGATTGTTTGTTCTTTAAAAACCAGGAGTTGAGGAAACAGTTTTTCCAGTTCATATTCTGCTAATTCATTGGAAGATTGAAGATGCATTCCTATTCTTATTGCAACTTCAATACATTTTATAAACAGTAAAATATTTTCTGTTGTTAGTCGTCGTTGCCATCGTTTCCTGACAACAGCACCTAAATTTGTGTCTTTATCTTTTTTTCCGTAAATCTCCTGAAATTCTTTTTCCTCTTCTTTGAATTGTTTCGTTACCAGCTCTGAAAGTTTTTGATTGGCGGCATTAAGAGAGAGAGCTGTCTCAACAGCCTCCGAAAAGGGGTGTTGTGTAACTGCATTATTATCAGTCTCGTCATTGTGACTGATGTTGTTAAGAAGTGGACCAGGTAGTTTTATAGCCTGGGAAAAAAGTTGCAATATGTAGGAAGGATTGGAAGTGAATGATTCTTCAAGAATATTCTTAAATGGTTTTTCTTTACCTGTAGATTTATTTAAATTATCTACAGGTTTTGAGGCAAAAGAAATTAGATCAGGTAGGTTATGAATGGCAGGTGATTTTAGCGACAACAGTTCTTCCAGTTCTTTTAGAGACGAGGTTTGCCATAAATTGTCAATCAGAGACAGAGATGAACCTGATATTAAAAGAGATGTGTATATGTATCCTTTAGACCATTTTGAATTATTCAGGTATTTTTCAATTATTGTCTGTGGTGAAGGTAGAGCTATTTTAATTTGAATACATCTTGATGTAATAGTTTCCATTACACCTGTCGGTTTTGTTGTAAGAAGTAGAAAAAGAGTTTTATCCGGCGGCTCTTCAAGAGTTTTTAGAAAGGCATTTGCTGCCTCCTGAGAAATTGAGGAAATTTCCTGGATTATAAAAATCTGATATTTGTTGTGTGAAGTTTTATAGTTTGTTTTTTTTATAATCTCCCTTATAGAGCTGATGGATATATTGTTTCCTGAAGGTTCTATTATTGATACAGCAGGATGTGTGCCAGCTTTCCATAAATGGCAGGAAGTGCAGTTTCCACATGGGGTCTGCTCAGATGTTTCACAATGGAGCCATTGACCAAAGGATGTGGCAACAGCTTTTAGTGGATTAATTGAATTACCGGAAAGAAGGTATGCATGAGATGGCTTCTTATCTTTTGCCAGACGCTTAAGATCGTTAAACGACGTTGATTCATAGATAATCTTGTCTGAAACGTTCATTTTTACCTTAGTTATCAGACAATTCTGTGGCAAGTTGCCCGCAGCCGGCATTAATGTCTTTTCCTGACGATCTTCTTAAAGTAACTTTCATTCCCCGTTCTTTTAGAAGGTTGAGAAAAAATTCCTGTTCCTCAAGTTCCGGTGTTTGAAGTTTAGAATTAGTAGTGGGATTAAAGGGGATGAGATTGATGCGACAATCAAGATCCTCGAGGATCTTTGCCAGAGACAATGCCTGAGTTCTACCTGTATTAACACCTTTAAGCAGGACATATTCGATTGTTGGAAGGCGGCCTGTTATTTTTGCGTGGTTTCTTATTTCGTCAACAACCCGTTTAATAGGTGCGGAAGCTTGAGTTGGCATTATTTCATTTCGCACCTGCTGTACAGGAGAATTTAATGATACAGCCAGGTTAATTTGTGGGTAGTTTTCTGCCATCCATTTAATACCATCAAGTAATCCGGCAGTGGAGATTGTCATGTTTCTCCAGGATATACCGAATCTTGAATCGTCATGGAATACATCAATAGCCTGTGCAATCTCTTTTTTATTTAATAGAGGTTCACCCATTCCCATAAATACAATATTATGGGAAATATTGAAGTTTCTTCGTTCAAGTTCTTTTCTCATAAACCAAACCTGAAAAATAATTTCAGCTGCTGTTAGATTTCTGATAAATCCCATAGCTGCTGTTGAGCAGAAGGTGCATTTTAAGGCACAGCCAATTTGACTTGAAACACAAAGTGTTGGCTTTCTCTTTCTGTTGAACATAAGTACGCTTTCAACAGGTGGTTCATCACTCAAAAAGGAGAATGCAAATTTGGTAGCTGATTTATCATGAGATATTTTTTGTTTAATCATCTTTGGAAGGGAGAAATCAATGATTTCATTAATTTCTTTTCGGAAGTCGAGAGAAAGGTTGCTCATTTTTTCAGGATTAATCTGAAATTTTTCATAAATCCACTCCATTATTTGTTTTGCTCTGTATGCTTTTTTACCTTTACTTTTCAGTATTAGACCAAGTTCCTTAGTGGTCAGTGAAAAAATCCAGGGTCTGGGAGTTGTTTTTTCCTCAGTATTTATTTTATTCATTTGATTGTTCATATCATTTCCCTGATTATTTACGTCGTTTCCATGGTTATTCATGTTATTTTCCTGATTTTTCATAGTAAGGTATTCCCTGTTAATTTTTATGATGAATGCCTACCTGATTTTCCAGTTTGGTAATCAGGAGGTTAATTTATTCGTAAGTCTGAATTATAGCTTTAATTAGCTTAAAACTAAACTAATTCTAACGATAGAGGATTTAAATTCGTCAATACCTTACAAGGGCAATGAATTTTTTATAGTTTTTGATGTATACTTAGCGTATTGGTAAATCAAATTTTCCTGAAAGGGGTTTAGATAATAGATGCAATTTACAGGCAGTAGAAATAGCAACAGGCAGGGAATATTTATTGTTCTTGTCATGATTATTCTTATGGTGTTTGCCATTATGGGGGTTGCAATCTATTCAACAGGCTCTACAGAATATAATCATACAATGCTTGTAGCTTACAAGCTAAAGGCTGATAACCTAGCCCAGGCTGTTGTCGAAGAAGCATTATGTGTTTTGTATGATAAAGTTAACAGGCCTGTAGATGTAGACATCTCAGACGATGCGGTTCTAGGTGCAGATGATGTAATCACAAACAATCGTATTGCTCCTCCCTGGAAGGCAGAACTTTTAGAAAAAATAGTAGCAGCAGCCGGTGACTCTGATAGTTCAACAGAAGTAGGTGTATTGTTATCTTTTGATCTGCTTGAATTAGGGCTTGTACCTGAAAGCATTGCATTGCTTGAGGGTCAGGGATGTATTATTGAAGAGTGTTTAGTTGAATTTGAAGGTTTTCGTAAAATATGGTCGACAAAAGATGGGTTTTTTGTAAAAAATCGTGATGTTGTTTATTATAAAGATCCGACAGGGCTTCTTGACGAAGAAGATTATAAATATCCTTATCCTAATGATTATCAGGGTTATGCTGTTATTAAGGTAAAAGTTTCCTATGGTAGCGGGCCTGTAAAAACGAGCCGTCATTTATCTTCAATTCACGATATAAAAGTGGTAAATCAAACTCCTATGGCAAGGCGTTTTGCTATGTGTCAGTGGTATCCAAATCCTGATCAGCCTACTCGTGACGAAGATTTAAATAATGGTGGAGGATTTAAGGTCTTTCCTAATGACAAAGCAAGATTATTTGTTCGCGGGCCATATGTAACAGATACTTATGGTGATGAAGATGGTACAGGAGGCAGAAATCCTCCATCAAGTATTAATTACTGGAGTGGTGACTGGCATGGATGGTCCAATATTCCATCAAGTAGAGCCGGTATTTCCAAGCCCCGTCTAGCGAACCAGTTGTCACCTGCACGGCCAGATGATACAAGCGGTAAAACTCTTGATCTTGGAATCGGAGGCTTTACCACAGCAGGTGGGGATCCAGGCTATACGACTATGTCAGGACAAAGCTGGATTTGTGCATCTCAACCTAATACACCTGAAAATTTGTTTAATGCTTTTGGTATTATGGGGGTTGTCGGTGATATTCAAACTTTTGAAGGTATTTTAGCGAAAGTTGTTGAAGGAGGGGAAGAAGGTGCCAGTGCTGCACCTGCCGGGGAATGGCCTCTCAATCCTACTGATGAACTGGAAGATCTGTGGGTTAAACGTATTGAGGGGCAAGGCCTTTACCAACGTTGTCATCAGGTAGAGTTTTCTTCAAAACAAATTGGTCTTATTATTCATTATTTGCAGTATGATCTTAAAATGATTAATGATAATTTATTGATGCCGTATGCATGTTATTTTATGCCAAACATCAAGCCCAAGGCAATTGGTGCATGGGTTGGTCTTATTGTCAGTATTATTCAGGTTGTTGCTATTGTTTTGTCGTGGGGGACTGCTACACCTGCGGTATTGGCAATGCAGGTTGGTTCAATGATGATGACCAGTATGGCTTTAGATGGTATGATTGCAGGTTTCAATGATACATCTGTTGGTACACAACAATATAGCCCAGGACTCGATGCCAGCCAGTTTAAAGGATATTTTCCTCCACAATACAGAGATTTTCCCCGTTTAACTACTCGATGGTATTATTCACTGGATGATATTCCATCGTATGTACAGGATGATCCCGAAGAATTTCCTATATTGATAGATGGTTCTTTATATGTTCAGACATTTAATGAGCAAAGATGGTTTAAGTATGCCGGTAAAGGTACTCTCGTTTCCGATAACGGTGCAGGGGTAGAAGAACTAAAAAACCCTACAATAGAGGGTCCTATAATGTCTGTTTCCGGACCAACAGTAGATCATCTTAATTTAATCTACAGAGGTACTGTAAAAGATGCATACAAAGGTGATGATGTACTATATGTTAAGTCGACACCGGATAATCCATATACCTTTATAGATGGTTCTGTATTTTCTGTGCAGGGGATTGCTCCGGCTGATGATACGACCTCTGTTACGATTGGTGGTAATTATTTATGTGGATATTTCAGTAAATCAAAAATACCGGTTGATACAGAAGTTGTTGTTGATTATAACGTAAATTACAAACCTGAAGAAGACGAAAAAATAGAAGAATTTTCAAATGGTCACTGGCATACAGCTTCTATTTCCTTTAGAAGCGCCGGTTGGTACGATCGAAGACGGGAATAAGATTAGATATAAATGAATTATTTTGAGAAAATATTCCTGGGGACGACTACTTTTGTCGGCATTGTATTATTTTTTTTAATGGGGCTTTATTTTGATTTAGGGGATATGTTTTCAGAATCAATGAAAAGTGGTGGCTTTGTTACAAGAGGTGCAACCATAGATCGACTTGTTGACAAAATGGATAAAGTACGGCGAGTAAGAAAAACGGCAATGGTTGGTGATGGCGGTTTTGGTCACATTAGTCGTGTAATGCCATCAATTCCACGTAGTCGAGCCGGTATTTCTGCCAGATTTCGAAGATTTTATAAAAGTCACATTAAAAGTGGAAAAGAACGGGTGGAACAATATAGAGCTCATCTTCTGAAGCAAGGTTTTCAAAATAAAGAATACATTCAAATGAAGGCGTTAGCACAAGATAAAACAGTTCTGACAAGAGCTATTCCTGTTGCGATAAAGTTGAGTGCAGCTGGTGATATTGAAGAGGCCATTACTGTTTTAGAAGATGCACTTACAGAACTTCCTGAAGGTGATTACGAACAGCGGATTAAACTTGTTGAAAAACTTATAGAACTATCCTTAAGAGCTGGGTTGATTGACAAGGCTCACAGTTTTGCAAAAATGCAGCTTAAGTTAGATTCTCAGATTCTCTCTCTTGAATCCGAATCCAAATTAATGGAAAAAAAGGTTTTTGCAGGAAGAGTGAATGCTGCAATTAAGTCACTTGAAGATAAGCGCAATAATATGGATAAAATATTTTCATCTTTTAGAAAGAGACAAAGAGAAACAGGTAAATATAATGGAGTTTTACCTGAAGAGAAGATTCAGTTTAAAGCAGAAATTATGGGAATGAAAGCAAAAGGTGAAATAAGCAGCGAGGTTTATTCTGAAATGCTGGATTCACTTTAGTCTGTAATTTTTATTTTAATAATAAGTGTTTATTAAAATAGAAAATAAGTTAGGAAAGGCAATATGGTTATTAACTTGAGTCATAAGCAGGGGATAACAGCTGTTGAGTTTATGATGGCTACAGTTATTCTCGGACTGGCTCTTATGCCTATTTTTGGTATTTTTGGTTCAAGTAGAACAAATGTATTCAAATCAAGGGTATCATATATGGCAATTCATGTTGCCAGAGAACGTCTGGAAGAATTAAAACAGGTTCCATTCAGAAATTTGGAAGAATTGATGGATGATGGCTGGGAAAGTGCTACAGGTAATGTCTTTAAGCATACTGTGAAGTTGCGCAATGACGAGGCAGGGCCTGTAACAACAGGTGGCGGAAATGGAAGTACAAGCGGTGGAGGTATTACGGTAGGTGGTACTGCAATAACAGCTTCAAGTGTTGCAGGTACAGTCACCCTTGATGGGCAAGATGGTGCTTTCGATTATCCCGATGAATATTCTCGAATCTGGACAAGAATAACTGTTGCTGGAGTTCTCAGGCGAGATTATGCAGCTGATGTACCTCAAGATGATAGTTCAAGTTTACAGCTCAATATTAAACCGGTACGATTAAAACGTGTGACTATCGATTATTACTGGCAGGAAAAAGGTGAAGAACCTGATGAGGCAAAACTGAAAAATACGAATTCTATTACGACAATTATCGCTTCTCATAACATTGAGTAATGACAATATCTTTATAGACCATTACACAGGAGAATAATTTTACAAAATGAGCAGATTAAAATTTAGAAGAGCTTTTAGTTGGATGGAGGCCATGATTTTTATGGCTTTGGCAATTCTTATTGGTGCAGTTGCCAGTGAGCTTTATGTTAAAGGTGTTTCTTTATCTGACGAAACTCATAAATCAGTGATGATTCAGCAGGATATAAGAGCGGTTGTTGAAAATATTACAAGAGATATGAACGGTGCTTACTGGGTTTTAAATTCAGCTAAAGGTTATGAACATAGTTTGATATTGATTAAATATGGAAGTGCCAATACTGAAGAACGGCTTGGTCTGAATATTGCTTCTAATGAACAGCGTTTTGATTATCCTTTTTCTCGTTCTGGGGAAGAAATTAAGAATTACATTGATGCATATAAGGTAACATATGAATATGAAGAAAATGAGCAGCTTGTCTATCGAACTGAAGAAAAAGGTGTTTTTACCATTGGCTCTCAGGCAAACCAGAGTTCAGTAGCAACAGAGTACTCCTTTGCAGCCACAGATAATGAGGGATTGATGGATAAACAGGTTATTGCTGAAAATGTTAAGCAATTTGATTTACATTATTTTGGTTATGAAACAGATCCTCAGGATGCTCGCGGTGCATTGAAAGAAGTTTGGGATCTCAAGTTTACAGAATCGGCATCTGATGATGTTAAAATTGGTATGACAGCATGCATACTCTTAAGAGTTATGGCTAACTTTAAGGAAGGTCTGTATAAAGATGGTGGTAATCACCGGTCTCCGGAAACTGCCATTTTGACTAAAATATGGTCAAATTCAAGATTAAGAGATGAAATGTATAAAGAGTATTTCAGCTCAACAGACTGGAATTTTCAATTTTAAGCTAATCTGATTTTTAATATTTTTATTTAGAAACGGGAATTTAATGAGCAAAGTTGGTCCTTTTAAGCTAAAGGATGTTCTTTACAGGGACATGAATATTGCCTGTGTTAAAGGTGTCAGCAAAAAACATAAAGATGTGTTATTTATTTTTCTGGCAGATAAGTTGTCTTCAGGTAGTGATGTAAAAGAACCGGATGAGGATTTAGTTGCACCTCAAACAAAGGCTGAATTTGATTTAATAAAGAAACCTTTTGATGGGGAAATTTCGGGATTAATGCCTCTTATAGGTTGTGGTTCCTGTGAAGGTCATATGATTTTGGCTTATCCTTATACTGAAGCTCTACCTTTTTATGTTCATATGAAAACAGTTCCCACAATTCATCGTCGTGATGTTCTAAAATATATTGTTTCAGTAACTGAAATAGTGAAAAATCTTCATCAAAATGAATTATTTACAACAGAGATAAATGTTGGAAATCTTTTCATTGATAGTTCTGAAAATTTTTATCTTCCATATAATAACCATTTGTCTGATTCGGCTAAATTCGAAAAGTTTTATGAGAAAAAGTATTTGAAACATAGTCAGATAAAACGATTCAAGGTTACAACTCCTGAAGAAGTTTGGGGTAATGGTGCTGATTATTGTTCTGATATTTTTCAAATAGGCGTTTTGGCCGTCACTATGCTTACCAGGCGAATGTTGAAGTTAACTTCCAATATAAAGCAAATGGGGTATGAACAAGCAATTGCTGAAGGTCATTATCCTGGTGATGATTTTACAGCTGGATTGCCTAAGGCTCTTGGAAAGTGTATTGTAAAGGCAATTAAGGCTGATCCAGTTGATCGTTATGAGACAATAGATGATTTAATTGAAGGTCTTTCAGAAGTGACTGAGGCTTCAAAAATTACGGATGCTGTAAGTGAGGTTATTCATAACCGTTTTTCTAAAGCAGATAACGATGAAATAGAAGATGAGGGTGGGGCAAAAGATAGTGACCACACCGATGATTCATCAGGTTCTGATTTAGGCGGGGTTGGTACAAAAGGCGTTACCGACCAGAAAGAAGAGGGGCTCGATAATAAAGAGGCCACAGATAAAAGTGTATCAGTGCCATCTGCTGCTTTCACACCTTCATCAAAAAAGAAGAAATCTGTTAGATCTAAGAATGAGGGTGCCCCATCACTAATACCACCGGAATATGAACATTTTAAGGTGCCTGCTGTCGGCGTTTGCTTTTTATTGATATTATTTGTATTTTGGCCATTTGGTAGTGATAATTCTGCTCCATCACCTAAGAGGCCTACAAAACGTCCGACAGTAAAAAACAATTCTTCTTCAACCTTATCATCAGATGGTATAAAGAAATCCGGCCATTCCAATAAAACTGGAACAGGTAAATCTTCAGGTAGTGGTAAAACTTCCGATGGCAAGAATCAGTCAGAGAAAACAGCTGGTTCTCAGTCAGCGAATGTAATTGATGTTTCTTTTATTACAGTTGATATAAACGCTGCAATTTCAAGGCCTACAGATAAGTCAACCTATAGTAAGCGTAAATCACTTTTACAGAAATGTTATCGTATGTTACCGAGGCAACATAGGGGCAAGGCTATTAGAAGTTCTGTTTTTCAGCTTCTTTATGAGTATGAGAAAAAAGATAAAAAACGGGCTTACAAATTTGTAGATGATACATTTTCCAAATATTATAATTACTTGCGTGAACATAACGCGAAGATGTAAGTCTTTTACTTGCTGTAATTTATATCTTATGTAATTTTTTACTTTTCTTTATGCTTATTTTTTTCTGGCTTTTCTGGTTTTATCAGTCATGGGGTAGACGTTTTTTGCCAAATCCTGCATAATTACCCATGAAGGATAAGTATGCTCTTGTTTAGAAAAGTACTTGAACACATTTATATCTTCTAAATATAATAAGGATTTTTGAAAGAGAGGTCGTTATGACAGTTCAAACTCAGACTATTGATATGGTACCAGATTTTAGATTTTTTGAAAGAAAACAACATAGAAAATTAAAACAGGTTCTGGCTTTAACACTTGTTGCTTCTGTTATTTTTACTGCATGTTGTTTGTTTACAACAATTTCTATGGTTTCTATGGCACTTGGATTGCTTAATTCAATGGGAGTTTTTGGTGATGGCGAATTAAGTGAATATATTGGTTATGCATCAGTTATAGGTTCTGTCGTAGGTATGGCAGGTAATATGGTTTGGCCTGGTGGGGGAATTGGTTCAGGATATGGTGCTGATGGTTTTGGGGTCGGTCATAGTACCGAGACGTATGCAGGAGCCCTAAATGTGGCAGATCCATCTATGACAGCAGCTGAAAAAGCTGACTATCTGAAAGACATTAGTTGGTCTGATCAACGAGCTCTTGATGGTGTTTATAGTGGAAATACCGAATCCGTTCTTGCTGAAACAGCTAAAATTGAAAAACTGAATGCTGCTGCAAATGCAGAAAAAGGTGTTAAGGTTGCCGGAGATGTAGCTAAGGAAACTAAACCTCTTACTGATATAGAGAAAGTTAATCAGAATACGACAAAATGGCAAGAGACACAAAAAGCTGCTGCAGATGCTAAGGCCGCTGAAGCAGCAACAAATGCATCTGCGAATAGTTCTTCTGCCAATAACCCCTTAACTGGATCCGGTAAAACTAATGCTCCAGTTAAAACTATTCCAGTTAAAACTGTTCCTCTTAAAACTATTCCAGTTAAAACTGTTCCTCTTAAAACTACTCCTAAACCTATTCCATCTAGTGAGGTCAAAGTTTATCTTGTATAAGCTTTACTAAGGGTAAAGGTAGATTTTCAGTATTTTTGTTTCTTACAAATAAAATCAGCTTCATTACGTTTTGAAGCTGATTTTCTGTTATACTGTCTTTAAGGTTTAGTTAGATTGATTTGCTTTATTTTAGGTTCGGGACAAGTTATATTTATGTTTTGTTTACAGGAGCTTAATGTCTTTTCAATTTTTGCCTCATAAATTAAATAATCGTAGTGGAATGGGAATTGCCTTTATTGTGGTAATGGTTGTTCTTGTTTTTCTTGCCATTATAGGCATGGGTATAAAGTATTTTACCAGAGGTGCTATGCGTGTTTCTGAATCTATACTGGTAGGGCAACAGGCAGTTGTTGCCGGTGAAGGTGCTATTGATGAAACCTGGGCTGTCCTGGAAGGTACAGTTAACAGATCTGACACACCTACTTTTGAAATTTTTACCGAGAAACTGGAACATGATACTGAAGGTTCTTTTTCAATGACTTATTCGCCTTCAATTACACAAAATGTTTGTTCTTATAATTCTAATATTATAATTTCAGATGTGGAAGTCTGGGTGCCCAGGCAATATAGAATTTGGGCCTCAGCTGCCCATGAAAAATGGGGCGTTATTTGTGCTCAGGTTAAGGTCGAAGTATCAATTCCCGGAACTTTTCGTACAGTAAAAAGAACAATTACTCAATGGCGGGAATTTAAAGTTGTTTACCCTTCACCTCTTCCTCCTTTTGATTCAATGACTTTTTATTGTATGATTCCAGACTATTTAAAGGCCTATGAAGCTCAGTACCGTAAACTTCAAGGTAATCTTGACAAAATCATAAAAGATGAAGAAGACAGGCTTTCAGACAAAAATCCTATCGGTGATGTTGATCTTCCCCGTCCATTTGAAAATAGTACTAATATTTATACTTACTTTCCTGACTTCAAGTATCCTCCCTTTCCTTATAATACACGGGCTGCAAAGCCCGGTTCCTATGGCCCAGATATTCCTGTTCCTCTTGATGAGACAGATATGGATAATTGTCTCTTCTCTTTTAAGCCACTACTTGTAGGTGAAGATTTTAAATTACGATGGCCTGAAGACCTTGAAAACATCACGCAGGATCCTCTATTTCAGCAGCTTTTAGCTGATGCTGGAACAGCCAGCACTAATGCCGGTGATGTTGATATGGATGAAGCTACAATTAATGATCTTGAAGTAACACTGGCTAATTTAAGAAGCAATGATCCTATAGAACCTTTTGAAGAATATATTGAGGCAACATTGAAAAAGTATAGTGATACATTTAAATTTATACCTGAAGATAATCTTGAAAAATTCGGGCAGAAGGTTCTTTCTTCATTTTTAAGACTCGATGAAGATGGAACAATTACAGTTGATGAAGCTATAGATTATTATAAAAAAAATAGATGTACTCATGTTTTTCCAAATCAGGAAGCTTTGTATAAGGAAATTGGTGAAAACGGCGAAGTATTTCTTGATGGTATTTATTATGTTGATGGGCCTGTAGATGTTAAATTTAGATATAGGGGCAAGGGGGCTATCATTGGCCGCGATCATGTTAATGTGCAGCAATGTGATAAAGCAGATGGCCAAAATGATGGTTTTTCACTTTGTACAATAATGAGCTTTTGCCAGCGTGATGATTCTTCTACCGGTTGGTGTTCTATTGAACTTAATTGTGATCCTCAGGCATCACTTGTTGCCCTGACTGGTCAGATCAAAAACCTTCATGAACATAAAATTCAAGGTAATGTCATTGTAGGTATAATGGGTAAAAAAGATAGTTCGGG
>Ga0164315_10002231_pt1 | contig 14831 bp, 13 predicted proteins | sample GuaBasSedimGuay6_FD_113737 | JGI IMG/M metagenome (GOLD analysis project Ga0164315, IMG submission 113737) | Subseafloor sediment microbial communities from Guaymas Basin, Gulf of California, Mexico - Guay6, Core 4569-2, 0-3 cm | ecosystem: Environmental > Aquatic > Marine > Hydrothermal vents... | reverse complement strand
GGTTTTAAGGGAAAATCAAAACCCTCAGGATAGTACAATTCCCTTAAATAAACCACCACTGCACACTCCATATATCCCATGGCAATGGCAAAAATGGTAATGTATATGTAAGTTTTCAGAATGGGGGTTAGCATCTTGCAGTAATTCAATTATTTTTGCGCCTTCAATATAGTGAATTTTGCCTGATATTCAACAGTTTCGCATCAAGAAAAGTTTATTGACAAAATCTTGTTTGTAAAACTTGTTAAATAAAAAAATTAATTCTACTTTTGCAGCCCGATTTTCGAAGGGAAATTATTTGAACACGTAATTAAGATTTAGATGGATACTTTAAGCTACAAAACAGTTAGCGCGAACAAAGAAACTGTTAATAAGGAGTGGGTTGTTATTGATGCTGAGAACCAGGTTCTTGGAAGAATGTCGAGTGTAGCAGCCAAATTCTTAAGAGGTAAATACAAAACTAATTTTACACCTCATGTTGATTGTGGTGACAATGTCATTATTCTCAATGCTGAAAAAATTCAGCTGACGGGTAAAAAATGGACTGATAAAATTTATGTTCGTCACTCTGGTTATCCAGGTGGACAGCGGACAAGAACTGCTGAAGAATATATGGCCAAAAAGCCTGTATTTATCGTTGAGCAAGCAATAAAAGGGATGTTACCGAAAAACAGACTAGGTAGCCAATTATTTAGAAACTTGTTTGTATATACAGGTTCTGAGCATCCACACGAAGCACAAAAGCCCAAAACTATTGACCTGACTAAAATTAAATAATAACAATGGAAGTAATTAGTACTACAGGAAGAAGAAAAACTGCGATTGCCCGCGTTTACTTAAAAGAAGGTAAAGGTAATATCGTTATCAATAAAAAAGATTACAAAGAATATTTTCCTATTGCTACTTTGCAGTATGTTGTACAGCAACCGTTTGAAATAACAGAAACTGCTGGTAAATATGATGTAATGGTAAACCTCGATGGTGGCGGAATCAAAGGTCAGGCAGAAGCATTGCGTTTAGCTATTTCAAAGGCATTGGTTGAAATTAATCCGGAATTCAGACCTCCGCTGAAAGCGAAAGGACTGATGAGAAGAGATCCACGAATGGTTGAGCGTAAAAAATACGGACAAAAGAAAGCCCGTAAGAAATTCCAATTCAGTAAACGTTAATATTTTCTATATCAATGTTTAGTATCTAAATTGTTGAGACTTCGAATGATTGATAATTTTTAAATTTTGATTTTCAATTGAAATATAAAATGGACAATCAAAAATAATCAATCCAAAGAGCTACTCAGCAATTGCCAGTATTAACAGAATGTAAACATTAAACACATGTCTAGAACAAATTTCGATGAATTATTAGATGCAGGTGTGCATTTTGGTCACCTGAAAAGAAAGTGGAACCCAAACATGGCTCCTTATATTTTTATGGAGCGTAACGGAATTCACATTATTGATCTTTACAAAACTTCTGCCAAGCTCGAAGAAGCGGCTTCAGCAATGAAACAAATTGTAAAGTCAGGAAAAAAAGTATTGTTTGTTGCTACTAAAAAGCAGGCAAAAGATATTGTATCTACCCAGGTTCAGAGAGTAGGAATGCCCTATGTTACTGAAAGATGGCCAGGTGGAATGTTAACAAATTTTGCAACCATTAGAAAAGCGGTTCGGAAAATGTCATCAATCGATAAGATGATGACAACAGATACTTACAAGAATATTTCTAAAAGAGAACGTTTGCAAATTCAGCGTGAGCGTGCTAAATTAGAAAAACAACTGGGTAGTATTTCTGACCTGAACAGGTTGCCATCAGCCTTATTTGTAGTTGATATCCTGAAAGAACATATTGCTGTTGCAGAAGCAAAGAAATTGAATATTCCAACTTTTGCAATTGTTGATACCAATTCTGATCCTACCAAGGTCGACTTCCCAATTCCAGCTAACGACGATGCCTCTAAATCAATTAACCTGATCGTAAAAATTATGGTTGATGCAGTTGAAGAGGGTATGGTTGAACGTAAACTCGACAGGGATAAAAAAGCTGCTGAAGAGAAAGAAGAACAAGAATTGGCAGAGGTAAAAGTTAAAGGTGAAACCATTGAACAAAGTGAAGCCGATGAGGATGCGAAAATAGAAAAAGGAACTAGTAAAGGTGTAAAGGTAAAAGTGAAGCCGGTAGGTGAAGGTGAAGATAAAGGTGAAAAACCAGCTAAACGTCCCCGTAAAACTGTAGCTAAAAAGGTAGTTAAGAAATAATTTATATAAGAATCAATCCCGAATATTCGGGATAAATAGAAATAGAACAAATGGCAAATATTACAGCAGCAGAAGTAAACAAGCTAAGAAAAATGACCGGTGCTGGTATGATGGATTGTAAAAGGGCATTGGTTGAAGCTGAAGGTGATTTTGATAAAGCGATTGATATTCTTCGTAAGAAAGGACAGAAAGTAGCAAGCAAACGTGCTGACAAAGAGGCAAACGAAGGTATAGTGTTGGCGAAAACAACAAGTGATAATAAATTTGCAGCCGTATTGAAAATAAGCTGTGAAACTGATTTCGTAGCTAAAAACGAAGATTTTATAAATTTTGTAAACAGTATAATGGATAAAATTTTAGCTGAAAAGCCAGCAGATGTTGCAGCTGTTAACAGTATGAAATTGAATGATCTTACTGTTGAAGAGAATGTAACTGAAATGATTGGTAAAACAGGTGAGAAGATGGAAGTTGCAGGTTACGAATTTATTGAAGCTGAAAGCGTAAATGCTTATAACCATATGGGAAGTAAGCTGGCAACAATTCTTGGCTTTAACAAAAGCGGTTATGAGGATGCTGGTCACCAGTTGGCTATGCAGGTTGCAGCTATGAACCCTGTAGCAGTAGATAAAGATGATGTTTCTCAGGATGTGATTGATAAAGAGATTGAGATTGGTAAAGACATCGCTCGCCAGGAAGGAAAAAAAGAAGAACTGTTGGAGAAAATTGCAATGGGCAAACTCAATAAATTCTTTAAAGAGAATACATTGTTGAACCAAGTTTTCGTAAGGGATTCAAAAAAAACTGTATCTCAATTCCTGAAAGAAACTGATGCTGATTTAAAAGTAACCGGTTTCAAAAGATTGATGTTGGGCGCATAAAAGAAATTTCCCAAAAATAAGATGTTTAAAAGGCTGTCAGGATTGGCAGTCTTTTTTATTGGTATAGAAATAAAAAAAGTCCCTCAGAAAGAAGGACTTATATTCGGTAAGTTATTGGAAGGAAAGGTGATAATTATTTTCCCAGCTGTTCTTTTACAATTGATGCAATCAATTTATTGTCGGTTTTGCCGGCTAATTTTTTGGAGGCCATTCCCATCACACGGCCCATATCTTTCATCGAATCAGCTCCGGTTTCTTTGATAATTTCCTGGATATGTTGCCGCACATCATCTTCGGTCAGTTGTTCGGGCAGGTATTTTTCAATTACAGATAATTGAAAATTCTCTTCTTCTGCCAGGTCGTTTCTATTTTGTGATATATACAAATCTGCAGAGTCTTTCCGTTGTTTTACCAGTTTTTGCAAAATGCTCATTTCAGCATTCTCCGAAATTCCGCCTTCTGAACCTTTATCTGTTTTCGCCAATAAAATCGCAGCCTTCACTGCACGCAAAGCTTCAAGGGTTTTTTTATCCTTGGCCAGCATGGCAGTTTTTATATCATCATTTATGGCTTTTTCAAGACTCATTCTAATAAAAAATTAATCTACATTATCATGTAGGAATGAATTATTCGGTTTTATCTCCGGGCTGCTATCATCAGCTTCGCCCAGCGTATATCTTGATACAGTTGTTTCGGAAGAAGGAGAAACATCATTTAATGCTACATTCCGCCTGATATATGCCGGAGTAGCTTCCAATTCTTCTATTTCGTTTGGTGAACGTAATTTTACACTCAGGTCTTTGAGTTTTTTAATCCGCTCTTTCGATTTTTTTTCAATCTCTTCCCGTTCTATTTCACCAGGATAAGTATTGTTAGAAAGGGGCTTTGATTTTTCCTGGAAATGTAATCTGAAACCCTCTGATTGTTTCTCTTTAATTTCAACAGGCTTGATATCTTCTTGTTCAAGGGAAGTGTCAATTGTATTAAGCTTAAATTCCATAACTGAAGACTCTTGTGGTTTGTGTGTAGTTTCCTTCGGAACTTCTTTTTCTTCAGCGGTAACAGTCTCTTCTTTTTTTGGTGTAACCAGTGTTATTTCAGTTATCGGTTCTGTAATATGTGTTTTCACTTTAACCTCTTCTTTTTCTCTTGGTCTTTCCGTTAAAGGATGTACTATCCGCCTGCCTGGTTTGTAGGATCCATCTTCTTTATCAGCTTGAAATCCTGTGGCTACAAGTGTAATACTGATTTTGTTTCCAAGACTTGTATCTGCTCCATTACCCCAGATGATTTCGGCATTCTGACCAGACTCTTCCTGGATAAAATCAGTAATTTCCATCACTTCATCCATGGTAATTTCTTCATCACCAGAAGCAATGTATAATAAAATATTGTCGGCACCTTTGATGTGGTTGTCATTCAACAATGGTGAAGCAAGTGCTTGTTCAACAGCATCAGTGGCCCTATTGTCACCTTCAGCCGAACCTGAACCCATGATAGCTGTACCACTGTCTTTCATAACGGTTTTAACATCCTCAAAGTCGACATTGATATAACCCGTAACAGTAATAATTTCTGCTATACCCTTAGCAGCAACGGTTAAAATATTATCAGCTTTCTCGAAGGCTTCAGAAAGTTTAAGGTCACCATGAACTTCTCTAAGCTTATCGTTCGAAATGGTCAATAAGGTATCAACATGCTTTTTCAATTCTTCTATACCTGCATCAGCCTGCATTTTTCTTTTTCTACCTTCAAATAAAAAAGGAAGAGAAACAATACCAACAGTTAGGATTCCTAATTCTTTAGCTGCTTCAGCAATAACAGGTGCTGCTCCAGTACCGGTACCACCACCCATACCGGCAGTGATGAATAGCATTTTTGTATTTTTTTCAAGAATTTGCTTAATATCCTCAATATTTTCAATGGCAGATTCTTTACCTACTGCAGGAACTGAACCTGCACCTAAACCTTTAGATCCAAGTTGGATTTTTGTGGGAACAGGACTAATTTCCATCGATTGAGCATCGGTATTACAAATAAAAAAGTCAACACCTTCTATTCCCTGGCTGTACATATGCGAAACCGCATTGCTTCCACCGCCACCAACACCGATAACTTTAATGATAGATGATTGATTTTTAGGTAAATCGAATTTAAGCATATTCTCCATTTTTTGTTTTTAAAATTATTATTTAATAGTCCTGCTAAAAAGGGGAAGGGTTTTTTTTATCAACAAAATAATTGTTAAAAAATTATGTTGAATATTTTTAGAAATGGTTTGTGTATTGATCAATTATTATGTTGGAATTTGGTCAGAAAAATAGGGGCAAATTAAAAAGCATCAAGCGTGGACGCTTGATGCTGTGAGGCCGTTCTTAACATCAAGGGTGGAGGCTTGATGTTGAGAGGTATTACATAAAATAAATACTTATTTCAGGTTAATTCTTTAAACATCATCTTTCTCAAAAAATTCCTGGATCTTTTTGAGAAAACTCATGGGCCTTATTTGATTGGTATCCACATTTTCATCTTCAGTTTCCTGTTCTTCAACCAATTCTTCCTCTTTTTCAGGAATCTCTTTCATTTCCTGAAAATACCTTTTCATTCCTTCAATAACCAAACCAACTCCAGTGGCGTACATTGGGCTTGCCAGATCTTCAGGAACATCATCGGCGAGGTGTTCATTGGGATAGCCAATTCGGGTATCCATTCCAGTGATGAATTCGGTTAATTGAGAAAGGTGTTTTAATTGAGCACCACCGCCGGTTAATACGATGCCGGCAATCAATTTTTTCTCATAGCCTGAATTTTTGATTTCATAATAAATATGTTCAACAATCTCTTCCGTCCTTGCCTGGATAATACTGGCTAGATTTTTTAAGCTTATTTCTTGTGGTGGACGACCTCTTAATCCAGGAATTGCAACGATTTCATCATCCCTGTTTTCACTTGCCAGTGAAGAACCAAATTTAATTTTTAGTTCCTCAGCATGTTTGCGAATAATGGTACATCCCTCTTTAACATCCTCAGTAATAACATCACCACCAAAAGGAATCACAGCAGTATGCCTGATGATGCCATCCTGGAAAATAGCCAGATCGGTAGTTCCGCCACCAATATCCACCAGTACGACACCAGCTTCTTTTTCTTCTTCACTTAACACAGCTTCTGCAGAAGCAATTGGTTCAAGAATGAGATCTACAACTTCGAGATCGGCTTTGGTAACACATTTAAAAATATTTTTGGCAGCGGTGGTTTGGCCAATAATAATATGAAAATTGGCTTCCAGCGAATTACCCAACATGCCAACTGGTTCTTTTATGCCCTGCTCATCATCAACAATATACTCCTGGGCAATTACATCTATGATTTCTTCACCCGGGCTCATATTCAGGTTATACATGTTGTTCAACAATGTTTCCACATCATGTTTGCTGATTTCATTGTCATAGTTTTCACGGATGATGCCACCACGGTGTTGCAAACTTTTAATGTGTTGTCCGGCTATACCTACATTCACGTATTTGATGTTAACACCTGCTTTTTGAGAAGCTTCTTCAACTGCAATTCGGATTGAGTTTACAGTGTTTTCAATATTTGATACCACACCTCGTTTTACACCTATAGATTCAGTTCGGCCATGTCCAAGAATTTCTATCTTCCCATGTTCGTTTTTTCTGCCAACAATGGCTGCAATTTTAGTAGTTCCGATGTCTAAGCCGACAATGATTTCTGATGATTTCATATGTGTATTTTGTTATTCAGATTATTATTTGCTACTTAAAATATATTTCTTTTGGTGGATCATCTTTTAGAACAAACCACCTGGTTTTCAAATTTAAGATTAATTGATTTATATGTATTCCAACCAGCGTTGTTTATTCCCTGATGGTAAAATACCAGCAACTTTTTAAATTTTTCATTCATATTTTCAATACCCCCAAAAATAATAATATGTCGCCCAACTTTTGGAACAAATTCATATTCCCTGTTTTTTGTGACATAAATCTGTTCTATTTGAATTTTTAACAATGGATCGTTTTGAATATAAGTTGCAAGCCGATAAATTTCAGCAAGTTTACTATTGTTAAAAATAGAAAGTGTATCCGAATAATTTATATCAATAAAACCATTTGTAATTAAAACCCTTGAAGGAAATCCTTTATTTGTCGGTACTGCTTCTCCGGTTTTATCAATGTAGAAACTCTGATTGGCATTATTTACAATCCTGACTATTGGTTTTCGCTGGGTTACGCTTATATTCATTTTGCCTGTAATACTTGTATATACATCTGCATTGGCAACAAAATCAATTTCGTTTACCATATTTTCAATTTGAACAGGGTCAATATCAATGAGTTTTTTTCCAATGAGCGTATCAAAGGAATCATAAATAATTTGCCTGATCTCATCAACCGAAATCAAAGGGTCATCATCATCATATTCGATTGAGATATCAAAACTTGTGCAGGTAGTTTGTTTATGTTTTGCTTCAATAAAGCTAACCAGCACCGAAATCCCTGCTGCGATGATAACCCAGAAAATGATATGTAATACCCGGTTCATTAATGTATAAGTTGTTTAGATTCAGTAAAAAATTCTTTTAATGGAAATACCAGTTGATCAATATCGCCAGCACCCATTGTAAGGAGTATATCAAATTTAGACTTGCTGATGGTTTCAATCAATTCGTCTTTGGAACAAATCTGTTTGTTCTCCGAATTAATTTTATTCAGAATAATTTCGGAGGTAACGCCTTCAATTGGTTTTTCCCGTGCAGGATAAATGGGCAATAAAATTATCTCATCCAGCAATTCTAGGTTTTTTGCAAACTCAGTCGCAAAGTCTTTTGTTCTGCTAAATAAATGTGGCTGAAAAATCCCCAGTATTTTTTTATTTGGATATATTTGTTTTACTGAATTAACAAAGCCTTTTATTTCTTCCGGATGATGTGCGTAATCATCAATGAAAACAATCTCTTTGGTGTTGATCTGGTAATCAAACCGCCGTAAGATTCCTTCAAACGCAGGGAGTGCTATCTTAATCTCTTTCTCTGTAACACCTGCTAACATTGCTGCAGCTATGGCAACAATTGAATTTTCTACATTGATGAGTCCCGGAATTCCCAATGTAACATCATGAATCACCTTATCCTGGAAATTGAAATCAAAACAATACTTGTTTTGCTCAAGCCTGATATTTGAAGCGTAAAAATCTGAACCCTGACTTAAAGAATAGGTGTATGTTTTTATTTTTTGTATTTGTGTGAAGTTTGATTGAAGCCCTTCTTTTACAATTAAGGAACCATTTGTTTTTATTTGCTTAACAAATTGTGTAAAGTTAGCTTTTAAGCTTTCCAGGTTTCCATAAATGTCAAGGTGGTCAGCATCCATTGAGGTAATAATGCTAATATCAGGATTTAATTGTAAAAATGATCTGTCGAATTCATCAGCCTCAACCACCATCCAATCCGATTGATCTGATATCAACAGGTTCGATTTGTAATTTTTTGAAATACCTCCTAAAAATGCATTACACTCTATACTGGAGTTTTGCAGTAAATGCGCAATCAGGGTTGATACAGTTGTTTTTCCATGTGTTCCGGCAACTGCTACGGTTTTCAGTTCGTTCGAAATCAAACCAAGAACCTCAGATCGCTTTTTTATTTGAATGTCACTATTCATCAAATGAATAAACTCAGCATTATTTTTTGGGATAGCCGGTGTATAAATAACAAGGTCAATATTTTGAGGGATTTGTTTGATGTTTTCCTCGAAATGGATTTGTATGCCTTCTTTTTGAAGCAGATCCGTTAATTGAGTTTGGGTTTTATCATATCCACTAACCTGCATACCACGTCCATTAAAATACCTTGCCAGGGCACTCATGCCAATTCCTCCGATACCAAGGAAATATATTTTATGAAGGTTGTTTAACTTCAATTTAATTATTTGTTAATTTTAAAATTTCGTCTACTATTCTTTCATCGGCATTTGTGATGGCAAGCTTTTTAAGATTTGTACTTAATTTTGATTGTTTTTCTTCATTATTAATCAAATCCATTACTGCCTTACCTAATTTATTACTCACTTCATTATTTTCAATCAAAAGGGCAGCCTTTTTTTCAACAAGGGCCAGCGCATTCTTTTTTTGATGGTCTTCAGCTGCAGTGGGCAAAGGAACAAAAATAGCTGGTTTACCAACAGCACATATTTCTGAAATTGCAATGGCTCCGGCCCTTGAAATAATTACATCTGCAACTGCATAAGCATAATCCATTCTGTCGATAAATTGGATAGTTCTAATACCTTTCTTATCTAAACCTTGTGCTGCTTCTTTAGCCGTTTCAAAGTAGTAGTTTCCTGTTTGCCAAATCAGTTGGACTTTATTTTCAATGATCAGATTAAGGTATTTATGAATTGCCTTATTGATTGACAGCGCACCCTGGCTACCACCAACTACTAAAATTGTCTTTTTACCTTTATTTAGTTGAAAGAATTTGTAAGCATCATCAGATTTTCCTTCTATATCAATCACATCCTGTCGTACAGGATTTCCTGTTATTACAATCTTACTGGCAGGAAAGAATTTTTCCATTCCATCATAAGCTACACAAATACGAGAAACATTTTTTGCCAGTAATTTATTGGTAATTCCAGGAAATGAGTTTTGCTCCTGAATAATCGCAGGGATTTTCTTTTTTGTTGCTACCCGTAATGTAGGACCACTTGCATAGCCTCCTACGCCAATAACTACATCGGGTTTAAAGTTTCCAATAATCTTTTTAGCCTTCCTCAGGCTTGATAAAACTTTAAAGGGAAACGACAGGTTTTTAAGTGTTAATTTCCGTTGCAATCCACTGATCCATAATCCTTCAATTGGATAGCCTGCAGCAGGCACTTTCTCCATTTCCATTTTACCCATGGCACCAACAAAAAGTATATCTGTATCTGGTTCCCTTTTTTTTAAGGCATTGGCAATGGCAATAGCCGGGAAAATATGACCTCCTGTACCACCACCGCTGATGATTACTTTTTTATTATGCTGTTTGAAGTTCCCCTGCATGTGTTTCCGTGTTTTTTTCAACTTCTTTACTAACGCTTAAAATGATGCCAATAGATATACTTGTAAACCAAAGAGATGTACCTCCCATACTAACAAAGGGTAAAGTTTGGCCGGTAACAGGTAATAAATTCACTGCAACAGCCATATTGATCATCGCCTGGAAAACCAGGCTAAAAGCCACCCCAATGGTCAGGAATGCCCCAAAGTTTCGTGGGACTTTGGCCACTATTTTTACTGCCCTGAAAAGCAAGATCAGGTAAAGAAAAACAATTAAAAAGCCTCCGAATAATCCATATTCTTCGATGATGATGGCAAATATAAAATCGGAATAGGGGTGAGGTAAAAAATTTCGTTGCTCACTATTTCCTGGCATTTTGCCAAAAATTCCACCACTAGCAATGGCAATCTTTGCTTGTTCCACCTGGTAGTTTTCATCAGCATCGGGTGAACTGAAATTTTCAACCCTGTTGATCCAGGTTCCAACCCTGGGCAATAAATTAGGATATGATTTTGCAATAAGGACCATAAAAAACAAAATAACGATCCCAATGCCAATCATTGAAAAAATGTGTTTTAAACTTACCCGGCCAATAAACATTAAAACCAAACTTGTTGTAAACAGGATAGCTGCAGTGGAGAAATTTGCAGGTAAGATCAAAAAACAAACAATTAATACAGGTATGACGATTGGAAGAAAAGCCGATTTAAAATCTTTTATAACATTCTGGCGTTTCGTCAACATTCGGGCCAGGTACATGATGAGTGTCAGTTTTGCAAGGTCAGAAGTTTGAAAAGTCAATCCAAAGGGCAGTGGTAAAACCCTTCGGGCTTCATTCAGGTTTAATCCAAAAAAAAGGGTCAACAAAAGTAAAGGAACTGCTATCCATAGGGCAATCTGGAATATGCGTGAAAAATAGGTGTATTTGACCAGGTGTGCCAGGTACATTAGAAATAATCCCAATACTATTATGATAAAATGTTTGATCATATAGTATTCGGTATTACCTCCCTGATATTTGTATGCCAGTGTCCCTGTTGAACTATAAACTGCCAGTAATGAAAATACTGAAAGAATGATCACCACCAACCAGATTATTTTATCCCCTTTTATTTTGTTGAGCAGATATTGCATACGATTAACGAGCTACCTTATAATATTAATAAATTTTGGAAAACCTGTTTATAAACCAGCTACAGCTTTTTTAAATTGATTCCCTCTTTCTTCGAAGTTTTCATAACGATCGAAACTTGCACAAGCTGGGGACAACAATACTGTATCTTCTTGTGAAGCCAGATTTAATCCATATTTAACGGCTTCATCCATATTGGAAGCTTCAACAATAAACTCAACTACATCTTCAAATGTATCCATCAGTTTTTTATTATCGTTGCCAACACAGACAATGGCTTTTACCTTTGAACCAACCAGGTCCTTGAGTAATTTGTAATCGTTTCCTTTATCAACGCCTCCTGCTATCCAAATGGTTTGATTGCTCATACTTTCGAGTGCATACCATGTCGAATTTACATTGGTAGCTTTTGAATCGTTAATAAAATCAACTCCATGGATACGGGCTACAAATTCCAGCCGGTGTTCTACATTCTGAAAATCAGAAAGACTTTCTTGAATGAGGGTTTTTCTTATATCCAAAAGCCGGCCTACAACCCCTGCGGCCATTGAATTGTAAATGTTGTGTTTTCCCTGTAATGCTAGGTTTTCCAATGTCATATTAAAAAATTTTGGTTTTATGTTTATGTTTATGTTTTGCTTTTCTAAATAGGCACCTTGCCCTTGTATTTTTTGAAATATCGAAAAGGGATATGTTTTCTGATTGATGTGCCTTTTTGCCAGCTCCTTTTTTATTACCGGATCATCATAGCAATAAATGAATGAATCAGCAATTGTTTGATTCTGTATAATCCTGAATTTTGAATCCACATAGTTCTGAAAATCATGGTCATATCTATCCAGGTGATCGGGGGTGATATTCATTAAAACTGCAATGTCAGCCTTAAATTCATACATGCCATCCAATTGAAAACTGCTGATTTCCAACACATAAATATCATGATTTTTTTCGGCCACCTGCATGGCAAAACTTTGTCCGACATTTCCGGCAACCCCAACATTCAATCCTGCTTTTGATAAAATGTGGTGGGTTAAAAGAGTTGTTGTGGTTTTGCCATTGCTTCCTGTAATACAAACTTTTTTGGCAGTTGTATACCTGGCCGCAAACTCAATCTCCGAAATGATATTGATTCCTTTCGCTTTTAGCTTTTTAATTGTATCAACATTATCCGGTATTCCCGGACTCTTTACCACTTCATCAGCATTCAGAATAATATTTTCCGAATGTTTTCCTTCCTCGAATTTTATTTCAAAATGTGAAAGAACGTCTTTGTATTTATCTTTAATTTTTCCAAAATCAGAAACAAAAACATCATGACCTTTTTTCTGCGCTAAAACAGCAGCTCCTGCTCCGCTTTCTCCACCACCCAGTATGACTGTTTTCTTTTTCAAGACTCATTATCTTAGTTTTAATGTAATAATTGTAAATACCGCCAACATAATACCTACAATCATAAAACGCTGCACAATTTTAGGCTCTGCATAACCCTTCAACTGATAATGATGATGCAAGGGCGACATTTTAAATATGCGCCTGCCTTCACCATATTTCTTTTTTGTGTATTTGAAATAGCTTACTTGCAATAAAACTGAAAGGCTTTCGATGAGGAAAATTCCACAGAGTACCGGGATCAAAAATTCTTTTCTGATGAGGAGCGCAAATACGGCGATGATTCCTCCAATGGCCAAACTGCCCGTATCACCCATAAATACCTGGGCAGGGTAGGAGTTATACCAAAGGAATCCGATACAGGCTCCAACGAAGGCACTGATAAATATTGTCAGCTCTCCTGTATTGGGTATGTACATGATGTTTAGATAATCAGCAAAAACAATGTTACCCGAAACCCATGCCAGAATACCCAGCGTAGCTCCGATAATTGCTGAAGTTCCGGTGGCAAGCCCATCAATCCCATCTGTGAGGTTCGCACCATTTGAAACAGCAACGATGATGAAAATTACAATTGGAATAAAAATTAAATATGCATAGTTTTTATAGCCTTCTCCCAGAAAAGCCAGTAGAAAGGAATAGTCGGCTTCATTGTTTTTAAAGAATGGAATAGTTGTTTTTGTCGATTTGGAAGACTCCCTTGCAAATTTTTTGGAGGGGTTTGTAATTCTTATAGTTTCACCTGATTCATCTACCTGTATCAATTCTTCAGCACTTATTTTTTCCCGTAAAACAATATCATCACTGAAATACATTGACAGACCAATGATCAGACCAAGGGAGACCTGACCGATGATTTTAAATTTTCCGGCAAGCCCTTTTTTGTTTTTGCGAAACACCTTGATGTAATCATCCAAAAATCCAATCAATCCCAACCATATAGTTGTGAAGATCATTAGGATAATATATATGTTGTCGAGCTTGGCAAAAAATAGGGTTGGTACTAAAATGGCACCCAAAATGATCAGACCACCCATGGTAGGTGTTCCTTTTTTTTCTGATTGACCTTCCAGGCCCAAATCCCGGATAGATTCACCTACCTGTTTTCTGACCAATAGGTTGATTAAACTTTTACCAAACAACAAGGATATAACCAGCGAAGTAATTACTGCTGCTGCTGCCCTGAATGATATATATTGGAACACCCCTGCCCCGGGAATATCAAATGCTTCATTTAAATATGTAAACAAATAATAGAACATAATTTAGTTCGTGTTTATATTTGTTAGTAAGTAGTTTTTTAAAATTTCTTTATCGTCAAAGGGATGTTTCACACCTTTGATTTCCTGGTATTTTTCATGTCCTTTTCCGGCAATTAAAATGATATCACCACTGCGGGCAAAAGAACAAGCAGCTTTGATGGCTTCTTTTCGGTTTGTAATTGAAATGACCCGGTTTGAATATTCGGGGCCAATACCATTTTCAATTTCTTTTATAATTTTTTCAGGTATTTCAGATCTTGGATTGTCAGATGTAAGGATCACTTTATTACTCTTTTCGCTGGCAACCTTTCCCATGACTGGCCGTTTTTCTTTATCCCTGTCACCACCGGCACCAAATACTGTAATCAATGTTTCGTTGTGTGTTCTGATAGAATCAATAGTATCCAGTACATTTTTTAACGCATCGGGAGAATGGGCATAATCCACGATTCCTACAATGTTATTTGCTGAGCGGATATAATCAAATCTGCCCTCAACAGTTTCCAGACTACTTAATGCGGTCAGTACTTCTGCTGGATTTTCTCCAAGCAAAACTGCTGTTGCATAAACAGCCAGAAGGTTGGATGCATTAAAATTACCAATCAGTTTCGTGCATAATTCCTGTCCATCAATATTTAACAGAAGTCCTTCAAAGTCATTTTCGATGATTTTGCATTTGAAGTCGGAAACTCCTTTCAGGCTGTATGATTTTTTAATGGCTTTTGTATTCTGCAACATGATATTTCCATTCCTGTCATCAGTATTGGTCAACGCAAATGCTTTGGACGACAATTCATCAAAGAATTTCTTTTTTGCTTTCAGGTAATTGTCAAAATTTATGTGGTAGTCCAG
>Ga0164315_10002230_pt1 | contig 14837 bp, 13 predicted proteins | sample GuaBasSedimGuay6_FD_113737 | JGI IMG/M metagenome (GOLD analysis project Ga0164315, IMG submission 113737) | Subseafloor sediment microbial communities from Guaymas Basin, Gulf of California, Mexico - Guay6, Core 4569-2, 0-3 cm | ecosystem: Environmental > Aquatic > Marine > Hydrothermal vents... | reverse complement strand
GCAAGGGCATCAATCGTGTAATTAGCTCACCATGTTTGACGGAATATTCTTCAGTACCATAAAGCAATTTCATGTTAGTTCCATTTAACGACTCAAGACCACTTATCTCCACCCCAAAATGTGAACGATTATCTTCATTGACTAAAATGATTATCCAATCATCACCATGGCGTTTTACAGTTACGCGTACACCCTTGTCATCAACAAAATGTTCTGCTTCTATAAGATCAATTTTAACAGTTTGATCAACTTCCACAAGAAAAGGCTGCAGTTTATCCAATTCATTTGTTAAAGATAAAATTGATGTTAGAAATAATTCATTTTTTGAATGTTGTGATCCCCAATAAAGAATACCACTTGCACCATTAACGATGGCATCATAAGCCATAAATCGAGATTCTTTAAATGATGGATAAACAGCAGTTTTTGCACCATAATAGTCGCCTAACTCATTCCATGAAAATGCTTGCAATACCATAAAGACTGCTTTTTTATTACGACCAATTTTACCCCAGCGTTTTGTTATATCACCAATAACTGTAACATCACGTTGAGTCTCTTTTACAGGATAATTATCTACTCCGATTACATCGACAGCATCTGTATATTCTCTAACAAATTTAAGATCGCAATACGTAGCTTCATTCATCCAGATAGGTCGGTTTTTACTATCAAATTTTCGAATTTGCTTAATATTCGTATTTATGGCTTGCAAAATTTCCTTTCCCTTTTTCTCAGAATATTCAATAGCATTAGGGGTTTGTTTATCCCATGCACCCACTTCTTTGTGCATGCCAGTTTTACGATATAACCTACTCGATCTGGTAAAAGAATGTATAATTTCATCAGGGCCTTCCCATATTGCAAGTGTTGGATGATTAGTAACAGATTTAATTTTCCAGTACCTTTATAGTATCTTGTTTCTGCAATTTAATGCTAACCCATCCCAGAGCATCTACTGCGGCAACTCTATCAAGATCGGCATTTCCTGAACAGCGGAATAAATTTACTCCTGCTTGTGAATACCTAAGTAATTTAGCGTTATCGTCTGGTAATTCATAAAAACCGATAGTAAAAAGTTCTTTCCCATCTTTATGTAGAAATATTTTTGAGCCCATTTCTCTATCTACATATTTTTTAGATAGACTTGTAGATTGTGATGAATCTTGTTGGCAAGAGAGAAAAAGCAACATGGAAAAAATGATAACATAACTAAATAATTTCATAAACTAAGTCTCCTTTTCGTTGATTTAAAATCTATTTCGTTCTTCTATTAACCGTAATTTTATCAATTTCATTTCCATCAATATCAATAACATTAAGAACCGCATCATTCTTATTTATATTAATAAGAACAAAATGTTCAATTTTACTTAGCTTAACAGTTTCAGGCAATGGACCGTCCATTTCATAAAGTCTTGCACCACCGCCAGCAGTGGTTATATAATGAATTCCATTTTTAAGTGCATGGTGGTAATGGTGATCATGTCCATTCATAAATACCTGGACATTATTTTTTTCTAAAATATCACCAAAAAATTTTCTTCTTTTTTCTGCTTCTTCCGCCCTATGTTTCATAACAGAATAGAGTGGCTTATGCTGAATGATAAAAATGAATCCAGCATCTTTATTTTGTTCTAATACATTCTCCAACCATTTTTTTTGTACCGCAAAATACTTTTTTTGTACAGCTAGATATTTCTCAAGATTTTTCTGCCAAAATTGGTCGCTTTTCTCATCAGCGACATTATTATAATCTGACATATCCTTTCCTTCACTATCAAGAATTACGAAGAGTGCATCCCCAACATTAAAGGAATAGTATCTTTCATTGTTTGGTAAATCAAAAATATCATAATAGTATGGTGAATCTTTTTCATGATTTCCTAAAACCGTATAGTATGGTGTATTGCTCATAAGGTCTCTATTTATTTCAAAGAAAGCCTCCCAATCAGAAATAACTCTTCCATCATGAACCATATCTCCTGTATTGATAATAAATAGAGGATTCTCTTCTATTACTCTATTTACAATTTTCGAATGAATATCGTGCCGGCTTCTTGTATCTCCGAGAACAACAAATTTAAATGGGGTCTCTTTAGGTTTCTTTGTATCGAATATTTGTACTACACTACTAATATTAAAACATTCAACTTTATAGCTATATGTTTCATTCAATTTTAGTCCAACCAAAATAACTTCATGCATCGTTGAAGGAATTTCATCTTCTATTGCTGTCATATCTAACTTGCCATTTTTTCCATATAATACTTTGCCATAAGTTGGATAAGCAGTTTCCCACATAATTGTTATTCTGTCATCTTGTAAATTTTGAAGATATGGAAAAGTTAAGAAAGCTGGTCGATTTGCTAATTCAGCTTCCACACTTCTAATTGCATTACTTGTAAGTGAAATAACTGTAGCACATTCCAAATTTTTATTTTTCTCTACAACTTCTGTTACTTTATTTATTATTGACATATCTGGCGACGGGTGTCTTTCGCAATAACGGTCTAAACGATTAAGTTGAACTTTCATTTCGTCATATGCTTTTCTTATTTTATAAGCCTCGTCAGTAATAATTTTAGCATATCTAACATCTCCCACGCCCCATTCGTTAATTGCTTTAATTGCTATCAGATAGGAAGAATCTAATGTGGCAGAATTACTGATTATAACATTACCATCTCCTTCTCGAAATTTTTGAGACATAATGCCATTTATCCAAATTTCACCTTTATCATTTGTGTTAGCAATAAGTCTAATAGGATTTCCTTCAACACGAAATCCATCAATTTCCTTAGGTAGCTTTATTTCCTTTCTGTACCATCCATGCTGCATCTCTCCGCGCCAGCCATTGCCCGAAGTTCTCTCTTCCCAGTCAGAATCATCAAATCCTATTTGTGCAATCTTGTCATCAACATTCATTTTGAATTTCCAATCAATAATTGGAATTCCATCTTTCGGCTCTTCTATTTTAAAGCATGATAAAAATCGTCCATATCCAGCTGGCATCCCAACTAAACGTGCATTTAGGAATTTGCTGTTACTTCCACCATTTTGATTTTTCACTTGGATTGAATATTCTTCTCCTGCTTTTGCTGATAAAGCAAGAACACCTCTACCAGAATATTCAATTGCTGTAAACAATTCTTTTCCATCAACATATACAATGGCAGATGGACTAACATGTATGTGTAATATTATATCAAGACCGTCAAATTTTTTCGGAATTACAACATTCTGTTTGAACCACTTAACTTCCTCCTTTTTAGAAAAAGGGAGATTCAATTTTTCAGTTTTCCATATTGATGGATTATCTGTAATCACCTCTATAATTGTTAATTCACCTTCGTGAGCATACCATTCACTAATCTCAATAAATGGATGCGGCTCAAAGTTTTGCGTTAACATTTTTGATTGAGCAATTAAAGAATTACACATAAATAGAAAAACAATAAAAAATGGGTTCAACATTTTAGTTATGCTAAACCCATTAATAATTTCGTTATACAATTTTATTTTTAACATTATTTCCTTCGTTCAACTATGATTTTATCAATTTGATTTCCATCAATGTCTATAACATTTAGAACGGCATCATTTTCATTTATATTAATATGAACAAAGTGTTCAATTTTTTTGTACTTAACTGTTTCAGGTTGTGGGATATCAATATCATAAAGTCCTGCTCCGCCACCAGCAGTAGTGATATAGTGAACTCCATTTTTCATAGCATGATGATAATGGTGATCATCACCATTCATAAAAACTTGAACATTATGTCTTTCATATATATCGCCCCAGAATTTTCGTCTCTGTTCGGCATCAGTTATACGTGATTCCTTAACACTATATAAAGGCGTATGTTGAAAGACAAAAATATATCCGGCTTCTTTATGCAACTCTAATACATGCTCTAACCATTTTTTTTGCGTAATAAAATATTGTTCATATGTATCATGCCAAAATTGATCACTATTTTCTTCCGAAATATAATTAGGCTCGACAACATACTCTCCTTCACTATCAAGGATCACAAATAGAACATCCCCAACATTAAAGTAATAGTATCGTTCATTGTTCGGCAAATCAAAAAAATCAAAATAGTATGGTGCATTCTTTTCATGATTTCCTAATACTGGATAGTAAGGAATATTCTTCATCAGTTCTCTATTTATTCTAAAGAAATTCTCCCAACCATCTATAACTCTTCCATCCTTTACTAGATCACCCGTATTGATAATTAATAATGGGTCTTTCTGAATGATTCTATTTACAATTTTTGTATGAACATCATGACGGCTTCGTGTATCACCAAGAACAACAAAATTAAACGGTTCAATCTTATCTGAATAAGTTTTGAATTTCCCTTTTCCTTCATCACTTCCATCATTAAGAACATCATATGAATATTCAGTGTTTGCATCCAATCTCGCTAGCTGAATGCTATGCTGCTGGTATTCTGTAATAGTTTTTACTTTTCCTTCTTGATCTGTTAATGTTGGTTTACTTACTTCTGTAGACCAGCAAATAGTTGCACTTTTTGTGGTCATTTGTTGAATGTAAGGTCCAAAAGCTATCTTTCCTTTTTCTTGTGCAAAAATTGTTACTGTTGCAAAAAGTGCAACAAATAGTATTTTCTTTTTTATCATATTACTTTTTCTCTCTTCTATTAACGGTGATTTTATCGATCTCATTTCCCTCGATATCAATTACATTAAGAACTGCATCATTTTCATTAATATCAATATAAACGAAATGTTCAATTTTGTTATATGTTACAGTTTCAGGTTGTGGAGCATCAGTTTCATATAGTCCTGCCCCACCGCCAGCAGTGGTTATATAATGAACTCCATTTTTTATGGCATGATGGTAATGATGATCGTGACCATTCATAAAAACTTGCACATTATGTCGCTCAAAGAAATCGCCCCAGAATTTACGATATTCATTTGTGTCATCTACTCTTGATTTTTTAATACTATACATTGGATGGTGCTGAAAAACAAAAACGAATCCAGCTTCTTTATTAATTTCTAATATGCCTTCTAGCCATTTTTTTTGTGTTGTAAAATATTCTTCAAAACTTTCCTTCCAAAATTTATTACTATTCTCATCAGAAATATAATTTGGCTCTGATATTTCCTCTCCCTCACTATCAAGAACCACGAAAAGTGCATCTCCAACATTAAATGAATAGTATCTTTCGTTGTTCGGTAAATCAAAGAAATCAAAATAATATGGTGAATCCTTTTCATGATTTCCTAGAACTGGGTAATATTGAATATTTCTCATCAACGTATTATTTACTTCGAAGAAAGCCTCCCAATCGCTAATCTCTCTTCCATTACCAACCATATCACCAGTATTAATAACAAATAGTGGATCTTGCTCAATTATTTGTTCTACAATTTTGGAGTGAACATCATGTCGGCTTCTCGTATCTCCAAGTACAACAAATTTAAAAGGTGCAATTTCATCTGGATAAGTTTTGAATGTACCTTTCCCTTCGTCTGATCCATCATTTAGAACGTCGTAAGAATATTCAGTATTTGCATCCAATCTCGCTAACTGAATGCTGTGTTGCTGATATTCTGTGATAGTTTTTACCTCTCCATTTTCATCTGTTAATGTTGGTTTAGCACCCTCGGTTGACCAACAAATAGTTGCACTTTTTGTAGTCATCTGCTGAACATATGGGCCAAAAGCAATTTTACTTTTTTCTTGTGCAAAAATTATTGAAGATGCAAAGATTGCGAATATGATTACTGTTTTTTTCATTATACTTCCCTATTTTAGTTTTAAATTTTATTGTCATTTGAATATACTAAACCCCAAGGTTCTCTAATTTTATCCATAACTTCCATAATTTCAATTGATTCATCAAGTGGCATAAAAGGAGATTCTTTTAATCCTTCCTTTAAACATCGCATTACTTCCTCTGCTTCGTAATTAAGGGCGTTACCGATTATTGGTTCTTCAATTACATCAACTTCCTCATTGTTTATAACTAAAGTTGCCTTTGTTGGAACTGCAAAAGGATCATGGACTTTTATATATCCGTCTGTCCCAAGTATATAAGCCTCGTCAACAGCATTAGTTCTTAATGCAAATGCTAGATCTGCAATTTCACCATTATCATATTTTAGAATTGCCACACCTTGTTCATCTGAACCGATCTCTCCAATATGACTCAATCCCACAGATTCTATTGGAGCTTTACCCAATATTTGTGAAGCAAATGAGATAACATAAACACCAACATCAAGGAGACTCCCACCACCTAGCTCGGGATTCAAATGCCGAGAGCCTTCGATAAATTCCCCTCTTGCACAACGCGTTGCTTTAACCATACGTATATCCCCAATCCGTCCATCTTCTATCCATTTCAAAACTTTTTTAAGTAATGGAATATGTCTTGGTATCATTGCTTCCATTAGGAATACATTTTCCTCGCGCGCAACTCGCACCATTTCTCTTGCTTCGTCTGCATTAATTGTAAGCGCTTTTTCGCAAAGCACAGCTTTTCCTTTCCGCATACACATCACGCTATTATCAAGATGGAATGTGTGCGGCGTTCCAATATATACTGCATCTATATCGGGATCATCCGCTAATTCTTGATATGTAGCATAAGCTTTAGGGACACTAAATTCTTTTGCAAATTTGTCTGCACTCTCCTGTGTCCGCGATGCGACCGCTGCAAGCTCTGCTTCGGGTAATATTGCCAAGGCTTCGGCAAATCTACCAGAAATATGTCCCGTGCTAATTATTCCCCATCTAATTTTGTTATACATAACATTTCCTTTTATTTTTGATTTATTTTTATTATTTATTTTAAAATGCAGTTTATTTCTGTAAAATTTTATTAGTGAACTACCCCGCTTATCTCTGCGAAGTGTTTCATTCGAAGATAAAAAGAGCAATGACAAGAAAACAATAAATTTGTAAGCAGTGCTTTAATTACCTTGTCCATAAATTATATTTCGATCTCTTTAGGATCAGTTTCTAACTCAACAACTCGCCACTCGTTTTCTTCAATATCAAAATTAGTTATCTTTTCTATCGGCACTTTAAAATATTTACCATTTGCAATCACTGCAACATCACCATTTGGCAAAATGATTTCTCCCGTTCCTTCAAATATTCTGCTACTTTTGTTAGTGATTCTCCCAATAACTTTTAATTGTTGATCTAGAGGAACATGTTTTTTGAATTTTAAGTTTAATTCTATTGTAACACCCCAAACTTCGGTTTCATATTTATTTAATATTGCTCTTCCAATTGTTTCATCAAGAATAGCTGAGGCAATACCGCCGTGAAGTCTTCATGGATAACCTTGATGTTCTTCTTAAGGAGTAAATAACGCAATGAGCTCTTGATTTTCAGTTACATAAAAATGAGCGTGAATGCCAAAATTGTTTTTCAATCCACAAACAAAGCAAAGTTTTGAATTTTGTTGTTTACTATTGATCTTATGAATCATGCAAATCTCCCAGTATATTCTATCAAATTAATTTTAGATCTATTTTTGGCTAACGGTAAGTATATGAAAAGTTACCAATTTCGAAGCAATTAATTTCCAATTTACCACTAATTTTATTTAATGCTATAAGCTTCATTCTTAGTACTATCTGCCAAATGCACAATATTTTTTGTTGTGCGTTCGTTTTTAATTATTCACAATTTGAGTTGTTTCTGATAGTTTTAGTCCTTTTACAATTAGCCAAATTGCCAAAACTACTTCTTGTAAGACAAGTGGAATAGTTATAATTCCATATTCTGTTGAGACAACTTCAATTAATTCAAATAACAATAAGAAACTTGCTATCATTATTAATGTGTTCCCAATTACTCCCCATATTGATAACCATACTGGGATAAGTTTATCCTTGAATAAAATGTAGTACAACAATAAATTTCCTAATCCTGTTGCTAATATTACTCCTAAATGATTTGTTAAGTCACGAAAGAGTTTTAACATTTCACCTATTGTTTCATAAAACATAAGATTTGTATTCGTTTGAACTAAAAATTTTTGACTTAAAAGAATAAATATGGGTAGTAATATAATTCCGAGTAACTGAAATACTCCTGCCATAATTCTGAACCCTACAAAGCCAATAGAAAGTGTTTTATTAAATCTCTTTAAAATAGGATAAAGTACAAGTGAAAACCCAATATAGATTGGAACTAATAAGAATTGGAATATTGCTCCAATTAAAACTTGATTTTTGTTCGGATAGACTTCATTAAGAAAATTCTCACTTTCTACAGAAGGAACTATACTTAGTATTCCTGAAACTATTCCAAGGATAATTAATATACCTGCAATTCTTGAAGTTTTCTTATTTGAGTTCATTATGTTTTTCTTATTAATTTTCGTTTTCTTTAATGACGCACAACGTTAAGTATATGAAAAGTAGGCGATTGCGTAGTAACTCGCAATCAAATTACACAAATGTTGGAGCGGGCTGCAGCCCTTTAATTTACTACTGTCTCGCCTATTATTTTTATACATTGTTATGTGCCGTTTTTATTCTCCATCTTTATCTAATTCAGCTTCAATCCTATTTTTAACAATGTTTAAAACATTGATTATATCGTTAAACTTAGTGTTCTTGTCGTTATTAAAATCCATTAATGTATGAGCGTATCCGTGATTAGGGTGTAGTTCATCAATCACAAATCTTGTTGTTTGTATTACTGTACCACGATGATTATATTCTCCCCTTTTTTCAATTGATGCTGTTTTTATAGCACAAAACAAACTCCAAGTTTTATCTATTTTATCATCATCGCAACTTCTGTCATCGTTTTGATGCCAATAAGTATCATCTTTCAAGTAATCAAAACACAAAACCAATATCTCTAAATCAATATTATCTGCAGGTGGGCAATACCAATAATCATATGAAAAAATTAGTTTATTGTTTCCTATCCTTATTTTATCCCAAGGAAACCATCCGTTTGATGTTTTCATAAAAACAGTAACAGTGTCTTTATAAGGTATTAGTGAATATTTTATTTCTGTTGTTTTCCCATTCGGGAAAATGAATTCTCCTTTAATATCTTGATTACGGATAAAGGAAAATAAATAATCAATAGTCAAACTATCTTTTGAAAAATCTAAAGGTAAGTTCATTGAAACATCATATCCAGCAAATTGCAGACTACTTCCTTGAAGTTTATTGTCAATTATTTCTAATGTATATTCTATGCAGTTTTCGCAAATTTCTTCTTGTGCTCTTGATGTTTGATTTACTAAAAAGTAAAGACATAAAATTATCAATAAGTATTTTTTCATAGTTCTTAGTTTAAATGGCACACAACATCCCAATACACCTATTGTATATAGCGGGACTATATGTTGTAAATTGTTAAATATATTACGAAATATTTCGTTTAACATAAACTACATGACATAAAGTCAAAATTATAATTAAATAATTTATCTAATTCCTTTATCAAACTTTTATTTTTCCTAAATGCCTCATTGTTTCTCTTTCCACTTGTTCAAACTCAGGCAAATCTTTTATTTGGTCTTTCATAGATCTTTGCCAACGAGCTTTATATTGTGGTAAACGTTGTTCTAATTTTATGAAAAAATCTGATGGATTTATTTCTTTTTTTTTACATTTTGCTATAAATTCATTCATATAAAAATTTGTTTCTAATCCATGAACTTCTGTTAAATACCAGATATCATAAAAATCTCTTGCCTGCATTCGCTGCATAACAGAACGCAACTTTTCAACGAGAATTTCTTCAAGTGAGTAGCATAATAGTTTGTGATTTTCTTGGTCGGTGTATGTTAGAAAAATTGCTTTATCTATTGAAGTAAACTGTAATTTTTCGCTTCTCGAAATATCAACTTTTACACGTTTGTTTGTACTCATTCCGCCAAGCGGACCAATATAACTTATGTAGAAGTTTATTCCGCCATCTTTGTGTTCATTATTTTCGATAATTTCTAAAGGTATATTTGCTTCTTCTTTTACATATTCAAATGCTTCATTGAAGTAATCAAATATTTGTTGATTAGATACACTCTCGTCTAACAATGTAAAATCAAGATCTTCTGAAAAGCGATAATTATCAAAATAAACTTTCTTCAAAACTGTTCCACCCTTAAAAACAATAATTTTAGAAAGCTCATTATGAAAAGAGATTCCTTGCAATATCCAAGATAATATGTAATCCTTTTCTATTTGCTGGTCTCTAACTCCAACAGCTCTAGCTTTCTTTTGTATTTCGCCGGGCTTTATCATGTGTAAATTGCTTCTTTAATCGTTTCTATTTCAATGTTTTGTTGAATGCTCCATTTGGTTATTATTTTACCACTCTTTGGAAGTTCAGTATCTAAAAGAACTATTGAATTAGTTTTTAATTTTTGTAAATCACTAATGATATCATTTTTAATTTCCAATTCTTCTAAAAGAAATCCCAGTCGCTTAAGAACCGCTTGTGAATTAAATTTTTTAATGTATTCAAACAGAACATCATATTTTATTTTTTTGCGTGATAAATAAATAGAACGAGCAATTTCAACAATTCCACCTGCATAATCGGGTTTGAATAAACAATCAATTATTGTTTTTTCAAGGTCAGAACATATAACTTTATTAAAATTATCAATCCATATTTTCTTTGTGCCAAAAAAATGTTTTTCATTATGGAAAATAAATTGAAAGGGTACTTCTTTTATTTTTATTGTTGATGGTCGTATTTGTTTTGCAACAACAATTTGTTCTTTTAGAGACGGCTGTGTAATTAAATTGTGTGTTTGTAAAGCTGAATAATATCCAATATAATAATTTGCATCATGCACTAAATGTTCTGCCAATAAATGCCATTCGGGCATAAATGTTTCTGGGTTTTGCTCATAAGGAATTATATAATAAAGACCCCTTTTTACTCTCATTAGAAGTCCTCTGCGTGTCATGTCGCTAAGTAATTCTCTCATAGCACTATCTTTGGATTCAGGAAGTGCTTTTTTTGCAAGTTCTGTATTAAAGCAATGTAAATCTTGCTGATTAAAAAATGATAGGAGTTCGTTGGACTGTTTAGATATGTACTTGTTTATCATAGTTGGTTTGTCAGTTTATAACTGACTTTAAAGATATAAAAACGAATTAACAAAAGCTAAAATAATTATTTATAGTAGTATTGCCAGCTTCAACCTTGTTTTATTACTATAATTAGTTGTCTTTTTTCTTCTTCTTGGTATTGGCTACAACATTCCATAAACTCAAAATTATAAATGAACTATCCTGTAGCAAGCGGACGGAGTATCAATCGGAATTTTTTTCGCCCCAGTTGGCTGGGAATTAAACTCTTGTCCGCCTCTGGCGGATTAAATAATTTATCTAAAATTTAGCTGAGCAGCTAAATATATACTCGATTGAATAAGTTATATCTAGCATTTAGATCTTTTATTTCAAATTGTTTATATCAATAGCAACGCCTTTAGAATCGCACACTCGTAGGCATGCTTCCCAGTTATTTCCATCGTTTAGTACTTTAAGTAATATTTGATTCTTACCTTTCTTGAAATTTACTTTAATAATATCTTCATCAATTGTTAAAGCTCTGCCAACATATTTTTCATGAACCTTTTCTCCATTGACCCAGCAAACCACTCCATCATTGCTGCCGATCTTTAATACTGCTGGGAAGTACATCCAACAACAAACAGGACAATCATTACTAAAAAAATGACAAGATTATTCTTTGCATTCTTCTATTCCTTGATCTCTCTAATTCTTTACTAGTATTGGATAAGGCACATCGTACCCTTTAACTGAATGCCAAATAATTCTATTGAAAGTATCCTCATCAATTCTATCAAAGTCGTCTAAATCCTGCTCCATAGATTTTTTGGCCCAATACAATGCATCACCGGAAAGACTTGATAATTCTGGATTTATTAAATCCAACGGAATATTACTTGGCAAAGCATCGTATGGTGTAAAGTCTGGTTTAGTAGTAAAGCAATCCAGCATTGGTTCCGCTGCTAGATCAAATTGATTTAATGGAGGAATTCCAAGAATATTTTCAATAGTGCGGAACATATTTATTTGAGTATAATTTGTTGAAATTACTTTACCACGCTTGGTGTAGGGACTAATTACCAAACCAACTGTTCTGTGTCCATCAACATGGTCAAGCCCAGCTTGAGGATCATCTTCAGTTACAAAAATGCAAGTCTCCTCCCAGAATTTGCTATTGGATATTGCTTCCACAATTTTCCCTAATGCCAAATCATTATCGGCAACAGCAGCGCTAGGAGTTGGCCTTCCTGGTTCAGTACCAGAAGTATGATCGTTAGGAAGAAGCATGATGATAAAATTTGGAAAGTTGTCATTTTTCTCAAATTCATTTAATTCTTTTATGAATTCTGCCGCTCTATACTGGTCCGGAACCTCATTTGGGAAACCGATATATGTTGGACAAGTATAAGGTTCCATTTGTGGTAAGTTTGATTTGGCGCGAATCTTTATTTTATCAGTACCATTTAGAAAATCGTTATAGAGTTCAGTGAAGGTTGACCTCTTTGGTTCAATAACAGCATCTACAAACTCTCCATAATTTCTAAATGTTAAACCATGATCCATTACATTATCCCAAATAAATCCAGTAGGAGAATAAGCTAAAGGATCATCACCATCATATGGATAACTCCTTGGGAAAGCACCAAAGAATTTTTCTAAATAATCTGTAACATAAGCCTCATCAGTCCACTGATGCCCATCAGCGCTGAGCACACCGCTGCAGTAGTAATTATCCATCAGCACAAATTCTTCTGCCAATGCGTGATGATTTGGAGTTACATCTCGTCCAAAGTGAACAAGCGATGTATCACCATTACCTTGAGGCATATCACCGAAAACTTGATCGTATGTTCTATTTTCTTTAATGATATATACAACATGTTTGAAGTGTGATTTTTGGCTCGGATATTTTGGAACTGCTACCTCATTTGTAAGTTTATTCTCTTTATTTAACTCCTTCATCATACTTGAGTATGAATTATTTTCCTTCACAATATTTGTCATACCCATTAGTTGTTTATTATCTGGAGTTGGTATAACGGAAATAGTTCCCATGTGACCATGCGTGTTGAAACCGGGTCTATCGGCTCGCAAATTCCTTGATCCAATCCCTTTTGTATTTGCAACAATAAGATATTTTTCATTTTTGTCAAATATAACTGCCCCTGGATACCAACCAGTTGGAATAAAACCTAACAACTTATTCTCCTCATTCAACTGAATAACACAGATGGCATTGTCTGTACCGTTAGCTATATAAAGTCGAGTTCCATCTTTTGAAATTGCAAGCGCATTTGGAGCGCTTCCGAACAGAAGATCTTTTCCCATATGAACAGAAATCTCATTCACTACTTTTTCAGTTTTCGTATCAATAACCGAAACCATATCGCTGTTAGCACAAGCTACATATAAGTATTCTTTATTAGGGCTAAACACCATAGCTGTTGGATGCAATCCAACTTCAATATTTTTTATCTCTTTCCCTTTGGCTAAATCGACTACCGAAACAGTACCGCTATTGGCAATCCCCGTTTTCGGATCAACTAAAACATCACTTTTAGAACTCTTGTATGTAGATTCACCTTCTTTAGGTTGTCTTCCACCCCAATTACTAACGTAAGCTTTTTGGGAAGAGTAGAGTGCAACCTCGTATGGAGCAACACCTACTTGTATTTCTTTTATTGATTTATTTGACAATTTCACAATTGCCAGTGAATTACTTCGATTAAGAGTGGTATAAAGTTTATCATCCTTTTCATTTAATACAATTCCACCAGGTACTGGATGTCCGCCAACTTTAGGTTTTGGAAATGTGATTTTATCAACCCAAGTTAGAACATTATCCTTTCCCATCTCTGCGATAAAAATATAACTTCTCCCCTGACTTACAAAGATCTTTTTGCTATCATCCGAAAATGTAATTCCGTTGTAAGAACCACCTCTTTCTATTGGCAATCTTTGTATTATCGTTCTATCATTAACCCGAATAAGTTCCAGCGTGTTTTTATTTAGAACTGCTAACCATTTTCCATTTGGACTAAGGGCAAGATCAACTGGTCTGCCCTGAAACTGTATTTGGAATCCGGCTGGTCTAAGTAATTGATTTGTAGGGACTAAAATACTGCCATCAGGCTGCTGTCCCACAACTCTAGTATTACTCTCCTGTCTTTCTCCAGTCTCAATTGTACATTGAGTAAAGAGTAGACTAAACAGCAAAATAGTGCTGACTATTTTAAGTATTTTCATAACTTTTTCCCTTAATTATTGGAAACATGTAAACCTCAAAAAGGTTTTTTATTCTTCGATAGTAATGGTATAAGTTGCAGTAAAATTCTCTTTTGCATGAATATTAATAAGTCCTTCTTTAGTCTCAAAATTTCTGTCTGAATCAAAACTATCTGCAATTCCAATCCACGGCTCAATACAAACATATTCAGCATTTGGTTTTGCCCAGATACCTAAATATGAGAAATCCTTAAATTTCATAGAAAGAACTTGCTGCGATTTTCTACTCTTCAAACTTACTTTGGATGAATTTAAGTTTTTAAATACTAATGCATCATCATTAAAAATATGCGGATGCAAATTGATGATTGTAGGTTCATCAAAAACATGGAATGTCTTATTCCCAATTAGTCCATCCTTTTGTACTCGCCATGTTTGAGCTGTCTCAGATTTTTCAAACTCAAGATAATAATCATCGTAGTTTTCATCACCATTTACTGGGCACTTAAATCCAGGATGACCACCCAACGAAAATAACATATCTTCATCTCCGTG
>Ga0164315_10002229_pt1 | contig 14838 bp, 8 predicted proteins | sample GuaBasSedimGuay6_FD_113737 | JGI IMG/M metagenome (GOLD analysis project Ga0164315, IMG submission 113737) | Subseafloor sediment microbial communities from Guaymas Basin, Gulf of California, Mexico - Guay6, Core 4569-2, 0-3 cm | ecosystem: Environmental > Aquatic > Marine > Hydrothermal vents >... | reverse complement strand
CTGCTGAATAAGGTTTTAAAAGATGAGTGGGGATTTACTGGTTTTGTTGTAACTGATTGGGGTGGTGCTCAATCCACTCTACTCATGGCAAATTCAGGAGCAGATTTAGAGATGCCTAATGGAAAATTCTGGGGTGACAATTTATTAAAAGCTGTTAAAGATGGTGTCGTTTCAGAAGCAACATTGGATGATAAGGTAAGACGAATATTAAGGATTACTTATAAAGCAGGGCTATTTGATGAATCTGTTGATCAATATGGTGGAATTTCAGATATGCCGCATAGACGTGCGTTGGCACTTAAAACGGCTGAAGAAAGTATCGTGCTTTTAAAAAATGCTAATAACTTTTTACCACTAGATAAAAACAAAGTAAAATCCATTGCAGTTATTGGTCCAAACGGAAATGTTGCTCGCATGTATGGTAGTGGTAGTGCCTACCTTGATGGAAATTATTCTGTTTCACCTTTTGAAGGGATTACCAAAAAAGTTGGTAATAATATTTCAGTGAAATTCGAGCAAGGAATTCCGGATAGAGCTGTAAATGCTCCAATGGTTGGAGAAGAACATTTTACAACCAACGATGGTAAGCCAGGAATCTATGCAGAATATTATAACAACAAAGAACAGGAAGGTGAACCAGTCTATACAACTATTGAAAAAGATATTAATTTTAACTGGGGATGGGATAGTCCTAAAGAAGGTGTTGTCAATTTAGATAAATGGTCTGCAAAATTTACTGGTAAATTTAAATCGCCGGGTGATGGATGGTATGAAATAGGATTTCGGGTTGATAATGGTGTAAGGCTGTATATCGATGGTGAGAAAGTTCTTGATGCTTGGTTAGGTGCTATTGCAGGTAAATTCAATAGCGTACGCTATAAATTCGAAAAAGATCGTACTTATGATATACGTGTAGATTTCTTTGAAAACATTGGAACTTGCCAATGTCAACTCGGTTTAGTGCCATTTAATGCAGAAGAAAAAATTCAAGAAGCAGTTGAGGCAGCATCAAAATCAGAGGTCGTAGTATTAGCTTTAGGTTTAGATCCAACTCTTGAAGGTGAGTCTGTTGATAGAGTTAGATTAGGTCTCGATGATGATCAATTGAAATTAGTTGAAGAAGTATTAAAGGCAAATGATAATGCTGTTGTAGTACTTTACAATGGAACTCCTATTACTATGGATGAATGGTTAGATAAAGTTCCCGCTGTTGTTGAAGTATTTTATCCAGGGCAAGAAGGTGGCAATGCTCTCGCAAATATTTTATTCGGAGATGTAAGCCCATCTGGAAAGCTGCCAATAACTTTTCCTAAAAAGATGGAAGATGCACCAGTTGCAGATAACTATCCTGGTGAAAAACTAAATGCATACTATACTGAAGGAATATTTGTTGGCTATAGACATTACGATAAAAATAATATCGAACCATTATTTCCGTTTGGATTTGGTCTATCCTACACAACATTTGAGTTCAGTGATTTGAAGTTGAGTGAAACCTCTATGAACAAAGAGGATGAACTTATAGTGGAAGTAACTGTTAAGAACAGTGGCAATGTTGATGGAGATGAAATTTTTCAATTGTATATTAGTGATAAAGATGCAAGTGTTGAAAGAGAAGTAAAGTCGCTTAAAGGATTTAAACGAGTTAGTTTGAAAGCTGGAGAGAGTAAAACAGTTTTAATGAAAATAGATAAATCTGCATTATCATTCTACGATGTTGATTCAAAATCATGGGTTGTTGAGCCTGGTGAGTTCGAAGTTTTAATAGGTAATTCTTCAAGAAATATTTTTTTAAAAGAAAATTTTAGAATTAACTAAGGAAAAAAAATGTGTAGAATAATTCTTAACAATCAAAAAAAATGGTTTCTTCTGTTATCCATTTCTATATTATTTTTAGTAAACCCAAATTATGGTTTGAACAATAAAGGTACAACAAAGGAGAAAGACGGAAATATAAATTCGTTAAAAGAACTTACTGCTTTATTTACCGAGCCACCAAATCAGTATCGTTCGGTACCTTTTTGGGATTGGAATGATGATATAACTAAAGCACAAATAGATGAACAATTAAATGATTTTAAGGCAAAAGGTATTGGTGGCGTTTTTATTCATCCGCGTCCGGGTTTAATAACATCTTATTTATCTGATGATTGGTTTTCTCTATGTGCTTACGCAGTAAAAAAAGGAAAAGAGCTAGGCATAGATGCTTGGCTTTATGACGAAAACTCTTACCCAAGCGGATTTGCGGGTGGTCATGTTCCGGCAGAAATGCCAGAGTCTTATAACCAGGGGCAAGGATTATTACCACAACAAGTAAAAAAAATACCAGAGAATGCAAATGATTTTTTTCTAATTCTAAAAAGGGACAATTCAAAATTTATTGATATCACCAATAAATTTGATGAAGAAAAGAATAATAGTGGCGATTATTATCTATATAAAAAAACATATTATAAAAATTTATCATGGTATGCTGGCTTTTCCTATGTAGATTTGCTCTATGAAGGTGTAACAGATAAGTTTATAGAATTGACTATGGATGGCTATGAGAAATCTATCGGAAGTGAATTTGGCAAAACTATTCCAGGGGTATTTTCGGATGAACCTCATATAAATTCATCAGGAGGTCTTCGGTGGACACCCTCACTATTTAAGGACTTCGAGAAACGATGGGGATATGATCTTAAAGCAAATCTCCCTTCTCTTACATATGAAATTGGCGATTGGAAAAGAATACGTCATAATTATTACACAACTTTATTAGAATTATTTATTGAAAGATGGAGTAAACCGTGGTTTAACTATGCAGAAAAAAATGACTTGGATTGGACTGGGCATTACTGGGAACATGAGTGGCCAAATCCTATGAATGGTTCCGATAATATGGCAATGTATGCGTGGCATCAAATGCCAGGTATTGATCTTTTATTCAATAATTATAGTGACGAGACTAATGCCCAGTTAGGTAATGTAAGGTCAGTTAAAGAACTAAGTAGCGTTGCAAATCAGATGGGTAAAACACGTACATTAAGCGAAACATACGGAGCTGCCGGATGGGATTTACGATTTGAAGATATGAAAAGAATTGGTGATTGGGAATTTGCACTTGGAGTAAATTTTCTAAACCAACATTTATCTTATATGACAATTGAAGGAGTGAGAAAAGGAGATCATCCTCCATCGTTCTCTTATCATGAACCGTGGTGGAAAAATTATAAAGTACAAACTGATTATTTTGCCAGGTTGTCTCTTGCTCTCTCTTCTGGGGAACAAGTAAATAATATTTTGGTGATAGAACCTACATCAACTGCTTGGATGTATTTTTCGGAAATAACAACTAATAACAAATACTCTAATTTGGGTCCCGAATTTCAAAAATTTGTTATCCAACTTGAAAAAGAACAGATTGAATATGACTTAGCTTCTGAAAATATAGTTAAAAATATTGGTGAAATTAAAGGTCAAACTTTTGTTGTTGGCGAGCGAGAATATGATTTAGTTATTATTCCACCAGGTCTCGAGAATTTAAATAAATCTACTTTTGAATTGATTAAATCATATTTAATGAATGGCGGAAAAGTAATTTCGTTTGATGAAATTCCAAGTTATGTTGATGGCAAAACAAACAACGAATTGAAAACAATTGTAGCAGAGAATTCAAAGCAATGGATTAGTGCAAGTTCTCTTACCGATGAAGATACTCGTGATAAACTAGTTTCAAAAACCATTCAGTTTCAACAGCCAGAAAAAATTGGTGGTAAGCTATTTCATCATAGGCGTGAATTTAAAGATGGACAAATACTATTTTTGGTAAACTCAAGCATGGATGACTGGTCTAAAGGGTCATTAATAATTAAAGGAAAATCGATTCAAGAATTGGATTTAATTAATGGTGAGATAAAAACATATAACAGCAAAAAGAATGGAAATTCTTTGGAAATAGCTTTCGATTTACCTCCCTCTGGAAGTTTATTACTTTTAATAAGCGAAGAGTCAGTAAACAATACTTATAATGATCAACCTGGAGAAATAAAATTTGTAAAGTCTTCCAATGAATTAAAGATTGCAAAAACAGATGTAAATGTTTTAACTCTTGATTATTGCAACCTCAGTCTTGGAGGTAAAGTAGAAAAAGATATTTACTATTATAATGTAGCAGATAAAATTTTTAAGCACTACGGTTTCGATGAAAACCCATGGCAAGGAGTACAGTATAAATCTTCTATTGTTGACCGAAATAATTTTGCGGATAGATCTGGTTTTGAGGTTAGTTATCCGTTTTTAGTTGATAAAGAATTGGAAACTAACAATTTTCAAGTTGTAGTTGAACGCCCGGAACTTTGGCAAATATTAATTAACGGAAAGAGAGTAACCTCAGACCCTTCCAATCATTGGCTCGATAGAAAGTTTGGTGTTTATTCTATTGGAGAGCATGTAAACATTGGTGAAAATAGTATTACTATTGTTGCTACTTCAATGACTGTATTTTCTGAAGTAGCACCTGTTTACATTCTTGGAGATTTCAGTTTAGAATCTCAAAAGAAAGGATGGAAACTTGTTTCACCTAAACCAATTAAGTTAGGTAGTTGGAAAGACCAGGGCTATCCGTTTTATTCTAAAAATGTCTCCTACACAAAATCCTATTCAATAAAATCTAATGGAAAGAAGAAACGTTATATTGTAAAATTGATTGACTGGTATGGTAGTGTTGCAGAGGTTAAAATAAATAATAAGCCTGCTGGCATTATTGCTTGGAGACCGAATGAATTAGATGTAACAGAATATATTAGAGAAGGGAATAATGAGATTTCAATTATGATTTCCGGAACATTGAAAAATTTACTTGGTCCACACCATATTGGTCCAGTTACAGGTGAAGTAAGACCCCACTCATTTGCAAATGGTCCTAAAAAAATGCCATCAGGAAATAAATATGATTTTATAGATTATGGATTGTTTTACGACTTTTTTCTAATTGAGGCTGAAGGAGCACCTCAAAAAGTATATTGGAAACTTGAAAAAGTGAATGTGCCAGTTTTTAGTGAGATAGATTTCAATAGTGCTAATGGACGCAATTCAATTTCTATTTCTACTGCAACTGAAGATGCAGAAATTAGATATACACTTGATGGAACTGAACCAATTAAATCTTCAAATCTTTATTCCAAACCTGTGTTACTGAAAAAAAATTCTATTGTTAAAGCACGAGCTTTTAAAAATGAATTTATTGCTAGTCCAATAGTAGAACGTAAATACTATATCATAAAGGGAAAAACTAAAAATATTGTTAAGCAAAATTATATTAAAGGAATTGAATATTTTTACTACGAAGGAGCATGGACTGAAATACCAGACTATTCCTTTTTAACAGAGATTAGTAAAGGTATAATATTTGATTTTAATCTAGACCACCTGGAAAGAAGGATTGCTAATTTTGCCATTGAATATATTGGCTATATAAAGATTGAACAAGATGGTAATTACAACTTTTATGTAAGTTCAAATGATGGAACCAAATTATTTGTCAACGATATTTTAATAGTGGATAATGACGGTGTTCATGGAACTTTTGAAAAAACTGGTCAAGGAAAACTATCACCAGGAATGCACCCATTTAAGTTACAATATTTTGATGGTGGAGGAAGTCAGTCTTTGAAAGTAGAATATAAAGGTCCAGGTGTTGAAAGACAGGTTATCCCAAGTAATGTGTTGTTCTATTAAACTAAAATAGTGGTTGGAAGAAAGCTATAATTATTTAAATGAATTTTATCGTGCGAATTTAAAAGTATTTGAAAATAGATAAGCCTGCATTATCATTTTATAATGATAATGCAAAATCGTGGGTTGTTGAACCAGGTGAGTTTCAAGTGTTAGTTGGTAATTCTTCGAGAAATATTTTATTGAAAGATACATTTAAAGTTAAATAATGCAAGAGTCAAAATGGATATAGCAAGCATACATAAGAATATTAAAATAGTGTCGCTAACTTTCATATTATTTGGAATATTCTCACAACTATTTGGACAAAGTAATACTGAACTTCCGATTTATAAAAAGTCATTGAATGAAGTAGAGCAACGTGTTGAAGATTTATTATTCCGCATGACTCTTAAAGAAAAAGTTGACTTACTCGGCGGTGAAAATTTGAATACAAAAAAGAATGTTCGTCTCGGTATTCCCAAAATTCTAATGTCTGATGGTCCATTGGGCCCTACCATTCTAAAGCATTCCACAAATTATTCAGCCATGATAAATCTTGCTGCATCATTTGATACTGATTTGATGGGGCGTGTAGCAGAAAGTATTGGTGAAGAAACTCGAGTGATGGGAAGAAATATGTTGCTTGCGCCAATGATTAATATTATTCGTCTTCCTCACTGGGGAAGAGCATTTGAAGCTTTTAGTGAAGACCCATACTTGTCATCAAGAATGACAGTTGCATATGTGAAAGGAGTCCAAAGTAAAAATGTGATTGCTTGCACAAAAGTAATTACAGCTAATAATCAAGAATGGAATAGAATAAATGTAGATGCCCGAATTGGTGAGCGTGCTATGCGGGAAATTTATTTCCCTTCTATGAAAGCTGCAGTTCAAGAGGCAGATACATGGTCGGTAATGACATCTTATAATAAAGTAAATGGGCATTATGGTGGAGAGAGCAAATATCTATTAACCGATGTACTAAAAAATGAATGGGGATTTAAGGGGTTTGTTGTTTCGGATTGGAATGGAACGCATTCGACAGTAAAAATGGCAAATGCTGGTTTAGATTTGGAAATGCCTCATGCTAAATTTTACGGCACAAAACTTTTGGATGCAGTTAATAATGGTGATATTACTGAATCATTAATAAATGATAAGGTTAGTCGAATTTTAAGAGGAATGTTTAAAGCGGGACTCTTTGATGAGTCGCCAGATAGTTACGGAGGGCATTCAAATTCCCCTGAAAGAAATTCCTTGGCAAGAGAAGTTGCACAGAAAAGTATTGTACTATTAAAAAATACTAGCCTGCCGGGGCAGGCAAACAACTTTTTACCACTTCAAAAGGATAAAATTAAATCAATTGCCGTAATTGGTCCAAATGGTGATGTTGCAAGAATGACAGCTGGGGGAAGTGGTGATCTTACTGGTAATTATGGAATTTCTCCTTATGAGGGTATTTTAAATCTGGTTGGGAAAAATACAAAAGTAGGCTTTGAAATAGGTGTTCCGAAAAAAAAATCATCACTCCCGGTTATTGACCCAAAATATTTTATACTTGACGATGGGAATCCGGGAATTAAAGCTGAGTACTTTAACAGTGTTAATCCAGAGGGAGAGCCGGTATTAACCCGCATTGAAAAAAGTATTTATTTTAACTGGAATCCGGATGGCAACGGTGATGTTGATGTTGAATGGCAAGTAGTTGCTGGTAGTGATGCAGATAAGTATGGATCACCAAAGTCTGGTGTTATAAATACAAATTACTGGTCAGCTCGTTATACTGGCTTTCTAAAATCCCCTGGTACAGGAATCTATGAAATTGGATTTCTTGCAAATGATGGAGGGAGACTTTTTATAGATGATGAACTAGTGGTAGATAACTGGTTAGCAGATCTTCCGGGTCAGCTGAAATCAGCATATTATAAGTTTGAAGCAGATCGTCTGTACGAAATTCGTGCTGAGAATTATGAGGTAACCGGTACAAGTCACTTTAGGTTGGGATTTGAGCCTTATGTCCCAGATAGCAATATAATAGAAAATGCCTTGGCACTTGCAAAAGAATCAGATATCGTAGTATTATGCCTTGGATTAAATAAAAAAATGGAGGGGGAAGGAAATGACCGTACTAAACTTGGACTTGAAATTGCTCAAATAGAACTTCTAAAAGAAGTAGTGGCTGTAAATAAAAATACAGTTGTTATATTAAATAATGGTACACCAATTACAATGAGTGAGTGGATTGATGATGTGCCAGCTATAGTTAACGCATTTTACCCGGGACAAGAAGGTGGTAATGCATTAGCAGATATTCTTTTTGGAGATGTAAATCCTTCGGGAAAATTGCCAATTACATTTCTTAAAAAATGGGAAGATTCACCAGCCTTTGGCACCTATCCAGGCATAAGAGAAAAAGCAATATACAAAGAAGGAATTTTTGTTGGCTATCGACATTTTGATAAAGAAAATATTGAACCATTATTTCCATTTGGATTTGGCCTTTCATATACGACTTTTGAATTCAGTGATTTGAAATTGAGTAAAACCTTGATGAATAAAGAGGATGAGCTTACTGTAAAAGTAACTGTGAAGAATATCGGAAAAGTTGATGGTGATGAAATAGTTCAATTGTACATTAGTGACAAAGAAGCGAGTGTTAAAAGAGAAGTCAAATCACTAAAAGGATTTAAGCGTGTCAGCTTAAAAGCAGGTGAAAGTAAAATAGTTTCAATGAAAATAGATAAATCTGCATTATCATTTTATGATGTTAATTCAAAATTATGGATTGTTGAACCTGGTGAGTTTGAAGTTTTAATAGGTAATTCTTCAAGAAATATTTTGTTGAAAAAGACAATAAAAGTAAGGAGATAAAATGCCAAGAAAATTAAGCATGTTAGCCGAAGATTGGTGGGATTTTACAACACTTGATGAGAAAATTCTAGAAGATGCTGCAAAACTAACAGAGAAAGATTTGCTTGAACTTACTCGTCCTGGCTTTAAAGTTGTTTTTCATGATACTCTAGAATCATTCTACTTAGCCGAAGCACTTGAATATATTACTGCCTGGAAAGAAGCTACAAATTCAAATCCAGTTGGTATATGTGGGCCAATTGGACCTACTGAACAATTGCCTTTAGTTGCGGAAATTGTAAACAGCTTAGAAATATCGCTAAAGAATGCCCATTTCTGGGGAATGGACGAATGGTACATTGATGGAAAAGAAGCTCCAGAATCGCATCCACTTTCATTTGCACGTGCTGATAGAGAATTATTGTTTAATAGAATAAAACCTGAATTCAGAATGCCAGAAGAGAATTTGCACTTTCCAAAGGCGGATACACTTGATGAGTATAGTGCAAGTTTTGATAAAATTAAATGTGCAGTTATGCAAGGCGGACAAGGCGATATAAAGCATTGGGCGTTTAACGATCCTTTTAAAAGAGAAGGTAAATATAAAGATACCCCTCCAACACCAGAAGAATTTTGTGAACTATCAGCACGCAAAGTGGATTTACATCCAATTACACTAGCACAAAATGCTAGAACTTCGGGTGGTGGATATATTGTTGGCGTTCCACAAACAGCTATTACTGTTGGTCCTGTTGAGACATGGAAATCTGAAAAAGTCTCTATTTGGCAAGCTGGTATGCACGATAATGCTTTTGGAATAAGATTAACTCCTTTTATGATTTCCAAAAGAATAATGGATTCATCTGTTCCAATGTCTCTTCTGGCAGATCATCCAAATGTAGTTTTTAATTATTATCGGCCAGGTATTGGCTCTGTAGAAGTAGAAATGCACTGAGTATTATAAATAATGAATGTGAAAAAACAAAAATATACTGTTATTAAAAAAGAAAACAACTTCCATGATTTTACAGCTAAGGGAGTTTGGGAAAATATAGATCAAATTAGTATTGATACAAAATCATATTTATGGAAAGATAATGGTTACACTCCAACCGTAATAATTAAGATGTTTCATACTGATAAAGATATTTATCTAAATTTTAAGGTTTTTGAGGAAAAAATTAAAATTAAACAGACAAAATTTGGTGGCGATGTTTGGAAAGATAGTTGTGTTGAGTTTTTCATTAATCCATTTCCGAATCAATCAGAAGAATATTTTAATATTGAAATAAATGCTATTGGTGTTCCTCTTATTGGTGTTGGAAAAGTTAACGATCCTAAGCGATACTATTTTACTAAAGATGGAGTAAAAGATTGGAGTATTATTCCATCAATAAAAGAATCTAAAAATGGTCTGCATGGGAATGATTTTTGGACACTTCATTGTAGAATTCCAAAATTATTTTTTGAAAAATATTATAACAAAAAATTTAATGTAGATAGCGGGATAGCAAATTTTTATAAATGTGGAGATGAAACCGAGTTTGAGCATTACGGAGCTTGGAATAGAGTTGATAGTGTTGAACCAAACTTTCACTTGCCACAATATTTTGGTGAAATTTGTTTTTCGGAGAAAATTGAGTGAAAGTGATTAAATATTCACGGTGATTGAGTGAATTTTCTTATACCTAAAATTTAGGTGATAAGTTTATCAACAAAGGAATGATAATGACAGATCAAAAGTTTAAAACAGTTCTTGCAGTTGGAAGCCATCCAGATGATATAGAAATAATGTGTGCAGGAACATTGGTTTTACTAAAAAAACAAAATTGGAAAATAGAAATAGCAACTATGACACCTGGTGATTGTGGTTCAGCCACATTAAATAGAGAAGAGATAAGTAAAATTAGAAAAAGTGAAGCAGCTGCTTCAGCAAAAATTATAGATGCAAATTATCGATGTATGGAAAATGATGATATATTTATTATTTATGACCGTGCAACTTTATTAAAAACAATTAATTTAATTAGAGAAGTAAAACCAGATTTAGTAATAACACAAAGTCCAATAGACTATATGGTTGATCACGAAGTAACAAGTAAAATTGTAAAAACAGCTTGCTTCTCAGCTGGAATACAAAACATTAAAACAGAATCAGAACCATTTATGAAAATTCCTCATTTATACTATATGGATTCAATTGAAGGAATTGACTCATTTGGTGAAAGCATTAAGCCTAATACAATCGTTGATATTAGTAGTACAATTGAAATAAAAGAAAAAATGTTGGCGATGCATGATAGTCAGCGCAGTTGGTTAATGTCCCACAACGGAATTGATGAATATATAATTGCAATGAAAAAATTCTCATCAAAACGTGGTGAGGATATTAATACTAAATATGCAGAAGGATTTAGGCAGCACAAAGGTCATGCATATCCTAAGAATAACATCTTAAATGAAGAATTGAAAGAATTTACACAAATAATTTAAAAACTAATATTATTAATGAATGGAGTTAGTGTATGAAACAGTATCGCTTAAACAGGTTATTTAATGGTAAATCGGGTCGTTGCCTAGACGTAGCAATTGATCATGGTTTTTTTAATGAATATGGTTTCTTGAAAAGTATAGAAAACATGCAAAGTGCTGTCGGAACAGTTGTTGAAGCTGCACCCGATGCTATTCAACTTACCATCGGGCAGGCTCATTACCTACAATCAATTCCAGGCAGAGAAAAACCATCACTGGTTTTACGTACAGATGTTGCCAATGTATATGGAAAAGAATTACCTGAACATTTATTTAGTCGTATGATTGAAAATGCAGTTGAACAGGGTGTAAATCTTGATGCTACTTGTGTTGTTGTTAATTTATTCCGCATCCCTAATCAACCTATAGTTACCGATCAGTGTGTTAAAAATATTCTAAAAATAAAACCAATTTGTGATCAATACTCAATGCCTTTAATGGTTGAACCTCTTGTTTTTCAGACTAATGAAAAAGCGGGCGGCTATATGGTGGATGGTGATCTTGAGAAAATACTTCCTCTTGTACGACAGGCAGTTGAATTAGGTGCTGATATAATTAAAGCCGATCCGTGTGATGATGTGAGTGAATATAATAGAGTAATAGAAATTGCAGGTACTATTCCTGTATTGGTTAGAGGTGGTGGCAAAGTTCCTGATGAAGAAATTTTAACCCGAACAAAAACTTTAATAGACCAAGGTGCTTCTGGAATTGTTTACGGACGCAATATCATTCAACATGAGAATCCTAAATCTATTACGAAAGCATTGATGGGTATTGTTCATGATAACTTAACGGTTGCAGAAGCTTTAGAATTTCTAAGAAAATGAAAAAGTTTTGATTGATGAGAGAGAGATTATATAATTAATATTAAAGGAATAAGATGGGTAAAAGAAAAACTATTAGGTTTGGTATAATTGGCTGTGGTTTAATGGGACGCGAATTTGCGGTGGCATCTTCGCGTTGGTCTGCACTATTAGATTTAGATATTAAACCGGAAATAGTTGGAATTTGTGATCTGAACGAAACCCTTTTTGAGTGGTACACTGATAATTATGATTCCATAAAAATCGCTACAACAGATTATCATGAGCTTCTTGCAAGTGATGATATCGATATGATCTATTGTGCAGTACCGCATAATTTACATGAAAAATTTTATGTTGATATTATTCAGGCGGGGAAACATCTTTTTGGTGAAAAACCTTTTGGAATTGACATCGATGCAAACAAACGCATTTTGGAAGCTATTGAGAATAATCCTGATGTATTCGTAAGATGTTCTTCTGAATTTCCATTCTATCCTGGTGCACATCAAGTGCAAAAATTTATTGCAGATAATCCGTGGGGTAAAATCATACACGTAAACGCAAGTTTTTTGCATTCTTCTGATATTAATTTTGATAAACCCATTAATTGGAAACGAATGATTAATATGAATGGTGAATATGGCTGTATGGGCGATCTTGGAATGCATCCATTACATATTCCTATTCGTGCTGGCTGGATTCCAAAAACTGTTTCAGCATCACTTTCCAATATTGTTGAAAATCGTCCTGATGGAAAAGGAGACGATGTAGCATGTGAAACTTGGGATAATGCCACCTTGCAATGTATGGTTGAACATCCACAAGATAAATATGATTTCCCGATGACGGTTAAAACTTATCGCATTGCTCCGGGTGAAACGAATACATGGTCTATTGAAATTCTTGGAACAAAATTTAGTACTCGCTTCAGTACTAAGTTCCCCAAAACATTACAAACTATGACGTATCAAAATGGTGGAAAGCAAGAATGGCGGCATGAAGACTTAGGGTATAACTCAGTTTACGGAACCATTACAGGAGGAATTTTTGAATTCGGTTTTACCGATGCTATTCTGCAAATGTGGGCTTCCTTTATTGATGAATATTCAAATCAGAATAAAAATATGCCTTATGGATGCATCAGACCAAACGAAACAAGAATACAACATAAAATTTTGACAGCAGCATTAGATTCACATAAAAAGCAACAAACAATAAATGTATGATGCTTTTTGAAAGAAATATTTATAATTAAATAAAACACAAAACGATAATGATGGAACATATTGGTCAACTTGAAAGAATATAAAGCTTATCTATTTGATATGGATGGAACGCTAGTTAGTTCTGAAAAATTAAAAGGAAGTGCAATATCAAAAGCGTGTAGTCTGTTTGGCAGTGAGGTGGATGCAAATATTTATAAGGAAGTAATGGGTGGAAGCTGGGAAGTTGTCGCAAATCACTTCTTTGATGCAGCCCAAATATCTCCAAATATGGATGAGTTTATTTCGGAATATAGTATTATTTATAAAGATCTTTTACATAATGAACTAAAGCTAACTCCTTATGCTAAAGAGTTTTTGATTGAACTTTCAGAGAAAGGGAAGAAAATAGGTTTAGTAAGTTCAAGCTTTTCTTGGATGGTTACCCAGATACTTGACCAGTTACAGTTGTCAGAGCTTTTTGATATTGTGATTGCAAAGGAAGATGTAACACACCATAAACCTCATCCAGAAGCTTATCTATTAGCATTAAAAAAGTTATCCTTAACTAGTTCGGAGGTCTTGATATTTGAAGACACATATGCTGGTCTGTTATCAGCTAAGAAAGCAAATTGCGATGCCATTGCAGTTGAACATGAATTCAACAGTAATAATGATCTAAGTTTAGCACTCAAAGTTATTGCAGATTTTGAAGAAGTTATGAATAATAATGCTAAATAAAATGGAACTAATTATTAAATAAATTTTAACAGGAAAAATGTATTGAAAAATATCTTATTAATTTTGCTATTCTCATTGAGCCTCTTTTCTTGCTCAAAGAATGATAAAACCGAATTATTATCTCCTAACGGTAATATTGAAATATTTATATCAAATCAGAATAACAACAGCAATATTTATCTGGTTAACAATGGTGATACAATTCTTACTGAATCGGTATTTGGATTATTAGTTAATGAAACTGATTTCACGAGAGATGTTTCTATTTCAGATTATTCTCAAACTACCTTCGATGATACATGGAAAACTATAAATGGAAAAAATCCTTTAGTCCGTAATCATTATAATGAGTATAAATTCAAAGTCAGCAAATTGGATTCCGAAAATAATTTTTACGAAGTAGTCTTCAAACTTTTTGATGGTGGATTTGCTTATCGATACATTTTTCCAACTGAAGCAATTTCCGAATCAGTTTTTATTGCAAAGGAACTAACAAAACTTAATTTCAAAAATGATTTCACTTACTGGTCGTACCAAGTTGAGAAACACAATTTGGGCCCAATTAAAAGATCTGAAGAGACTATTGAAAATGTTCTAACTCCAATTGTTATTAAAGCTGGGGATGATAGTTTTATGGCTATTCATGAAGCAGAAATTATTGAGTTTGCTCCATTTACTATTAATGCCTCTGGAGCTAATCTCTCTTTGGGATTTAATACTGAGTATTCAAGTCGAACAGAATCATTTAAAACATCCTGGCGGACTTTCATTATGGGTACGCGAGCTGGTGATTTAGTTGAATCCAATTTACTTATAAATCTTAACGAACCATGTAAGATTGAGGATCCATCTTGGATAAAGCCTGGAAAATCTTTGTGGGATTGGCGTGTTTGGGGATATGTTACTGATGATGGCTATAAATATGGATTGCTTACAGAATCACACAAGCGATTTATTGATTTTGCCTCAAAAAATAATATCCAATATTTATTAATTGATGCAGATTG
>Ga0164315_10002228_pt1 | contig 14839 bp, 10 predicted proteins | sample GuaBasSedimGuay6_FD_113737 | JGI IMG/M metagenome (GOLD analysis project Ga0164315, IMG submission 113737) | Subseafloor sediment microbial communities from Guaymas Basin, Gulf of California, Mexico - Guay6, Core 4569-2, 0-3 cm | ecosystem: Environmental > Aquatic > Marine > Hydrothermal vents... | reverse complement strand
TCATTATTTTTTCTTGTTGGGTTTTTACCCGATTTTAACACCCCAAACCGGTATTCGAAATCATTATCCCATTTTACTTTCCGTTTGTTATAATTTGCCATTAAATTTATAATAAAAAGCATAGAGATACTGCTCTCACCACCCTTAATCCAATTATCCAGGTATGCCTGTGAAACATCTATTTTACCCGTTCCACCAAAACTCCAGTAGTTAGGTTTGCGTAGTTTTTCAGGTATGTAATTAGCACTATATGTCCATGCCAAGATGGTATCGTTTAAGCGAAAAAGGTCTACGTTGAGGTTCAAGTTCCAAATCTCTATCTTTTGCTGTGTTTCCCATATAATAGTTTTATCATCAATATGCCAAATCCGAATCGAATCAGCAATATTCTGCTTTGGCCTGCTCAATTCTTTCCACGGAAAGCTAAACTGATCGCTACTTTGCGACCACACTTTTAGTTTATGACTAATTATAGAGAGTCTTACTTTTTCGCTAATTTGCCAAATTTTTGTTGAATCGTTTATATTTAAAATATTCACATTCTTATTCTTTTGCCAGATATCACCTTCTACTGCATATTTATTAATCCATAATTTAGTCGAATCATTTGGTTCCCACAATTCAATCGAATCATTCATCATAACAAAATTATCAAGCTTATTGCGTGGTGTTATAACCGTTGTTACATTACTATTCCAAATACTTGTAGAACCTTTCCACACGGCAAAACGGGTAGAATCATTAATATCTAATACCCGCAAACTATCTGAAACTCTAATTTCATGCTTATCCAAAAGAGGTTCCCATTCAAAAGTTGAATCATTTTTTTCCCATAGAACAATAGTATCAGACATTAAACTCACTTTTGATATTGGGCTTACCTGCCAAATTAAAGAACTGTCATTTATTCTCCATAGTTGTGCTTTTGTATTTAAAGTTAATAGCTCATTACGATTTTTTTGCTCCCAAACAATAATTGTATCATTAACTGACCATAGTTTAACATTTTCAAAGTCCAACATCTCTGCTTTTTTCACTTTTCTTTCTGGCACTACAACCGTATCAATTACTACTGTATCAATTATTGGTGACGGCACCTTCCAAATTAGCAAAGAATCGCCCAAGTGCCATATTTTTTTTGATCTATTTACATGCCATAATTGTACAGAATCATTTCGCACCAATATCATTAATTCTTTATTTACTTGCCATATATCCAAAGGATCAAGGTAATGCGAAGAAGTTTTATCAGTTTTTTCCCAACCGTTTGTTTTTTTGTTTCTCTTCCAGATATTATAAACGTCTCCCGATTTCCAAAATTCAGTTTCATTATCCAGTGTCCAAACAATGGTAGAACTGCTTACCTTCCATAATTTTGGTTTCTTATTAAGATACCATAATACGGATGAATCCTGAAAAGTCCAGAGGTTTGTTGTATCATTAATATCCCAAAGTTGGATTGTATCATTTACCACATAGGATGGATAATTTTTATTCTTTTGCCAGAAAAACACATCGTCAGTTGTTTTGAAATTGTATTTCTGTCCTTTTATTGTTATAAGTTTGGTAGTATCATTAATTGAAATAAAACTAGTAGTGTCATTCAGTTTCCTCACTTCAGGGAAAAAAGATTTTGTAAGTTTCCAATCACTAATCGCTTTATCATATTCCCAAAGACTTACTGATTTTCCTTGTAACCATAAACGGAATGAATTATTATAAAAAGTTCTTATTTCTGTTGAATGTCCAAGCTTCCAGCTATTAGCAGAATTATCAAGAAGCCACAATTCCTGGATACTATCCTGTTGAAAAAAATAGGCACTGTCGTTAATTTGAAATAAAACATGTTTTTCTGATCCGTTAAGAGAAGAATCTATCTGGGCAGATATAACAAAAGAAAATAAAAAGAAGAAGATCAATCCCCAAAAACGTAACATAATGGTTAAATAGAATTTTATCAAAACAAAAGTAATAATTATTTTAAATTTTGCATGATTCATTGAAATCTTATCATTTTTTTATAATTTCGCCAAAAGTTAAAATTTACAAACATGTTTTTGCTTAATTTCAAACAAAAATACAGATTTACCAAACTTAAAAAAAGAGACTCATTTACTCCCCTTTAATCCTAATTTTATTTACTCTTTTTTATCATACTAATTAATAATTTTATTAAAATCACATCAATATGGAACTCCCATTTGCAGAAAGTTTCAAAATAAAGATGGTTGAACCCATCAAAAAAAGCACAAGAGAAGATCGTGAGAAATGGATTAAAGAAGCAAAATACAATCTGTTTAACTTAAAAAGTGAACAAGTTTTTGTTGATTTATTAACTGACTCAGGAACGGGCGCAATGAGTGATCGTCAATGGTCAGAATTAATGCTTGGCGATGAAAGCTATGCCGGTGCATCTTCCTATTATAAAATGAAAAATGCAATTAAAAACATTCTTGGCTTTGAATATTTTTTACCAACTCACCAGGGAAGAGCAGCCGAAAATGTTCTTTTCTCAGTACTTGTTAAAGAAGGTGACATTGTTCCTGGAAACTCTCATTTCGATACGACAAAAGGTCATATTGAAATTAGAAAAGCAACAGCTATTGATTGTACCATTGATGAGGCTTTTGACACAACTGCCATTCATCCTTTTAAAGGTAATGTTGATATCAGTAAACTTAAAAAAGTATTACAGGATTATCCAAAAGAAAAAATCCCTTTCATTATTGTAACAGTAACAAATAATACTGCTGGTGGTCAGCCAGTTTCTATGCAAAATTTAAAAGATGTAAGAACTTTAGCTGATAGTTTTGGATTAAAAGTAGTTTTTGATTCTGCCCGTTTTGCTGAAAACGCATATTTTATTAAAATTCGCGAAGAAGGATATGCGGATAAAACCATTAAGGAAATTGTTAAAGAAATGTTTACTTATGCTGATACTATGACCATGTCCAGCAAAAAAGATGCAATTGTTAACATGGGTGGTTTTATTGCTATGCGTAGTGAAGAATTATTCAAAGAAGCAAGCGTATTCAATATTCTTTACGAAGGATTTATTACATACGGGGGGATGTCAGGACGTGACATGAATGCTCTGGCCCAAGGATTAAATGAAGCAACCGAATTTGACTTTTTAGATACAAGGATTAAGCAAGTAGCCTATCTGGGCAACAAATTAATAGAATATGGTATACCTATACAGTTGCCAATTGGTGGTCATGCAATATTTATTGATGTGTTAAAATTTTTACCACATATTCCAAGAGAAGAGTTTCCTGCTCAGGTTTTGGCTATTGAATTATATAAAGAGGCTGGAGTTCGTAGTGTAGAACTTGGTGCAATAATGGCTGACCGGGACCCTGTAACACGAGAAAACAGGTTTCCTGATCTGGAATTAGTTCGTCTGGCTATTCCCAGAAGAACGTATACAAATAACCATATGGATTATGTAGCTGCTGCACTAAAAAATGTTTTTGACAGACGAAACTTAATTAAACGAGGTGTTAAAATAGTAAAAGAAGCTCCTGTACTTAGACATTTTACTGTTGAAATTGAACTACTATAACTAGTTAATCAGACACGTAATGATGAAGATTAATCCGGGAAATAATGTTTTCCGGATTTTTTATGCTTAAAAACTGATATAATTCAACAATTTTTCTAATAAAGCTTAGTATTTTTGTTCCCAGAATTATTCAAACCTAATTTCAATTATTATATGACAAAATTAAATTCCCAGGTAATTATTGGTAATATTGGCCCAAAGATCCGATCCGACTGCCAAGTTACTCTTGAATTAAAGGATAAAGGCGGAATTCTGCTTTTAATAAATAGTAAAGTTGATGCTTTATACGGAAAATCAATTGAAAAATTATGTTTCGATGAACTTTCTTTTTTTGAGATTGAGCACGCCAAGCTGACACTTGAAGACAGAGGAGCTCTCCCTTTTGTAATTATGGCAAGAATTGAAGCAGCTGTTAAACAGTTAATTGATACTGAAAAAGAATTTCTTTCAGAAATTATTCCGGAAAATACAAATGAAACACTAAAAGAACAATTTCGGTTTTCAAGATTATATCTCCCGGGTAATTCGCCAAGTATGATGATAAATGCCGGTATTCATAAACCTAATGGTATTATACTAGACCTTGAAGACGCAGTAGCACCTGAGAAAAAGGAAGAAGCAAGTTATCTTGTTAGAAATGCACTTCGTGCTGTGAATTTTTATGGTGCTGAACGCATGGTTCGTATCAACCAACTCCCAAAAGGTTTAAATGACTTAGACTTTATCGTACCACATCATGTAAATTTAATATTGGTTCCAAAATGTGAAAGTGCTAAGCAAATTCAACAAATTGATGAACGAATTTCAAAAATAAAAGCCAAAACAGGTAGTAATCAAGCTATTTATTATATGCCCATTATTGAAAGTGCTCTTGGTGTTGAAAAATCTTTTGAAATAGCCACTTCATCTGATAATATAGTGGCAATGGCCATTGGTCTTGAAGATTTTACTGCAGACCTTGGTGTACAAAGAACTAATGAAGCTAAAGAATCCTTATATGCCCGTAGTCGAATTGTAAATGCATGTAAGGCAGTAGGAATTCAACCTATTGATTCTGTTTTTTCAGATGTTTCTGATATGGAAGCTTTAGCAGCTAATGTTAAAGTTTCAAAATCTCTGGGTTTTGAAGGTATGGGATGTATTCACCCACGACAAATTACAGTTATTCATGATAGTTTTGCTCCTGAAAATAAGGAAATTGATAAAGCCAAAAAAATAATCATTGCGTTTGAAGAGGCAAAATCAAAAGGTTTAGGAGTCGTCTCCCTTGGAACAAAAATGATTGACCCTCCGGTTGTTAAACGTGCTGAAACAACAATTGATTTGGCTGTTAATTTAGGATTGCTTGATAAAAATTGGATGAGCAAGAAATTATAGATTATAGATTGTAAAATAGCAATATTAAAAACATTACAATGGTATACGTCACTGCGACGAAGAATGAGGAAGCAGTCTCCAAATATTGGGAGATGGCTTCGTTCCTCGCCATGACGTTGTAAAATGCAATATATAAAATAAGTGTTATAAAACCCTTAATTATTGAAGTAATGAAGTTAGTAAAAAACGCAGTAGGCCGAGAAGTGCCAACCGAAATAAACGGAGAAAAACAAATTCCATTTATGGGAGTTAATAAATATAAAGTTGATGGAGTAAAACATGCACAAAAGATTCCGTCAAATAGTGATTTTCCAATAGATGGTAACAAAACAGTAGCTAATCTCAAGGATGCTATAGTAAAAGCAGGCTTAAAAGATGGAATGACCATTTCTACTCATCATCATTTCAGAAATGGAGACCTGATTGCTAACCAAATTTTCGATATTGCCAAAGAGCTAGGTATTAAAAATTTAAGATGGTTCCCCTCTGCATCATTTCCCTGCCATGAGCATTTAATTCAATATTTGGAAGATGGTACAATTAACCGTATTGAAGGTAGTATGAATGGGGCATTAGGTAAATTTTGTTCTGAAGGAAAAATGAAAGGTACTGCTGTTTTGCGGTCGCATGGAGGTCGTTATCAGGCAGTTCAGGATGGGGAAGTAAAAATTGATATTGCTGTTATTGGTGCGGCTTGTGCTGATCCATTTGGAAATGCCAATGGGTTATATGGACAATCAGCCAGTGGCCTTTTGGGCTTTGCCCTTGCAGATTCAGAATATGCAGATAAAGTGATAGTTGTTACTGATAATATGGTAAAATTTCCATGTATTCCATGGCAAATCCAAGGGAACCATGTGGATTATACCGTTGAAATGGATAAAGTTGGTATCCCTGAAAAAATCATTTCGGGAACAACCAAAATTACCAAAAGCCCCGACAGGCTTTTATTGGCCGAAATGACTGCTGAATTTTGTGATATAACAGGTATTATTCATGATGGTTTTTCATTCCAGACTGGTGCCGGTGGAACTTCACTTTCGGTTAGTCAGTATTTTGCTGATATAATGCGTGAAAGAGGTATCAAGGCACGTTTTGCACGTGGTGGAAGCAACAAGTATTTGGTAAAAATGTTAGAGGAAGGTTTAATTGAGTACATACTTGATGGACAAACTTTTGATTTGGAAGGTGTTCGTTCCATGGCGGAAAACAACAATCATGTATGGTCTAGTCCGTTTACAAGTTACAATTACCATAGCAAAGGTAATTTTGCCGGATTACTGGATGTAGTTATTCTGGGTGCTACCGAAGTAGATATAAATTTTAACGCCAATGTAGCAACTCATTCTGATGGATATTTATTACATGGTATCGGTGGATGGCAAAATTGTTTATTTTCGAAAACAGTAATTCTTCCAATACCTTTATTCCGAGACAGGATTCCCGTAATCAGAGATGAAGTTACTACCATTTGTGGACCTGGTGAATTAATTGATGTTATTGTTACTGAAAGAGGTATTGCAATAAATCCTTTACGTACTGATTTAATTGAAAAAGCAAAAGATTCCGGGTTACCTATTAAAACTATTCAAGAGCTTAAAGATGAAGCAGAACGAATTTGTGGAAAACCTGAAGAAATAGAATTAAGCGATGAAATTGTTGCAATAATAAAGTGGGTAGATGGTACTGTTATTGATGCTGTAAGGAAAGTGAAATAAAAATTTCAAGTTTCAGGATAAAAGTTTCAAGCGGTACATTGACAACTTGAAACTTTCATATTGAAATTTGGTATTATTCTCCTTTAAACCACTTTAATGCTTCAGGCAAATTACCAAACTGTTTAATTCTTTTAGCTGCAGTAATTTCCTGATTAATATGTGCCACATGTCGTTGCATATATACATCACCAGAAACAATTGCGGCAATTTTTTCCATTCCCAACTTAAAAAGCTTTGGTATAATCTTAGTTTGCAACCATTTACGATCGGACGGAGCAATAAGCTTAAGCTTTCTAATATCGGCAATATAATATTTCACCTCCGTCTTCCCAACTAAATCCATAATTTTATCATATACAAAATGATAAGTTTCTGTTGTACAGTTATCTTTCCAAACTAATTTTAATACACTCGTTTCAGGTACAAATGTTAATTGTGCATACTCAGTCTCCAAAATTGGCGTCATTTCCTTTAATTTTAAATTTTATCAAAATTAGGAAAAATTTTACAAATAATTTTACACAGATATTAAACACGCAAAATTAATAATAAGGAATTTACTTATTGTTTCGGAAAAAACAATCCTGTTTAACAATCACAAATTCCTCATTCAAGCACTTTACAAAACTGTTTATATGACACTTAAGAAAACTTTTCCTAATGGATAATTATCAAACTATTTGAACTTATACCCTTTTAATGTATCTTTGTTTTCTATTGTTAAAAAATATTAAATTATTAAATATGGTAGACATAATTAGGCAAAAAGCACAAACTTGGTTAGACGATAATATAGATTTGGATACCCGTAATGAGGTGAAAAATTTGTTGAAACCTGAAAATGAAAAAGATTTGGTTGAAGCATTCTATAAAGATCTTGAATTTGGAACAGGTGGTCTCCGTGGGATAATGGGAGCCGGAACTAATCGAATGAATATCTATACCATTGGAATGGCCACACAAGGTTATTCTAACTATTTAAAAAAGAATTTTGCTGGTACAAAACAAATTAAACTAGCCATAGCCTATGACTGTAGGAATAACAGCCGTCTATATGCTGAAACTTGTGCAAATATTTTTTCTGCTAATGGTTTTTATGTCTACTTATTTGAGGATTTAAGACCTACTCCTGAACTTTCGTTTGCTATTAGGCATTTTAAGTGTCAGGGAGGTGTGGTAATTACCGCTTCCCACAATCCAAAAGAATACAACGGCTTCAAAGCATATTGGGATGATGGAGGTCAGCTAATTAGCCCGCACGATACTAATGTGATTAACGAAGTGCGAAAAATAACAGATATTTCACAAATCAGCTTTGAAGGGAACAAAGAGAATATTGAAGTAATTGGTGAAAAATTTGACAATATATATATAGAAAACATTGTAAAACTTTCACTTTCACCAGATGCAATTAAAAGAAACAATGACCTTAAAATTGTATATACACCAATTCACGGAACCGGTGTAAAACTAGTACCGGATACTTTAAAAAAGTTTGGTTTTAACAACATCTACAACATTGAAGAACAGGATAAAACTGATGGCAATTTCCCAACAGTAATTTCGCCAAATCCTGAGAATGCCGATGCATTGCAAATGGCATTAGATAAAGCTAAAGAAATTGATGCTGATATTGTTATGGCTACGGATCCTGATGGTGACCGTGTTGGTATTGCCCTAAAGGACAATACCGGCAATTTTATTTTGCTTAATGGAAACCAAACCGGAGCCGTATTGATTTATTACCTGATTAAAAGATGGCAGGAAACTGGCAGATTAAAAGGTAAAGAATATATTGTAAAAACCATTGTAACGACCGAACTGCTCGTTGATATTGCTAAGAAATTCGATGTAGAATATTATGATGTGCTTACTGGATTTAAGTATATTGCAGATATAATGAAACAAAATGAAGACAAAAAAAGCTTTATTGGTGGTGGCGAAGAAAGTTATGGTTACCTGGCTGGAGAATTTGTTCGTGATAAAGATGCGGTAATGTCTTGCGCTTTAATTGCCGAAGCAGCGGCTTGGGCGAAAGATAATAACAAAAGCTTTTTTGATATTCTTATTGATATATATTTAGAATTTGGTTTCTATAAAGAACAGTTAATGAACCTTGTTCGAAAAGGAAAAGAGGGTGCTGAGGAAATTGTTGCTATGATGTCCAATTTTAGAGAAAATCCACCAAAAGAAATAGCCGGTTCAAAAATAGTTATGATTAAGGACTATCAACAAAGTGTTAGTAAAAACATTGAAACGGGTACAACTAAAAAAATAGATTTACCATCATCCAATGTTTTACAATTCTTTTTACAGGATGGATCAAAAATTTCAGTACGGCCATCGGGAACTGAACCTAAAATAAAATTTTATGTTAGTGTAAAAGCTAAACTTAATGATCGGAATAATTACGAAAAAGTAAATAGTAATCTTGATGAGAGGATTTCTCAGATATTAAAATTCTTCAATTAATTTGAAAAAAAACTCACCCATCTTTTATTTGTCCATCTTATTTGCCTCAATCTTGTTGGTAGCTAATATTCAGGATATTAACGCTCAATTCTTAAACGATGAATTTTGCGGGAACAAAGAAATTTTAAATTTGGACTACCGAAAAAAGCCCTGGAAAGGGCAAAATCAATTCCTTTTTGATTATCTTGAAAAAATAGGTTACAATGATAATAAAGATTCTACCAGATTTTTGGTTCCTGTTAAATTTTGGATTTACCGGAATAATGATGGTAGCGGGGGTGCATCTGATGAAGAAATTAAAATTCTGATGAACGACCTGAATTATTATCAAAAACAGAACAATACTGGTTTTCGATTTTATATTAGGGAAATTGAAAGTGTTAACAAAACAAAAAGGCTCAAATTAGGCTATTTTGTGGAAACACCTTTGCAAACTATAATCCATCATACAAAAGGTTGTATTAATATTTACCTAACTGATTTTATCAAAAAAAAGGTTAGAGGAACACCCTATTTAGTGCGTGGAACCTATAATATTGCCACAAAATCGGTTATCCTACAGAGAAATACTTCAAATACGGGACTCACACATGAAATTGGGCATTATTTTGGTCTGTTACATCCACATAGGAATTATAAAAGTGGAAAATCAAAACAAGAAAGTGTTAGTAGAACACGAGCATTTAAAGGACCTTTTAAAAAAGGCTTGATATGTGAAAAAAATGGAGATGGGTTGGCAGATACACCAGCAGAACCAAGATTAAATTTCCTTGTGGATAATGATTGTAATTTTAGTGGTCACGCATTAACTGATAATTGGGGAGACCATTATCAATCAAACACCAACAATATAATGTCCTACCCTACCCATTATCGATGCAGGAATTCCTTCACACTCAGTCAAAAATCAGTAATGTTATACAAAGCATCAGAAAATAAATATGCAGATAATTGGAATACTACAGACCAGAAAAACAAAATATACCGATTTGATCTTTATGAACCAGACAATACCATGGAAATGGCAAGTATAGTGAAAAATCAAGAAAAACAGTATCGCACTTTTCATAAGATATTCATTCCCGGTAAAAAAGAATCAAGTTCAGATCAAATTGACTGGTTAAAATTTGAACTCCCAAATCAGAATAAAATAGCCGTACAGATTACTTTTATGACAGAAGAAAAAATTAAAACCAATATAAGCCTGTCTCTTTATGATTCTAATAAAATACTGTTAAAAAAACAGGATTCTTTAGAACAAAATAATTTAGTACAAATACATGTGAAAAACTTGATTAGTGGTTGGTATTTCGTAAAAATTGAAAAAAAACAAGCCATTTCAAAAATGCTTTATAACTATACCATAAAGGTTGAAATTGAAAAATGAGATTTGGTCTGATCATTGCTTCATTTCCAGTAATAATTAATATCTTTGGTAAATGCTAATAAGATGTAATTTCACTTGATTAGGCAATGTTTAAGTTTTTAGTAATGACCAAATTTATTTATAAATAAATAAGAAAACCCATTTATTTTGGCCCTAAAATAAAATAAGATGAAAAAAGCACTTGTACTTACAATTTTATTATTTTTAATTTTTGGCTTTGCAGTTAAATCACAGCAAGTTCCCGAATTTAATCAAAAAATGTATGTTGATTCTTTAAATCATTTATATATAAATAAAAACCAACCAGTATATCTATGGCTTTCAACTACAGAAAATAGGGATTCAGCAAGATTACTTCAAAGTGAGGATAGCAAAGAATACACTAACCCTTTATATCTGGATACAGAAGGTATTAATACAGTAAGAACCCCTTCTAAAGTAGATAAAAAAACAAAAAAAGTAATTTTTCCAAAATCAGATATTATTTTTGAACTTTATGCTGATGGTATCTCACCTGTTACTACAATACAGTTCCTGGGGACTAAAAAGCATATAAAAAACCAAAAAGTGTATTATGGTAAAGGTTTGAAGATAAATCTTAAAGCTAGCGATCAGGTATCAGGTGTAAAAAGTATTTATTATTCAATAAATGGTGAAAACTACACAGCCTTTAATGGTGTAATTGAATTTTCAAACGAAAAAGAAGTTACATTTAAATATTTTGCAGTTGATAATGTCAGTAATATTGAAGAAGTTAAAACAAAAGTTTTTCATGTAGATATTAGCCCTCCGGTAATTGAAAAATCTATTAAAGGAAATTCAACTCTAAATATTCTTTCAAAAAATGCCAGCATTGTATTAACTAGTAAAGATAAACTTTCCGGAGTTAAAGTGACCTACTATTCCATTGATGGCAAAAATCCGATAAGGTACTCAAAACCTTTACCTGCATACCTCTTTAGTGGAGGTGATCATAAACTTGCCTATTTTTCAGAAGATAATGTTGGAAATTCCAGTATAAAAGATGATAATGAAGACAAAGAATTTGATTTTAGTTTTGTATTTGATAATACAGGACCCAAAGTAGAACTTATACCAGAAGGTACCTGTTCATATAAGAAAAATGGAATTTTATATCTTTCAAGGGACTGCAAAATTAGCTTTGATGCCAATGATGATTATACTGCCGTTAAAAAAATTGAATATGCATTTAACTCGCAAAATAAATATAACACATTTTCAGAAGCTTTCACCCTTCCGGAAAATAATAAAACCCAACTTTTATATTACAGGGCTTTTGATGAATTGGGAAATAGATCAAAAACCTATAAACAACGTGTAATCACAGATGATAAATCACCTACAACTTGGATTACTTACGGGCAACCACAATTTTTTAACAGGGATACATTATTTATTAATAGTAAAACTACTATAAGCTTACATGCAAAAGATGAAATCACAGGTGTCAAAAAAACAGAATACAGTATAAATGGAAATGAATTTACGGAATATACTAAAGCTTTTCAAATTGAAACCCATGGATTAAATTCAATTAAATTTAAATCAACTGATAAAGTAGAAAATATAGAAATTACAAAAGAGAGTATTGTTGTTGCTGATAATAGTTCACCTGAAATTTTTGCACGTTTCAGTATTGAAAAAATAAGAACCAAGATGTATAAAGAAAAAGAACTTCCGGTTTATCCAAGCTATTCAAAAATGTATATTGCTGCAACTGATCAGCATTCGGGTACTTCAAAAATCACTTATTCAATAAATGATGGTTCGTTTTTAAACTACGCAACAAATAATCAAATTACTAAAGGTAATGTTTTCATTAAAGTCGGATTGTATAAGATAATAATTAAAGCTACAGACAAATTGGGAAATGAAAGCACAAAGGAAATAATGTTCTATACGGCTGAATAGCTATTTACTATGCTCACTTAAAGGTTTTGTAAAACTTCCTCTAAGAGAAAAATGGAATATCAAATTAACATTAAACTAATGATTAACTTAATTCCATTTTACACTTAGATAAATTATAATTTGTATTATCACCAAATTATCCAACAATCACTTTTTTGAAACAAGGATCAACCAGCTTCCATATTTTCAGCTCCCGGGATTTTGCCAACCAGCTTCTGTGGATCATGTATCAAAACAGGTATATGCTGTGGGCAAATCCATAAATGCTTTCCCTGATAATCTAATTGCACCAATGGAATTTCCTGATCTGTTTTATCGCAAAATAAACAAGCTTTTTTCTCTGACATAACTTTTATTTAATGTGGATTTATAACTAAAATATATTAAGATGCAAAAGTCAGCAATTTAATAGAAACCCACAAATTTTATTTAATAAAAAGAGAGAGGATCGTAAATACAGCAAAAACTACACTGGCAATTCCATTTGTAGTAAAAAAAGCAAGATTTATCTTTGAAAGATCATCAATTTTTACAATTGTATGCTGATAAAATAACAATGCAATAAATATAAAAGCACCAACCCTATACCATAAATCAAAATCAGCATATAATCCGGCAATAATTATTAAAACTGCTGCAAAAAAGTGTAAAATACCGGATATGATCAAAGCTTTCTTTTTACCTGTAAAAACAGGTATTGACTTAAGTAATTGTCCTTTATCAAATTCATCATCTTGCAATGCATAAATAATATCAAAACCACTGGTCCATAAAAGCACTATAAATGAAAAAATTAGTGGAAGTATATCAAACTTACCTGTTACTGATAAATATGCACCTATTGGTGCAAGGGCTAAACCCAAGCCAAGTACAAAATGACAAAGAAAAGTGAACCTTTTGGTATAACTATAACCCAAAACCACTAATAATGCAACAGGGGAAAGAAAAAACACAAGGCTATTGATAAACCAGGTAGTTGCAATAAACAGAACCGAGTTAATAAACACGAATAGAATTGCTGACCTGGAACTCAATTTTCCGGCTGGGATTTCTCTCTGATCAGTTCGTGGATTTAACTTATCAATTTTCCTGTCAACATAACGGTTAAATGCCATTGCCGCATTCCTTGCGAAAATCATACAAAAGACAACATATACAAATACCATCCAATTCACTGAATAATTAGCATATTGTGTGGCAAGAAAAAAACCAATTAAAGCAAAAGGAAGAGCAAAAATAGTATGGCTAAATTTAACTAAGGAAAGATATTTTTTTATAGAATTCATAAGTATAGCAGTGATATTTTATTAAAATTCCCGGCAATGGTAAAACAAAAATCAAATATTACCAATTTTAATCATCGAATGGAATAATATTTATTTGAAGATCACTTTCCTCCATATAATCGTCCACTTCTTCCTGAATCACCTCCATATCAATATCCCTGCAAAACCAGTTTACATTAACCCGGCCACCTCTTTCTTCATATAATTTTAGCAAATCAAAGATATCAAGTATAGACCTTGAACTAGATGTATTATAATAACTTAGTCTAACATTAAATTCAATTGGTTCATTCACTTCAGTACAATACTGATCAAGCCATTCAAGTAACGGAAGATAAAATTGTGTTGTATCTTCCAGATATGATTTCCCGGAAAGAGTACAAACACCACTTTCTACATTAAAATCAACATTTGGTATATAATAGCTACCTAGTTCACCTTGAATATAAAAGTTTTCCACAAGAATTATATTTAAGTTATTTTATTGGATTTGTGAACCCCGTAGGACTCAGTGAAGCTAAATTTACCATATGGTATTTATATGCATTTATAATATTTTAGTTATAATATTATGCAACAGTCACCAAAGTTATCGGGAATTGTTTCATCTTTCAGAAAATATTAAGTTATACTTTTACACCTAAAATTGTGATATCATCAATTTGTAATTCATTGCCTTTATGAATATTCAGTGCATTTACAATTGAATTGTGCTGCTCATTAATGGGTTTATTTATGTTATCTTTTAAAAGTTCCATAAAATTTTTTCTTCCATATTTACGTCTGCTTGGTGATTGAAGATCAAGAAACCCATCGGTAGTTAGGTACAGGTAATCACCTTCATTCAAGTTAATTGTATGCGATTCAAATGTTTTTATAGCTTTTTTTCTTAAGCGGGTTCTTCCCCCTATTCCACGAACTGTTCCTTTAATATAGTTTATTTCGTTATTTTTGGAATAGAATAAAGGTCTTTTAGCACCAGCAAAATCAATTTTCTTTTGACCATTTTTTGTATGTTGGATTTTGCAAACACACATATCCATCCCATCATTATTCATTGTTTCATCCTGCATTAAGGCAACATGAAGTCTATTATCCACAC
>Ga0164315_10002227_pt1 | contig 14841 bp, 14 predicted proteins | sample GuaBasSedimGuay6_FD_113737 | JGI IMG/M metagenome (GOLD analysis project Ga0164315, IMG submission 113737) | Subseafloor sediment microbial communities from Guaymas Basin, Gulf of California, Mexico - Guay6, Core 4569-2, 0-3 cm | ecosystem: Environmental > Aquatic > Marine > Hydrothermal vents... | reverse complement strand
TTTTCAGCTCATGAAAACAAATGAAACAAATTTTTTGTGGATAAATAAAATCGATGCTATTGAACTTGGCATAGCTGAAGGTGACAAGGTCAGGCTGAAATCCCCATGGGGCAGTGTGGAAACTGTTGCAAGTCCCACATGGTCAATTATGCAGGGAGTTCTTGGTAGCCAGGGAGGTTTTGGACATATCAGAGGGATTGAAGGCGATCCCAAGTTTCAGGTGCTTGGCGGGATCAACACTCCCAGTATCATGAAATCAGATGCTTCTGAAAAAGATGGAGGAACTACGATACTAAAATATATAAAAACTAAAGTGGAAAAAATATAAAAATGACCATTGCAGCCGTAAAATCAATTTTCATTGGTGTTGGTGGATCATTGATCCTTGCTGTTTTTTGTTCAACATTTATTGCTCTGGATAAAATTTTGTTCATCATACCCCTGTTTATTGCCTTTAAATGGTGCAATGACAGGATATCGGCTGGTTGAAGTATTGAAAAACTCGATTTTCAATATTCCCCTTTTTTCATTTGTTTTGGGGGTCGGTGGTGGTGCACTTACTTTTGTTGCAATAAATTTTATGGGAGCATTTATTAAGAACATTTTTTTGCTCAATATAACGGATTTGTTTATTTATATGGCTGTATCAGGGATTACAAGTTATCTGGGGGCAAAACTTGCTGTCAGATATTTTAAATTATAATTGATGTGTATGTTTTTAAAAAGGAGAGTCAAATGAAGAAAAGTTTTTACCATTTTATTTTGATGACGCTGGTTTTGCTGTTTACAGCGTCGGGATCTTTTGCCGGGGATGGCATTTCAGCATCTTCCTATAAGGCAGGAGATGTGGTTCAGATTACTGGTAAGATCGCGCCGGGCCAGGATTTATATCTTGCCATTGCTCAAGCTGAAATGTTTGCACCCAAAGATACCAACGGTGCATTTGAGATTAAAAGACTTAAAAAAGATGGTAAAAAGAGGGGATTTGCTCAGGACACAGCGATTCCACCCCTTTATTATCTGATTACCAACGTACCGGAAAAATTCGGTAAAGTGGATAAAAAAAGATTTGGCGGTCCGTCTGTTCTTTTAAAAAAAGGACAAGGGATTTACAGCACCACAATGTTTTATCTGAAAAAGAAATTATCTGATGTGGACCCAACTGCCCGGGGTATGCTCGGACCCATCAAATCAGACGAACAGTGGAATCTTTTCAGGTATGCCAATGAGAGTGGTTATGGTATAAATACCATTGTTAAAGAGGGTAACAGAAAAGGTAAAGTTGTTATTTTTTCACGATCTGTCATCACTGACCAGTCAAGCGGTAATTACTGGGATAAGGGCACATCTGTAAAACTCGATAAAGCAACAGGCGAATTTACAGCCTCCTTTAAATCCTTCAGACATACCCCGCCGGATACTAAATTTGATGTGTATGTGAACAGTGCTAAAATCGGAGATTATACCATAGAGAAAAACGGATTCTGGCTCTCTAAAGGGTTCCGGTATATGAACCCCTTATGGATTGTTATCGGTGCCATTCTCGTGGGAACCTATTTTTCAATGATCGGTGCAGCCGGTGGTATGCTCATGGCAGCTTTCCAGGTATTGGTTGTTAACACCATGGGACCTGTCGGTATAAATGCAGCCAATGTATTAAAACCATCCAATATAGCATTGACCCTGTTTTCTCCCTTAGGATCTTTCTGGCGGTATGCCAAGATTGAAAAACGTGTTGCATGGCCGGTGGGGATCTCCTTTGGTGTGGGTATTTTTATCGGGTCCATCTGGCTGGGTAAATATGTATCTGCCATTCTGCCCATGAAAGCCTATAAAGAATGGCTTGCTGTCCTGGTTGTCATCATGGGAATCAAGACCCTGATGGAAATGAGACCCGCTGCCATGGCAAAAAGAAAAAACATCAAGGCCATGACCCAGAAATTTAATAAAGAGGTTGCCGCAGCCAAGGCTGAGGGCCGTTCAGCACAAATGGGCAGTATTGAACCTGTAAAATCTGGTCTTACGGATTACAGATTTAAATTCTGGGGTGAAGAATTCCAGATCAACCCATTACTTTTTGCAATCCTTGGTATTTTTATTGGTATCGTATCCAGATCCTTTGGTATTGGCGGTGGTTTTCTTTTAGTACCTGCCATGACCACTTTGGCCGCTCTTCCCATGTATGTGGCCGTTCCAATATCCTTGATCGGAACCTGTTTTTCCAGTATCGGTTCCTTTATCGGATACCTGATGGCAGGATACCTGCCTGACATGACACTTGCCATTTCTATTATCATCGGTGGATTTGCAGGTGGTATGCTTGGCAGCCGTGCCCAGAAAATGTTCTCTGAAATGACCTTAAAGGTTGTTCTTGCAATTACATTGTTCTTCCTGTTTTTTAGATTTTTTAAGATTGAAATCTGGATATAACCCTTATAAGGGGTAGATGAGCTTGAAACCCGTGTGCTGAATCTCTATAATGATTAAATCAGCCACGGGTTTTATTTTAGGGGAAATGGTATGGACGATTTTATGGACAGAGTCTGGGAAGTTATAGAAGCTTTTTTGCACAATACCGTGGTGTTTTTCGATGCTCTGTTTTCTCCTCTTGAGATACTGGGTCCAGGATTTGTAATATTTGTTCTTGCATTTATTGTGATTATTATTACAAGAATTATAGCAAGATTTTATGTGACCAAAAGATATGTCCATCTTGGAAAAGAATTTCAACACTGGCAGGATGTCAGAAAAGAGGCCATGAAGCATCCTGACAGGGAAAAAGGTAAGACTCTGGCAAAAAATATTGATCAGGCACAATTAAACAGGGCCTATTATGATTATTTTTTTGAAGGATTGTTAAAACATTTTATCGGCAATGTTCTTCCAATCTTGTTGATGGCTTCCTATGTGACAAATGTGTATTCTCCAGCTAACCTTTTAAAACGATTCGGGAAAGAATGGGTGTTTTCCTTTTCTTATGGGTCCTCTTCCCAGGTCAATGTCAGTTCTTTGCTCTGGTTTGTTATTTGTATACTATTGTCATTTATACTTTTTGCATTATTAAAACAGGTTTTTAAAAATCGATATGCCACAAAAAATTCCATATAGCATAAGACTAATTTTAAAATTTATACCGGCAATGGCCGTTGCGCTTTTGATCTTACTGCCCATGGATGTTTTTGCCATCCAGCTTCACGCAAGTTCTGAAGGAATTATCACCCATCAGATGGGTCATCTTTTTTTTCTTTTTTCCATGGTGGCGCTTATTTTTACCGTCACAGGCAAGGGATTGGATCGCCAGAAAGGCTGGCGGTTGATTCAATATTCCGCGTTCTTTTTTATTCTCTGGAATCTGGCTTCCACCACAGCCCATTTTTTTGATAACCAGATCCATGCCGTCAAAATTGAAAATATTTCCTTTGGGAAAATAAAAATTATCACCAGCAATGATTCATCTGTTCTTGCCTGGTTTTATTATGTGTTAAAACTGGACCATCTGTTATGTGTGCCGGCAATGGTCTTGCTTTATAAAGGTCTTTCAACTCTTGTTGCTGAACAAAAATCCAGATTGACCAAACAGGATACAACATGATCTTTTCGTCTATTCCCATACTGATGGTGGATGTTGCGGGCTCTGTGGCCATGGTGGTGATTGCACTCCTGTCTCTTTACAAGGCAACCAGGCTCCGGGAAATGGATCCGGATAATGCTGTTTCCCTTTATCTGTTGTGGATCTGCGTTGGATTCACAATTTTTGCTGTATCAAGGTCGTTTGGTCATATTTTAAAACAGTTTTTAATCATGACGGCCAATACAGAAACCTGGCATTCCATCAGTTCTTATTCCGGAAGTGTAAACACTGTTTCCTTTATGCTTGTAGGCCTGATCACTCTTTTTTTTAATCAAAACTGGAAAATTAACGAAAAAATTCTTGCCGGTAGAAAAAAACTTGAGGATACCCATATTAAACTCATGGATCTGAATCAGACCCTTGAGCAAAAAGTTGTTGAAAGAACAGAACTGCTCACAAGCAGCGAGCATAAATGCCGCAGGATATTTGAACAATCCCTGGACACCATTATGGTTACGGACAGTGAATTTAAAGTCATGGAAATTAATCCGGCCGGGATTGTACTTACCGGATACAGCCGTGAGGAAATGATCATGAAAAAAATGACGGCCGGCAGTTTTTTTGCTGATCATTTTGAGTGGGAAAGGATCAGTAATCTGATCGATTCAAAGGAATATATTTTAAATGAGGAAATCGAATTTTTAAAGCCGGGCAATGAGACTTTGCTGGTTCTGATCACCGGCGGCGTTGATTACGGCGCATTTGGATGTGCAAAATCCTATCATTTTATCATCAAAAATGTGAATGAAAAAAGACAGATGGAACGACAGATTGCCCAGGCAGACAAGCTTGCTGCACTGGGAGAATTATCTGCCGGTGTGGCCCATGAAATCAACAATCCTCTGGGGATTATCCTCGGATATACTCAACTATTGTTAAAAGAGGATTCTAAACACAAAGATGATTTAAAAATCATAGAAAAACATGTGCAGACTTGTAAAACCGTTGTATCGGATCTTCTTTCCTTTTCACGAAAAGGATCATCTGAAATGGGTATTGTTGATATCAACAAGGTGGTTGATGGTGTAATCAAATTTTTATCCAACCATTCTGATTTCAGAAATATTGAAATGAGCCTGAATCCACATACAGGGGATATGCTTAATATTCTGGGCAATGAACAGGAACTAGCCCAGGTGATTATAAATCTGGTGATCAATGCCTGTCATGCAGTTGAAGGAAAAGGGAAAATTGATATTGCCACTCAGAAAACAAAGCAGGATAAAATTTTAATCATGGTGAAAGATAATGGAAAAGGGATTGAAAAAAAGAATTTATCCAAAATTTTTGATCCGTTTTTCACCACAAAACCCGTTGGTCAGGGAACCGGGCTTGGTCTTTCCGTGGGATATGGTATTATTAAACGCCACCAGGGAGATATTCGTGTAAAAAGCAGTGAAGGAAAAGGAACCATTTTTACCATCAGCCTTCCTGCGGACAATTCGATAATATAGGTAACTCAACTCTGCAGGAACTTAAAACCGAAAGTTGAGTAGGTAAGTTATTCAGGGAGTAAGATTAAGATGAAGGCAAATATCCTTGTAGTTGATGATGAAAAAGACATGACAAGGCTTTTGCAAAGAACCCTTGAGCCGGAAATCAATTGCAGGGTTTCCATGGCATTTTCTGCAAAAATGGCCATCTCGATTATAGACCAGGAAGCTTTTGATCTGGTTATTTGTGATATCAGGATGCCGGGGATGGACGGGTTTGAACTGCTTGGGCATATCAGGACAAATTATCCTGATTTGACAGTGGTCATGCTGACGGCTTTTGGGAACATTGAGTCGGCTGTAAAAGCCATTAAAAAAGGTGCCTATGATTTTATTGCCAAGCCATTTGAGCAGGATGAAATCATTTTTAAGATCCGGAAAGCCCTTGAAAGAAGCCTGCTGTTAAAAGAAAATAAACGACTTTTAACCCAAAGAGAACTCGGCTCTTCTCAATTGATTGGAAACAGTGAGCCCATGCAGAGGGTGTATGACAAGATCAATCTGGTTGCATCCAGTGATGTCACTGTATTGCTTACGGGAGAGTCAGGAACAGGAAAGGATCTGACGGCAAAAGCCATCCATACCCTGAGTCCCCGAAAAGACGAGCCATTTATCCCGGTTAACTGCCCGACCATTCCGGAACTCATCCTGGAAAGTGAATTGTTTGGATATAAAAAAGGGGCGTTTACCAATGCCTCCCGGGATAAGGACGGTCTTTTTCAGGAAGCAGACAAGGGAACTATTTTTTTGGACGAAATCGGAGATATAAGCTCAGCCATCCAGACAAAACTCTTGAGAGTCCTCCAGGAAAAAGAAATAAAGCCCCTGGGAGATACAAAAGTCGTAAAAGTCGATGTGCGGATTATTGCGTCCACCAACAGGAACCTTAAACAAAAAATTGCTGACCATGAGTTCCGGGAGGATTTTTTTTACCGCCTCAATGTCCTTCCCATTGAACTACCACCCTTAAGGGACAGAATTACGGATATCCCGATTCTTGCCGAACACCTTGTGGCAAAACATTGCAAAAAGTTGAAAAAAAAAGCCAAAAGTATCTCCAGTGACGTGATGGATCTTTTAGTGAAACAGCCATGGCCTGGAAATGTAAGGGAACTTGAAAATATTCTTGTCCAGGGAATTGTCTATTCAAAAGAAAATATAATTGAACTGTCTGATATACCCCTGAAAGATATCAGTCGGGAAAAGAGCAGTTTTAAAGGATTTGACAAAAACAGCATTACTGCCTTGCCATATAAGGAAGCAAAAGAAAAAATACTCCAGGAGTTTAATCACGATTATATCGGTGCCAAACTCTCCATGAACAACGGCAATATCACCCAGGCGGCCAGACAATGCAATATGGATCGGCAGGCCCTGCAGCAGATCATTAAACGATTTAATATTGATCCTGGTAATTTCAGGTAACCATTCCCGGGATTAAATGTATTTTCCTTTAAAACACCGGCATGTAATCCTTTTATAAAAATTACAGGCAAACCGGTTGGACAAAACAACCTGAATCTCCACTGGAAATTCTGGACATCCTCTTGCAGAGTACAAGTTTTTATTTTGCAAAAAATATTTACGAACTTGCCATACCTTCCAGTGGACGTAAGGCGATCAGCCTGGAACGGGTATTTGCTGATCCGTTGTGATAAAAGTGTTACCTTATGGCAAATATCCAGATATAATTAATAAAGCTTGACATTTAATCGTTTTGCTATATTATGTGAAAAGTAGCGCTGATATAAGAGACGCGCAAAAGTTTCCTCCTTAAGGTGTATCTTCCCGACATTTAAATGCGGTTTACCCCCCAAAGTTAGAAGCTAGTATTTTTTATTTTTTATTAGGAGATTGCCAACATGGCTAATGGTACAGTAAAATGGTTTAACGACTCAAAAGGTTTTGGATTTATCGAACAAGAAGACGGCGGCAAGGATGTATTTGTACATCATTCAGGAATCAATACAACAGGTTTTAAATCCCTCAATGAGGGAGACCGTGTTTCATTCGACATTGAAGAAGGACAAAAAGGCCCTTCCGCAGCAAATGTAACCGTGGTTTAGTTAACCGTTTTATTTGCTTAAAAAAAAAGTCATCTCAATGACTTAAAGAATAAAGTCTCTGAACAATATATCCTTCAGAGACTTTTTTTATTTTTATGAAAGGTCAGCCCAGTATCAGCCGTTGGGGATCACAATCCTCCCGCAGAATTTTCAATTCTGTTTGTGTTGGCGGATCAGCCCGGGTTGCCGTTGAAATATCCATGTTAAATTCCGTGTTTTCAAGAATTTTTTCAGGTGTGATACCCGGATAAAATTTATCCAGATACATTTTTCCAGTGTCTTTATCAAACCGCATCACACCCATATTGGTTACCACAACACTAACGCCACCGGGCCTAAGTCCTGCCTTTTTTCTGCTATTTTTACCTTCAAGTTGTCCAGGACTTGTGAGATAATCGAGTTTTTTCACAAATTTACGTTTTTCATGCTGCATAAATGCAATGCACCGGGGAACAAAGCTGGCTACGTCACACCCTCCCCCGCTTCCTGAGAAACGAATTTCAGGGGAAAAATAATCTCCAATACAGGTGGTATTCAGGTTTCCATATTTATCTATCTGAGCTGCTCCCAGTATGGCGATAACCTTGTCTCCGGTTATCTTGTTCTGCATGGTGGCAAAGGAATCGGTCAGTCTGGAATTTGAAGCGGCCCAGTACATGATTCTAGGATCTGCAACGGCAAAGGGCAGTTCTTCCAAAAGGGAATCTATGGCCCCTGTTTCAAAAAAAATCACGCTTTCCGGGGCATTGATATTCTTGGCTGCCATGGCTGCCAGCATTGAAATCCCCGTACCGCTGAATACAATATCCCCATTTTTTATTTCCCTTGCCGCCATAATGGTCATGATTTCCTTGGGGGTATAGGGTTGAATGGTTTCCATATTAATCCCTTTTCATATTAACAGCGTAACCCGTTCTGGGGTCTGCCTTGATCGCATCAATTCTTTTCTGCCCGACCACATTTAAAAAACCTTTATGATCTTTAACACCATAAATATATTTGTCCTGGTATTTTTTAAATTCATCCGGATTTTTTGCCGCCATTGCAAATTTGCGCAAATACCGGGAATCGTAGTCATAATGACCAAAAACTGCCGTGGGATAAGCACCCAGGGGGACATGGCAGACCGCGGACACATGGATAAAGGGAATCTGATTCAAGTCAGGATTCTGTCTTAATTCTTCTTTATCAACCAGTTTTTCACAGGTGACAATAACTTGTTTTGATGCTTTTACCTGTTCAATGTCAGCAAATGAAAGTCCTTGAATACTGCATGTACCCATAGCATCGGCTTTTTGAACATGGATGATGGTAATGTCCGGGTTGATGGCCGGTACCAGAACCACTTTAGAGGCACCTGTCCAGTTTCCAAACGGATTGTCGATAACTATCAGTTTTTCATCCACAATTTTGGGGTCAGATTTTCTCATGGATCTGGAAAATCCCCATTTTGTCAGAATCTCCGTGCCAAGTCCTGAAAGCGTGGGTAAAAAAGGCAGTCCCATGGCCCCGGCCATAAATCTCAGACTCATCATATAATTTGAATAGTCTTCAAATAAAATTTCATTATTCTGAATTGCCTGTGCGAAACGAATACAGGTGGGCGCAGCTTTCCCATTCCCGCCATAGGCAATTTCCAGCTTTGAAACACAGCCTGCTCCGATGAGTTCATCCAGACCAGTACCATTGGAATGGGCATATAAGTGCAAATTGTTAATTTTCTGCCGGATAATTTCATAAACAGCCGCCATGGGGTTTCGATTTATGGTAAATCCGCCAATGGATATATGGGAGCCATTTTTGACATATTGTTCAATGGCCTGTTTAAGGGGTATTACCTTATTTAAGCTATTTGTCATGGGTCATACCTTAGGTGGTGGCTGGTGTAATGGAATGAAATTTTTGCAGCGCACAAGCAATTATCAATGCAATAAACCCCGCACTATCTGCCCAGTAAGCCGGCCAGAAAAGTCCGATGGCTGCCAGCCAGAAAAGAAGGGTTTCAACAAGAGTGGTTTTTCGTATAAAATATCTTTCTAAAGCCGTGGCAAAGGCAACCAGGCCCAAAGTGGTTGTGATCATGGTTACAATCACTTGCCAGTGGAACAATTCATAATTATTCCCCATGCCTAAAAGCGGTCTATATGCCATGATAATGGGGATAATATAAAGTCCTTTTGCCAGTTTCCAGGACGTGAGCGCGGTTTTCATGGGATTGGCCTTTGCAATGCCTGCTCCGGCAAAACTGGCAAGACTGACAGGAGGCGTTACATTGGCATCCTGGGAATACCAGAACACGATCATATGAGCGACCAGGACAGGAACTCCCATATCCATCAGGGCCGGGCCTGCCAGCGTGGCCAGAACGATATAGCTTGCCGTAACGGGAAGTCCCATGCCCAGCACCAGGGAGGCAGCACCGATCAGGAGAATGGCAAAGATTTCAATACCATAACTTAAGTCAACAACCAGGCTTGAAAACTTAAGCCCCATGCCAGTGAGACTGACCATGCCCACAATGATTCCCGCGGCAGCACATGCCACTGAGACCATGATTGCATTTTTAGCACCATTTTCAAGGGCCTTAAGAATCAATTTGAACTCGATCATTCCGAATCTGAACAGGCTTACTGCATCTTTTCCGTTCACAGCCCAGCGGATGAAATTGGCAATGATACTGATCAAAAGTGTGCTGACCACGGCAATAAATCCTGCCATCATGGGGGAATAATTGGACATGAGAACATAGATTAATATCATAACCGGAATAATAAAATGCAGCCCATTTTTAATTACAGTCCTGACCTTGGGCAGGCTTTCTTTTGGTTGACCTTTTAAACCGTATTTTTTGGCTTCATAATGAACAAATATCAATACCGTCAGATAATACATGATGGCCGGTACCAGAGCCACTTTTATAATGGTCAGATAGCTTGTATTGGTAAACTCAGCCATTAAAAAGGCACCTGCTCCCATAATGGGCGGCATCAGCTGCCCGCCCGTTGAGGCTGCTGCTTCAATGGCACCAGCCACGTGGGAACGATATCCCACTTTTTTCATCATGGGGATGGTAAATGTGCCTGTGGCCACCACATTGCCAACGGCAGAACCGGAAATTGACCCCATAAATCCCGAGGCTAACACTGATGCCTTGGCAGGGCCTCCTGAAAAACGACCGGTCAGGGCATAGGCCATATCAATAAAGAAGGCCCCTCCTCCTGTGGTTTCCAGGATGGCCCCGAAAAGAACAAAAACAAAAACAAAGGTGGCTGCCACACCAATGGGAAGACCGAAAATCCCCTCTGTTGTCAGCCAGAGCGTAGTGGCAATCCGTTCAATGCTGTACCCCTTGTGGATGATTAATTCAGGCATATAGGGCCCAAAAAAGGCATAGGCAATACTGATGGCGCAAACCCCCGTCATAACAAGCCCGATGACCCTTCGGCAGGCTTCCAGCACCAGAAGTGTTCCAATAACACTGACAACCCGGTCCTGGCTAAGCCAGTCGCCCTGACGTTCAAAAATGGCCATCAGATTGTTGCATATATAAAAGGTGCAGTATATGGACAGCCCGACCAGAACCCAGTCAAAAAAGAGGGAAAAAGAAAATTTATCTTTTCTCAGCTTTGGAAAAGCAGGCTTGAGTAAAAAAGTCAGAGTGAGAATGGCCCCCAGGTGTATGGATCGCTGAACCAGGGCTGTCAAAGCCGCCACGCCGGCTGTATAGAGTTGGTAAAGGCTTAAGGTCACGGCAATCGCCATGATGACCCATGCCGTTATTTTCATCAGGGTTTGATTTGCATCCGTCAAGCCGGAATTTTTTACAGAAGCCTTACCTTGAACGGATATAACTTTATCAACCATTTTCTTCCTTAAGAATATATTTATTTAGATCGCCATATTTTATGCAGCATGCTTACTGGTCTGCCTGAAAATTTTACAGCCTTGTGGGCAAGCGTGGCTGAAAGATTAAACCGCTTGTTCCTCCAGATAATAGTGTGGTCTACTCCAGGGCTTCCAACCCTTAATATGAAATCACCCACGGGCATGTGCATATCCACAATCGCTTCATAAATACCTTTTTTGACCATTCTTCCCACACCTGGCATTTTACCCATGCCGGCACCAAATTTTTCATAGCGCTCCTCTTCAATATAGATGTTGCCTTTCTTATCCATGCTGTGCTCTTCCCAGATAGGGGCATTCTCAACGGAGTGGTAATAATGGATGGTAAACCTTTCACCGGGTTTAAGGGGTAAAACAAGCACAGGTTTTTTCTCTTTTACCAGGGTGACTTGAAGTTCCAGGCCGCCGGGAGTCAGCCAGGCTATCAGGATCAGTGATAAAACCAGGCCAAGCACACAGAAAATAATAATTGAACTTGACCTGGTCATTTTATTTCTCCTTAAGGAATCAGCCGTGCCGGCACATCAATACCTTTTTCTTTTAAATATTTGATGGTTCCGGGATGAAGAGGAATTGAGGAATATTTTACCGTGTTTTCAGGAGTGGTATACGCAGCAGATGGATGAATTTTCATGAGATATTCATTGTTTTCAAACAATGCCTTTGCAAGCTTGTAAACAAGATCCGTGTCAAGGGATTTCTGGCAGATCATCACGTTCCAGACACCAATGGTGGGGACAGCCTTGTCAACCCCGCGGTAGATTCCTCCGGCAAGCTCCACTGAGGCATAGGTGTCTTTGGATGCAAGTATTTTTTTTGTCTGGTCAGGTGTAAAAGGCAGAATATTGATATCATGGGTTGTGGACAGATCAAGGATGGAACTTGTACCCGGTCCCACAGACCATACACCTATCTGGATGATATTGTCCCTTAAGGCATTTGCCGTCTCGGTAAATGACAGACGACTGTCCTTGAATGATGTCAAAGGGATCTCTAGTGCGTTTAAAACTGCTTCGGCCATAAAGTTTGTACCGGAACCAGGACTTCCAGTGCTGACATTTTTGCCTGTGATCTGGTCGATATTGGTAATGCCGCTTTTTTTAAGGGCAACTACCTGGAGAAGATTGGGATACATGATGGCCATGGAAAGAATATTATGTTTTTTACCTTTGAATTTTGACAGGCCATTGTAACCGGCAAAGGCAACATCTCCCATGACCTCGCCAATGACGGTTTCACCCTTGTGAGCAAGTTTGACATTTTCGACACTGGCACCAGTGACTTCTGCAACAGCTTTTACACCTTTAACGTTTTTAGACCATATTTCAGCTACGCCGCCACCGTAGGGATAGTAAATACCTCCTGTTCCGCCCGTGCCAATACTGATAAATGTTGTTTTTGCAATTGCAACCCCAGTGAAAACCAGGGCTAAGAATAGAATAGACAAAATCATAGTTGTTCGTTTCATTGTGCTAATCTCCTTATTTAAATTAGATTTTACTTGCTCATGGTTTTAATAATCAGATCAATTTTCCCGGGTGCACCAGCAACTCCCTTGACGGGATAAGTGAATTTAGCAATCTGTCCTGGTTTTATCAGACCTTTTTTGATTTTTCTGGGAAGAAGCCCGCCAACACCCTTACCATTTTCCAGAAAAATATTAACCTTGAACCGCTGGTCTTCTTTACTGATATTTTTAACGGCTACATTAAAATGAAGCGTATTTGCGCCGTCCCATTTTTTAATAACACATGAAAAATCTTCCAAAGAAGCTTCCGGCGCAATTGTCTTGCTTATATCGCAATCTTCGGCACAGGGAAAAACATCTGCCGCACTGGCTGTTACCATCATGGCCCCAGTCAGGAGAAGCACTCCTGTCGCAACAATAAGCAATACCCATGAAATTTTAATTTTACTTTGATTCATAAGACTCTCCTTTTTAAAAAATTAATGAACTATTATATCCCGGTAATACATTTTAAATCTAATATCAAGCCTTGTGCAAAAGGGAAAGGGATTTAATATGTTAAGGGACTCGGATAAATAAAAACCTCCAAAATGGGACGCAGATTAGCGCAGATTTTCAGGATTACTAATCTGCGGCTATCTGCGTCCCATAAAAACAAGGACAAACTTTAAGACCTTCCGAAATTGGCGATATATTTATTTCTGAGTGCCTAACATCTTGAAAAATAAAAGAGTTCCAAACTTGAAAGGTCATGGTCAATACATGAGGTTTGGTAAAAATAATATGATTATCGGAAAAATCATCAAGATGATAACACCCAAAATAACTGCGACAAGAAAGGGGAAAATCCCTTTGAATATTTTTTCCAATGGAATTTCCTGTTCCAGCACATTTTTTGCCACTCCATAGACAACATATACGTTAATACCAACGGGTGGTGTGATGACCCCCATTTCCGTCACCATAACAATAATGATGCCAAACCAGATAGGGTCATATCCAAGTTCCATGATAACGGGAAAGAAAATGGGAACGGTCAGGGTGACAAAGGCCAGGGCATCCATAAAACATCCGCCGATGAAATAAATTCCAATGACCACTGCCATAACCAGAAAAGGTGACAGTTGAAGTTCACCGACCCAACCGGCAATTTCAAAGGGGATTCTTGTAACGGCCAGAAATTTTCCAAAAATAACTGCCCCCGCGATGAGCACCATAACCATGCACGAGGTTCTTAATGTCTCCATCAGGGATTTAACAAAACCTGCCCAGGTGATCTGTCTTCTTAGCATTGCAATGACAAGAAGGCCGAAAGCACCGATAGCAGCAGCCTCTGTCGGTGTAAAAAGACCGATAAAAATACCGCCGATAACCAGTATAAATATAGCCAGGGTTTCACCAAGACCCAGCAAGGCCTTGAATTTTTCAGTCCAGGTGAATTTTTCACCACAAGGCCCCTGTTCCGGATTGATTGTACAACTGATATATATGGTGATAATAAATAATATCGTCACAAGGATGGCAGGGAAAATTCCGGCAACAAATAAAGCTCCAATGGATTGCTCCGTCAGGATACCGTAAATGATCAGGACAACACTGGGTGGCATAATCATACCAAGACCACCACCTGAAGCCACTGATCCAGTGGCCAGCTCATCGGCATAATTATAGCGTTTCATTTCAGGAAGACCAACAGTTGCCATGGTTGCTGCTGTGGCAGGACTGGAACCGCAGACCGCCCCAAAGGCGGTACAGGCAGAAACAGTAGCCATGGCAAGGCCGCCCCGGGTGCTGCCCAGGAATTTATAACCGGCATCGTAAAGACGCTTGCTGATTCCGGAATTAAACCCAATCTGTCCCATGAGGATGAATAAGGGAATTGTTGTTAAATCATACGATCCAAAGACTTCATACACATTTCTGGATAAAAGGGCCAGGCCGGCATTCGTTGTAATCACTGTGCTGAATCCAACAAAGCCAACAATGGCCATAACAAATGCAACAGGCATTCTTGTCATGAACAAAAAGATCATGATTGCAATACCGGTGATACCAATAAGTGTTGGACTCATTTTGTTTTTAATTCTTTCAATTGTTGAATATCTTTAAAGATTGTCTCTAATATGGTAATAGAGAAAATCAGTAAACCAAAAGCCAGCAGATATATAATATAATAAATGGGAAATTCCAGATTCATGGAAACTTCTCCGGTTTTATGTATATCCTTTGCATAAAGAAACATCTGCCATGTCACAAGGCTGAATAAAATAAGGCTGA
>Ga0164315_10002226_pt1 | contig 14841 bp, 18 predicted proteins | sample GuaBasSedimGuay6_FD_113737 | JGI IMG/M metagenome (GOLD analysis project Ga0164315, IMG submission 113737) | Subseafloor sediment microbial communities from Guaymas Basin, Gulf of California, Mexico - Guay6, Core 4569-2, 0-3 cm | ecosystem: Environmental > Aquatic > Marine > Hydrothermal vents... | reverse complement strand
AGTTATTATTCTTATTTTTTACACCCATTTAAGGTGAATTATTACTTTCACGAAAGAAGAAAAGATTTCTATGGCCGAGGAGTGCCATTTTTGGTGGATGAAAGTGTTCCTACAGAACGAGATCTTCTCGAGCTTGATTTATCTGAGATTTTATCGATTTCGTGGGTGTTTTTTATCATTCATTCTTTTTATTCTCTATTGTTTATGAATGTGGCCAACTTTTTAGCTAGTAGTTTTAATATTGGTAAAATGCTTAATTTTCAAATGATGATCTATGCCACATTGATTCAGGTCATTTTTTTTCCTCTAGTTTTTTGGACCTATGCTAAAGTTTGGATTTTAATCGTGGAGTTTTTTGGTGATCTTTTTATAGATGAAGATAAAGATATTTCCGAAATTGCTAATCAAATAATAGGGGTTTCCCTAGTCTCTCATATCTATTTACTGATTCCAGTTATTGGTGGAGTGATTCGTCACTTTGCTTTTTTTATCTATCTCTTCGCTGGACTTAGACAAAACCTCGGCCTTTCAGTCACTAAATCTTTGATGGTTCTTCTTTCACCACTTTTTATTTTAGGGTTGTTGGGATCTTTATTTGTTCTTATGGTGGCCACAGTTTTTGTAGGTTTTTAATGAAAATAAAAAACATGGCAGGGATGAGTATGAAGGGAGGGAGAAGGGATAAATTCTTCTTTTGCCTACTTGAGTTTTTTCCCGGAAAAGATCGTTGGTTTTTAAAATCTATTCTTGGTGTCAGAGATGAGATTAATATGCATGGAGATGATGCCATTAGATCTTGGATCGAGAAATTTGATTTAAACGATTTAGTGGTAGATTTTCCTCTTAATATGCCCTTTTGTCAGACCTGTAGCTTAAGTTGTCCTGGAGTCGATGGTTGCCCGGTAGGGGAGGTCAAAGAGGTCAAAGAGGTTATGGGGAACATCTTAAAAAAAGATGCTGAGATTATGATTTCTACTCCTAAAGTCTATGAAAGAGATAGAATTAAATTTGCACAAAGGTCTAGAGAGAAAAAAATAAACTCATCAGTAGAGCATATTTTATCAAAATCCTTTAAAAGAAGGTTGAAAAAAGGTTTTTTACCCTATTGGAACCGGGCCATCGATCTTTGGATATGGGTTCATTACTATGATGGACTGCTTGATTTTTTTGATTATTCCTATGATTCCTTTGGCTCAACCTCACTTATGATCCTCTCAAGATTTAGTTATCTAAAAAGGCACTTTCCCTCAGATTTAAATTTATATGAGGGAAATATCAGAGTTACTCTACTTGAGCTTTTAAAGGCCGGTTGTATTGATAAAAATGATCTTTTACAACTTGGCGATCTTGAGGAGGGAGTAAAAGGTAGAGAGAATATTTTGAAAAAAATTGAAAAATATCTCAATATCTTTATCTATGACACAGATATGGAAATTCTCTTAAAAAATCCCCGTGCCTTTGATTCCTTTCTTTTAGCAGTTACTGGACAGGCCTTGCATATGAATAAAACTGATAAGATAGATCAATGGGCCCAAAACGATCAGGCCAATTTTATTGCACCTAGTTTTTTATAGGGAAAATAAAGCATACCCATCCCAACAAAGAGATAGAGAAGCCCTTGAGGTAGTAGCAAGTGTTGAATCAGATTACCTTTTCCAGTATAGCTCAGACCCATTAAAATTATTCCAGGGCCTGCTACCCAAACCATAATTTTAAGATAGATATAAGCAAATTTTTTATTTAGGAAAAAGCAAATATAGTGAAAGATATGAAAGAGGAAATAAAGGACGAGCATAATTTTAAGGCTATTTAAATTTACCTGGAATAATTGGTGTTTAAATTCCTCATCAAGAAATTCTCTCTGCCCAGGAAATCCAAGTTTTAGTGCTTTCTCAAAAAGACCGTAATCGGAGAAAAGATCCCATAGATAGGCCACAATGATAAGATCACCAATCCCACAGAATATAACAGTTAAGATTTTGAAGGTTCTAGGTTTTATATTAGAAAAAAACTTTTTCATGATTTATTTATAAGGTATTATGATTGGGCATGCTACTACAAATTTTTTTTCTCATATTGTCATTTATTGTCCTCTATTTTGGGGCCGAGTGGACGCTAAACTCGGCGGAAAAGGTGGGAGAGTTTTTTGACCTCTCTCCGCTGGTTATAGGTCTTTTAATTATAGGGTTTGGAACCTCACTTCCAGAGTTTTTTGTCTCCCATATCGCCGCTTTATCAGGACACCCAGAAATTGCACTTGGTAACGTGGTGGGTTCAAATGTGGCCAATTTATTCTTGATTTTAGGGATTTCGGGGCTTTTGGTTCCTCTTCATGTTTTTAAAATAGAATTTCGCCAACAGATATTTTTTCATTTGTCCTTAACGGCAGCTCTGGCAATAGTTCTGGCCCAGGATTTTTTAACCCCGTGGTCGAGCTTAGGTCTTTTTATCTTTTTTATTATGTACGTCTATATGAGTTATAAAAAGATGATGCAACATAAGGTCACAGTCCCCTCTGAAATAGGAATAGTTGAAATACCACCTAAATCAAAAAGAAAACCAGTATCACCGGTAGAATTTTTAAGATTAATTGTTGGTTTTGTGTTTCTTTGGGGTGGTGGGAAGCTGTTGGTCGAATCAGGATCAAAATTGGGACTGATGTGGGGGCTTTCAGAATATGTAATTTCTTCTTTTATAGTAGCTCTTGGAACTTCTTTTCCTGAGCTCATTACCGCTTTATTTGCTTGTTATAAGAAAAAAGACACAGACTTAATTCTGGGAAATATTATCGGTTCAAATGTATTCAATGTAGCATTTGTTCTAGGCAGCCTTGGCTTTTATAATATTGAATTAAAACCTAATTTTGGTATGGAGATGATGATTTTATTTACAGGTTCTTTGGTTTTATTAGGACTAGCGCTTAGGAAAATGAATTTTTTTAGAACTACTGGAATATTTTTTCTCGCCTGCTATGTGGGAGTGGTCTTTTACTGGCTTTAATCCTCAAAAAGTCCTCTTTTAATTTTTTTCGCAACATCTTGTTTTGCCTGATCGGCCCTTTTATCAAATTTTTTCTTTCCTTTTCCAAGAGCGATTTCAAGTTTAACTCGGGAACCCTTGAAATAGATCATAATGGGAACCAGGGTTAATTTTTTTACCGACATTGTATGGGCAATTTTTTTTATTTCAGCGGCATTTAAAAGAAGTTTTCGTTTCCTATTCTCGGGAACATTGTGAATGTTTCCAAATTCATAGTGAGCAATAATAACATTGTTGGCCCAGACTTCCATATTGTTATCAATGGTTATATGGGCCTCAGAAATACTAACTTTGCCATTTCTAAGAGATTTAACTTCTGTTCCAGTTAAAACCATTCCGGTTTCAAACTTCTCTTCAAGGAAGTAATCATAAGAGGCCCTTTTATTTTTGGCAATGATCTTAATTCCCATTTGATTGTCCTAAATGGCGATATAAACCATGAACATCTTCCATAGAAAATATTTCGGCCCTTAAAGTTTTTTCTATGTTTAAAACGTTTAGTGCCTGGTCTACTTTATCCTTTTCATAAGTTGTTTTAAGGACTTTAGCGACTTGCTTTCTTCTCATCTTAAATAAGTTTCTTAAAAATTTTTCAAATTGATCAAAGTTTTTAAGGTCTATGTGTGGTTTATCCAATCTCTTAAAAGATAATACTATGGAATCTACTTTTGGCGGAGGTAAAAAGGCCCATGGAGGGACTTCGCACAATACCTTAACATCAAAAAAAGTTTTAGTTAGTGCCCCTAGAGAGTTCATATCTTTCGTTAAGATTCGATTACCAACTTCTTTTTGAAACATTAAAGTCATAACTTTAATATGAGGAATTTTTAAGAAGTTTACTAGTAGGGGAGAGGCCACATTGTAGGGTAGGTTAGATACTAACCAATAATCTTCAGTATAAAGGGTATCTAATTCTACCTTTAAAGCATCACCCCAGATAATTTGATCTTTATTTAAAATTTCAAGTAAATGCTCTTCAAATCGATCATCTTTTTCGATCACTTTTAAGGGCATTTCTAAGTCGGCCAAATATTTTGTTAAGATTCCAGGGCCTGGGCCTATTTCTAAAATTGGAAGTTGAAGGTTTGCAAAATCATTACAAATACTATTTATAATATTATCGTCGTTTAAATAATGTTGACCAAGATTTTTTAGGGCCCAGGGGAGAGGTTTGTTCAACTTTTGGCCCCTTTAGAAATAACTCTTCCCTTGGCATCAAGACCTAAGCAATCGGGGAAAGGAATTGCCTGGTCTTTGGCCAAGCGGGCATAGTTGGCAATCATCGCTCCGTTATCAGTGCAAAACTTCGGAGGAACAAAATGAACATCAGGATATTTTTGCTCTAGAATTGTTCTAAGATAACTATTACAGGCAACACCTCCACCGACAACGATAGGCATCTTTCCTGATTTCTTTAAGGCATATCTAAGCTTTAATTCTAAGGCACTAACTATGGCATGTTGATAAGAGGCGCAGATATCTGGAAGGTCTTTTAAATCTTTTCCAGATATAAAATTTCGAAGAGATGTTTTTACGCCTGAAAAGCTTAAGTTGGCATCGGCCGATGATTTAAGGCCAATGGGAAATTCATATTTTAAAGCATTTCCTTCTTTTGCTAGATCATCAATCATTTTTCCACCAGGATATCCTAACCCTAAAAGTTTGGCCCCTTTATCGAAGGCCTCTCCGGCGGCATCATCAATAGTGCTTCCCAGGATTTCAAAATCAACGGGGGAGGTGACTTTCATAAATAAACTATGGCCACCACTAACTACTACTCCCAAATAGGGATAAGAGATCTTTTTTTCTAAATGAATTACCTCTAAATGAGCATAGAGGTGATTAACTGCTACGATGGGAATCTTATAGAGAAGCGAAATTGTCTTAGCAGCATTAAGTCCTGTAAGTAGTGGGCCTAAGAGGCCTGGATGGGTAGTTACTCCAATAAGGTCTAGGTCTTTGGGTGATTTTTCAGCAGCTTCAAAAACCTCTTCCATTAAGGGAACAAGTTTTGCTAGGTGGTTTCTGGAGGCGATTTCTGGAACGATGCCCCCCCATTTTTTCAGCATTTGTTCTTGGGAGAAGGTATTCCAGGCGAGAATCTCCCCATTACCTGTTAAAAGGCAGATTGAGGTGTCATCGCAGCTGGTCTCTATTCCAAGTATGAGCATAGGGGCTGACATTAACACAGTTTAGCAATAAATCAATTCATTCCCTTGGGGCAGCTGATTGCTCTCAGTGCTTTTTCGAATTTTTTTTCATCTAAATTCCCCGGTAGTCCATTGCTTTTAACTTGATACCAGTTGGGACTTTGATAAGAATTATGGCAATTTAGACACTTCGTCTTGAGCTTTTTATCGACGATTTTTGTCTCTTCGAAGGGATGGTCTAAATGTAGAGAGTGGCAGTTAAGACACTGCACGCCAGTAAAGTTATGAGTGATTTTATATTTTTGATCAATTTTTAACCAGGTATTAATGCTCTTTAGTTTTTCTTTTTTACCTAGACCTCTTACAGACTTTATTCCTTGAAAACTATCCTCAATTTCTTTCCAATATGTCTTCTTAAAATCAGAGATTTCTTTTGGAGTTCGTTTTCTTATTCGCTCGTCTAGGGGGTTTTTTTTATTCATGGGGGGGTCTTTAAAATTAACTAGATTTTGAGATTTATAATGGCCTCTTTTTTTATTAAGGCCCATAGTGTGACAAGATAGACAATTCAGATTTTTTTCTTCTTTTTGTTTTATAAGAGTTAAATAGGCCAGAGAATGAGCGGTCTTTTTCCAATGCTCTCCTTGTTTTTCATGGCATTCAATACAAGAGGAAGGGGGATCAAAAGGTGGTAAATTACTTGGTGTAACAATTATTTCACTTTGTTCCAGTCTCTGAAGTTCTCTCATTTTAATTTTATGACTCTTAATGAATTCATAAAAGGGGTTGGGGTTGAGCTTTTTTCCAAGGTTTTTGCCCACTTTAATTAACTCAAAATGATCCTTGCTTTTTCCTCCTTTAAAATCAAAAAAGATATGGCCTAAGTAATGATTTCGCGAGAGGGCCTGTACTACTTTAGTATTTCCTTCCAATAAAGGGGATTTAGTAAAGGACTGATCATGGGCGCCAATGATCCAATCAATATAGGGGAACTTTTTTGCTAATTCATAATCTTGATTAATACCAGAATGGGAGAGTACAACTAAACGGTGCAATGGATTTTTGCTGTCATATCCCTCTTTTTTTATCTCAGGCATGACTTTAGAGAGTCCTATTTCAGGTGGCCAAAAAAGATTTTTTTCTTCGCCTAACAAAATATCGGGATCAACAACACCTAGGAGAAAGATTTCAGAGGGGCCTGATTTTAAATGAATAAATCTTTTATGCTTAAGTAGTTTTTCATTTTTTAAATTAGTTAAAAGAAATTGAAACTTGCTATTATTTGCCAAGACTTGAAGGAACTTAAGTCCCCGGGCAAAGTCTTGATCTCCTGGAAGATAAAAATTAAGGCCTAATTTTTCTAAACCAAGTGCTAAGTTATTGGCCGCGTATGTAAAAGATTTCTCTAGGCTTTGGGGCAGTTTACTGGAGGGGAAAAAGGTATCACCAGTATCGACGTAAATGAGCTTGTTTTTATCAGAGATATTTTTAAGGGCACCAGCAACTTGGGGGAGCCCACCTAGAGGAAAATGTCTGCAGCCACACGGATGGGTTTCACCCGAGATATTATGAGAAAATACTAGCGATAAACCCTTATCATCTATAAGCACTGGTTTATTTTTAGTGCAAGAAATTAAAAAAAATAAAAGGAAGATTACCTTTATTTTAATAATTGTTTCGCCTTTTTATTATATTTTGATTTGGGGTAATTTTTAACCAATTCTTGAAGCACTTGTTTTGCCTCATCTTGTCGATTAATCTTTTTAAAGGATTTTCCCAGGAAAAGAAGCCCACGGGGGGTATAAGGTGATTTGGGGTATTTAGTATAAAGTCTACTAAACAATGTCACAGCATCGGAATATTTCTTATCCATAAAGGCGATCATTCCCAGGTTGTGGATAACTCTTGCTTTTTTATTACCTTTTATTCTTTTATTATTTAAAAGTTTAAGTAGCGCATCTTGCGCTCGTTTGTAATGACCTTTCTTATAAAGGTACATGGCCTGATCGTAGCTTGATTTTTTTTTCTTTTTAGGTTTCTCTCCCGCCATCTTATTTAGCGAGGATAGGAGCTTTTTGAGGTATTTCTTTTGCTGGTCCATTTGATCAGAGATTAAAAGCAAAGTCTTTTTTTGCTCCTTTAGCTCTAATCTCAGTTGACTCATATTTGTCTTATTAAGTTCAATATCTTTGGAGGATTTTTCTCCATGCCCATGTTGAATCTCTTCTAAACTTCCAATTTTTTGTGTTAGTTTTTCTTCGAGGTTCTGCAAACGAACAGTGTATTCGGCAGATAATTTTTGGCCTTGCTGCATTTGCACGGCCATATTATCAACCATTTGTTCACGCTGAATTTGTTCTTGGGTTTTACAGGAGAATATTAAGAGTAAAAAAAATAAGATTTTCATAGTCTACATATTTTCAAGCACGGCCTTCCTAAGGGCCAAAAACTCTGCACGTTCAGAAAATTTCTTTGCTAAGATTGCATATTGTTTTGCTTTATCAAAATATTTTTTTCTATAAGCAGATTTGGCCCTGCCAAAATAATATTCAGCTTTTCTAAAAAGGTTCGGAGCTGAAATATGGGCATTGGCATCTCTTGCCGCTATAAAGGCAGAAGTGGCCATACTCATTTCAGCTTTAGGGCGTGTAGCAGTTAAGCTACATGCCATTAAAGAAAATAGAATAAATAGAAGTTTAAGTACTTTCATTTATTTGTCAGTTACAACGAAGTTTCCTCTTCTATTTTGTGACCAAGCATCTTCGTTATGTCCAAAGGCCACAGGTTTTTCCTTTCCATAAGAAATAATGGCAACCCTTGAACCATCGATTCCAATGGCCACAAGATAGTCTAAAAGGGCCTTGGCCCTTCTTTCACCAAGTGCGAGGTTGTATTCAACTCCACCTCTTTCATCACAGTGACCTTCAATTTGAACTATTACATTTTCATTTTCACTTAAAAATGAGGCATTGTTATCTAGAGTTTCCCGCGTATCATTTCTCAGAGCAGCTGAATTAAAGTCAAAATAAACGGTTCTAAGGCCACCGGCGGTATTTGAATCAGAGTCGCCATTTACTTCTAGGCTCATTGATTCATCCATTCCCTCAGTAGTGACATCTTCATCGGTTGTAGTTGTCTTTTTCGAAGCACAACTAGAAAGACCTAAAAAGGTCATAAGGAAGAGCAAGCCAAATAACTTTTTCCAATTAAACATGAATATCTCCTTTAATTTTAAAATCCATTTGGATTGTATAATTTTCTGCATGATAAAAAAACAGGACTTATTTGGTCGGTTAAACTGGACCTCTTTGGAGTAGGTGACTGGAAAGAAGGTTGGTTGGGGATATCGGTGTGTTCTAAATTCAAGGGGTTACAGTGTTATTCTTAGCGGCCCTGTAAACTAAACTATTTTTGTGGTATATTCACTGATGGGGGTGCCCTGGTTTCGACAGGGTATCGCGAGGTTTAATTTGCGTGTCTGGGTTGGTCTCTTGGCCCAGTAAAAAAGAGACCACACTTAATTGCTGAATCTAACGATTTCGCACCTGCATTAGCCGCTTAATTAGCGTTCTAAGCATGAGGGGTTTGCATCCAAGAAACAGAAGCAAACAAAATAGTTAGGGTTGCTGTTTAACTAACTCTCAAGGAACAGTCGGGTAAATCTTGTTAAAAAACCACCGAGTTTTTGTCCACTTTACAAAGGTGGGATAGCCTTGTCTCACGGCGAGAATCTGAGACTACACACGTAGTAGGTTATTCTGAGGATACTTTGGACGTGGGTTCGATTCCCACCACCTCCACCATTGATAGTGGCGAACAGCTGGACGAACTTTGTTATTGTAAATGATTAATAATACAGAAAAAAGAAAAGTTCGTTTAGCAATTCGCAACTATGACCACCACCATGAGGTCGAACTTTAGAGATATCAACCCCCTTATAGATTGAATAATTAATTAATAGCACATCAAACTATTTTACAAATTTGTTCCAAATAAAATTACTGACTTCACCGTGTTCTTTATTTTTTTGCCTTGAAATATAAAAACTAATTTTTCCTAAGTCATCCAACCATTTCAAGTGTGTTAATTTATTTTGATTTACTAAATGGTCAGGCAATCTTCCCCATCCAAGTCCCTTTGTTATTAGGTCCATCTTTGAGCCAATATCGGAAACAAACCATTTGAGACCCTCTCCATCTACCCCTCGGGATAAATTAGTCTCTACACTTGTACTTGACATGATAATTTGGGGATATTTTTTTAACTGTCTTTTTGTTTGCTCTTTCTTTGGCAGTGTTAAGAATGGGTGCGTTTTTGCAATATATAGTGGGAGATTAATATCACCAAGCTTTTTAAATTCAAAGTCTACTGGAGCCCCAACGCTCTCATATAGAGCAATATCAACTAAACCCTTTCTTAATAACTCTTCACCACTTAAAACTTCTCGCTGAAGAGTAACTTCTGTTGCAGGAAAGCTTGTGATTGCTTGCTTGACTGTTTTGTACATTTTATCAGTAGTACAATTTGCGCTAATACTGATTGATATTTTCATCTCTACACCGGAGATAATTTTTTGAATACAGCCAATAAGAATTTCATACTCGTCTAAAATATTTTTAGACTTAAATAAAAATTCTTCTCCTCTTGGGGTCGATTTCGGCCTGTATCCACTTTTATCAAGTAACTTAAAGCCAAGTTGCTCCTCCAGGTTGTTTAAGGAATAATTTATGGCGGACTTTGCCCTGTTAAGCTTTGTAGCAGCTTTAGTCAGACTTCCTTCTCCATATACTGTTTTTAAGCAAATAATCTGGTCTATAGTTATATTCATGGACTAATCTTAGCACATTTAATTGTAAATTATGTGCTTTTTTTTGAACTACATCTGAAATAGTATTGATTAAGAGGAGTATTGTAATGAATAAAGACATTAAAGTTATAGGTTTTGATGATGTTCCACAAGGTGGTTTTGCTGGGATTGTGGAAAAGCAAATGCTGTTAAGTTCAAAGGTTTGGCCCCAAACAAGTCATCGAAACGATATCAGTCATGGATTTAAAGATTTTATATATGTAGCTATGGGATACTTTAAACCAAATAATGGTGCACCTATTCACCCTCACAAAGATGTAGACATAGTCACTTTTATTAAAAGTGGAAAAGTTGGTCATGAGGGAACTCTCGGACATGGATCAATAATAGAGTCACCTGGGGTTCAAACTCAACGAGCTGGAACAGGAATGAGGCATTCAGAATTTGGTGTTGTGGATCAAGAATCCCATTTTATTCAGATGTGGTTTGTTCCTCCCAGCAATGGACTCACTCCAGCTTATAAAAATTTTAAAATTGAGGGTAATCAATTAACGACTGTTCTTGGAGGTGAAAATGAGACGCTAAAAAATAACATGACATGCAAAATTGGTTTTCTGGAAAAAGGTAGCGAGCTTAATCTCAAAGGAAAAGCTATCGTCATTCTCTTTAATGGGACGGCACAATTAGAAGAGTTAGAAATCAAAGAAGGTGATTTAGTAGAAGTTACAGACTTATACCTTGTAAGCACCTCAGAAATAGGTGTTGTAGTAATTCAAGAAACGTAAAACTAATAATAGTTTAAACTTTAACAAAGGAAATTTTTATGAACACAAAAGTAACAGATTGGTTAACTCCTGAAAATTCAGCACTTATCTTAGTTGACCATCAAACGGGCATTTCAAATGGAGTGGCAGACATGTCTCAAACTGAGTTCCAAAATAATGTAGCTGCCTTATCGAAGATTGGAGATATCTTTAAACTACCAACTCTCTTAACAACAAGTGATTCTGAAGGGCCAAATGGAACTCTAATACCGTTTATAACTGAAATATTACCTGAAGCACCTATTATTCATAGACCGGGACAAATTAATGCTTGGGATAGTGAAGAGTTTGTTTCAGCAGTCAAAGGTCTAAATCGTAAAAAATTAATTATTGCTGGAGTGTCTACAGATGTATGTCTTGCTTTTGCTGCAATATCTGCAATTAGAGATGGTTATGAAGTTTACGCTGTAATCGATGCTTCTGGGACATGGAATCAATTAGTGGCCCAAACGGCGGTTCAACGTATGATTCAAGCAGGAGTTGTACCAATGACTTGGGTGGCAGTTGCAGCTGAATTACAGAATGATTGGAGAAAGGAAACTGGAGACCAACTTGGCGCTCTAATGGGACAACATTTACCATTTTATGGAAATGTTATAACCAGTTTCATGACAACAAAAAATTCTTAATTAAAAAGGTTTTTTATTATGGAAAGGAATCGTTTAGAAGCATTTAGCGATGGTGTAATTGCAATAATTATTACAATTTTAGTTCTGGAGCTAAATATACCTAAGGAGTCAAACTGGGCAGCATTGTTCCCAGTGGCTCCTGTGTTTGGGGTTTATATATTAAGTTTTATTTACTTGGGTATTTATTGGAATAATCATCATCATATGTTTCAAACGGTTAAAAAAATAAACGGAAAGATATTATGGGCAAACCTAAATTTTTTATTTTGGTTATCTACTATTCCGTTTGTAACGGGCTGGATGGGAGAGAGTCATTTTGCTAAAGCTCCAACTACGCTTTATGGAATAGTTCTTCTCCTATGTGCTCTCTCGTATACGATATTACAATCAGTAATTATCAAAAAGCAAGGAGAGGAGTCTTTGCTTCTGAAGGCTATAAAGAAAGATAGTAAAGGTAAAGCTACTGCGCTTCTATATTTGTTTGGAATTGTCTTGTCATTTTTTATTCCTTGGGTCTCAGGAGTGATTTATGTTTTAGTCGCAGTAATTTGGCTCATTCCCGATAAACGAATTGAAAAGGTATTTAATTAATTAACTAACTAACTTAAAGAAAGGAGGCGGTATGGCCACAACTGACGAAAATTTAAAGGAAGCTTTTGCTGGAGAAAGCATGGCAAATACAAGATATCTCGCTTTTTCAAAGCAAGCAGAGAAGGATGGCTTTAAAAATATTGCAATTCTTTTCAAAGCAACTGCACGGGCTGAGATTATTCATGCCCATGGGCACCTCGCTGCAATGGACGCAGTTCAGTCAACACAAAATAATTTGGAGACTGCTATTGGAGGAGAAACATTTGAGCATGAAGAAATGTATCCTCCAATGTATGAGCAAGCTGAAAGAGAAGGACATAAGGCAAAGAAGATGTTTAAAGGAGCTATGGAAGTTGAAAAGGTGCATGCTACGCTCTATAAATTGGCATTAGAAGCTGTGAAGAATGGCGTTGATCTAGAGCACGAGGTTTGGCTTTGTCCTGTTTGCGGTCATTTAGAATTCAAGAATCCTCCTGAGACCTGTCCTACGTGTAAAGTTCCAAAGTCAAGATTTCAAAAAATATCTTGAGGTGCTAAAAAATGTGTAAATGAATTGGTATAACAAAAGAAGGGGGAAGCATGGGCATGTTAATTAACGGAGAGTGGGTAAATGGTTCAATAATAAAAAGTGATAAGAAAGGGGGTTATGACCGTCAACCTCGTTCGTTTCGTGACTTTATTAGTCAGAAACATTCAATTTTTAAGTCTGAATCGAATAGGTATCACCTTTATGCTAGTTATGCATGCCCTTGGGCACATCGAACATTAATTTATAGAAAATTAAAAGGTCTTGAAAAATATATCTCTGTAAGTTTTGTTCATCCTGTAATGTTAAGTGATGGGTGGACATTTGATAGTTCATATCCAGGGGCGACAGAAGATCATTTATTTAATTTGAAATACCTTCGAGAAATTTATCAAAAAGCAGATTCACAAATTACTACAAGTGTCACTGTTCCAATATTGTGGGATAAGCAAACCAATACAATCGTTAGTAATGAATCTTCTGAAATTATAAGAATGTTTAACAGTAGCTTTAACGAGTTGACTGGGGATAATGATAATTATTATCCTGAGGATAAAAGTGAAAAGATTGATCAGTTTAATGAACGAATATATCTTGCAATTAATAATGGTGTTTATAAAGCCGGTTTTGCTAGAACCCAAGAAGCATATAATGAAGCAGTAACAAATTTATTTAATCTATTAGATGAGCTAGATGATTTATTAGGGGAAAGTAAATATTTAGCAGGTGAAATCATCACAGAGGCAGACTTACGCTTAATTCCAACGCTGCTTCGATTTGATATCGTTTATTTTACACATTTTAAGTGTAACATGAAACGGATTAAAGACTACAAGAACTTAAGTCGCTATACAAAAAATCTGTACGAAATTGCCGCAATTAAAGATACGACTAACTTTGACCATATTAAAAGACATTATTACTATAGTCACGAAAGTATAAATCCCTTTCGAATTATTCCTATAGGCCCAGATGAAATTTTTTAGTAACGATTTATTTAAAAATAAATCATCTAAGCAATAAAAAATGAAATAACTTTAATTATAAAAAGGAGAATTAAAATGAATAAGAAATTGCACACTTCAGCAAGATTGTTACTAGGATTAGGTTTTATTATTTTTGGTTTAAATGGTTTTTTACAATTTATGCCTAATCCACCAATGACACCTGAGGCTGGTGCTCTTCTCGGGGCATTTGCAAAAACAGGATACTTTTTCCCAATGATCAAAATAATTGAATTGATTGTTGGTGCTTTGCTTTTAGCAAACTTATTTGCACCTTTAGCAGCAGTATTGATCACACCAATTTTAGTTGGAATTACTACAATTCACTTGTTTTTAAATCCTGCAGGACTCCCTATGATGATTTTTCTTCATATCCTTCATGGCATAGTCGCATTTGGTTATAAAAACTATTACAATGGCCTCTCAACTAAAAAAGCAGAGTTGAATTAGTAATACAAAGAGGGGCGTTTATGAGTAGTCTCTCAAGAGTTAATAGAGTGCATATTTGTCTCCCTAGAAAGGGGAATTGATGTATCTTACTTTTGAGTAAGCTTGCGTGAGAATTCTTCAATTGAAGATAACCCTTTCTGAACTTTAGTCATTGATTCTCTTTTTATTTGATTATTAATTACTTTCAGCGATCCAGACCCAAGAGCTACAGTAAAAATTATTGCAAGAAATATATCAATTATTGCACGCATGATTAAACCTTCCTTTTTTGTATTCGTTTGATGATTTCTTTAACTGTGGACGGGTGCCATGATCCACTACGTTTTGTTGGTATATTTTTACTATTTAAGTATTTTGAGATTTGAGTGAAATTTTGCCCTTCATCTAGTAAGGTCAACATCTTCTCTATGATCTTTTGTTCACCTTTATGGACTACACGCGTGGACCCAACTAACTTCTCGCCATAAGAAAGAACAGGTGCCTTTCTATTTGGCTTTTCAATACCGAGTGATCGTAAAGCATCACTAATTGAAGTCCGAGACCAATTCGTTTTCTTGTGGATTTCATAGCTAGAAAGGTCTTTTTCTAAGTAGAGTTTCCGCAAAAGTCCGCTGTTCTGAATAGGCTTATTGTAGAAATGAGTAATGATAATGGGAACATACGGTTCCGCATCACAGAGTTCGTCTAGCAGTTCAGATCGCCCACCATTGACAGTGGCGAACCGCTGGACGAACTTTATTACTGTAAATGATTAATAATACAGGAAAAAGAAAAGTTCGTTTAGCAATTCACCACTACATCAATTTTACTTTAGTCCAATT
>Ga0164315_10002224_pt1 | contig 14843 bp, 12 predicted proteins | sample GuaBasSedimGuay6_FD_113737 | JGI IMG/M metagenome (GOLD analysis project Ga0164315, IMG submission 113737) | Subseafloor sediment microbial communities from Guaymas Basin, Gulf of California, Mexico - Guay6, Core 4569-2, 0-3 cm | ecosystem: Environmental > Aquatic > Marine > Hydrothermal vents... | reverse complement strand
TCCTCCAGCAAACTCTTTTCCGGCCTTTCCACTTTGATTTTATTCATTGTTTTTTATATGAAGATTTACCCTAAAATTGATCCTTAAAAATACAAACAATTCTTATAATTCTTATATTTGATGGAAATTCATCAACGGTTGTCATCGATATGGAATTAACAACATACCTTTCATTTCTCATCAGTCCGGTAATTCTTATTGTTGCTTTGGTTTTTATTTATTACAATTATAAACCGGGCAACTGGAAAAATATCAGGTATGCTGTTCTTTATGGCATGGCCGGAACCATATTTATTGTTGTTGCAAACTATATCACGGATGCTATCTGGCATAACAATCTGTTCAACCTGAGGCGTATCACCTTTTTTGTTTTCATTACAATAGCACTCAGTGCCGAATTCGGAAAGTTTCTGCCGTTGCGCCTGTATTTTTACAAACAGCCGGGGTTTCGCGGACCTTTTGAGAGCATCCGATACTCCGTAATCATTTCGATAGCCTACTCGGTAATCGCTGTTGTATTGTTCGGACTGGACATTATCGGAACGGATAAGCTGAAAGAACCGATGTTGTTTTTGTTTACTTATCCGTTTGCCAACATTTTTTTTGGTATCGTAATGGGGTTCTTCCTGGGCCTGGGGAAACTGAGAAAGACCTTTTTAGTTATTGATGAAGCGGTAGCTCTTTTTATCACAACCTTTTTCCACGGCGTCTATTATTTTTGTTTCATCACCTCGGATATTCGCCTGTTTTTTGTGGCCATATTCGGCTTTATCATTATCGGTATTACCCTGCTTGTCAAATCGCTTTCTTTTCAAACAGAACTAAACTAAAGAGCATATAATTTCCCCGGCAGGCTTTTTACAAGACCTTCAAACTCAAGATTCAGAAGTGATGCCGCCACTTTCGATGTACTCAATTTTGTTTTAAGCGTAATTTGATCGATGGCCAGTTCACCGTGCTCCCTTAACGTGTCCATAATCAGTACTTCTTCTGCAGTAAGGTCAACAAATAATTCCTGTTGAGTTTTTTTCTCTACTTCCACATCTTCCCATCCCATAAAATAGGCCAGGTCGTTACCATTTTCAATCAGAGCGGCTCTGTTTGTTTTGATCAGAAAATGGCAGCCCCGCGAACTATCATCTCCCACCCTTCCGGGCAAAGCAAACACATCCCTGTTGTATGAATTGGCAATTCCAGCTGTTATCAGTGCACCACCTTTTCTGTCCGATTCAACAACAAGCACCGCATCAACCATACCTGCCACAATCCGGTTACGTTTCGGGAAGTTTTCTCTGTCGGGGTTTGTACCCGACATGAATTCGGTCAGCAGCCCGCCCTGATCAAGCATGCGTTCGGCAAGTTTTTTATTTTGCGCCGGATAAATGCGGTCCAGCCCATGGCCCAACACCCCGATTGTGCTGATGCCCAGTTCCAGTGAGCGACGGTGGGCACAACTATCGATACCATAGGCAAGGCCGCTTACTACGAGGATATTTTTGGCTTTCAGATCGTTCAGGATCTCTTCGCACTTTGCCTTTCCGTAATTGGTTGCTCTGCGGGTTCCTACTATGGCAACCGTGCGGGCAGTATTCATTTGCGCTTCTCCTTTGTAATAGAGCATTAATGGCCCGTCTTCGCAATTCAGTAGTCTTGACGGGTAGGCAGGGTCTGTATAAAAAAGAGGCTGTATGTTGTATTTGGTGATAAATTTTATTTCCGCTTCGGCCCTCTCTAAAACTTTTTGATTTCTGATCAGCCGCACCTTTGCCGCACCAATACCGGGTATTTTTGAAAGTGCAGCAGCACCTTCTTTAAATACGGCTTCGGGGCTACCGCAATAGGCTACCAGTTTTTTGCCGTTTACTGCGCCAACACCTTTGATAAGCGTTACTCCGATTTGATATAAAAGATCGTCTCCGGACATGGCCTCAAAAATAAAACATTTATGGGTAGCTTTGCGCAAAGATGACACAGCAAAAAACAGTTCTTGTCGCCCCAATGAACTGGGGGCTGGGGCATGCCACACGGCTTGTTCCCGTTATTGAACTGCTTTTAAGCAGGAAAGTAAACGTTTTGCTGGCAGCCGATAAAAGGCCTTATGATTTCTTAAAATACCGCTTCCCTGATTGTGAAATAATCCGTTTACCGGGATATGAACCTTACTATCCTGAAAAAGGATCGATGGCTTTTAATATGCTGCTTACGTTTCCGTATATGCTGGCAAAAGCACGCAAAGCAAAAAAATTACTTAAAGAAATCATTAACCGGCACGGTATAGACCTTATTATTTCGGATAACCGTTACGAATTGAGTTCCAATGAAACTTATTGTGTTTTCATTACCCATCAGTTAAGCGTTCAGACATTCGGATGGCAGCGCTTATTTCAACCACTGATTACCCGGTTAATTTACCGGCATATTAAAAAATTTGACGAACTATGGATTCCTGACTACAAAGACCGGCAGCGCAACTTGTCGGGCAGACTTTCGCACATAAAAACTTTCCCAATTGAAAATTATCACTTTACCGGCCCGTTAAGCCGGTTTAATCCTGACGATAAAATTAAGGTTAATGAGGAAACCGGCTTGCTTGTCATTCTATCAGGACCCGAACCGCAGCGTACTGTTTTCGAACAGCTGATCACAAAACAGCTACTACAAAGCAAGATCAAAGCCACTGTTTTACAGGGAAAACCAGGAGAATACAAAACGCGAAACAAAAAAAACATCACTTGCATTTCCCATGCTGACGACCGGCAGATGGCGACGCTGATCAAATCGGCAGAGATAGTTCTCAGCAGGCCGGGTTACTCAACTATTATGGATCTGTCCGTATTTGGAAAAAAGGCCATTTTCGTGCCAACTCCCGGACAAACAGAGCAGATATACCTGGCCCGCGAAGTAAAAAAACGAGGATATTGCTATTTCGAAGAGCAGGCATCGTTCAACATGGTGCGCGCAATCGAAATGTCAAAGAAATATGCCGGACTGCCTCAGCTTACGAAAAACAAAAAACTTGATGATCTGGTCGGGAAACTGTTGTCGCGTATTCAGGATACCCCTTCTGAATAATGCAGTTGTTTTATGTGTAAATTTGCCGTTAAACAACTGAACGATGCGCATTGAAAAGGACATGAAGCTGGCAGATGTCATTCATCACGATTTCAATCTGATCCCGGTAATCAACCGCTTCGGAATACAACTCGGCTTTGGCGATGGTACTATTGAGCAGATTTGCAAAGAGCAGAACGTAAATACAGCATTCTTTCTGCTCATCATAAATACTTATCACGATCCGCAATATTTCCCGAAGAAACATTTGCAAAGCTTTCCTGCCGGTTCTCTGGTTGCTTATCTCCATAATGCCCATGAGTATTATCTGGAGCAAAAAATTCCGGAAATAAAAAAACTGATCACTAAACTCACTGAAGAATCCGACGAAAAACATAAAGACAATTTTAAGCTTGCTCTTAATTTCTTCGAAGAATACGAACGCGAACTGACTGCCCATATCGACAGGGAGGAAACATCGGTATATCCCTATGTTGTTGAGCTGGAAAAAGTAATAGAAACAGGTGCAACACCGAAAAAAGTGCTTGCCCGGATGCAGTCATATTCCATTGCTGATTACGAAGATGAGCATGAAAATGTGGAAGAAAAGTTATACGATCTCAAAAACCTGATCATCAAATACCTGCCTTCGGTTCAAAAAGATGTAATCAGTTACAAAATACTTCGGGAACTTTTCGATCTGGAACGAGACCTTCGTGAACATGCACGCATCGAAGATATGATTTTAGTTCCGAAAGTAGAAGCTATGGAGTTTACCATCAGGAAAATGAGTTGATAACATGGCAGGAAAAATATCCATAGTGCTGATTGAACACTCTTACCTCCTGAGGGCAGGGATGGAAAGCCTGCTTATGGAACTTCCCGAAGTACAGCTTACAGAAGTATTTGACGGTTCGGAAAAACGTCTTGCGGAAAAAATCCTGCATCTGAAGCCCGACTTTATCATGATAAATCCGAAATCGGTCAGAGACTCTTTGAATTCTTTTATTCGCTCGCTGGGCAATGAGGTGCCTTTAACAGGCCTGATTGATGAGAACACACCACCGGAGATTCGTGGCAAGTTCAAACATATTTTGGTTATCACCGACAGTAAATACGATCTTCTTAACCGTATGCACAAATTGATAGGAACACATTACACGAAAAAGAGTGATTCGCATGAGAGCCGGCCCCTGAGCGAAAGAGAGACTACCGTTTTAAAACATGTTACTCAGGGTATGACCAACCAGGAAATAGCTGAAAAATTGTTTTTAAGTGTGCATACGGTCACCACGCACAGGAAGAATATTACCAAAAAACTGGGTATTAAAACTGTTTCAGGCCTTACAGTCTATGCCCTTTTAAATAAGGTTATCGACATGCGTGAAATTAATCAATAACAAAGCTTACACTAAATTTCATACCGCTCAATTCAAAACCCTTTGCTTTTGAAACAAACGGGTTGAGGTGTTTTTCTATATTTGCTTAAAATTTGCATCATGTTACATTATATTGTTTGGCGCGTAAACCCCGAAATTTTCAGCATTCCTTCCGATATATGGCTGGTTGGAGGCCTTGAGATCAGATGGTACGGATTGCTCTTTGCCCTCTCGTTTATTTTAGGCTATTATTTCATGCAGAAAATGTTCCGGCACGAAGGAGTGAGCGACAAAGTACTTGATGAACTGACGACCTACATGGTCATTTTCACGATTGTGGGGGCACGCCTGGGGCATTGCTTATTTTATGAACCGCAATATTACCTGGCACACCCGATAGAAATATTGAAAATATGGGAAGGAGGCCTGGCGAGTCACGGCGCGGCAATTGGTATTTTACTGGGATTGTATTTCTTTTCGCGGAAAAACAACAAACCCTATCTCTGGACACTCGACCGGGTAGTGATTGTGGTGGCACTTGCCGGATTCTTTATCCGGACCGGCAACCTGATGAACTCCGAAATCTTCGGCGATGTTACCACACTGCCCTGGGGATTTTATTTTGTTAAGAGTTACGACCCCGCCTACACTACGGATCCTCGGCATCCAACCCAGATTTACGAAGGATTAAGTTACCTGTTACTCTTTATTTTCCTGTGGAAATACTACTGGAAACATGACGGATATCCGAAGCAGGGAATGATTTTTGGCTATTTCTTAACGATCCTGTTTTCGGTACGGTTTCTTATCGAGTTTATCAAAGTTCCCCAGGTAGGGTTTGAAGAACACATGACGTTAAACATGGGCCAGTGGTTAAGTATCCCGTTTATCCTGATCGGTATCTTCCTCTTGTACTGGTCTAAGAAGCGAACGGAACCCACACCGGCACCTAAAAAATAGAAGCAGAAATCAATCTATTGCAGATTCATCAGATTTAGGTTGTCGTATAAGTCTTTTTCGATTTTATCGGCCAGTTCAGTCTGTCCGTTCTCACGAGCCAGCTCACTCAACCGCTGAAGTACCGCCAAGGACTCCTGAATATCATCACTGTAATAGTTCATGAAACGTTTTTTCAATGACGTGTAGTATTTCAGATCCTCCAAATACCTGTTGTATAACAGTTCTACAAGGTCATTACCTTTCTCTGTTGCTCCCGCGCTGTAATAATTATCAGCCCAGGGGATCATAAAATAATCAAACGGTATTTTGTTATTGGGGAAGAAATAAATACCTCTGTCGAGTACGGCTTCCACTGAGTCTGTTTTTCCTTCTTTCACCAGCGCCTGCGCCAGCCTGATGTAATCCTGCTTTATCATGCCCGAATTACGGTTGCTTTCCCTGTCAATCGTCACATCATCCTCATTCAATCTGCCCCACCTTACATCGTCTGCCATGAGTATCTCATACGTTCGTTCCGTGTCAACACCACCTACCCGCTGTATATAATCAGTTGCAGGAACCGGTTTAAACCGGTACACAATACCCTCAAGATGGCAATATTTGTCTATATTCAACACTTTGCTCACGCTGTTTGGGTTAGCAAAATATATGGGACGCTCCCAGTTGTTTGTAGCAATAATGTCGAGCAACATCAGGTCGTTGCGGAACAATCCGTTTTGTGTAACCCGCCAGGTAATTTCATCAACAATCTTGTCGGTATCTTCAGGAGCCACAGTACCTGAACTAACCGCGGCTTCTTTATCGATCTTCAGACTCAGATTTTTGGATGGCATATAGTTGATCCACTCGCCATTCTGCAACGGTACTTTTGTCCGTTTATCATTATTTTCAACAAAACTAAGAGCTTCTGAAACGCCTATAGCGTCTTCTATCCTTTCGAATATCGGCAGGTAATTCTGGTCGCCCTGTGCGTAAAACTTCCTGTCAATACTCAATGGCAACGGATCAGACTCATATACCTTTCTGAACATCTGATCAACATACCATTCTCCTGACGACAGCATATAATTCACCACACGTACATCTGTCCTGATACCTTCGACCTCCTGTACATACCATAAGGGGAAAGTATCATTGTCACCGTTCGTAAACAATATAGCGTTCGGCTCGCACGACTCAAGATACATCCGCGCAAAATCTCTGGCAGCATATTTTCCGGAACGGTCATGAGATTTCCATCCCTGTTTTGCCATAATGCCCGGCACCAGTACTAAAGATGCTAAGGTAACCGCAAGAGCAGCCACTGTTTTATTTTTGAGTTTATTCCTTAAACCGTCGTACAATGCCAGAACACCCAATCCAATCCACATCGAAAAAGCATAAAAGGAGCCGGCATAAGCATAATCACGTTCACGTGGCTGTAACGGGGTTTGATTCAGATAAACAATAATAGCAAAACCTGTCATGAAAAACAGTAAAAACACTACCCAGGTGTCTTTCTTGCTTTTCGAAAGCTGGAACAGGAAACCAAGCAGGCCCAGTAAAAGCGGCAAGAAATAGAACTTGGTACGGGCAGGATTTTTCATACTTTCCGGTAAATCAGTCTGGTTGCCCAACCGCCAGTTGTCGATAAATCCGATGCCACTGATCCAGTTACCATGATTGATCTCTCCCTGGCTTTCAATATTGTTCTGTCGTCCAACAAAGTTCCACATAAAATACCGCAGGTACATGTGATCAATCTGATAGGTAAAAAAGAACCTCAGGTTCTCGCCGAATGTAGGCTTATACACAATATCAGTACTGCCATCACCTTTCTGAACTTTGATGGGTGTACCTTTAATCTGTCCGTATTGTTTATATAATCTGATATGTTCCGGTTTTGAACTGCTCCACATCCTTGGGAAAAAGGTGTTGAAACGCTCATCATACACCGGAACGGTTCCTTCACGTTTGTCTATCACCACATACTTGCCTTTTTCCACATCTTTGGCATATACCGGCGTGCCGTTTTTACTGTCAACGGTGGGTGCATTGTAGTACCTCCCCACAAGTAGCGGCCATGTACCGTACTGCTCCCTGTTCAGATACGACAACAAACTGATAGCGTCTTTCGGGTCATTTTCATTGATGGGGGGATTGGCATTAGCCCTGATGACCAGAATAAAGAACGAAGAGTATCCGATCAGGATCAAAGTTAAAGCCAGGATAGACGTGTTCAGGATCACCTTGCCCTTTTTTCTACTGTAATAAAGCCCGCCAATGATCAGTGCAACAAGGACGAGAAAATAAATAATTGTTCCCGAATTGAACGGCAGTCCAATTGAATTGACAAAGAACAACTCAAATTTCCCCGCTAACTGAACGATCCCCGGTATAATCAAATACATGATAACCGCGAGAATAAATACAGAGAGAATACCTGCAGCGAAAAAACCTTTATAGGAAAACTTATACTTCTTGAAATAATATACGTAAACAATAGCGGGAATAGCCAGCAAGTTCAGCAGGTGAACCCCGATGGAGAGGCCAACTATGTAGGCTATCAATAAAATCCACCTGAAACCATGCCTGTGGCCGGCAACTTCTTCCCATCGAAGTATTGCCCAAAACACAACCGCCGTAAGGAATGACGACATGGCATACACTTCGCCTTCTACCGCCGAAAACCAGAATGAATCAGTAAACGTATAAGCTAAAGCACCTACAACACCTGCGCCCAGAACAGCCCACATATCTCCTTTATCCATTTGCCCGTCGTCTGACGTAACAAAAAGCTTCTTGGCCAGCATCGTTATAGACCAGAACAGGAACAGAATAGTCAAACTACTCGACAAAGCCGACATAATATTCACCATCAAGGCTACATGCTGTACATTGCCAAAGGCAAATAATGAGAAAAAACGGCCTAAAAGCTGGAATAAAGGAGCTCCGGGAGGGTGACCTACCTGCAGTTTATATGCAGTGGCTATATACTCGCCACAATCCCACCAGCTGGCAGTGGGCTCAAGTGTCAAAAAATAAACCAATGTGGCAAGAGCAAAAACAAGCCAGCCTATGATGTTATTCAGTTTTTTAAAGTTCTCCATCTTCAATGTGCTTTAAGGCTAATTAAAAGGCGAAAATAAGACTTTTCATAAAACCATTTTTTGTGCTGAATTATTATTTAACAGAATTTAATAATTTACTGACCACCAAACCATTTTACCACCAGAGCAGGCGATTACCTAAAGAAATTTTTTAAAAAACTAATTTGTAATAATAAAAATTCGAGTATCTTTGCACCCCGATTGTCCGATGGTGTAATGGCAGCACTTGTGATTTTGGTTCACACAGTCAAGGTTCGAATCCTTGTCGGACAACAAAAAGATATGATTGATTGAGGGGGCGGAAAGTCCCCTCTTTTTATGTACCATGATAAGAAAAGAACACATAGAAACATTGGTTGATGAATTTCTGGCAGGCACAGATATGTTTATGGTTAAACTGAGTGTGGGCAAAGAAAACATGATCAAGATATACATTGACGGCGACTCGGGTGTTCAGATTGATGATTGTGTGGCCTTAAGCCGGCATATAGAATCAAGCTTCGACCGGGACAAAGAAGATTTTGAACTCAGTGTGTCATCGGCAGGTATCGGTGAACCACTGGTACATAAGCGCCAATATGAAAACAGGATAAATAAACCTGTTGAAGTCCTTTTAAAAGATGGGGCAAAATTTAAAGCTGTTTTGCTGGGCATTGACAAAAATGAGATCAATGTAGCCCGAAAAATAAAAAGCAAACAGAAAAAAGGCAACAAATTTGTTACGGGCGACCCCGAAATCATTTCACTGGATGCCATTAAGCAAATAAAGGAAATAATAACAATCTAGAGATTAATAATAAGGAAATGGATACAATTAATTTGGTCGAAACCTTTTCTGAGTTTAAGGAATTTAAAAACATTGACAGAGAAACGATGATGCGCATTCTTGAAGATGTGTTTCATAACTTACTGATTAAAAATTACGGTGAAGAAGCCAAGTTCGATATTATTGTCAATATCGACAACGGCGATTTTGAGATATGGCATTACCGTGAAATCGTTGAAGACGGTGCCGTTGAAGATGAAAACCTTCAGATTTCTTTCTCAGAAGCTATCAAAGTGGAACCGGATTTTGAAGTTGGCGAAGATTTCTCAGAACAGGTAGGCCTGAAAGATTTCGGAAGAAGGGAAATTCTGGCCATCCGCCAAAATCTTGTATCTAAAATTCTGGAATACGAAAAAGACAATATTTACAAGAAGTATAAAGAAAAAGTAGGCGATATTGTCACCGGAGAAGTTTACCAGGTTTAGAAAAAGGAAATATTGATACTTGATGACGAAGGCATTGAATTGATCCTGCCAAAATCAGAACAAATTCCTTCCGATTATTTCCGCAAAGGTGATAACGTACGTGCAGTTGTAGCTTCGGTTGAACTCCGAAGTAATTCACCGGTGATTATTTTGTCGCGTACCTCTCCGGTATTCCTTGAAAGACTTTTCGAAGCTGAGGTTCCGGAAGTTTACGATGGCCTGATCACTATTAAAAAAATTGTCAGGGTACCCGGCGAACGGGCTAAAATTGCTGTAGAATCGTACGACGACCGCATTGATCCGGTTGGTGCCTGTGTAGGTATGAAAGGATCACGTATTCATGGTATTGTCCGGGAACTCAAAAACGAAAATATTGACGTCATCAACTATACCACAAATGAAACTCTGTATATCCAGCGCGCCTTATCGCCGGCAAAGATAACATCCATTAAACTGGATAAAGAAGCTGACAGAGCTGAGGTGTATATGAAACCCGACCAGGTTTCACTGGCCATTGGAAAAGGAGGATTCAACATCAAGCTTGCGGGTCAGCTTACTGGATATGAGATAGATGTATACCGCGATTCGGATGTTGAAACAGAAGATGTCGACTTACAGGAGTTTACGGATGAGATTGATCAGTGGATAATTGATGAACTTAAAAATATAGGTTGCGATACAGCTAAAAGTGTGCTTGATATCGATCCTGCGGATTTGGTTTCGCGAACCGATCTGGAAGAAGAAACCATCCAGGAGGTTGTCCGCATTCTTAAAGCTGAATTCGAATAAAAATATTATTTTTACGCTTGCCCGGGATTACTGGTATAGAATAATTAATAAACGTATATGACAGAACAAAAAAAGGTTGTTAGACTAAGTAAAGCTGCGAAAGAATTCAATATCGGGCGTGATACGATTATTGATTTTCTGGGGGAGAATGGGTTTACTATTGATAAAAACCCGAATACAAAGCTGACATCTGAAATGTACGACCTGCTCCTTGGCAAGTTCCAGGAGGAAAAACACGTTAAAGAGATTGCTCAGAAGAAAGAGCTGGAATACCTGGGAAAGCAATCTATTACAATTGAAGACAAGGTTGAGAAAGAAGGAAATAAAAAAGACACTTTTGATGATTTCGAACCTGCGCAGGAACTGTTTATAAAAAATGTTGGCGTTGACTACCCTGCCAAAGAAAAAACAAAGAAAGAAGTTGTTAAAAAAGAACCGGAAAAGACGCAGATAAAACAGGAAGACAAAAAAGAAACAGCAGAGGCTAAAGAAACGAAAGAAGAGCCGAAAGAAGAAGCAAAAGATGCTGGTGATGTTAAAGTTCTTGGAAAAATTGATCTCGACAACCTGAATCAGAAAACCAGACCAAAGAAAAAAACCAAAGAAGAAAAAGAAAAGGAAAGAGCGGCTAAAAAAACAACAGCTAAACCGAAAAAGAAGGAAGAGGTTGTAGAAGCAGAAAAAGAGGTTGTTGCTGAAGAAGAAGTAACAGAGAAAACGGAAAGCAAACCTGAAGCAGAAATTACTGAAAAAGCTGAAAAGAAAGAAGCTGTAGAAAAAGAAGACGATAACTTTATACCCACCAAATTTGAGAAGCTAAAAGGCCCTGAGGTTGTTGGAAAGATAGAACTTAAGGAGAAAGAGAGAAAACCAAAGAAAGAGAAAAAACCTGTCGCTTCTTCTAATGACAAAGCAACGCAGAATAAGAAAAAGAGAAGGCGGATTAAATCGCAGCCAGGTGTTAAAAAAGAAGATATAAAGTGGGAAGCAAAGAAAAAAACGCATGGCAGGAAGAAAGAAATAAAACATGAGCCCACGGAAGAGGAAATCCAACAAAAAATTAAGGAAACGCTGGCACGCCTTGCTCCTGCCGGAAAATCAAAAGCTTCAAAATACCGCCGGTTAAAAAGAGAGACTGTTTCGCAATCGATGCAGGAAGAACTTGAACGCCAGGAGCTGGATAAATCAGTTCTGAAAGTCACGGAGTTTCTTACGGCCAACGAGTTTGCCAACATGATGAGTGTTAATGTAAACGAAGTCATTAAGTCGTGTATGCAACTTGGTTTGTTTGTGTCGATTAACCAGCGGTTAGACGCTGAAACAATTGTACTGGTTGCGGAAGAATTCGGTTATCAGGTTGAGTTTGTCGGAGTAGATGATACCGACAACCTGGATGTTACCGAAGAAGAAGACAAACCGGAAGACCTGGTTGACAGGGCACCTATTGTTACGGTAATGGGGCACGTTGACCACGGTAAAACAAAACTCCTCGACTATATCCGTAAAGCCAATGTTGTAGCCGGTGAAGCTGGTGGAATTACACAGCATATCGGAGCTTATGAGGTTACTACCGAAACCGGTAAAAAAGTAACATTTCTTGATACGCCGGGACACGAAGCGTTTACCGCCATGCGTGCCAGGGGTGCTAAAGTTACCGACATTGCCATTATTGTAATTGCTGCCGACGACAGTGTTATGCCGCAAACAAAAGAAGCCATTAACCATGCTCTTGCTGCCGGAGTACCCATTGTATTTGCATTTAACAAAATGGATAAGCCCGGTGCCAATGCCGATAAAATAAAAGAACAGCTTTCCACAATGAATATACTTGTGGAAGACTGGGGAGGAAAATACCAGGCGCAGGAAATATCTGCCATCACCGGAATGGGCATAAGCGAGCTGCTTGAGAAAGTATTGCTCGAGGCAGAAATGCTGGAATTGAAAGCTAACCCGAATAAACCCGGAAAAGGAACCGTTATCGAATCGTCACTGGATAAAGGCCGCGGATACGTTGCTACAATTCTGGTACAGGACGGAACGATGAGACAGGGCGACATAATCCTGGCAGGGCCTGTATTTGGGAAGGTAAAAGCTTTGTTTAATGAACGAAATGTAAAAATTGACGAAGCGGGGCCATCTTCTCCGGCAGTTGTACTCGGACTCAACGGTGCACCGCAGGCAGGTGACCTGTTCAACATCATGCTCGATGAGAAAGAGGCTAAAAACCTGGCAGCAAAACGGTTGCAACTCATAAGAGAACAAACACAAAGAACCACCAAACATATTACGCTGGATGAAATCGGCCGACGGATCGCTATCGGTGACTTTAAAGAACTTAACATTATTGTTAAAGGTGATGTAAACGGTTCGGTGGAGGCACTCTCCGATGAATTGCTAAAACTGTCGACCGAAGAAGTGCAGGTGAATGTAATCCACAAAGCTGTAGGCGCAATCACCGAGTCAGATATTGTGCTTGCTTCAGCATCCGATGCTATTATCATTGGTTTCCAGGTGCGCATGGTGCCTCAGGCTCGTAAATTAGCCGAAAAAGAACAAATTGACGTACGGCTTTACTCCATTATTTACCAGGCTACTGATGAATTGAAAGCTGCTGTGAAAGGCATTCTGGTGCCAAAAACCGAAGAAAAGATCATTTGTAACCTTGAAATCAGGGAAGTGTTCAAAATCACAAAAGTGGGTACCATAGCAGGATGTTATGTCCTTGACGGAAAGATTGCCCGGAATACCAGCGTTCGCCTTATCAGAGACGGTATTGTTGTGTACACCGGAAAACTCGGATCGCTGAAACGCTTTAAAGAAGATGTAAAAGAGGTTGCCGCAGGCTACGAATGCGGACTGAATATCGAAAACTTCAACGACATTAAAGTAGGCGACATTGTAGAGGGTTACGAAATAGTTGAAGTAGCGAAGTAATCTTTAGTACACTTTTAGCCTGTTTTTCGGGGGGACGATATAAAATCTTCGAGACCTTTATTCTCCTGATACGATTCTTTGTTATTCTTCGCAGTAAAAATGATCGCTATTTTGCTGTATACTGACCGTTATAAAGCCATTATGGCCAAAGCTGCAAACAAATAACTAATAACGCATTCAAGGTTATGAACGTTTTGATTTTTTCAGTTTTTCCTCCTGAAACACTAACGGAAGCAGGTGTTCAATACCGTTAACAGCCTGAATTATTCCCTCCTGTCCCTTCATGATGATCCTTATTTTACCGTTTTGGCGGTTTTCCGTTTCTGCAATAACCTGACGACAGGCTCCGCATGGAGTAACAGGCGATTTGGTAATAAAATGCTCAGCTTCCGCCGTAATGGCAATCGCTTTCACCTTCACATCAGGATAAATTGACTGGGCATGGAAGATTGCAACCCTCTCGGCACATAAACCCGAAGGATAAGCGGCATTCTCCTGGTTACTTCCCTGAATTATTTTGCCATTTTCGAGCAATACGGCAGCCCCTACATGGAATTCGGAGTATGGAGCATAGGAACCGCTAAGTGCTTTCTGTGCATGTGTTAACAAGCTGAGGTCCGCTTTTCCCAACGAACCGGCGTCATCATATTCCTCAATCTGAATTTGTATTTTTCTGATATTCATTTTACGGTGATTTACCGCTAAGTTAGAAAAAATTAAGTCCCCCGTCTAAATTGCATTTCTGCGTTCTTTCCCAAACAACAGGAAGGAGTAAAAAAACGCAAATAATGTTGCCCCTGCCTGCGTCTCAATTGTATCATCCGAAAACATGGAGATAATAATAATGATAAAGAAGGTGACAAAGAAATAATCCTGAAATCCATTCACTTTTACCGGAGGATAGATCAGTGCAAATATAAACAGTAAAAATCCAAACACGCCAAAGGTGATGAATACAGCAAGGAACTGGTTGTGTGCATGAAACATAAACTCTTTCTTGAGCTCAGAACCCATTTCCGTATACTGATTGATGAGTTTGTCCTCGATATCGCCTGTACCCACACCTGTCCAGAAATTATCCTTAATAAGTTTTATTGCCGCCTTTGAATACTCAATGCGTTGCATCACCGAACTACCACTGGGATCACCTGTTTTCTGGTAAACGTAATACCCCATCATAATTTTGAGCATGCGTGTGCGCAGACCGGGATTTTTAACATAGTTGTAATTGGCAACACCTTTTTCTACCATTCTTACATCCCAATCAGTTAGCGCATTAACACCCTGGGCATCTTTTCTTAAATCTTTGGAAGTCAAATAACGGATCAGCGTTTCTTTAACACTTTCACCTCCATCCGTTCTGCCATTATATTTATACGTACTGCGGCTG
>Ga0164315_10002223_pt1 | contig 14850 bp, 12 predicted proteins | sample GuaBasSedimGuay6_FD_113737 | JGI IMG/M metagenome (GOLD analysis project Ga0164315, IMG submission 113737) | Subseafloor sediment microbial communities from Guaymas Basin, Gulf of California, Mexico - Guay6, Core 4569-2, 0-3 cm | ecosystem: Environmental > Aquatic > Marine > Hydrothermal vents... | reverse complement strand
GTTTGTGATCGTTCGTAAGCAACAACAGATTGTTTAAAATATACAGACGCATTAACAAGATCATACAATGCATAATAATCTCCGCCAATGGCATAATTTATTTTACCTAACTCTTCTTGCGTAACATCTTCTAATTTGTTTGCGTATTCCAAAGCCTTTGTTGATGCTAATACTGAATTAGCATCATCTCCCAAGTCTATGTATAAATCGTCAAGACTTAAATAAGCCTTATAAAGAGTTCTTGCATTAGACGTTTTATGGCTTAAGTTGGTAATGAAGTTTTCTGCAACTTTTGCAGCTTCTTTCTTGTTATTTTTATTCAGTTCAACCATTCCAAGGTAATATGGATATTGATATAAAGAATCAATTTGATTATTTGATGTAAAATAGTTTATTTGAAGTTTTAAAGCTGAATCTGCCTGAATCGTTTTGTTATTCTCTAAATAATAATCGATAAGCTTTACACCAGAAATACTATCATTTTGTGCAAAAGAAAAGCTTGTTGTTATAAGAAATAAACTTAAAACAATAAGGGATTTAAGATGTGATAGTTGCAACAATTTTTTTTAGTTTTCTAAATCAGTAAGAATCTCCTGACTAATTTTAGTATCATTTAGAGTAAAATATTTTTTTGCAAGTGCAATATTTTTTGCTTTTAAGTAGGCGAAACCTAAATATAATTGAGCGTCTTTATAAAAAACACTGGTTTTGTTTTGGCTTACTGGGATTAAATATTTGATGGCAGAATTTTCATTGTCATTGGCTAAATGAGTGACTCCAACAAAGTAGTTTAAGGTATCGTTTTTAGGATTGTTTATTAAAAGAGCTTTCCATTTTTTTAAGGCTTTTATGTAGTTTTCTTGTTTATAATCTACCATAGCTTCATAAAAATCATATTGAGAAGAAGTTCCCATAGTGGTAGCTAAACCAGGATCGGGTTTAAAATGAGTGGCGAACACTTTTTCGGTTGCATTGGGTTGATTAATCAGAAAAAAACCTCCAACACCTATAATAATAGCAAGAGATGCAGCGATGGCTAACTTACTATAAAATGAAGATCTATTCTGAGTTTCTTGTGGATTAAGAATCCTAATACTTGAAGTGGCTTCCTCATGAAAATTATCTAGTTTGTTTTTTAAAGATTGTTCTTCAATAGCGTGCAATAAAATACGCTGCTCCTTAAGGTGTTGCTCTAATTCAGATTCTTTTTTTAAGCGATCTTCAAATTCAGTTATTTCATTTTCACTCATTGACCCCTCAAAGTAACGTTCTGTGAGCTCAAAATCTTTTTGTGATATGTTAGAATTTGGATCCATTTTAGTTTGTTTTTAGGGCTAATTCACGCAACTTCTTCATGCATCTGTACTTTTTATTTCGGGTGGAAGCGGAATCTAACGATAATTCATTTGCAATTTCATTCATTGATTTTTTTTCAAAATAAAATTTAGTTAATAACTCTTTACAAGGCTCTCCCATATCTTTAAAAGCTTTCATCGCTATAGCGAGTTTTTGATCGAAATCACTTTCATTTTGAGATTTATTATCGTTGGTTTCACTATCATTAATCTGATTCAAATTAGTTAAAGACACCTTTTTTTTATATTCTGAAGATCGCAAATAATCCATCCATTTGTTTTTTGCAATGGTATATAAATACCCATTGATTGCTGTCTCATTTTTTGGTATAAAGGAGTCTTTTTTAATATTCTTCCAAACTGTGATATAGGCTTCTTGAAAGATATCTTTAGCTTGTTCTATTGAACCGTTATTTTTTAAGATTACTAGTTCCACTTTTCTGTAATTAGCTACATATAAAGAATGTAAAACAGTTTCATCATTGTTTTTTATAGCCTCAATAATTTGGGCTTGAGTACTATTTTTATTTTGGATGAATGTATCTTTCTGCATCTTTTAAATAAGAAAACAGAAAGATACAAATTTTCCTTTTACTGTTTAACAACTTTAAATGTTGCCGATTTTCCGTCACTTGTAATAAGGGTTAACAAATAAACACCTGCATTTCCCTCTAAATTAAAATGTAAAGAATTTGAGTTATTATAACTTTTGTTTAGCACCCTTTGCCCAAGAATAGTATGTGCAGTTATAGTTGTTTCTGAAAAAGTTTCTCCTAAATCTATTAGGATTTTACCAGATGTAGGATTAGGGTACATAGTAAAACTAGATGAAGTACTGAAATCATTGGCTAAAATAATTGTATTATTTTCTAACCAGTCTATTTCATTATACTTTAAAGAAACCAAATCTATATCACTATCCCCATCAATATCAGTCATGAAAATTCCACTTGAATAAACAGGGTCTCCTGATATGCTTTGGAATGATCCAAAACTACCTTGTCCATCTATATTTTCATACCAGGATATATTTCCTGTGAATTCTGAAGAAGAAAGAATATCAATATCCCCATCTCCATCAATATCTGAAGCTGCAATTGATTCTTGATTGGTATAGGATGTCAATACATTAATTGCTCCAAAGCTCCCTAAACCGTCTAAATTTTCATACCACGCAACCGCAGGTCCCCACCAGGATGAAGATAAGACATCCAAATCACCATCACCGTCCAAATCTGCAGTTTCAATATCATTTGTACCAAGAGGAATGCTTGTGATCGTTTGTGGATCACCAAAATTTCCTTGTCCATCGGTATTCTCATACCATTGTATTTTATTATTTTCTGATGCTCCCGATACATATGCACCTGAAAGTACATCCATATCTCCATCATCGTCTATATCTGCGGCAATTGCTGTGACAATCCCATTAACATCAGTTTCAATAATATGGGTTAAGAAATTACCAGTACCATCATTTTCGTACCATGCAAAGGAACCAGAAGCAGATAGTACATCCATATCACCATCACTATCCAGGTCTGCAGCATAAACTTGCGTTGTATAAGTTGCATTGGTTGTTATAATTTGTTTTGGACCAAAATCCCCCAGTCCATCCGTATTTTCATACCAGGCTATTGTATGATCATCCCTTGAGGCTGAAAGTACGTCCGCATCGCCATCTCCGTCCAAATCCGCAGCAAAAACGGAAATTGCATGTTCTACATCGCTTGTTATAATTTGTTGTGCTCCAAAACTACCTTGACCATCTGTATTTTTATACCATGCTAATTTATTATCAAACCTTGAAGCCGAAAGCACATCCATATCACCATCACCATCAATATCACTTGCAAAGATTGAACTCCCACCATCAATATTTACGGTTATTGATTGTGGATTACCAAATAATTGGGCGTTTGTGTAAATAGGCATTAGGCATAAGAAGCCAAAACTTAAAATGAATATTATTTTGCTCATAATTATTAGGATTAGTATTTACAAATACATCGTTCTTGTTTTAATATGTCATCAAGAATATTTTAATATTATTAACAGCTACTTTTTAATCAACTTTAAAGTTTTTGTTTTGTTTGTGTCCGATGTTAAGGAAACAAAATACATTCCTTTGGTGATTGATCTTAGGTCGATTTCATTAATACCAACGGAAGAATCATTAAGTTGTAAAACTACCCTTCCTAGTAAATCTCTAATTATAACATTGACAATTGTTTTTTCAGATTCAATAAATAATTTTTCATTTGCAGGATTCGGGTAAATAATAGTATTTGTAAGATTATTATCTTCAGTACCTAAGGCACCTACATTAAAATTGTGGGATGTTGTTCCTCCTTGATAAGTAGCCTCCCAGGTCCAAACACCTTCCATGTCTACTGTATTTATCCAGTACCAATGAGAGACTTGATAACTATCAATCAAATCATAATTCCAATCTACAAGAATAGAATTATCGGGTCTGGTGATCTTTAAGTTAACAGATGTTCCTGCCATTTGATCTCTTAGATATATTGCGAAAACAACATTATCATCAAGGTCAAACTGATCACTTTCATTTGTGGTTTCTGGATTAGGGCAAGTTCCAAAATCTGGCGGGGCTGTATGTGTTAATGCAGCATTTACCGCAGCGTTTAAATAAGGTTTTTGATCAAGCCACCAAGTATCAACATTGAAGTTGTTACAGGGGCCTATACTAGGGTCAATAAGCTGGTTTCCACTATCATAAACTTCAAAGTGAATGTGGGGTTGAGAGGAATTCCCCGAGCTTCCTACCACACCTAGAAATTCACCTGTAGAAACAGAATCCCCGATGTTTTTTGAAGTTAATCCCCCGTTTTTCATATGGCCATACCAACTTACACTTCCATCATCATGTTGTAGTGCAATAGCATTCCATTGGTCCGAACTAGAACCACAGTTTCTATCATAAGAACCATCCGTTTTTGCAATTATTTGTCCATCTGCAGCAGCAATATTTATAGCTTGATTACGGTCCATCTGCTGCCAGGTAAAAGGCCAACTTATAATATCAAAACCTTGATGGTTATAACCTGATGCCGTGTCGTAGGATCTATCTCCACAATCATAATCTTCTATAGAACCCGGGTATGCAGGATCATGATCTATATAGTTTATCAGAGCCCAGTTAGAGCCATAATTAAACCCCGCTGCTTGAGTAATAGGCCAAATAAATAATGGATGCTCCCCCTGTCTATTAATTTCTTGTAGTTTTCCTTCCCTGCTTAGTTGAGCGATATTATTAGAAATCATTAATTTGAAGGCATCCCGCTGAGAATCAGACAAACAAGGTTCCAGTTGTCTATTAATTTGTACTTCTCCACCCTGAGGAGTTTTGTTGAAATCTTGTGCGTTAAGTTGTAAAAGACTTATAAGGCCAATGGTTAAAAGTAATAATAATTTTTTCATAATAAAATTGTTTATTTGGTTGTAATTTACTTTAGTTGTTTGCTACATTGTATGGAGTTAATTATATCATCAATTATTATTATTATTATCCAATTCAATCCAATTTTGATTGTTCACATTGTTATCTATATTTGGATTGTAAAGTGTATTGTCTGTACCTATGTATTCATTGTCTTGGTTCATCCAAACAGTATTGTCATAGCCATCTACTTGATATTGCTGCCCTGTGTTAGGATCTGTCATATTTTTTCGTTCCCAAATTCCATTTACATAATTAGATTGTCTTGCATCAGAAGATAGTTGTTCATTTCTCCAATTATTGTATTGAGCATCAGAGGAAGCCATTCTTGAATTATGAGCAGCTGTATTATTTTTTCCAAAAGACTCGATTGCTGCCATTCTTTGTTTATGACCAGCTGCAGATAGTTGAGCTTTTTGAGACCAATATTGATTATTGGCCTGTACCCATTGTGGGTTTATTTGAAAGTTTAATAAACCATTGATAAAGGCTTTTTTATTTGTTTCAAAAGAATTTTTAGGTGCTTCCAAACAATTCACGGTAACCCCCCATCCAGAGCCTCCAATTTGATACTGTGCAACATAATAACGCACTATTATTAGTGACAAAATTCCTTCTTGATTTTCCCATTCTGTTGCAATACATTGATAGTGCTTTTGAACAGGAGTTGCTTGAAATAAATAACTATCAAAACGTTTGTCAAATTGAACTATTTGGGCTAGAGGATATTGTTTTACAAATCGATATCCCTCTGCGCTAGCCAATTGTTTTATGTCTTCATGTATAAACCTATCGATACTTTTTATAGGTGCATTTAGTTGACTATAATTAGACATTGCTTTATATATTTTAAGACCGTTGGGGCCTTCAAGCAATAAATTTTCTTTAGTATTATTACTTTCTCTCCAGGCAGTTGGAATTGGCATGGCTCCAACAGGAATTCCAAACTGAGGATCCATTATAGTATGATATTTAATGTCTCGTTTATTAGAATTCCTTTTTTGTTGATTATTTCCATCAAGCCCCCCTTGATTATTAAAATCAACATTATTTTCATTGGAACCATAGTTAAATTCATCAAACTGATCGTTTCCCCTTTGCTGCCCACAAGCAGAAAGGAATACAGCTAATACAAAATATAAAGTATAGGAAGTTTTCATAATTTTATTAATTGTTGTTAGATACCTAAACATCGTATGTATTTGAAAATGTCATCAAACAAATATTATAGAGTATTGCTTTTCATTATATTTGCCTCGTAAATATTTATAATGACTGAAATAGATTTTCTTTCAAAACCATATTCCAAAAAACTTGAAAAAGGAAGTATAACCTGGCAATCTCCAAGTAATATAGCCTTGATAAAATATTGGGGGAAACAGGGAGAACAACTGCCAAAAAACCCCTCCATCAGCTTTACATTGGATGCCTGTAAAACGACTACAGAATTAAAATTTCAGTTAAAAGAAAAACCTTCCGAATCTTTTGATTTTGAAGTCTTTTTTGAAGGAAAAATATCGAAAGATTTTAAACCCAAAATCGAGACATTTTTTAAGCGGGTAGAAGTATACCTCCCTTTTCTGAAAAACTATAAATTTGAAATACACACTTCTAATACATTTCCGCATAGTAGTGGAATCGCATCTTCAGCAAGTGGGATGAGTGCTTTGGCACTTTGCCTTTCAGATCTTGAACGGTCATTGAGCGGAGTCGAAATGACGGATAATTATTTAATGAAAAAAGCATCCTTCATCGCTCGCTTAGGTTCGGGATCTGCCTGTAGAAGTATCGAAGGTGATTTAGTGGTTTGGGGAAAACATAAAGATATTGTGGGCAGTAGTGATTTCTTCGGAATAAAATATCCTTACGAAGTACACGATATTTTTAAAAACTTTCAAGACACGATACTATTAGTAGATAAAGGAGAAAAGCAGGTAAGTAGTAGCGTCGGACATCAATTGATGCATGATCATCCTTATGCTGAAAACCGATTTCAACAAGCCAAGGATAATCTATCCAAATTGATTCCAGTTTTAAGGGATGGAACTATTTCAGAATTTATTGAGATAGTAGAAAGTGAAGCCTTATCCCTCCATACGATGATGATGACCTCATTACCCTACTTTATTTTAATGAAACCCAATACCCTTGAAATAATAAATAAGATTTGGAGTTTTAGAAAAGAAACAAAAAGCAATATTTGTTTTACCTTGGACGCTGGAGCCAATGTTCATGTACTTTACCCTTCAGTTGAAAAAGAACAAGTTTTGAAATTTATTAAAAAGGACTTAGTTGCATATTGTCAAAACGGACAGTATATTTGTGACCAAATTGGATTTGGAGCAAAAAAGATGTAATTTTATCAAACCAAATAATACCTACATGCGCGGACCCTTATTTTATTCAAAAATTTTACTCTTTGGAGAGTATGGTATCATAAAAGATTCCAAAGGTTTATCCATTCCTTATAATTTTTATAAAGGTGCTCTTAAGATCGATTCTGATCATTCTGTTTCTACCCAAAAATCAAATCAGGGATTAAAACGATTTGCCTCCTATCTTGAAAAGTTACAGGTAGAAAAACCAGAATTGGTTTCATTCGATTTGGATGCCTTAAAAAAGGATATAGATGAAGGATTATACTTCGATTCCAGTATCCCTCAAGGATATGGAGTTGGAAGTAGTGGTGCATTGGTGGCAGCTATTTATGATAAATATGCAGCCAATAAGATCACCATCCTTGAAAACTTAACACGTGATAAATTACTGAGTTTAAAAGAAGTTTTTGCCGAGATGGAATCTTTTTTCCACGGAAAATCCTCAGGCTTAGATCCGCTGAATAGTTATCTAAGCTTACCCATTCTAATTAATTCTAAAGATAATATAGAACCTGCAGGAATTCCTTCTCAGCCTCAACAAGCAACAGGAGCGGTATTTTTATTAGATAGTGGTATTACTGGAGAAACGGCTCCAATGGTGGAGATTTTTATGGAGAATATGAAGCAAGAAGGTTTCAGGAACATGCTTAAAGACCAGTTTGTAAAACATACAGACGCCTGTGTTGATGACTTTTTAAATGGTGATGTAAAATCACTTTTCAGAAATATCAAGCAACTTTCTAACGTAGTTTTGGATAATTTTAAACCTATGATCCCTAAAGAATTCCATACACTATGGAAAAATGGGATCGAAACCAATGCTTATTATTTGAAGTTATGTGGTTCAGGTGGAGGTGGTTATATGCTTGGATTTACTGAAGATATTGCAAAAGCACGGGAAGTATTAAAAAAATATAAATTAGAAGTAGTTTATAATTTTTAAAGAGTCTATTCCTTGTTAAAAGGGAAACCATCAAGCTAAATTTTATCATTTTTGTATATGTTAAGCAGAAAACAAAAATATTTTTTTCTTAAGTTTTTCAGCTTGTTTTCTATTGTTAGAGGCTATAATATTTTGGTGATTGTTATTGCTCAATATTTAACATCGATATATATATTGGCTCCTGAACTTCCCCTTAAGAAAGTCCTTTTTGATCTAAATCTTTTTATGTTAGTCATGGCATCTTCTGCAGCAATTGCAGCTGGATACATTATCAATAGTTTTTACGATAGAGAGAAAGATCTAATCAACAGGCCCCGAAAAACCATGTTGGATAGGTTGGTGAGCCAACGCACTAAATTAACCTCCTACTTTGTTCTTAATTTTATTTCGGTCATTTTTGGAAGCTATGTTTCATTTAAGGCAGTGGTATTTTTCTCCCTTTATATTTTTGGAATCTGGTTCTATTCACATAAACTTAAAAAATATCCTTTTGTTGGAAATTTTGTTGCAGCAACCCTAGCTGTCATTCCATTTTTTGCTGTTTTTATTTATTATAAGAATTTTGACCTGGTCATTTTTGTACATGCTACTTTCTTGTTTATCATTATAGCGATGCGAGAGTTAGTAAAGGATTTGGAAAATCTTAAAGGAGATTTGGCTCATAATTACCGTACCATTCCGGTGGTTTTTGGAGAAAAGGTTTCTAAGAATATGCTTACCATCCTTAGCCTCATAGCACTTCTGCCAATTTATTTATTGATTAGCCAATTTGATATTGGTTATATGGATTACTATTTCTACGGAAGTATTTTAGCATTGCTCATTTTTGTAATTATCCTTTGGTATTCGATTGAGAAACTACATTATGTGGTCCTTCACAATATCTTAAAGTTTATTATTGTGGTTGGAGTTTTTAGTATTATTCTAATAAAACCAGCCTTGTTACTAAACCGGTTTTTATAATCCATTCATTTTGAATCATTTTATTCACCAGAAGTTATTTTCAGAAATGAAAACTCATATATTTGCAAAAAATTAATTAATACGGTTTCCGTTTTTACGGAAAATGAATATGAACAAGAAGCAAGGAAATAATAGAAAAGGAAATACTACTGGAAAGGGAAAAAATAAGAGTCATCAAAAAGACTTCCGTAAGAAGGCTCCAATTAAGAACATACCAAATAAACCTAAAAATCCTTCAGATGGGATTCGCTTGAATAAATATATTGCTAATTCAGGGATCTGTTCTCGTCGAGAAGCCGATATGTACATTCAGGTTGGAAGTGTATCGGTAAACGGGAAGATCATCAATGAAATGGGCTTTAAAGTAAAACTTAGCGATGAGGTAAAGTTTGATGGAAGACGAATCAACCCAGAACCAAAGGCCTATGTGGTTTTGAATAAGCCAAAAGGATTTGCAACGACTACCAGCGAACAAAAAGGGAGTACGGTGATGGATTTGGTTGCCAATGCTACAAAATCTAGTATTCAGCCCATAGGTAGATTAGGACGTAATGCCACCGGATTATTGTTGTTTACAAACGATGATGATTTTATGCAAAAATTTACTCGAAAAGGAGTATCCCGATTATTTCACGTAGAATTGGATAAAAATTTAAAAGGGGAGGATCTTAAAGAAATCCAAGAAGGATTGAAAATAGGAGGAAAGACTGTTGAGGTAGAAGAAGTAAATTATGTTAAAAACTCACCTGAAAAGGAAATAGGTCTAAAGATCAAACATATTGGTAATAGTGTCATTCGAAATATTTTCGATCATTTGGGATATAATGTTGTAAAAGTAGATTGTGTAACCATTGGGCCACTAACTAAAAAGGATCTTCCTCGTGGACGCTGGAGACATCTAACCGAGCAAGAAATGAATACTTTTAGTATGTTGTAGTTTATTAGACCTGTCAGGTTTTAAAACCTGTCAGGGATGTTTCCTATTAAACGTTTTTATTTTTTTTGGCATAAACTCCCATATTGCAAAACTAATAACCACTAGGTATTCAATAGTTACCAACCACAAATTTTCAGAAAAACCTATAACTCCATAAGCCGAATAACTCAGCATAACCACTGCAGACCAAACAATGGGAAATCTATAGTTTGTAAAAATTGAAAGTACTAAAGGTGTTGCAATATACCAGGGATGAACGGTTGTTGATAGTAAATAATAACTGGAAATTCCTAATAGCATCACTATAATTAGTTGCTGTGTAGTTTTATTCTTTCTGAAGAAAGTAAGCAACAGTAAGAACAAAATAACCATAATTGGAAGAATCTTTCCAGTGGTTTCAATAATATTCCATCCCACAGCTTTAAACCCAATCCACCTAATAATATAATAGATACTGGCATTAAACTCAAAGTTTTGAAACCATAGTCCGATGGTTTCAGCAAAGTTGGAAACAAGTTGTGGTGAATAAAATGGTGTAAAAGTGATGATTACTGTTCCTAATACGATACTATAAAACCCGAGGAGTTTTAAGAAACCTTTTTTTTCTGAATTTAAAAACCATTGAAAAAAGAGTGGTAGAAACAAAAGTGGAATTAATTTTACTGAAACTGAAATACCCATAAGTACAGCTGCCCAAATCCATTTTCTTTGGTGTAATAAATAGATTGACCAAACCAAAAAGAAAAGCATGACTCCTTCAAAATGAAGGTTTCCAGTTAGTTCGATAATAATAAAAGGATTTAAAAAATACCAGAATATTTTATGGGGATCTTGTCCTAAGTTTTTCAACAGCTTTCTTCCGAAGTACAGAATTCCAATATCTGCCAGAATGATAAGAACTCTCATAGCGATTACAGAGCCTAAAATACTTTTTCCGGCAAACAAAGCTGCAATTGCAAAAAACAACTGATTAACAGGAGGGTAGTTGCTAAAATGACTTGCACTAAGAGCACCCATTCCATTATAAAGTTCTTGAGCTTGAGCAATTGTCACAGCATTTGTCCCCTCGAGGGCAGGCGAGAGTTTATCTAGGAACAATTCAGGACTAAATAAATAGGGATTAAGCCCTTGAAAAACCAATCTACCATCCCAAATAAACCGGAAATAATCTTGAGATAAATTGGGTAAGGCAGCAATAAAAATAAACCTGAAAAGTATCCCAGCACCTGCTAAAAACCAAAACCTCCCTCTATTTAATTGTAGAAGTTTATAGGATAGAAAAAATATAGCCCCATAAAGTGTGATCAGCTTTATAAAGTCACTTCGGTCTAGATCAAATGCAAATAAAGCATAGAAAAGTATGCAAAGTGAAACTAAAAGTAAAGGAAGTTTGTTTGTTTTTAAATTCATTTATATAAATATACACTTTTATAGTAGTCCGAACTTAAAACGAATTATTAATTGAACTTAGGTTCTTAGTAACTTTGGGTATACTCCTGAGGCTTCGGAAGTACTAGTCGATAAAAAATTAAACTCCATAGGAGTGACACCTTTGTAACATGCTACAGAAAATATAAGCCTAGCTCCAGAGGAGCGACATCTTTAAAAAAATATCGCACCTACGGCGCTTCTTGAAAAACTATATACCTTCCCTTTTACCCAGATCTTGCTCCTCTGGAGCTGCTTTTTAGCTTTTTTAAACCATAGAATACGGGTGTGTTCTATGTGGTATAGCCTTACTAATTAATTAGGCTGTTTTCAAAAAAACACAGATTAAAAAATGAAAAACAAAAAAAAGAGATTCCTGCCTTACTTGGACTCAGCTCAGCACAAATCGCAGGAATTAATCCTGCCACTCTGCAATAAAAAGATTGGTGTCGTGTCCACCTCCATTATTTCTGTTGGATGAAAATACCAAGTATTTACCATCATTCGAAAAAACAGGGAAAGCATCGAAAGTTTCTCCGTGAGTAATTCGCTCTAAACCTTTTCCATCGGTACCAATCATATACAGATTGAATGGGAAACCTCTTTCCGCTTCAAAATTAGAAGAGAACAATACCTTATCTCCAGAAGGCGTAAAGAAAGGACTCCAGTTTGCATTTCCAAGGTTGGTCAATTGACGTAATTCACTACCATCTGCATTACAAATATATAGTTCCATATTAGTAGGTTCTACCAATCCTTGTTCTAATAAACCTTTATATTTTTCTATTTCCTTTTCGGTTTTTGGTCTAGATGAACGGAAAATTAATTGAGTCCCATCAGGTGAAAAGAAAGCACCACCATCATAGCCAAGTTCATTTGTAATTTGTTTTACATCGCTTCCGTCGAGATTCATAGTATACAATTCCAAATCACCACTTCGCATAGAAGTAAACACTATTTTATCTCCTTTTGGTGAAACGGTTGCTTCAGCATCATAGCCAGGCTCGGTTGTTAATTGGCCAGTAATATTCCCTTCTAAGTCGGAGACAAAAATGTCAAACGAATCGTAAACAGGCCATACATATCTTCCATTTTTGCGCAATGGAACTTCTGGACATTTATCATCAACTAGATGTGTAGATCCATATACATAATGTTTATTGTCTGGCAAGAAATAGGCACAGGTTGTTCTACCTTTTCCTGTGCTGATCATTGGAGGTTTGGAATTCTCAAATGATTCATCTGTATTCATTAAGAACATTTGATCACATTCTAGTCCCCACTCTGACCAGTTTGATTGAAAAACAAGTTGCTTATCATCAAAACTCCAATAAGCCTCAGCGTTATCACCACCAAAGGTAACTTGGCGCATAGACTTAAAATGTATTTCTTCAGGGAAGATTAAGGAATCGTTTTGTGTTCTTTCTGAAGTGATTTCCGTTGTGGTATCTTCAGCATTTATTTTTTCAGTTGTATTCTCTTTACAAGAAATAACAAATAAAACTAGTAATAAAATTGGGATGCGTTTCATATTTAGATTAATTTTGCACAAAAATAACGATTTAGAATCGTTGTGAATAATGATTCTAATTAATTTTTAACAAAAATCATAAAAAAAGTAACGATGAAAGTAATTAACATAATAATTATCGCATTGCTGTTAGTGTCATGTAAAAATGAAATCCCCGTAGAAGTCTCTATGAAAGAGGATGTTTCCATATTAGCTTCAGATAGCCTTAAAGGGAGAAGAACAGGTACTAAATACGAGCGTATGGCTGCAGATTATTTAGCCGAACGATTTAAAAATTTAGGTTTGGAACCGAAAGGAACCAATGCTTATTTTCAAGAATTCACATTTAAAGACAAGACAAATCCTCATGAGGATATCACCTTTGTTGATAAAGCTGGAGATAGCACAACAACTGCAACAAATGTTGTTGGTTTTATGAATAATAATGCTGAAAACACTATTGTTATTGGTGCGCATTACGATCATCTAGGTATGGGAGCTGAAGGTTCCTTGCACAGAGGAAAAGCAAAAGAAATACATAATGGTGCCGATGATAATGCCAGTGGAGTTGCTGTTATGTTGAATCTTATTAAAGATTTACAAGGTAAGAATACCAATAATAATTACTTATTTATTGCTTTTTCGGGAGAAGAAATAGGCTTATTAGGTTCTAATTATTATGTAAAAAACCCTACAATAGACACCAAAAAAGTGAACTATATGTTTAATATGGATATGGTAGGTCGTTTAAATGAAGAACGTGCTATTGCTATTTATGGTGTGGGTACATCTCCTAAATTTAGTCAGGCAATATTTGCGAATAATACAGACTTTAAAATCACTGAAAAGGAATCTGGTGTTGGACCAAGTGATCACACTTCATTTTATTTAGGTGATATGCCGGTATTACATTTCTTTACGGGTCAACATGAGGATTATCACAGACCTGGAGACGATGTGGAAAAAGTTAACTTCGAAGGAATGGAAGATATTACCCAATTTATTTTGGCTATTATCACTGACCTGGATGATGATAAAAAATTAGAATTCAGAAAAACTAAAAATGAAAGCGAAAATACTCCCGATTTTAAAGTTACTTTAGGAGTGGTTCCAGATTATCTTTATGATGGTGAAGGAATGCGAATTGATGGTGTTAGTGAAGGGAAACCTGCACAAGTAGCAGGGATCCAAAAAGGTGATATTGTTATAAAAGTAGGGGAGTTTGAAATTATCGATATGATGAGTTATATGAAATCACTTTCTAAGTTTGAGAAAGGGCAAAAAACGATGGTTATTGTCGACCGAAGTGGAGAACAGGTTGAGTTAGAGGTAACTTGGTAACACAATATTTTGAAGAATAATTAATAAGGCTGTCGTTATTGGCAGCCTTTTTTTATTTAACTCGTAATGTTATCAATGGAAGTAGAATGCCAATAAGTAAAAATGATAAACCAATTGTTTTACCAAAAAGCATACTAAGTAATAGTACTCCTAGAAGAAGATAAAAAGGTGCTGCTGTAATGATAATTGCAAACCTAAAAGTAGCAACAAACTCTTCATTTTCAATTTTTGGGAAAGCTACTTTTCTCCAAATTAAATAAGGAAGAAAGTAAAATATTTTCACTAATAATTTAAAAAATATAAACAAACTTGATTCATTTTTTACTTTATTCCCCAAATAATTAAAGTCGCTTTGAAGGCACTTATTTACTTCAATAGGATTGGTGAAATCTACCTGTAGATCGCTTAGCTTTTCAAGGGAACTGTCGTATTCTGAAATAGATTCAATATTCGTTGTGAGCTTTTTTAATTCAGAAGAAATAACTTTTAATAAACCATTGAAATCAAGTTTATCATCCTTCCAGTATTTGTT
>Ga0164315_10002222_pt1 | contig 14850 bp, 8 predicted proteins | sample GuaBasSedimGuay6_FD_113737 | JGI IMG/M metagenome (GOLD analysis project Ga0164315, IMG submission 113737) | Subseafloor sediment microbial communities from Guaymas Basin, Gulf of California, Mexico - Guay6, Core 4569-2, 0-3 cm | ecosystem: Environmental > Aquatic > Marine > Hydrothermal vents >... | reverse complement strand
AGAGAAATCCGTTCTTCAACTTTGGCCGCACTAGAAGGTGCTGTTAGTCAGACAGATTTGGGGGCAGCGAGCCCCTCGGAGAAGACTCTTCCCAACCCGTCTACCTAAATGCTTCAACTTAAGTTTGACTGGTTCTTTATTTTATGTCATTTCGAGCGAAGCTCGAAATGACATAAAAGCTTTATGCGTCATATCAGATATTAAAACACTCACGAAAAAGGAAACCCAATACCTTATGTCACAAACAACACCAGAAATTATTCCTATTCCGCCGGATTTTCCGGTTCACTGGGAAAAACCAGAGCATGAACAATGGCTTTGGATTTTGTCAGCCGCTACCTTTTCAAAGGCATTTACCCCTTTAGAGTATGATTTAATTGGTAAACCGATCTTTGTTGACGGGATAAATTTTGCTTATCCTTATTATCAGTTTCAGGGTAATCTTATTCCACGTCTGATCAATTTTTATCTTTATTTTTCAGTACGCCCTAATGATTCGGCTGCAAGGGTGGATGAAGATACTTTACAATATGCGATGGATAATTTAGGTAAACTTTGGGAAGGCGAATGGCTTCCTGAAATTAGGTCACACCTGAATGACTTTGAAAGTTATGATCTCATCCAAGCGAGTCTGCCCCAATTGTCAAAGTATCTTGATGAGATGTTTAAGCGTACCAAACGTCTGTGGGAAATACATTTCCTGGTTTTTGGCGCATTGATAGTTGTACTCGATCAATTTGAGAGCATGTACCATGACTTGTTTGGCGAGGAGAATCAATTTACAGCTTACCAACTGCTCGCAGGACTTGAGTCTCAAAGCGTCAAGGTTACCCAGGATTTGTGGCAATTGAGTCGTCAAGTGCTTTCTAACCCGCTGTTACATAACATTTTTTCAAATACACCAGCATCTGAGGTGATGGAAAAACTTGAAGCCACTCCAGTTGCGCAAACCTTTTTAACTTCCTTCAACGGCTTTATACAGCGTTATGGTACACAATGTCAGGTATATTACCTACATCTACCGAGTTGGCGTGAAATGCCAAGTCAAGTGATTGGCAAACTCCAAAGTTATCTTGCCCAACCTGAAAGAGATTTAATCGCCGAATACGAACAAGTCAAAACGCAACGCGAGAAAGCGATTGCCGAGGCACGCTCACGTCTGGTTTCCTATCCACAACCGGTTGTCGCCAAATTTGAGCATTTACTGCAAACGGCTCAAATGGCGAATTATCTCAGAGAAGAACATGCTCATTGGCTTGATATACCCATTACGTATCATGTCCGTCAAGTTATTTTAGCCATTGGGCATCACTTGCAAGGAACGGGGGTGATTAAGGAGATTGATGATATTTTTTATCTCACTTATGAAGAACTCCAAAAAGTGGTTCATTCTCCCGAGGCTGTTTCTCAAAGTACTGTTGTTATTCAACAACGGCGTGAGGCCAAATCACATTTTGTCAATATTGCCCCCCCGCCTCGGTTGGGCACTGTTCCTACTGGACAACCTTTGAAACACCCCATTATAGATGCTATTTTGAGGAAACTCGCTGGAACACCGCTACCTCCCTCTGAGCAGTCAGATATTTTAGCAGGGCATGCCGGCTCGCCGGGCATTGTGAAAGGGCGGGTTAAAGTCCTCACATCTCCAGAAGAACTTGATCAAGTAGTCGCAAAAGATATTATTTTAGTGACTACTTCAACCACGCCTGATTGGTCATCCGTTTTTGCCCAAATTATTGGTTTAGTGACCGATAGAGGTGGTGTACTTAGCCATGCAGCCGTTGTAGCGCGTGAGATAGGTATTCCCGCTGTCGTTGGCACCGGACAAGCAACTACTTTGTTGAAAGATGGGCAACTCGTGGAGGTAAACGGGAATACTGGACAAGTACAGATATTGGAATAGCAATGGCGGCTTGTTATAGTTGCCCAGAAAATTTCGCGCCAAACCTTCAAGGTTTGCCAAACCTTGAAGGTTTTTACCGGGGACTGCAATCTGGGTGATGGAAAAATTTTTTCAGAAGTTTAACGGTGTCTTATTTTAGATAGGACTATCCATTTAAGCCGTGACATCGCCGTGGAAAACCAAACCTGACAGATATTGAAGACTTGTCAGGTTTTTTTTTTGTCGCGCTTTAAGTTGGAGGCCGATAGGTAGTCAAGTTAGTGTAGTAATAGGGCGGCATTGAAGCAAATAAAGTTTGTCGGCTTGGAAAGCGCACTCAATATCCACCAACCCTCCCATTTTCTCCTCTAATGTGAGTGCTAATTTCGCCAGTTCGATAGCTTGTGCCTTCGTTAGAGCCGGTTGTTTGCTCAGTAAACGAGGGACAGTTACTTCTTTGGTACCGTTATTTGTCATAATAGTCATCTGTTGCTTATCGGCAATTTCTTGCCTAATAAGTGTCAAATCTGACTTACATACCACATAAGTATCAGGTGTCACAGTGCCCCCGACAATACTTTCACCCAACCCCCAACTGGCATTAATGATTATCTCTTCTCGGTTGTTTGAGACCGGATTAGCACTAAAAACGACCACCGAAATATCGGCTGCTACCATTTGCTGCACCAATACAGCAATTTGCGGGGTTTCGGTTAGCAGTTCTTGTTGACGACGGTATTCTTGCACACAACCTGAGTAAACAGAAGCCCAACAACGAGCAACCGCTTTGGCAACGGCATCTATTCCTACTTGGTTAAGATAGGTTTCATATTGCCCGGCAAAAGAAGCTTTTTGTCCATCTTCATCTGTGGCAGATGAACGGACGGCTACCTTTGGCTCAGCCACTTGACACGTTTTGGCTAAAGATTGGTAAGCGTCTGCTAAAAGCTCATAAATAGAAGGGGGAACTGTAGGCGAGGTATTGTCTTTTGTTAAAGTCCATTGGGCAAAGGCACTTGTGGTCAGACAAAATCCAGGCGGAACGGGATAATCAGCCGCTAGACGGCTCAGGTTGGCTACCTTACCCCCCACTAAACTTATTTGATGACAATCGGGCTGATCTAACCAGGCAATTTCCATACGAATTCTCCAGAAAACTTGGTAATTTATCACTGATAAAGCACTATTTTCAATAACTATCTACTTTATTGATGGTTATATGGCCTATCTTTAGTACAAATTGACATAAACATATTTTTTCATCCCACTCCCTATTATATCACTCATGTTACGCACAACGCTTCTTCTTTCGAGAGTTAATTGGGGCAACCATAAAGGATTGCCCCTACATTTCGTTATATATTGTAATCTCTTCATTAAGTTTTTCTAGCAAACTTAATGAAGAGATGGGCAATCCCTCGCGGTTGCCCCTTTCATTTAACGGCCATCAATAAACTCAAATCGCGAATAGCAAACGAAACTTCGCATTTCTTTCTATTTAACGGCCATCAATAATATCAAATCGCGAATAGCAAATGACGGCCTTCGCATTTCAATTTAACGGCCAGCTATAATCTTAAATCGCGAATAGCAAACGAAACTTCGCATTTCTTTCTATTTCTATTTAACGGCCATCAATAATCTCAAATCGCGAATACCAAACAATGGCCTTCGCATTTCATTTAAAAACTCATGTTACGCACAACGCTAGCTCGAGAGTCAATCGGGGCAACCATAAAGGATTGCCCCTACTTTTCGTTATATATTGTCGGGGCAATCCCCCGCGCAAGCCCCACTTTGTTCGCACTGAAGCCAAACATCATCATGGTATGGAACTTTCCGCTTTATTGCACAAACTGTAACATCGTCAAAGCAATGTGCGTAACATCAGTTATATCATAGAAAAATTTCAATTTTATCAATTCATTTGCAAAGCCCTATTGTAATAGGATAACGCTTCTGAGCCATTGAAGGCTCTGAGCGCAATATGAGTTAATGTTTGGTAATTATGTCATTCATTGATTTTGAAGATTAATATCCGCTTTGGTTTGTAGGGACTATAATTATTAACTGATGTTACGCGTTCAGTTTCTAGTAATGGTGAGCGCGAGCTTTTATTGATGCTCGATTCTTCAATCGAATATTAGGCATCAGAAAAAGCGTTCTTAGGTTTTTGATAATTCCTATAATCTATTAAAGTATCATAGACTTATCAAAATAATATTCAAACCAGGCAGCGTAACATCAGTTATTAATTTCATTTTTTTTGACACCTAAATTCAACTAAAATGCCGTCACACTGACATGGTATGGCTGCTTTAGGACTACGCAAAAAAAATCAATTTTACCAGGCTAACCATTCCACGCGCTAATCTGCGGTGTAATCTGCATAACTGTTTTTTTTTGGTTATTTTTATCTTTAGCAGTGTGCAATGTGTCGTCTTAAAATAGCCACCCGGATGATCCTCAAAAACTTTTGGGGGTTTTGCAAGAGTAATAAAACCGGCTCTTTGAGTCTGTCAATCTAAAACTCTACTTACTTTTTTATCACTTAAGGAAATTTACTATAGCCTGTCTCACATGACTTTGCACCGCAATTCTTGATTAACTATATGAAATATATATTTATTAGTTTTCAGAATAGTGCAAACTCATACGATACAAGCTATAGTACTCTGTCAATGTTCTATTGACGGGTAGCAGGAGTCCAAGATTTTCGAAGAACCGCCCAAACTAAAAACGACGCTAAAGTTTCGCTCCGCGAAACTTTAGCGTCGTTTGGACTCCAATATGACGCACCAAGTTATGACGGATCAAATCGCCAAAGGTTGCGCAGCCACTTATTATCCTGAGAGTGGACGCATAGAAGTTCCATGCATATATGTCAATGGTGACGAAACCAAAACACTTTATAAATCCCTGCAGCTTCCTCAGTCCGAGGATCGTCCGCCATCATTAATTTCCGTCACCAGAATAAAAGAGGTTGGAAAAAACCAGCCATAACCGCAGCTTATGGTAACAAATAGGCATCTAACTTAAGGTGGGATACCGGATCGTCATTCCAAGCACATGCGAGGAATCTTAGAAAATTTCGATGGATAAATGACGGCTTCCCTACTCTACTTAAGTTGATGCCCATAATAATATCTTTAGAACAAATGATCTCATTCTAAAAACAAGTGGTGTCAAACAGTTGCTGGTAACAAATGGCAATTGACAAAATCTAAATGCGAACAATTTGATATTGGCTCCGGTGATGTCACAAGAGAATGTGATGATCGGATGTATGTCACCAAAGGGGGCACTACAGAATCAAAAAATGCCACGGAATGTATGCCAGAATATTGGGGTATCTCTTCACCAAATGTTGACACGCCGAATACAAATTTTAGGTTTTTAGGCTCGTTTAAAACCAAAAACGATTGACTTGACATTTTGGTGGAGACTAGCCATTAGGCAGTGCTGCGTAAGCGTAAGAAAGTAAGTCTATAGTTCCCACGTTATTTTTACGTGAGAACGCCTACCTTGACGTTTTGTGTTGTGGGTAAAATGAAAACCCACTTTGCCCCCTAAAATTTGTTAATCCTTTCTTATAACCAATCCATGTAGTTATTGTTGTTAATCCTTTCTTATAACCAATCCATGTAGTTATTGTTGTTAATCCTTTCTTATTTATATTATTGCAGCCCGCCAACCCGTTAAAATGCTGAAAAACCAACAAGTTCATCGCACAACGCAATACATAATCTGGCAAAAATTCAAATGCAATGCAAAGGCGCATTCCCTTTTTCACGGACGAGTACAACGGATACACGAAAAAAACGGATAATGCTCAATTTATCTTCATATCTGAAGAAGCATCTTAAAACAGCAGTGACTTTTATCAGTTCAAAACTTTCGATGAATCACAAAACCTAGCGGCCGGTTGAAAAAATACAGTTAATTCATGCTTTTATATAACATTTATAGTTTTTATAAAAACAGACATTATTAACCAATGAGTTAGTCGATTAATCTGACAGGCTACTAACAAATAAATTTTATTTTTATCTGTTATTTTTATCCGTTTATTTCGCGTATCCGTTGTACTATTGATTGGTGCTCAATATTGATAATGATTCTTTTTTTGGGAATGCACCCCAATGCGGCTAAACCCACCTACTAACTTAAACCACACAGTTCAAAGTTTTTGTACACAAAAACTGTTGCCTCGACAACATTAGCACTTGCTGCGTTTAGGAAATCCCGACATCATTCCCGAAACAAAAAATACTGGAAGTACAACTTCTTTACGGATTTAACGGATTTATTTCATTATCACCCTTTTCAAAGGAGCAAAGTCTAATCCGATTAGATTTCTTCGCCGCCTATTTTTGATTATTAGAATTATTTGAATTAATATACTTCGTTCCCTTGAAAAGGGTGATAATGTGAAGAGGTTATGGCTTACTTTCGTTCGCATTTATATTGACGTTGAGCCATATCCTAAAAAAAAATTAATCCGTCAAATCCAATCCGCCAAATCCGTAAATCCGTTGTACTTATATAATAATATGCTTACTATATATAACACCCTCACCAAACAAAAAGAATCTTTTACCCCCATTGAGCCGGGTAAAATCAGTTTATATGTCTGCGGCATGACAGTATATGATCATTGTCATGTGGGACATGCGCGGGTAATGGTTGTGTTTGATGTCGTCGTGCGCTACTTGCGTTCATTGGGATATCAGGTGACTTATGTGCGTAATATCACCGATATAGACGACAAAATTATTCAGCGTGCCACCGAAAACGGTGAAAACATTGACCATTTAACCGCCCGTTTTATTCAAGCGATGTATGAAGATACAGACGCTTTAGGGGTTTTGCGCCCTGATAGTGAGCCACGCGCCACCCAGTCTGTTCCCGAAATCATTGCAATGGTGCAACGCTTATTGGACAGCGGCTACGCCTATCTCACTGATAATAGTGATGTATGTTATGCTATCCAACGTTTTGCGGGCTATGGCAAACTTTCTGGCAAACGGATCGAAGAATTGCGTGCTGGCGAGCGAGTAGAAGTGGATGACTCCAAACAACACCCGTTGGATTTTGTTTTGTGGAAAACGGCTAAGCCGGGCGAGCCAAGCTGGGATTCACCTTGGGGGCAAGGACGTCCGGGTTGGCATATCGAATGCTCCGCGATGTCTACGAGTTGCTTGGGTAATCATTTTGATATACACGGTGGCGGCATGGATTTGCAATTCCCCCACCATGAAAATGAAATCGCCCAATCGGAAGGGGCAACCGGAGAGCCATTTGTCAATGTGTGGATGCACAATGGGTTTGTGCGTATTAATGACGAAAAAATGTCCAAATCGTTGGGCAATTTTTTCACAGTGCGCGAAGTGTTAACGCGCTATCAGCCCGAAGTGGTGCGCTATTTTATTTTAACCAGTCATTACCGCAGCCCCCTAAATTACTCAGATCAAGATCTAGAATCCGCTAAACAGGCGATCACCCGCCTCTATACGGCACTGCGTGGTTTGCCCGACACCGATGAAACTTGCCCCGATGACAGTTATAATCAACGCTTTCAAGTGGCAATGAATGATGATTTTAATACGCCGGAAGCGTTAGCGGTTTTATTTTATTTATCCCATGAAATCAATAAGATACGCGATAATAATCCGTCACAAGCGGCAGCATCATTGGGCTGCGAATTGCGTCGTTTAGGGGGCATTTTGGGTTTATTACAAGCGGTGCCTGATGCCTATTTGCAAGGCACAGGGCAAGAAATTGAAGCCGGTTTATCGGCTGCGGAGATTGAGCAACTGATTGCGGATCGTCAGGCCGCGCGGAAAAGCCGTGATTGGGCAAAGGCGGATCAGATTCGCGCCAATTTAACAGAAAACGGAGTCATACTTGAAGACGGCGCGCAAGGAACAACTTGGCGAAAAATCTAACGCGGGTTTTGCGAATTGAGTTTAGTGCTTGAACAAAAAACATCTCATATACGGTCATTTCGAGCAAAGCTTACGAAATCTGCGAAGCGAGAAATTTGTTTGGTTATCAATGTGTTTAAATTTATTCTTTCTCGGTTGACGTTTTTGCGCGCAAAAACATTAACCGAGAAGTCGAAATGATACGCCAGCCCATTTTAAACCTGTAACTACTCAGCACCGAAGTGTGCGAATTATTATAGCCTGGGGCTTTGCGGCAGGTGCAGGTGTTTATGATGTTCCCAGGGCGCAGCCCTGGGCTTTAATAAAGCGCCCTTTCAGGGCTGAGTAGTTACTAAAATTCAATATACTTAAAAAAAGTTGAGCATCGCGTTTATTACCTTGGCAATGTCACATTTCAATCAGAACCAAGTTTTTTCGTACAAGGTTCGCCTGAAACGAATGATAATGTTTTTTCGTACAAGGTTCGCCTGAAACGAATGATAATGTTTTTTCGTACAAGGTTCGCCTTGTACTCCTGATGAAGTGATTCGCTTTGTAATCCTGATAATATGACATTGTCAAATTGCTCACCATTCGCTTAATAATTCCATTAAAGAATTAATTTATTAGGTAAAATCAACGTTTTACTATGGGTTATTACACAATCATTTTTTATAATATTTTATAAATTAGTCGGTTATAAACACATCAATGACACATTTAACATCGTTCTTTGAAAATGTATAATTTTATAATTTTATTGTTTTTCAATCATTTATATTGAGCGAATGGGGAGTGACTTATAATCATCCATAAAAGTTTTGTCTTGATGCAAAAACCTTCGAGGTTTGACAAATCTCAAAAGTTTGGCCCCGAATTTTTTAAGACAACTATAATAGTTTATAATTGATAATTCATAATTGACACTTGATGAACAGGTTTGTTCTATTAATTTCCAAATTCCTAATTCCAATTGATTGATGAAAAAACTGAATGAATTGTTATTTAACCAAGGTGGCAAATGTTTTTATTGTGATGCTGTCTTAGACATTAATGAAGCCACCCTTGATCATGTGGTACCACAATCCAAAGGCGGCACCGGCGACTTAGATAATTTAGTTGTCTGTTGTAAATATGCTAATCACGCCTTCAAAGATTACCCCCCCAAACATAAAATGGGTGTGATTAAACACCTGTGCTGTTCAGTATCAACATGTAAAAAAATCTTCCCACGAGAAGAAGCAATAACCGAGCCCAATGGTGCTAAAAATGTTCGACTGATTGAAAACCAGCTTGAACAAAAACCCGAACCAAAGAAACCTGAGCCAAAGAAATCAGAGCAACCCAAGGAACAGACGCAAAGCACTCACACGAAAGCGGCAAAAAAGAAGAGTCAACCTGATATTTCAACCGCATATCAATTGCTGTGTCAAGCAGTAGAATTACAGGAACACAATGATGGTAAAGCCACCAATAGTAATGTTAAGAGCAAAATGTTGGCATTGAATCCGTCATTCAAAGAAACTGATTTTGGATTTACTCAATTTAATAAATTTTTGCTTCATGCCCAAGAGGATAAAATTGTCACTCTCAAAGCTCAGGAAAAAGCGGGTAATTACATCATTAAAAAAAAATAATGGTTGGCGTTGATCCGTTCATTACGCAAATAGGTAATTAATGTTCTTAAATAGAATTACCCATTCGCGGCTAACGTTTTTTGGGCAAAAAAAAAATTTAGCCGCGAACCCATTACCCATTTAGGAACGTGCATAATACAACTAGGGCAACCATATTCTCAAAATCAGTTTTTCTAGGAGTCTGTCGGGCTTAATCACTAAGTCATTGTTTTCAATAGAAATTTTATTTTAACACAATTTGATAAATTATTTATAAATCAATCACTTAACGCCACAAGTCCGACAAACTCCTAGAAAAACTTATTTTGAGAAAGGATTGCCCCTACAACCCCTCAAAGGGGTAATCCCTTATGGTTGCCCTTACGTTTCCTAAGTTAGGAACTACCCAATAAATAATATACCCGCTTTTTCGTTAAACTATCGCGGCAAGCGATAGCATCACTGGGTACATTTTTTTGAAGTCCCTTATTGTTATGCACGTTCCTTAATTTAAAATAAAATAAGCGAGTGCTTGAAGCTCACGAGTTATTATTTTTTTGACCTCCCAAATAAATTTCTTCAGGAGAATCCAGCATGAAAAAATTGATTAAAAATATCAGTATCGTTCTTTTGAGCGTTGCTTTACCATTTCACGTCGCAGCGGAGGTAAAGTCTCCCGACAACGCAAAGCCTAAAACGACAAAAATAGAACAACAACAAATTCAGCGTATGACTGAAACATGGCTGAACGCATGGAATCGGCATGCCCTTGACGACATCATGTCTCATTATGCTGAGGACGTTGAATTAACTTCGCCTTTTGTGGCGAAATTATTCAAGCAATCATCGGGTACTATCACTGGCAAAAAAAACGTCAGGCTCTATTTTCAAAAGGGATTAACAACTTATCCCAAGCTGAAATTGAAATTGCTAACCACGCTCAACGGTGCTCGTAGCATAATGTTGATTTACCGCACTACCATAAATAACGTGCTGGCGGCAGAAACAATGTATTTCAACGATGATGGTAAAATCGCCAAAGTCATCGCGCATTATTCAAAATGAGATGCAAGTGAAATTTAGCCTGTTAGGGCGGGGGAATGACTGTCAGGAAATTACGTCATGTTCAGAAAAATGGAGTCAACGTTTTGGCTGGAGATGCACCGCCTAAAGGCTCGGCTCCCTAAAAATACGCACACACTGCCTAAGGCTTGACTCCATAAAATGTCTAAATGAAAACCATCTAATAATTTAGATGTATCATTTCAAGCAAGGCTCAAGAAATTTTTTATTTTCTCACCAGTTAAGATGTTGTGGCTTTAATGCCTTTGATAAGTGTTTGAATTTTAAGAGGATGGATTGGGCGCATTATTTTCACAGATTACCATTACCTATTACCCATTATCCAAGGTGTGTTCCCAAAAAACGGAACACTTATATTAATTGATTCAAAAATAACGAATAATAAGAATGGATTCATATCGAGTTCCCAGGGCGCAGCCCTAGGAGTTTGTCGGACTTGTGGCGTTAAGTGATTGATTTATAAATCATTTACCAAACGGTTCCAAAATAGAATTTCTATTGAAAACAATGACTTAGTGATTAAGTCCGACAGACTCCTAGGCTTTAATAAAGTGCCCTTTCAGGGCTGAGTAGTTACAAATATTACCTAATTTATTGGCTGCCAAAAGTAGTTGATAGTTAGGGACAAAAAATAAAGTAATGGGCAGAATGGTTTGCCGGGGATAAATCGTATCAGTAATGATTCAAGGGTTTAGGAAAAATCCTAATCTCATCGCATCGAACTCAAATACTCATAAAAAACAGACACTAATCTTATTTATTTTGATGAGTTTCAGCCTTGATTTGTGTTCTTGGGCAACTCACAAAAATAAATATACCAACGAACAACTTGCCGCAAAGTGATACTATCGCAAAAAAAGCGATAGCATCACTTTCGTCATTGGTATTTTATTATTTGGGAGTTACCTTGGTTAGGGGCATCTGTCGCTCCTATTACCTCAAACCTATTGCCTAAAACGTCGAATAAAATCATAAAAACGTTATTTTTTATCTCGTTGAAAAATAATAAATTTATTATAAAAGCATTTTTTGTACCCTATTTTTTGTCAGGAATAATCTAGAAAACACGATTTTTTAGGCTGAATTTCCCCTCGGCAGTATGCATTCCGCCTCCATTTAGGGCAAAACCTTCAAGGTTTCCAAAACCTTGAAGGTTTCTACTGTAAAGGGTGTCAATTTATTAATTGTTTTTAAGTTATTGGTAACTACTCAGCCCTGAAAGGGCGCTTTATTAAAGCCCAGGGCAACGCCCTGGGAACAATCATAAACACCTGCACCTGGGGCGTTGCCCCAGGCTATAATAATTCGCCCCTTGGGGCTGCACCTGGGGCGTTACCCCAGGCTATAATCATTCGCCCCTTGGGGCTGCACCTGGGGCGTTGCCCCAGGCTATAATCATTCGCCCCGTTGGGGCTGAGTAGTTACAGTTATTGTTTCATATTATTTGCCATTAACTATTTTTTATTTGCGAATTACAAACGCTATTATTTTTACGAATGATTTATAAACACTGTATACTTAATGTACATACCCATGGTACCTGATAGTTCAACGCGCTGGTTAGCCCCCGCCAAACTCAATTTATTTTTACATATCACCTCACGACGAGCTGATGGCTATCATAATTTACAAACAATTTTTCAGTTTATTGACTACAGCGATATTTTGTGTTTTAATACGCGCCCTGATGGACAGTTGTCGTGTGTGTCCACCGCGAAAAATTTGCCCCCCGAACAAGATTTAGTTTTACGGGCCGCGCGTTTGCTCAAACAATACAGTGGCACATCATTGGGAGCGGACATTCAAGTTGAAAAAAAACTTCCAATGGGAGGCGGCTTGGGTGGTGGTAGTTCTGATGCAGCGACAACATTGTTAGCTTTAAATCAGTTATGGCAATTACAATTGCCCTCTGCTACACTGGCACAACTTGGATTACGTTTAGGAGCCGATGTGCCGGTTTTTGTGCATGGGCACGCGGCGTGGGCGGAGGGTGTCGGCGAGTCGTTGACACCGGTAGACCTTGAAGAACCATGGTATCTCGTGATTCACCCCGGGTGTCATGTATCGACAGCAAAAATTTTTTCAGCAGATGACTTGACACGCGATGCTTTTTGTATCACAATACGCGACTTTCTTGCCGGGCACAGCCAAAATGTTTGTGAACCCGTCGTGCGTCGTCGTTATCGTGCAGTCGGGCAAGCCCTTGATTGGCTGAATCAATACCGTCAGGCACGCTTGACGGGAACTGGGGCCTGTTTATTTGCCGCGTTTGAAAGCCAAGCCGCGGCCAACGCGGTACTGGCAGAATTGCCGAGTATGTGGCATGGTTTTGTGGCACAGGGTAAAATTATTTCCCCAGCCCTAAATTAATTTCACAAACGCCTAGACAAAATTGCGATAATAGATTACAATTCTGAAATCATCAATTGGGGTATAGCCAAGTGGTAAGGCAGCGGGTTTTGGTCTCGCCATCCCAGGTTCGAATCCTGGTACCCCAGCCACCTATCCTCTTATGTATACTAAACAACGTCACAAATAGCCTGTCTCAAACAAAAAAGCGAGAAGAAAAATTCTTCGCCAACCATTCTTTATGACAAAAGCGTTATTTATGCCGGTGCAAAGTATATTATCCAGTCTTACAACCCAGCGGGAGTTCGGATGTGTCTAGCCGAATGACGGTATTTACGGGTAATGCCAATCCAACTTTAGCTAAAGCCGTGGTGGGTCATCTAAATTTACCCTTGGGCAACGCGCTTGTGGGTCGTTTTAGTGACGACGAAATTATGATAGAAATCCGCGAACATGTTCGCGGTCAAGATGTTTTTATCATCCAGCCTACCTGTACACCTACCAATGATCATTTAATGGAATTACTGGTATTAGTGGACGCAGTGCGAAGGGCATCTGCCGGCCGTGTCACCACTGTGATTCCCTATTTTGGTTATTCCCGCCAAGATCGCCGCACTCGTTCCTCTCGTGTCCCCATCACCGCCAAAGTTGTCGCCAATATGATCGCCAGTGTCGGCACTGATCGTGTGCTTACAGTGGATCTACATGCTGACCAAATTCAAGGCTTTTTTGATTTACCAGTTGATAATGTTTACAGTTCACCGGTTTTATTGGGTGATATTTGGCGACATGAATATCCCAATTTGATGGTCGTCTCGCCGGATGTTGGCGGCGTTGTTCGCGCCAGAGCTTTGGCTAAACAACTGGGCGAAGCGGATTTAGCGATCATTGACAAACGCCGACCTCGTGCAAATGAGTCTGAAGTGATGAACATCATCGGTGATGTCGAAAACCGTACCTGTATTATCATTGACGATCTGGTTGATACCGCGGGCACTTTGTGCAAAGCGGCCGGTGCCCTCAAAGAACATGGTGCAGCTAAAGTTGTGGCCTACTGCACACATCCGGTGTTGTCAGGCAATGCCGTAAAAAATATTGAAGCCTCAAGACTTGATGAATTAGTGGTAACCGACACCATTCCTTTAAACCAGAACGCGGGGGCGTGTTCACGCATTCGTCAACTGAGCATTGCTGAAATGCTGGCGGAAACCATGCGCCGCATTAGTGAAGAAGAGTCGGTTAGTTCTTTGTTTATGGACTAAATTCAGTTATCAGTTCGTCGCGAAAGTTGACAACATCGCTCCAACTTTCGCGACGAAAACAGTTATTAATTATAGCTGTTTACTTATATATATACTTATCGTAACTACTCAGCCCTGAAAGGGTGCTTTATTAAAGCCCAGGGCTGCGCCCTTTTCACCAATTTTAATGCGCCCTTTCAGGGCTTTAAATCATAAACACCTGCACTTGGGGCGTTGCACAGGCTATAATAAGGGATGATGTAGAAAATAATATACGCTTGCTCAGATGCTATCCCTCCAAAGGGATAGTATCTGTCACCATTTGTTGCGTAAGTTATTTGCTGCTATAGATGTTCAGATAATTAATTTCACAAGTCAAAGTTAACGGATACTATCCCTAAGAAGGGATAGCATCCGTGAAAAGTTATTTTTCTGAAAATCTATAAGTCCCTAACAAGCACCAAAGAGGCTGAGTAGCTACTACTTATCAAGAAAATTATATATCACATTCGGGGTTCATGTTTTGAAATAACTACTTGATTTACCATTAGCCAAAAGTCATTCTCTTGACAACCCCTTTGACTTTCGTTAAGGTCTTAATTTTCTGTCATCATATTTGCGAAAAAAGTGCTGATTGGCTAACCCACTAGGAGTCTGTTGGGCTTGTTGTGTTAAGTAATTGATATACAAGTGATTTACCAATTGAGTCCGAAATTAAAATTTCAGTATAAACAATAGGTTAGCCGTTAAGT
>Ga0164315_10002221_pt1 | contig 14852 bp, 16 predicted proteins | sample GuaBasSedimGuay6_FD_113737 | JGI IMG/M metagenome (GOLD analysis project Ga0164315, IMG submission 113737) | Subseafloor sediment microbial communities from Guaymas Basin, Gulf of California, Mexico - Guay6, Core 4569-2, 0-3 cm | ecosystem: Environmental > Aquatic > Marine > Hydrothermal vents... | reverse complement strand
GTCAATCCTACTTCATTTGCTTGTGACACGGCAAGATCAAACCATTGACGGTTATGGTGTTCACTGTAAAGCACCCCCAAAGTACGAATTTCTGGGAACAGATAACTACACATAAATAACTGCATTTCCGCTGGCAGTTCAAGAGCGATGCCGTAAGTATTGGAACCCACTTCAAACCGTCGCCAATTGATCATGGAAGAAAAGAGCAAGGCTTTGTTTTTGATGACGGTGGATGCCAACGTATAAGCTTTTGAACCGATGGCATAGACCAGCGGCGAACGCACACTTGAAATCTGGTTTTGGAGTGCGTCAGTGCTCAACCTATCGCCGGCAATATCGACTTCAATGGTTTTCACCTCAAGCGTAGACTCAAATTCCCGCTGAATGGTGGCATATTTGTCCACCGATTTATCGGAATTGATGATTAATACGCTTTTTTCGGCGTTTTCTGGAACTGCGGGCAAAATGTTGGGGGATTGGCGACAAGAAGCCATAGCCCATAAAGTCAGGATGATAGTGGCGAATTGTGCAGAGAAAAAACGCCGGTGTTTATTATTCATGTCATGTCCTCTAGTTTCTGGGTGGTTTATAACTTGTCCTCTCATTTTTAACGGAGTCCAAACTTTAGTTAGTTTGGGCCTCCGGTTTGGAATCTATCTAGGCAAGCTCAACTGTCGCATATCCGCTCGAGTGAGTTTTTTCCAACCATTTAATCCTAACATGCCAAGAATTGCTTGACCATTGGAATAATGAGGCATATCTTCAATGGCATCCAGCAATTTCTCGGTAGAAAATGTTGAAATCGGTTGATGAACAACGACTACCGGCAACATAATCGCTTGGCTTTCCGTATGTTGGCGGAGTAACCGGTATTTTCTGGGGTTCAAAGCGGCAAGCGTGTCAAGACTGTGACGCGCCGTTAAAGCACCCTGCGCCATGCCAAATAACACCGACATCAACGCATCAATATCCTTTGGCACTGTAAGCACTTTAAAGGGTTTGTTAAGCCTCAGTCTTTGTTGAAACGCCATGCTTTCCAGCATACGTTCTGTGTAGTCTTGATCGCCAGCCGAGGCAATACGTTTTCCCTGAAGCCGCTTGATATTCCTGACATTCTTTTTAGTCGATAGCACCTTAGTATAGGTGGATTCTCCGTCAATCGTGCCAACTAGAATAGGTTGAAGATTGGAATAACCTTGTTCTACCAAATTTTGGTAGTGCCAACTGGAGAGTAAAAACACATCGTTCTGACGTTTTTCCAGGAAACGTTCAAAGGTACTCTTATTATTGAAGGGTTGAAACTGGTACCAACCGTTGCTAGACAGATAGCTGTCAAACAACATTTTGAGTGAACGAAAGTCATTAATGTTGGACTCAGGATTATAAAAAAACAGGGTATTTCTGGAAGCGGCTTCAATTCGCCACGAAAACAGCGTGAATGCCAGCACTAAGCACACAACAATTATAGCACGAGTGCTTATTTTATTGATCCTGTGTCTGTCGTCAATATGAGTCAACATATAGCCCCCAATAGTTGTTAGGAAAAATTTGTTCATGTATTTACTAAACTCCTGTCATGTGGGTGATGGTAGGGTGGATTAGCCGCTAGTGCAGGATCGCTCCAGTTGTAAGCCCATCTTCAACCGGGGCAACCACAAGGGATTGTCCCCTTTTAGGGTTGCCCGATGGTGGTATGGGGATTTCATAACAATGTACTAGGCGAAATCCGCCACCTTGATTAATCCACCCTACGAAAAAATCACTTGTTTTGGTTCACCCATATTGCAGGACTGCCTCCAGGATTTCGGAGGTCCCAGATAAATATTGAACGCCAGCCCTTTCCATTTACGCCTTATTTGGTAGCATTCTTCAGTTGCTGTACTCTCTCAAAATATTTTGAAGCCGGTTTAAAGGGGTACCCGTAACCAACTTTTTGGACTGAAGAACAATACTTCTCCAATTCACCAGTATTCACATTGAATAAATAATTAATAAAAGTGCCACATATACCGCCACTAAAGGACAATGCTGTATCTGTAAGCCAACGCCAACTGTCAATCACACCGCCACAATTATGCAGATGACCAAATATAAATGTAACGGAAATATCACTACTATCTCTGCCAGTCAGAAAGGGTAGCAAATTTTTTGATTTAACAATGCCTCTTGAATCTCCAAACAGCGCATAAGTCCCCTTTGTTGACCAGATATTTTTAAAAGGGTTGTTGAGACGACACACAGTCATTTTTTTATCCGCCTTCTCGTCAGGAATCGTTCCGTAAAATTTAACGCGTTCCCCGGTTTTTAGTTCAATTAGAAAGGGTTCGCAATTGTACCAAGGGGGTGCATATCTATATTCTGCAAGTTCAGATTCAAAAGCCCCTTTGCCATAAGTGAGTACCAATGCAAGAGGTAAGGTTGGGTTTAGATAAACGCCTTCAATATCCCAGTTAAAAAAAACTAAATATTTTGGCTTTTCCTTGTCTATCAGTGAGTTGAATGGTTTTATCCTTTATTTCCTTGAGTTGATAACCCACCGTTTGCGATGAACGGTCGCTTTTGGCTTTTTACTTTGCAATATATTGATTTAGATCATAATTATCGCGTTCCACAGAACTCTCATATCGCGGTTTTCCAAGGGCAGGGTAGCGATATTTTTCATAGTTGATGCCCAAACGGATGCTATCCCTAAAAAGGGATAGCATCCGTCAACTCACTAAAAATTAATGATCAACGAGTAAAAAAGACTCCGCTCCGAGCCAGCAAGCGGTACTTCATTAAGTCCTTTGCGGCGAACATATTCCGGGAAAGTGACTAGCGTGTCCGACACATTGTGGATTGACATAACGTGTTTCAGTTGCAGATATTTATATTTGTGTTGATACGCAAAATTCAAGTCAAAAGTGATGGAATCGTCTATTTTATCTGCATGCCCATTCGTGGAATCGATATAGTTTCCAATCAGAGACACATTAAATTCCCTTCCAAAGTTTTTCTGAACCCCGGCTGAAATGGTGAAGTCTGAAACATACTTAAAATTGTAGGTAGTCCAGTAAAAGTCGTGATGACACTTAAACGGATACTATCCCTCGGAGGGATAGCATCCGTAAAATCACTACATGTACAGGACTACCAAATTGTAGTGATCCGTGCCCGGCAGTCTATCGCCATCGTCACCGTGGACATAGTCAAAATTCAGAAACAGGTTGGCGAACTTGGGATTGAGATATTTTAATTCAACTTCCAAGCCTTTCGCAGTGAATGAATTCGTCACCATTCGTGTAAACATTGACGTTGTTGAGGAGAGTGCCCTCTTCGAGGGTAACGTTTCCTTTTATGCGATGTATTTTGTCTTTGTAAATGGAATAGTAGGCAAGTGCCTGTAAATAGAAATACCCCCTAGCGTGTTGGTAGCCTAACTCAAAAGTGTCAGCCGTTTCCGGTTTGAGCGTCTCATTTCCAAATACCGTTTTAGTAGGCGTTGCGAAATATAATTCAAACAAATTCGGGGTTCGGAATGATTGTCCCGCAATGAATTTAATCGCGTTTTTCTCGTTTATTGAGTAAACAAGGGTGCCTCGTGATGACACATTTTCTCCGAACAGTTCATTTTGGGTAAATCGACGGCCTAACACGACGCGCCATGCTGGCAACGGTTTCCAGTCAAGTTGAGCATATCCAGAATATTCGTAGACGCGCCTATTGGAGAGATTGTTCTCTGCCAATATCGCATGAGTAGAAAGGTTGATATTTTGATATTCTTGGCTTTTTCTCAGATCGTAAGCACCACCCACTTCAATGCCTAAGTTGTCGGAAATTTAAACAATATTACGAAGGCTACCACCGATTTGTTGCCCTAAGATGTTGGCGCGGATATCATCCGCAGCCGAGCGGGATAAATTCCGCTCATTCCAATCATAAAAAAGCTGCAACTTAGTATAGTATTTTTTATTCCAGCGGTGGGAGTGGGTGTACCCAATAATGGCACCATCAACGTCATGATTATTCCCAGCCCCAGCGGAGAATTTTGGCGTGACTCCAAGATAACCTTCATCATTCTTAAAAGCATTGATTAATAATGAATGATCATCATATTCGAGTAGGACATTTGCGTTGAGGCTATCAGCATAGTCATCCACGGTGCCATTGATGCCGGTTTCATCAGTAAAACCATAATGATGTCTTCGGTTGTATTCTACTTTGCAAAGACGTTTCCGCCCTCGTTCCAGCGACATTGACTTTCAAGTGTAGAAAACGTTCCAAACGTAGAAAACGTAATTCCGGTTGCAATTCAGTATCTTCCCACACAGATGGCGTACTATTTTCTTGGGCATAACCCGCTGAAAACATCATAAGGTTTGTGGAAAAACATAAGGCCATAATTTTTATTTGTGATTGCATAATTATAGGTAATAGGTAACAGATCACAGGTAATAGTCATAGATCATTATGGCTCATTTTTTTATTGCCCATTACCCATTACTCATTAAGAGAATGAATTTTGCAAGAGCCTCATAGCAATACTTTGGACAGTTTTTGAAGGATATGCTCTTTGATCCAAGTGAATGATAAATTTTTGAAAATTTTTTTTATAACAGAGTTGTCCGAAAATAAGGTTTGTGCATATTTAACTCATTGTTTTTCTGGGTTTCCCTCGGTTTCACCTAGGGCTATTCACATTTAACCCCTACGGGGTTGACACAAATAAAGTTATTTACGGACAAGTCTATTATTCGATACCGCAGTTTTTTAGAGTTTATTTTTATGATTATGAATTTTAACAAATCAATAAGTTATAGCGTTTCCCGATTGCATGAAATACAAAAATTAAAGGTTTTAAAGCCCCTTCGGTGCGAAATTAATATAGCCAGTGTAACTACCTGGAACTAAAATTAATTGTATTTTACGCAATCGGGAAATGCTATAGCGTTCATCCTGACATGCACTACATAGCGTGACATTGCAGCGATACCCGCTGGTTTTGCAAGAAATAAGGTAGCTCCCAAAAATTAAAATACCAACGATGGAGTTTGCGCGGGGATTGCCTCGACGAGCCGAATCTTGTAGGGGCAATCCTTTATGGTTGCCCGGGGTCATATTATTATTTGGGAGTTGCCTAAAAACGGCGGTATCGAATATTAGAGAAAGTTTCATGACAAAAATAAGGCTTTAAAATATTTAAATGTTATTGTTTATAAAGTTCGACCTCTGCGTTAACAAAATCAATCTGTTAAATTCGTCAATCCGTTGTACTTTTCGTATAATACATTCACAATATATTTTCTAACAAGCGATTCTCCAAATGACTTATCAAGATATTCCTTCTATCCATCCACTCCCGAAACTGCTAGCCAATCAAATCGCAGCCGGTGAAGTTGTTGAACGTCCCGCGTCAGTGATAAAAGAATTATTGGAAAATAGTTTAGATGCGAGGGCTAACAACATTGAAATCGATATTGAACAGGGCGGCATCGCGTTAATGCGGGTGCGTGATAATGGCTTTGGTATTCGTCGTGATGAATTATTGTTAGCCTTAAATCGACATTCCACCAGTAAAATCAGAGAGTTGGACGATTTAGACCGTATTAATAGTTTGGGTTTTCGCGGTGAAGCCCTTGCCAGTATTGCGTCTATTTCCAGATTAACGTTAAGCTCGCGTTTTTATGGCGATGAAATAGGGCATTGTGTCCGTTTGGACGGGCAAGAAAAACCCATCGGCCCAGAGCCAATGGCCCATCCCATTGGCACAACGCTAGAAATACGGGATTTATTTTATAACACCCCGGCACGGCGCAAGTTTTTACGCACCGATAAAACCGAATTTGGTCAAGTACATGAAACGGTTAAACGTTTAGTTTTAAGTCGTTTTGATGTCAATTTTAAGTTGACGCATAACCGCAAAACCTTAATGGCTTTAAAGGTAGCGCAGCGTGAAAAGGAGCAATTACAACGAGTTGCGATGCTCTGTGGGCCAGAATTTGTTGATCATGTTTTAAGTATCAACGAAAAATCAGACGAAATGCAGTTATCAGGCTGGATTACGCAACCGACTTATTCACGCAGTCAGCCGGACATGCAGTATTTTTTCGTCAACGGCCGCATTATCCGCGAAAAACTGATCAATCATGCAGTACGCCAAGCTTATGAAGATGTGTTGTATTCAGGCCGTCATCCGAGTTATGTATTGTATTTAAAGATTGATCCTAGCGAAATGGATGTCAACGTTCATCCTACCAAGAGCGAAGTGCGTTTTGCCCAAATTGGAGTGGTGCATAACTTTTTAGTTGAGGCCTTACAAAATCGTCTGGCCCAAACTTCTCCTAACCATGCGGGGCCGCCAACACCCTCGCCCCAACCCTCGAACTCAAGAGAATCATCTTCACCCCAAGCCTCAAGGAAGTCCCCCTCACCCCAACACTTTCCCTTCCCCCGGCTGGGCGCATCCTCTCCCCCCTCAGACGCAAGCAAACCACAATTTATTCCACCGTACCCAATCAATCGCCCATCGGCTGTCGCGATACGCGAAACCATGCAAGCTTATCAAGCGTTGCATCCCCCGCTATTACCAGAAGAATTACCGCTGGATGTTATCACTGATAACAACCTCGCGCCTTCGTCTATCCCACCGCTAGGATATGCGTTAGCGCAATTGCATGGGGTGTACATTCTGGCCGAAAATGCCGACGGTTTGATATTAGTGGATATGCATGCAGCCCATGAACGCATTACTTATGAGCGGATGAAATCGGTTTGGCAAGCAGACACGCTCAGCACCCAAGTATTGCTGATTCCTATCAGCGTCTCTGTCAGCGAACGTGAGGCGGAAATAGCAGAACGACATGTTGATTTATTTAACCAATTAGGCTTTGATATAAACCGCGCCGGGCCCGAAACATTAGTTGTGCGCGAAGTGCCGACGCTATTAGCTGACGCGAATATGCCGATGTTGGTGCGCGATGTGTTAGCCGATTTATTACGTTTTGGTGTAAGCCCTCGCTTACAAGAAAATATACAGGGGATTTTGGCCACTTTGGCCTGTCATACATCGGTACGCGCCAATCGACAATTGAGTTTAAGCGAAATGAATGCGTTATTGCGGGACATGGAAAAAACCGAGCGCAGCAATCAATGCAATCATGGTCGTCCAACTTGGACGCTGCTCAGTATGAAAGAATTGGATAGTTTGTTTTTGCGGGGACGTTGATGGGAATTGGGAATTAGGAATTAGGTTGTTTCTGGGTTAGTGAAAAGGAAGTTCCAATGGGTTTTATTCACAATTCACAGTTCAATTAAGTAGGGTGGGTAAGGGCTTTTTCTTGCCCACCATTTTTAAAATAAGCAACAAAAGCCCTCACCACCCTACCAAATACCTGAAAATTTTTTGTGCTTCAGCAATCCCCCAAACAAAAACAGGGCTCCCTAGGGCTTTTTCTTGCCCACCATTTTTAAGGTGGGCAACAAAAGCCCTCACCACCCTACCAAATACCTGAAAATTTGTGCTTCAGCAATCCCCCAAACAAAAACGTGATCGAACCGGTTGCAAACCGGTTCCCGCACAAGGAACGAGGAAAATATTTCCCGTTGGGGCGATTCAAGCTACTGTGCAAATACCCCAATTGATAAATCGTCAGCGGGATAAATACCTTGTACTGCATAATCCTCTAGGGCACTTTCGGTGTGACGTTTGACAAATTCATTTGTCTGGTTTTGAAAGGCTAACAAATGGGTAGCGACATCGTAAAGCGGTATAAATGTGTTTTGGCGCGTATCAACGCACTGGCTGGCACCGTCTGAAGCAATCGCCACCACTTTAAATTTTTTTAAAGGAAAACAAAAAGTTAATTGTTTTTGAAACGGCTTTGGCTCCGATTGCCCATTCACAGAATCTATCAATAACAATGGGTTGGGTCCACATTTCGCATAATCTTGTTGCCGCTCTTTATCATACCAATAAGTTAAGTAATAAGGGGCATTATGGGTAAAGGCAATTTCAATTGTGCCAAGGTTGCCATCGTGATCCTTAAACAATAAGCAACCATCGCCGTAAATATACACCATAATAGTGTTTTGATATAAAAACGCCAGCATGACGGTGGCATCTAGCACACTGTCAGGTAGTTGCAATTTTTCGGTAATATCCAAAGCATTGTCAATCAACTGCTGTCCAAAATCGAGGTAATTCAAAGGCCATTTGGCTGCAGTTTCGATCATGTGCTTAGCAGTCAGCGTCAGAATCCGTGCGCCGGCATCTGAATTCTCCGCAGACGAGCAACCGTCGCTTAATACCATAAATGGCGTAGGCGTATCACCTTGCGTGACATAGTCTTCACAAATAGGGTGGGTAGTGCCTATAGTGTAATAGTGGTCGTAACGTAGCATCCTTGGCATTCCCGTTGGCAAGTAAGTAAGTATATTAGCATATACTAAATTATATATTCATTTTTCTCTGCATCAATAAAATTGCTGCTGTGCCATTATTTCGTTCACTGTATACTTCGCTCTCTTAAAAAGGGTGATAATGTGAGCATTTATATTGACGTTGAGCCGCATCCGCGTTAAAAAAATCGTAACAGCTCAGCCCCAACGGGGCGAATTATTATAGCCTGGGGCAACGCCCCAGGTACTCAGCGCCGAAGGTGCGAATTATTATAGCCTGGGGCAACGCCCCAGGTGATTTAAAGCCCTGAAATGGTGCCGGTTCCCAGGGCGCAGCCCTGGGCTTTAATAAAACGCCCGGAAAGGGCTGAGTAGTTACAAAAAATCAATATATTTAGAAAGGAGGCGAACAACAACATGCAATATCCCTTAACAGAAAAAATCGGCAATCCTGATTTATTGGTGGGGCGGGAAAAAGAATTTCGCAAATTTGGAAAATGGCTGGCGAATATTCCCGGCAGATTGTCCAAATCCAGAGCCCTTATTGCACGACGCAAAAGTGGCAAAACCGCCTTTGTGCAGCGTATTTTTAACCAACTTTTTCGTTATAATGGGACAGTGATTCCTTTTTACTTTGAATTTGGTGAAAATAAGATTTGGTATCCGAATTTGGCTATCAACTACTATCGTACTTTTGCGTCACATTATATTTCCTTTCTGGAAAGAGATGAACGCTTGGTAACTAGACTCTTATCATTGGAAAAAATCAGGGAATATGGTGTTGCCAAATCTCTTGAAGATTTTGTAGATGATGTGGATTTTCTGCTTCAAAATAAGGAAGTCAGTGGTAGTCATGATTTAATGTGGCAAACTGCCTACACGGCACCCCACCGCTATGCGGCCATCCTTGACACCAGATTTTTGGTGATATTGGATGAATTTCAGAATATCACTCAATATGTTTACCCTGACAAAAACCGTGAGGGAAACCCGGATGAAACGATGGCGGGCAGTTTTCATTCGATTTCTGAATCCAAAGTCGCCCCCATGTTAGTCACTGGCTCTTATGTGGGTTGGTTAATGAGGGTGATTAGCAAGTATTTACAAGCGGGGCGACTCAAACAAATACCAATGTCTCCCTATCTCACCCTTGACGAAGGGTTAGAGGCGGTTTACAAATATGCTGAGTTTTATCATGAACCGATTACCAACGAAACCGCGCTGCAAATTAACGAGTTGTGCATGTCCGATCCGTTTTTTATATCCTGTGTGATTCAAAGTGAATTTGATGACAAAGCGTTAATGACGAGTCAGGGAGTGGTAAACACCGTGAATTATGAAATTTCAGATAGACATTCTGAAATGTCAAAAACGTGGAACGAGTATCTGCAAATGACTTTGCAAAAGGTGAATGATAAGTACTGAACCATAAATTTTCAGGTATTTTGAAATAGGGCTTGCGCGGGGGATTGCCCCTACGAACCGTCATGTAGGGGCAATCCTTTATGGTTGCCCTTCTGAATCAAAATATCTGTTTATTTGTGCTTCAGTACTTACAAACGCCAAAAACATGTTGCTATACTTGAGCAAACATGCTGAACGTTACTGGACACCGCAAGAACTTAAAGATGAATTATCTTTTTCATACTCGTAAGTACAACGAATCCCAGAAATAAACCAAAAGTACAACGAATTGACGAAATAAGCGAATTAACTTTCATTCGTTTCAGACGAACCGTTATTTATCAGGAGTACAAGGCGAACCTTGTACGAAAAAACGGCGCTATTTATCAGGAGTACAAGGCGAACCTTGTACGAAAAACTTTGATCTTCTCAGGAGTACAAGGCGAACCTTGTACGAAAAACTTTGATCTTCTCAGGAGTACAAGGCGAACCTTGTACGAAAAACTTTGATCTTCTCAGGAGTACAAGGCGAACCTTGTACGAAAAAACGGCGAACCTTGTGCGAAAAAACTTTGTTATGATTGAAATGTGACATTGTCAAGTTAAACAATTTTTGCCCTTCCACTTGGAATTTAGAAATGGTAAAAGATTGCTTTGTTAAGTACTGAAGCATAAATTTTCTGGTATTTATCGAGAAGCCAATATCGAAGGGGCAACCAATTGCCCCTACATTACACGATAGTTGGCAGGGGCAATCCTTTGCTACAGCACTGCTGATAATATGTGCTTCAGTACTTATAGGAGTAACCCAACCACTAACAGGAGAGAGATTATGGCAGAGTTTCCTGAAATAGAACGCTTAGGTTTTGGCGTGATGGCGGATAAGGATGAGTATCCTCATGTCTTCTCCCATTCAGATCGCTTTTTGATCGCGCAAAGAAATCATTGCGCGTGAATATCGTCCTAATCCGTATGGGCAAATATGCCGTGAAAAATATACTATGCCGACTTTTATTGGCGAGAAAATTTCCGCCGAAGAATGGAAAATTTACCAGCAGATTGGGGAAATTGTGAAAGATTGTAAATATGTCGCTGGTAAAAACTTTGGGAATTACACGACAAAGGCATTACAAGAAGCTGGCACCGATTTTCTGATGAACCACTCCTTTCAACCTTATGAGTGGATTGATTCCCTCATTGAAGCCAGAGATATGGCGGGTTATCGGGATTAATTTTAAAAGAAATCCGATTTCTTCAAGAAATCTCTGGATTTTTATGCACAGGAAAAACATCAACATGGTAACCAAAATCAGGGGGCTAAAAGATGGCCCCATTAAAGTAGCAGAAAATGACGCACTCGGTTTAACGGATTATGCCGAAGCTTTGTGCGAATTTATCTTGTCTGCTGATACGCCAATCACGATTGGTATTCAAGGCGATTGGGGCAGCGGTAAAAGTAGTATGATGTACTTAATTGAACAAAAACTTAAGGCTGACGGGCAACTCCAAGATAAAAAACTCCATACTATGTGGTTTAATACTTGGCAGTTTTCTCAATTCAACATGAGCGAGAAGTTGAGCATTTCGCTGTTGTCCCGTTTTATTGATGAAATGGAAAGCCTGACGGTGAGTAAACGACGCAAAGAGTCAGAAGCGAAAAAGGCTTTGCGTTGGATAGTTGCCAGCACTGTGAACATACTGGGCGCAGACGAGGTTGCTAAGAAGGTGCTAGAAGAGGCCAAACCGCCTAAAGAAACGTCTGAAAATATTGCGAATTTACAGGTGCAATTGGTTGAATTGGTTGATAGAACACTGACAGAAGCCAATCTTGATCGTATTGTGGTTTTTATTGATGACATTGATCGCTTAATCCCTCAAAAAGCGGTTGAGCTGTTGGAAGCGCTGAAACTGTTTTTGGAGATTGAAGGCTGTGTGTATGTCCTTGCTTGTGATTACCAAGTCATTGTGCAAGGCTTAAGGCAAAAATTTGGTGTTGGCGAAGCCGAACTCAAAGGACGCAGCTTTTTTGACAAAATCATTCAAGTGCCGTTTAAGATGCCGGTTAACCAATATGACACCGAAGGCTTTTGCAAAAAAATGCTTGAGCATATTGGTGTCGCGCACAAGAAATCAGATATCGCGTTATATTTGGCTCTGATTACCTATTCCGCCGGTTTTAACCCACGCACGGTTAAACGGTTATTCAATAACTTGCTGTTGTTAAAAATTGTCCTTGATAAAAAGAAAGCGTTAAAAGCGGATAAAGTGGCTAAAGTCAACGAAAAAATGCGTATTTTATTTGCGACGCTTTGCCTGCAAAATACCTTTAGCCCGGTGTATGATTATTTGCATAATTATCTGCAACAGTTGACAATCACGGATGGCGAAGCGGTTAGCAATACTAATCAGTTGTTTGTCGAACTGAGAGAACCCGGCAAATTTGCCAAACTGTGGCAAGATGTCAAAACCAGCGAAACCTTTTTTAACCAACTGGCTGATTTTATCGGCGTATTTTTTGATGCGATTCAATTACAGTCAGATACCGCTGAAGCGGCAGCGAAGACATTAAATGCGGCCGAGATAGGCACATTGAAAACCATTCTGTCATTTTCAGGAATGGTGGCGGTGCAAGAAAAACCGGAACAACCCACCGTGACTTCTGATGAGATTCGTCAAATAAGACGGCTTAACCGTGATTTGATAAAAAGTGTTATTTCAGAGCTAGAAAGCCGATATAAAAAGGAGCTGAGCCAGCTTTCGTCAACGATATTTGAAGGCTTTAGAATGTACCAACCTCGTTATGGTGACGTGGAACTTTACACGGAGGCGAAATCCGTCGTCCAACCTGCCAACGAGGAATTTGGTTTTACCATTGCGCTGACGGTTGATGTCGGATCACCTCGTCATTCTGACAAAGGGGAAAAACATATTCGGCATCACCTGACTGATTATTATATTCAAGACTTTGTGCCATGGTTTAAAAAACATTTACTAACAGTTTTCCCCACCGCGAAGAATAGTGATGAAGGTTATCTGTTATACGAGAAAGTCCTGCCGCCAGAAACATCAAGAGAAGAACTGGACACTGCTTTTAAGGAAAGTGCTTTTGAACTGTTGGACAAATTACTGCCGAAACTCGCCCAACTTTACCGTGGTGGGAAATTGTAAATTTCAAGGAAAAAGGGGAAAGGGGATCGGTTCAAGGGGATCGGTTCAAGGGAAAAGGGGATCGGTTCAAGGGAAAAGGGAATTTTTCAGGAGTACAAGGCGAACCTTGTACGAGAGGCCATGTGGTAAATAATCCTGTCTATCCATAAATTTATTACAAGCTATCAGTTTTTTCTAACCCACCCCATATTATATAACAAGTACAACTTCTTTCTGGATTTGTTCGGATTGATATAGTATTCCAGAAAAAGGAGTCCAAACTTTAGTTTGGCAGGCCCAAGATAAATCTTGGACTCCTGCCAAAATAATTTATCTGGAATACTATATAACAAGTACAACGAATTACGTGGATAAACGAATTGATAATCGCACTTCATCCTTAATAATTCATTCAATTGGGGATTTTGACTGTTTGAAATCAAACAGCCCGGTATCGAAGGCTCTCAAATTCGTTTATCCCCGTAATTAGTTGTACTAAACAAAAGGTTGTGCCACTTTTAACAAACTGATAGGTGGTAAGCCATAAATCCGTTTAATCAAAGTGCCAAACACCGCTTGCCCGAATTGGCTTAATCCCGTTTGTTTGTGTTGCACCGTCATTGCTTGTTGCCGTAATGAAGGCACGACTTGAGATAAGCCAAAGTCGATGATTTTGACAGAGACTGAGATCTCCGAGGTTTCCAAAACCTCGGAGGTCTTTTTCAGCTGCAAGATGACAAATGCCCGCTTCATGGGCAACTTGTAAGCCTTTAGCGATTTGTAAGCCAACTTGTAAGCCGGTGTCTAAATCCATCGGGCCGTATTTTTCTAACCACGCCTCCCCGTCTATCGCGTCGTTAATGTATTCAGTGACGAAAAAAGCCCTTTATTTTTTTAAAACATCGGCATAACCATATTCTAGCAATTGAGGCACATACTCACCGGCTATCTCGTGCACTTTGGCAGTCTCACTCGTTTTGATAGCGTCAGTGATGTCAGGGGGCAATAATGTTAATAGCGATTGACGTGTTTCTGCATCTTTGACACTTGGGCATTCAAGCAGTAGAGCGATCAGACGCTTTTTGTCATTTGGGTTATTTATATTTTTTATCATGTCAATTAGTTTTACCATAACGGATAGTATCCCGCTCGATGGGATGCTATCCGTAAAGTTATTTAGAACTACTGAACCCCTTTTCGTTTTGGCTTAGATTGAGCCGTGTCAAATTTTATAGTAGCATAATGAAGTTAACGGATACTATCCCGAAACCAGGGATAGCATCCGTTACATGAAGTTAACGGATACTATCCCGAAACCAGGGATAGCATCCGTTACATGAAGTTAACGGATACTATCCCGAAACCAGGGATAGCATCCGTTACATGTAAAAATTCATTGACCTTTGTTTCATGTTGTCTTGCACAAATAGGAGATAGATAAATATGGCCACAAAACCAAAAAAGCCTTTGGTAAACCCCACCCCAGCAATAAGGAATACCGATCAGAGGAAAAATGATTTGATTGTTGAAATGACTGACCAAGCTTACATGGATGGTGCTTCCCATGAAGAGGTTGGCGAACTTCAGCAACAGATAAAAAACGGCACCTACAGTTCTGGTGACTGGGAACGCAAAGTCGCCTCGTGGTATTAAGACATTCGTTAACGTAACGGATGCTATCCCTTGCCGGGATAGTATCCGTTTTTGATTGGTGAAATCACGTAACGGATGCTATCCCTTGCCGGGATAGTATCCGTCTTTGATTGGTGAAATCACGTAACGGATGCTATCCCTTGCCGGGATAGTATCCGTTTTTGATTGGTGAAATCACGTAACGGATGCTATCCCTTGCCGGGATAGTATCCGTTTTTGATTGGTGAAATCACGTAACGGATGCTATCCCTTGCCGGGATAGTATCCGTCTT
>Ga0164315_10002220_pt1 | contig 14852 bp, 11 predicted proteins | sample GuaBasSedimGuay6_FD_113737 | JGI IMG/M metagenome (GOLD analysis project Ga0164315, IMG submission 113737) | Subseafloor sediment microbial communities from Guaymas Basin, Gulf of California, Mexico - Guay6, Core 4569-2, 0-3 cm | ecosystem: Environmental > Aquatic > Marine > Hydrothermal vents... | reverse complement strand
CCATTCATATTTTCTTAGCCTGTCGGAGAGATAATTGTCTTCAATATATGTAATGGCCTGGTCTTCCATGTCAAGGTCATATGGAGAGACTGAGAGCAGGGAAAGCAACTGAGAGTCTGCTTTCATTTCGTCCACTACTGTGAGCAGCATATATTCTGTTAGTGGATCTTCACCGCTTGCCAGGTCGATGGCCAGCAGCTTACGTTGCTCAGCCTCTTTATGTCCATTATATGTTGATAGTACGGCAGTACTCAATATGGCAAAAAGAAAAAGGTATAAAAGTACGCTTGAAAAACCGACCTTATTAAGGTCAGGTAGTGACTGGACCTGGAAAAAGAATGCGATCACATAAACAAGCAGTGGGATGAAGAGCACAAGTTCGCAGTCATGAATGAAAACACAAAGCAATGTGTATATGGCACTGGTCAATATGAAGAAAACAAAATATACGACAAAATGATGCCTGGAGTATTGAAAAGCGAGGCCAAGAATACGATAAGAGACCAGGAAAAAGCTGAACAGGAGAAGGGTGAGTACAAAAAATGCAAGGAAAGAGTCAGCATTCAGAAAAAAGATCTGGTTCAGGTTCATGGAGTATGATGCATCCATGATCAGGCTGTTGACAGCCCACAGGAACAAACGGTAGAAAATGAATATATGCAGGAAGAGCGAAAAGATCAGGAAATATCGCCTGAAAAGGGAAATCTTACTTTTAAGCCTGATGTATCTGTAGGTTATAAAGAGAGCATAGGCAATGACCATGATGGCAAGCGCGTTGAAAACGAAGTCACCTATGGACGGGATCCAGTCAGATGCTGCAAAGGATCCCGGCTTAAACAGGTATGAATCGTGTAGGTTACGCGGTACATTAAAAATAAACATGAGCAAGCGCAGAAGTACTACATCAACACTGAATGCAAGTACCAATAGCAGTTTTGAACGCAGTATACCCCCCAGTCGCAGGTATAACTGAAATAAGGAAGCACACAATGATACAAAGGCAAGCGCATAGAGGGCAAGAAGTATCAAACTCGGTACTTTTTCCGGTGTTGTTTTGAGGGGCGGCTCAATAGAAAACAAAAATCCATGGCTGTTTTTGACATTATATGTACCGGGCTGGAATGAAATTGTGGTTGATGATGGAGCGCGGAAAGGGGGATGAAAACGGTTATCCAAATATATATTCTGATAAGGGTAATTGTGTTTGATCAGAAACAGGCCTGAAAATCGGGTATTCGCAACCAGGGTGTCCTTGTAGAAATAAATACCATTGGCCAGTTCCAGAACCCTGGTTTCTCTACCAATCATTGCATCAAGATGTGTGAGCGGCACAGAATTATCCGACCAGTATACCAAGGAGTCATTCAGGAATTTGAAAAAATAGAAATCTGATGGGTGATTCAATGATTCCCGGATAAAAGTATCCGCGGCCATGTTATTGGATATATATTTTTCTTCGGCAAGGGAATTCAAATAATCTGACAGTTGCTTTTCCGTATTTTCAAAATCTCGTTGAAAATTTTGAAAAATCTTTTCCGGATAATTTCTGTGGACGACACGCATTTCATATATAACAGATGTTAATATAAAAATAAGTCCAACTGTCAGATAGAAGAGGACTCTTTGTGTCAACTGCCTGTTTTTTGTCTTTCTTTCCACCTAAATATCAGTAAATCAGTTAATTAGATGCCGGGTTAAAATTAGCCTCCCTGAGGCGTGATTTCCTTTCCTGAGGGTCATTGTCCCATTCAAGGGTTATCGTTTGCCAGGAGGGCTGAAAATGCCTTATTTCGACTTTTTAAAGATATAGATTAAACTTGAATAATTTCTTTTACCCCCCAATGCTGCCAGGTTAGAAATTAACCCCAAAATCATCGCGCTAAAAAATTTGTTGGATCCATGTTTATATTTTTCGCTGAGCAAGGAAATATAGAATGAATCAAAAATCATTGCTTTTGTTTTTATATGTTCAAATCCATGTTTGGACATTAGCGCCTTAATCGTTTTCGGGTTAAAATGATAAATGTGTCTGGGTACATCATAGGCTGCCCAATATGGGCCATATCTTTTTGCGTCGTACGAATTCATGTTGGGCAGTGCTACAATTAGCGTGCCGTTGGCATCGAGCTTATCATGGAATGCAGCAATGCGGTCTTCCAGCGGATATACATGTTCAAGCACATGCCACAGGCTGATACAGTCGAGACTCGAGTGGTCAATCCCATGAAGCCCTGCCTCATCATGAATTTTTAATCCGTGCGTATTAATGGCTTCTGTTCTTGCAAGTTCATTTGGCTCAATTCCGATAACCGACCATCCGGAAATTTTCATGGTCCCCAGGAAATCCCCGGTTCCGCAGCCATAATCGAGAAGCCGTTTGCCTGAAACATATTTATTAAGGATCCTTCTTTTTGATTTGAGGGTATAGGATCGGGCAAAATGAAAAAGACGGTTTACTAAACCCCTGGAGGTTTTGGAATGCGATATGTAAGCGTTAGAATCATAGTATTTTAATGATTCTCCGACATCGGGTCTCGGGTTGGTAAAGCAAAATCCACAATCATTACAGCTTGAAATGCTAAAGCTTGTTTGTGTTACAAAATGATCTTTGCAATCCAAAAATGTAGAAATAGATTTGGAATTGCATATAATACAGCTGTTTATGTTTTCCTGGGCCATAGTTTCACGTGGAACAAAGGGTCAAAGATAAGAGATTATGGATTATTAATTATGGATTATGGATGAGGAATCGAGAGGTATAGGTTGCCACCCAAAGCCTAATGCCTATCGCTCAATGCCTAACTTGTAGTTTCACGTGGAACATTACAGGGTTAACTACCCAGGTAAATGGCCAGAACAGAAATATCAGCAGGAGAGACTCCACTGATACGTGCTGCCTGCCCAATGGTTCTTGGGCGGATCTTGTTGAGTTTTTCGCGGGCCTCGAATGAGAGGGAGGTCAGCTGTTGGTAGTCGATATCGTCTTTGATCACGAGATTTTCAAGTTTTCCAAGTCGGTTCGCCAGGTCTCTTTCCTTGTCTATATAACCCTGGTATTTAATCCGGATCTCTGCTTGTTCAATAATCTCATCGTTGATACCATCCAATGATCCGATAAAGCCTGACAAGCTTTCAATACCCCTTATCAGGTCTCTGAAGTGAAGTTGTGGTCGCAGTAGAAGGGAGCCGACCTTCACTTTTTGTTTTAAAGCATCTGTCCCCTTCTCGGCAAGGATGTGATTCACCTCTTCCGGTGAAGCGCTTTCCTTTTTGCAAAAGCGGATGATCTGCGTTAGCAGCTCTTCTTTGTGAAGCACCTTGTCGAGCCTGGATTGATCTGCAAGTCCTATTTCGTGTCCCCTTGGAGTAAGACGCAGATCTGCATTGTCCTGCCTGAGAAGGATACGATATTCAGCACGGGAAGTGAACATGCGGTAGGGCTCATCTACACCTTTTGTTATAAGGTCGTCGACCAACACTCCTATATAGGCTTCAGCGCGGCCAAGAATGAAATCTTCATCCTTGTTCAGTTTACGGTGAGCATTGATACCGGCAATTAAGCCCTGGGCAGCTGCCTCCTCATATCCCGTGGTGCCATTGATCTGCCCGGCAAAGTACAGGTGTTCCACGAGTTTTGTTTCCAGTGAATATTTAAGCTGCTCCGGTGGGAAATAATCGTATTCGATGGCATAACCCGGACGAAAGACCCTGACCTGTTCGAATCCAGGAATCAGGCGGAGCGCCTTATATTGTACTTCTTCCGGCAGGGAGGATGAAAAGCCATTCAGGTAATACTCGATGGTGGTCCATCCCTCCGGTTCCACAAAGAGTTGATGCTTATCCTTGCCGGCAAAGCGATCGATCTTATCCTCAATCGATGGACAATATCTCGGGCCAACTCCCTCTATCCTTCCGGTGAACATGGGAGAAAACTGAAAACCCGTGCGCAAGGCATCATGCACTTTTTTGTTTGTATAGGCAAGATAGCAGCTGCGCTGCTTCTTTAATACAGGTGTATCAGTAAAAGAAAACTTAGAGGGTGTTTCATCGCCGGGTTGTTCTTCCAGTTTTGTAAAATCAATGGTCCGCCCGTCAATTCTTACAGGGGTACCTGTTTTCATGCGATCGGCTGAAAAGCCCAGGTCCACCAAACTTTCTGTGATCCCCATGGAGGCAATCTCACCCATCCTTCCTCCTGAGATCTTTTTCTCACCTATATGGATGATCCCATTCAGGAATGTTCCGTTGGTGAGGATGACGGCCCTGGCATCAATACGATGATCCATGGCTGTTTTAACGCCAACTACTTTTCCGTTTTCAATAATGAGAGAGGCTACCATGTCCTGCAAAAAATCCAGTCCAGGAATTTGCTCCAGCTGATTTCTCCATTCCATAGAAAAGAGCATGCGATCGCTCTGCGCACGTGGGCTCCACATGGCCGGACCTTTAGATTTGTTCAACATTCTGAACTGTATCATGGTCTTATCGGTGACGATACCTGAAAGTCCTCCAAGAGCATCTATCTCTCTGACAATCTGTCCCTTAGCAATTCCGCCCATGGCCGGATTACAGGACATCTGTGCCATATTCGACATGTTCATGGTTATCAGGAGCACGGAAGACCCGAGCCTGGCAGCGGCGGCAGCAGCTTCACAACCGGAATGACCGGCACCAACCACGATCACATCATACTGACCGAACATAAGAATTTAGTTGAATTAGCAAAGTTTTCAGAGCGAAAGCAAAGATAGGTATTTATCTTCTTTGGCAGTCATGGCGGCCTTTTCATCGGGACTTTTATCAGCATAACCACATAAATGAAGGATACCATGTATGATCACCCGCCTTACCTCATTTTCTACTGATTGCTGATGCATAGTGGCATTTTCATGCACACGTTCAATACTGATGAAAATATCACCGGATACATCCTTTTCATCTTCCCGGTAATCGAAGGCAATTACATCAGTAAGGGTTTCACGCTCCAGAAAGCGTTGATTCAGGTCGAGTAAATAGTCGTCACTGCAGAAAATGATATTGATCAATCCTGCATTTAATTTCTCTGTCCCGATAACCTCAAGAATCCAATCAAGCACAACAGCCTCATCGTCAAGACGGAAATCAATCTCTTCAGAAAAGAATTGTATCAGGGTTTCCATGTGAGGGGAGATGGCAAATGGTATTTAAACCTTTTGCTTCTTGGTTTGGAAATATTCATTGAAATGTCCAATCCTCTTTTTCATGGCTTCATGGCCAATACCTGAAATACGGAAGAACATTTCTACACTGCTACCCTCCTTATTAAATTCGACCTTATCAGACAGGGAGCGAATCAGGAATAAGCCACGGCTTGTTTGGCTGTTGAAATCAATATCGAGATCCAGCGGATCAGGCACCTCATCAGGGTTATAACCTGTACCTTCATCTGATACGGTGAATGACAAACCTTTGGGTTTCGATTCAAAAATTATCTGGATCTTTCTGGAGGCATCGCTATTGTTGCCATGAATAAGGGCGTTATTAAATGCTTCTGTAAGGGCTATCAGGATGTTTCCAAAATAGGTATCGTTGATATTATAGTAATCACAAATCTCTTCGACAAATCTTTCTACGGAACTGATATTTTCAGGCCTGGAGTCTAATGTTAGTTTTTCCTTCCTACCCATGATGGATACATTTAATTACCAAAGTTATAAAAATATTCATTCACTTTGCGTTTATAATATGGTTTTAAACTGGGTGGAACTGTTTTTAATAGTTCAACTTCTTTAGATAATATTCTTTTATACTCTAAAAAGTTATCAGGGTTACTATATTCCTGGCTTTTTGCTTCTTTTGATTCCCGGCGCTCTTCTTTTTCCCGCTCACGCACTGCTTTTTCATGTTTCAGCAAGCGTGTATATATCTCTTCCTGCCGCTGCATGGTTTCATTTGTAATCCTTTTATTTACAAGATCTTCCTCGGTTTTTTCCATGTCTTCCATCAGCTTGCTCATGCCACCTTCGCCAGTCTCTCCGGCAGCCTTAAGTTCATCGAGGTATTCCTGCATCTGCTGACGTAACATTTCCTGTTCTGCTGCCATCCTGGCAAATTCTTCGCTGGGCGACATCCCCCCGGCTTTCCCCTGTTCACCCTTTTCACCTTCTTCGCCTTTGCTTTTCTGGCCATCTTTCATGCGCTGCATTTGCTGATTTAACTGCTTTTGCATTTCACCCATATTTTGAGGCATCGGACTTGGGTTACCCGACCCCGGATTATCACAGCTTCCTGTGCCCTGCATATTCATGTTTTGCTGCTGCAGCATCTGGTTCATTACCTCAGAAAGAAACAGTGCAAGGTTGTTCATGGAGGTCATGGCATATTGTTGCGACATGGCAGCATTTCCCTTTTTACGGTCTTGCAGATGGGTGTTGGCATCATCGATGTTTTCCTTGATCTTGTCAAGCTCTTTATAAACGAAAGGCTTGATCAGGGCTTGTCGTTTGCTTAAAGCATAGAGAGAATCTTCAACAATCTTCATATTCTCTTCCAGCTCAAACTGGCGCTCCACTATTTTCAGGTACCTGGGGTCGGCATAATTGGTATTGTTCAGGTCGGCAATGATCTCTTCCTGGTCGAAGGACATGATGAGCAGGTTTTCCAGTATCTCGCGCAGAACAGAAATGTCTTCTGAGTTTTTTTTAGCTCGCATTTGCGATTGCATCTTAAACAGCATCTGCGCCATCTCCTTCATTTCTTCTGCAGACTTTTCTTGTGACTCCCCTGCCTTTTTCATTTTGCCCTCATCCAGCTTTTCCAGGCTGTTCTCCATCTCCTCCTGTATACCCTCCTCCATTTCTTCTGTTTCTTCCATGGGGTGGGATTTTTCCAGTTCCTCGTTCAATTGCTTCAACTCATCAAGTTCTTCGCGCAGCTCTTCAAAATCCTCGTTCAACGACTCCTGTTCCTCTGACAGCTCCTCGCTATTGTTTTCCTGGTCGCCGGTTTTTTCGGCCAGCTCTTCCTGTTCTTTTGCAAGCTCATTTAGCTTTTCTATGGCCTCGGTGAGTTTCTTGTCAAACTCCAATTGTTTGAAAAGCTCCAGGTTACGGTCGAGCTCCATTTCAATGTCTTCAGCACTCATTTCCATCTTTTCAAGCATCTTCTGAACATCCTCTTTCTGTATATCGTCAAGCATTTTCTGAAGCTCTTCAAACAGCTCCTTCATCTCATCGCTCATGATTTCTTCAAACAACTCCTGTAGTTCTTGCTGTTTTAGAAGGATGCTCTCGTTCTGCTCTTTGTATTGCTGCTCACGCGTGATGTTTTCATCATTTTTTTTCTGAAGCAGATCCATTCTTTCCTGCAGCTCCTCCTGTTGCTCAAGGAGGGAACTGATTTGTTCTTTATCCTGCCAGCTAAGCGCTTCCTTGTTGATCAGTTGTTTGTTAAGTTTTTCAATCTGTTGCTGAAGTATTTGTGATTCGCGGATAATATCCTCCATCTCATCTTTGATCTGGGTATTTTCCGTGTCGGTTTGCTCACTTATCTCCTCCAGGCTCGGTGCGCGAAATATCATTTTATGTGAGCGGCTGCTTTTGTATCCGTTTACCTCGTCATTATCCCAGATCTCAAAGTAATACTGTATCTCGTCGCCGGGCCCAATGTCGACATTCTCCAGGTTGAAATGATGAAAAACAAGCTGCTTGGAATTTCCTGATGATATAGGAACGGCTTCAGGATAGATGCGCCCCTCTGTTCTTGTCGAATCGAAATTATTCAGGAATTCATAATTGAAGGTCAGGGAGGTGAAGCCATAATCGTCACTGATCTGGCCACGAAAATATAGACGCTTATCGTATACTGAATCTTGAAATTCCTCAAAAATAGCAGTGGGGTAAATGTCTTTGATCACCGTGATGGCATAAGAAAGGCTGTCGGGATTCACCAGGTGTTCGTTGGCTGCTGAAATAGTATAGGCCATGCTCTCCATCAGGCGCTTTTTGTATGAAAATGCATTTGAACCCTGCTCTTCTAAAACAATGCAATTGCCCGGAAAATGAAACTCTATCGAACGGGTATCCCTCGTGATTACTTTCCATTCGGCAAAGCTTCCTTCGGGAACCACAAAATCGCCTGTATTTTCAAATACTTCATTTTTCTTAGCGGTGTATCGCGGGTAGGTGAGAGACACCTCATAGTTGGTAACGACAGGACGCGGCAGCACCCTAATACTGTAAGGACCGAAACTATAATCTTCAGCTACGATGCTGAAATGCATATCGTGCTGCAGCTTGTTCATGGTATACGAAAATACCCCGGAGGCTTCTTTACGGAAAGGAATCAGATTGGTATTGGCCGATAAATACATCCCGGCAGGCATTTGTTCACCAACAACTTCTACTCTCAAGGTATAATCATCATATTGTACAGCTTCCATTCTGTCGTTCAGGATATGGAGGGTAAACGGGAGCGGGCGTTCAAATTCAGCCCTGTGCCTGATCAGTCTTTTAGAAGGTGCCGTGATCATGGATGGGGATGCAAGCAGCAGTATGATCAAAAGCAGCAGGGGAGGGATGGCGTATTTCAGATACTTCCTGTTTTTGCGGTAGTCGACTGCCCTGACGAAGGGAACCGGATGAAGGCTTTTTGTTTTTTGGTCGATACTGGCCTCAAGTAGTTCCAGCGCAATGTTTTCTTTACTGAGCTTTTTCAGCTGCAGTGTGTTAATCAGCTTATCCCGGACTTCAGGAAAGTGCTCGCCAATGATAGATGCCGCCTCCTCTTCCCCCATGGTTTTTCCAATCCTGAAAAGCTTAAATAATGGAATGATGATCAGCCTGATCAGGATAAGGATGTTCAGTCCAACGTATGCGTAAAACAAGGCCGTTCGTACCCGTGGACTGCTCCAGGTATAGTATTCGAAGGCTGTGATCAGGAGAAAAAAGAAAACAAATACTGCCACAAACCATATCACACCACGAAACAGCCGGTTCAAGTAATATTTACGAATGAAGCGGTCGAGCTTACGGATCAGTATGTTGTAATTTTCCTGCATTACGCTTAAAGGCTATTGTATGTGAACGAAGTCACAAAAGCAATTATTTCAGCATAGCATACAAAGGTATGTATTCGGCCACGATTTCATATCAAATCATCAATTTGTGCTGTAAAACTGTATAGAAATGATACAAGAGCCAATAGATTAAACAAAAATCATCCCAATATGTTAAGTAATTGACTAATATTGAGCCCTCAAATAAACAAACAAAACACAAAAATGAAAAAACTGACCCTCTTATCTGCCATTTTACTAATTTCTGCTGTTGTATTTGGACAGTGGAACGAATCTGAGGATGCCCATTTCGGCTGTAATCATGCCAAGGGACAACACCACAAAGGAGCTGATGCCATGTTTTATTTTCAGGAAGACCTGTTGTGGGATTATGATGTAACGTTTTACTTTCTCGACATAGAAGTTAGCCCAACCAGCATTGCTGTTGGCGGCAACGTCAGCATCCATGCGGAGGTGGTTTCCCCAAGTATGGACACACTGGTCCTTGAATATACGGATGGTATGTTCGTTGATTCGGCTTTTGTTGACGGGATCATGGTAACGCCTTACCATACCAACAACCATATTTATATGCTCCTGCCATCAACCCTGAACCAGGGAGATAATTTCGTTGCGCAGGTTTATTATCACGGTGTTCCACCCACCGGAGGCTTCTTTTCGGGTGTGTCAAACGCGTATTCCAATTTCTGGGGCAAGCATGTAACGTGGACTCTTTCGGAGCCCTACGGTGCCCGCGATTGGTTTCCGGTAAAACAGGTATTGCCCGACAAGGCTGATTCCTGCTGGGTATTTCTTACTACAGACGCAGAATATACTGCTGGTTCACAGGGTATGCTTACTGCTGTTACCCCCATGCCCGACAACAAGCTCAGGTATGAATGGAAGTCGCAATACCCTATTGCGTATTACCTGATTTCTTTTGCAGTGGCTGATTATTTAGAGTATGATGTTTATGCACATCCGGAGGAGATGGGAACAGATTCTCTGCTTATCCAGAACTTTCTTTATGATCATCCCGACATGCTTAATGCCGTGAAGGATGACGTAGATGAAACCGTTAATTTTATTGAACTCTTTTCCGATCTTTATATTCTCTATCCTTTCCATGAAGAAAAGTATGGCCATTGCCTTACACAGCTGGGAGGTGGTATGGAGCACCAGACCATGACCACCATCGGTGGGTTTAACTATGACCTGGTATCTCACGAGCTCGGCCATATGTGGTTTGGCGACAACGTGACCTGTGCCACCTGGTCTGATATCTGGATCAACGAAGGCTTTGCCTCTTATGGCGAATACCTCGCAAGAGAGCACCTGCAGAGCCAGTCATCAGCCAGTAGCTGGATGAATTCAACGCACTACAATGTGCTGTCACAGCCCGATGGAAGTGTATATGTTCCACCGGAAGAGCTGGACAATATCGGAAGGATATTCAACGGCAGGCTTTCTTATGACAAAGGGGCTTCCATCATTCATATGATCCGCTTCGAACTTAATAACGACAGTATCTTTTTTGCCATCCTCGATGAGTTTCAGACTCAGTATACCGACAGCACGGCTACCGGTGATGACTTTAAAGCCGTTGTTGAAGATCTGAGCGGTATGGATTTCACCGACTTCTTTAACCAATGGTATTATGGAGAAGGATACCCGATCTATAGCATCGTATGGAACCAGACCCCTGAAGGGTTGAATATGAATGTTACCCAGACCACATCTTATCCTTCTGTTACGCCATTTTTTAAAATGCACATGGAGTACAGGATTCTAACAACTGAAGTGGATACCATGATCAGGCTATACCAGGATGCCAATTTTAATCAGTACACCATTCCCCTGCTGGGAGAAGTGGCTGCCATTATGATCGATCCCGATAACTGGGTACTAAATAAGATAGGTTCTGTTGTTGTAGGTGTAGAAGAGGATGAGAACCCGGTGTTCTTCACCTTCGGTCCTAACCCTGCCAGTGAAAGCATCAATCTTTTTATGGCTAATTCCTCGGATGAAGTTCAGATAAGCATACTGGATATCACAGGGAAGACCATGATAGAAACCCGCGAAACAGGCGGAACCATCAAGATCAATACTTCCGACCTTCCCAAAGGCTCCTATCTGATAAGGTTACAGAATGAGGATGCTGCTTTTACACGTAGGTTTGTGAAAATTTAGGAACCGGCATCAGGTAAAGGTTAAAAGGCATATGGCACATGGCATAAGTTTCCATGTTTCAAGTCTCGAGTCTTAAGTTTCTATATAAATTCATTCCAACAGTACTTCCCTGCACCCTGTACCTTGCACCTTTTATTTATCTTTGCCGGCATAAATATTTACTATGACAAAAGAAATTCGTGTCCGTTTTGCACCCAGCCCAACCGGTCCGCTACATATCGGGGGTGTAAGGACAGCCTTGTATAATTACCTTTTCGCAAAACACAATAAGGGGAAGATGATCCTCCGAATAGAGGATACCGATCAAACCAGGTTTGTACCCGGGGCAGAAGACTATATTGTTGAGTCATTCAAATGGTGTGGCATTAAATTCGACGAGGGTGTAGATGTTGGCGGTGAATATGGCCCCTACCGGCAATCGGAGAGAAAATCGATATACCTGGACTATGCTGACAGGCTGGTAAAAAGCGGCCATGCTTATTATGCTTTCGATACACCTGAAGAACTTGGGGGTATGCGCAAAGAACTTGAGGCTGCCGGTGCCAGGTATACCAGCTATAATACCGAATCGCGGAAGAAAATGAGTAACTCATTGACCTTATCGAACGAAGAGGTCATGCGCAGGCTCTCTGTTGGCGAGGCATATGTGATTCGTTTCAAGATGCCGGAAAATGAAATGATCATCCTCCATGACGAGATCAGAAAAGATGTTGAAGTACATTCTTCTACACTGGACGATAAAGTGCTATATAAGTCCGACGGCATGCCCACCTATCATCTTGCGAACGTGGTAGATGACTACCTGATGAAGATCAGCCATGTAATTCGTGGGGAAGAGTGGTTACCATCATTGCCCTTGCATGTATTGCTGTATCGCCACCTGGGCTGGGAAGATGTCATGCCGAAATTTGCACATCTCCCCCTTCTTATGAAGCCTGACGGCAAAGGCAAACTGAGCAAGCGAGATGGAGACCGGATGGGATTCCCGGTATTTCCCCTGGAGTGGAAAGATCCCAAAAATGATGAGATTTCCCGTGGCTACAGGGAGGATGGTTATTTCCCGGATGCCTTTGTAAATATGCTGGCCCTGCTGGGCTGGAACCCCGGAACAGAACAGGAAATATTCGATATGGCAGGACTTGCCGAGCAGTTTAGCCTTGAGCGAGTGAATAAGTCGGGGGCGAGGTTTGATCCGGAGAAAGCAAAGTGGTTCAATCATCAATATCTCATAGAGAAGAGCGATGAAGAACTGGCAGAAGCTTTTGCTTCGATTGTAGAATCCAAAGGGTGCCAGATACCGGGTACCGGGTACATGGAGAGAGTTGTTGGGCTGGTGAAGGAAAGGGTAAATTTTGTGCATGAGATCTGGGACCAGGCTTCTTTCTTTTTTGAAGCACCAACATTTTATGATGAGAAGACGGTGAAGAAACGCTGGAAAGATAATACCGGGCAGTTGCTGACCGATGTATTAAGTATAATTAGGGCATCAGATCCTTTCGAAAGGGATGTCATCCACGACAAAGTAGCAGCCTATCTTGAAGAGAAAGAGATCGGTATGGGACAGGTGATGATCGGAATGCGCCTGTGTCTGGTTGGCAGTGGTACGGGTCCTGACCTTTTTACCATCATGGAAATGATAGGGATTGAGGAGACGATTGCAAGGATTGAAAAGGGGATTCAAGAGCTCTCATAATGCCATAAGATATCGTAGACAGGTGAACTCTTAGTGGCTGAGTGCGTTACTTTAATAGTATACCGACACTCATCTCACTAACTCACTAGTTATGCCTAACATTCCATCAATTAAGAAAAATGAATCACTTTCTAATGTATTTGCAAGGTTTAATACGGGCATTGAAAAGCCACTTATGGAGTTTCATGAGGTATTAATGCGGAGTGAGGACTCTCCTTTCTCTGAGGCAGAAAGGGAATTGCTTGCTGCTTATGTTTCCGGAGTCATGAACGATTGCGGATACTGTTTAAACATACATACACTTGTAGCCGTTGAGTTTGGGGCTGAAGAAGACTTGGTTGAAAGATTATTGAAAGATATAGACAGCTCCGGAGTTGATGAAAAACTGAAGCCTGTATTGCGGTATGTAAAAAAATTAACACTGACCCCATATAAAATGATTGATGCTGATACAGAGGCAATATTTGAGGCCGGTTGGGATGAAAGGGCCCTGTATGATGCACTTCTGATTTGCTGTACCTGGAATTTCATGAATCGGTTTGTTGAGGGCGTGGGAATCGAGCTTAGTCAGGAGCAATATGCAGCCTCGGCAAAGATGCTGGCAAAGGGATATGCACCCATCATTGAAAAGTATAATCTGAAGTAATATCCTTATTTAGAATAAATTCAGTCGCGGGTATCGTCGTAAATTATTAATATTGTCGGGACAAAATACGGTTTAAGGCAAATGTCAACGATATCGATAGAACAAATGGAGTTTTATGCCTACCATGGCTGCTTTAAGGAAGAGCAGATCATAGGCACCCGGTTTCTTGTTGATCTTTACCTTGAAACCAATACGGATAAAGCAGAAAGAACAGATGACCTGATTGACACAGTGAACTATCAGGAAGTTTATTTGTTAGTGAAGACAGAAATGGAGATCAAGTCAAAATTACTTGAACATGTAGGAAGGCGGATACTTGATGCAGTAAGAGGAAAATACCCCCAGATTGCATCTGCTGAATTAAAGATTTCCAAGATGAATCCACCCCTGGGTGGGAAAATGAAAAATGTAAGCCTTACAATGCGCGCAGAATGAAACGTGAAGACAGAAAATACAAGGTAAAAGAGATTAGTTGTCAGTGTGGCCATAGCTTTGAATGCCTGAGCCCCGATTCCTGCCTTTGCAGCGGCAATGTGGAGCTAAAACGTTCCGGAGTGGATGTTTCAAAGCTCAAGAGCCCCTGCCTTTGTCCCGAGTGCCTCAAGGTTGCTACGGGGAATGTAAAGTAGTTTTCCTGGTTACTGGTCACTGGCTTCTGGTTACTTGTTTAAGCTTCTCTCCAATGTTTGAATAAATACATTCAGTTTTTTCCCCAGCAAAACGACAATCTCTTTGATCTCCTTATAGTTTTTTTGATCTCTAAGTGAACCCGTCAGGTATAAGGTTTCTAGGTGGTCAAGGGTTTCGTCATTCGAAGCCTGAGCATAAATGAGGAAATGCAAATATTCCTTAACATACCTTCTTCGTCCATACCCTTCAACAATATTGGATTTAACAGATTTCGAAGACCTGCGAATCTGGGAAGCAGTTTCGTAACGCTCAAAATCAGGCAGGCCCATAGTCATTTTATGAATTGCCAAAACTGATTTCAGTGACAACTCCCAGATATGTAGTTTTTTGTAACTCAATTTATACAATCCTTTGTTTACATATTAATACCCAAAAAGTAAAAATGTCCCACAAGAATTTTCAAATATTTGTAACCAGCAACCAGAAGCCAGTGACCAGCAACCAAAAGCAACGAATCAGGATACCTTAATTATTTGTGTTGAAATATCAAAAGCACTATCTTTGCCTCGCAAACCTGGTCTCGTGGCCGAGCGGCTAGGCAGGGGTCTGCAAAACCTCGTACAGCGGTTCGAATCCGCTCGAGACCTCTGAGAATGTGT
>Ga0164315_10002217_pt1 | contig 14860 bp, 11 predicted proteins | sample GuaBasSedimGuay6_FD_113737 | JGI IMG/M metagenome (GOLD analysis project Ga0164315, IMG submission 113737) | Subseafloor sediment microbial communities from Guaymas Basin, Gulf of California, Mexico - Guay6, Core 4569-2, 0-3 cm | ecosystem: Environmental > Aquatic > Marine > Hydrothermal vents... | reverse complement strand
TTATAAGAAAGGATTGGCTTGATACGTGATTTTCCTGAAGTTTATTATCATTTTACTATCAGCTATCGCTTTCCGTTATGACGGGTTTTAAATCCTTTTTTATAACCAATCCTTGTAGTTATTGTGTGGTTTAAATAAATCCTTTTTTATAACTATCGCTTTCCGTTATTTTCTTCAAAAACCAACATAATAAGCGTAGCAACAATCAACGGCAAATTTTTAGTCACCGCCCCGAAAGGGTGAATCCAAAATTCGGGCAAAGTCCAACTGATGATTGCCATATAGCTCACCATTAATAATAACTGTACGCCTACCACGGCACGTATTCGATAAGCCACCAGAGTCGCAATGCCCAGCGCACAGTCCAGTGCGGCTGCGGAATAAAGCATGATAGGGGCCCATATTCCGCTAATGCCGGTCGCTGCCAATAATTTATAGCTTTCCTCAACCGGATAGATAAAGGCCGAAACAATTCCCGTGAATATCCAGAGTAAGCCAATACTCAACCGTAACAACGGGCGCAAGAAAAATAATCGTGCGTGCCAACGATCGGCGGTTGTTGCCGGATTATCTCGCAAACTGGTTTCAACAGTACGCAGCTTGATACCAGTAATGGCAGTAACGGGGGCCGGTTCACCACAATTGCCGCGCAAGAGCATACCCAAACTTTCCGAAGTCAACGGCCCTAAGCCTAGCCAATCGTTGATTTTGGCCAATAATTTCATCACGGGGATGGGAATAGGCCAAGCGGCCGTCGGCCTGATACCTAACCAAGTCCTCATCAAAACCATAAGTTGTAAAAAAGTCACTGCCTGAGTACCCACCAATTCTAAACGTTGCTCCCCGCAAGGCCAATTTCGTAACAGTGCCAGCACACACGTTTTGAAATCATCAATATGAATCGGTTGGATACATTGATCACCTTGCCCTATCACGGGCATTAGGGGTAGGGCAGCCATTGCTGAAAATAAGGTCGTACTGCCACCCCCGCGCCCAATCACAATAGACGGGTAAAGAATCACCGCATCGACATTCAGTGCCAGTAACGCTTCATCAGCGGCACGCTTGCTCAGATGATACGTGCTTTTGGCATTCTCATCTGCGCCCAATGCTGAAATCTGTAGGATTTTACGAATACCGGCCTGTTCAGCGGCCTGAAACAAGGCTATCGGCGCGTGTGTATGTAAATCATCAAAGCGTTGTCCACGCCTTTCACGAATGATACCAACCGCATTAATCACCACATCAATATTCAAGAGACGTGGCAACCACACCTGTGGATTATGATCCTTGGCGTAATCGCAACTTATCCATTTGACTTCAGGAAATCGCGTTTGCCATCGTTCAGGTTGTCGGACACATCCAACAACTTGATGTCCTTCAGCAAGCAAGGTAGGCAATAGATGTTGCCCAATAAATCCGCTGGCACCAGTTAAGAGTATCTGCATTTTTTTACATTTAACCGCAAAGGTAGAAAAAATTGATAACTGTCTCAATCTTTCGTTCAGAAGGCTAGAACCATTACCCATCTAACTACTTTTGAAGGAAGTCGACTCTCAAAGCCCCTGTATTTTCATTTGGTTAGATGATATAGGCACACCGAACTCAAAGCAGCAACCATACCCAGTTTCTGGTTCAGACAGGCGCACAAATCCCCTATTGGCACTGGCGATATCAGAAACAATTTTTAATCCTAAACCACACCCCGGCCCTGCAATCTCATCTTGATTCTGGGCACTCGTCGTAAAAAACGGATTAAAAATGCGATCTCTTAGGTTTTCTGATACACCTTTACCGGTATCTTGAAAACGAATGACGGCAAATAATTCATCCCGTTTTGTAGCTGTGATCTTGATACCATGTTTTTCAGGATTATCGCGTTCCATTGCCTTGAGAGCGTTAGTCATAAAATTAAACAGTACCGAATCAATTTCACTGCGGTGCATGGGGGCTGTTTGCAAATTATCCGGCGTGACGTGGTACTCATAAGCAATGCCTCGCGTCTTCAGATAATCTTCAAATTGTTCAACAAATTTTTTAATTGTACCGTACAAAGTTACATTGTTTTTTTCCCTTGAACCTGAATGATCCATCTGTGTCACAACGTAGGAAGCGAGTTCATTCAAATTGTTAGTCGCGTTCTCAACTTGTGCGAAACATTCTTGAAGTTCAGATTGCTTTTCGCAAACTGGTAAAGCGAGTAAACGTAGGCTATTCAAGGAAGTTCTTAACCGATTAACTGCCCCTAGTGTTTCATGGCTGAAGACGGCAATAGAAATACCTATTGAAGCTAATACGCGAAGCATCTCAGCATATTTTAACGATTCTCGCCGTTCTGATTCTTGCTCGGTTTTTTGACGTGATTGTTCCGCTTGAGCTTCTTTAATTCCAGATATGATAACCTGTTGCGTGTCAACCGGTAAACTTTTCAGTATCTGTGGTAAGTCATTGACAAATTTTTGTAGCGCAGTAGAGTTAGAACTTTCTGAGGCTAAAGCTTCTTGAGTGGTTTGTGGAGTCACCTGTAATTGACTGTGGCGAGAAGAGGCGACACGTAAGACTGCCCATTCCAAGCACTCATGGATAAAATCACGCAGTTTTTTATAAGCATCGTTTTCTATGAGCCCTTCCCGACTGGCGGTTTCTTCCATAAAAGGATTTTCGGCACTGGTTAATGCAACATGGCCAAAAAAATTGTAATGATTAATTGGCACCAGCTTATTGCCTTGAATGGTAGCAAGTTGCAACCAATCGTCATTGGATTCACCATAAGGCAAAACCCGAAATCCATCACGGTAAACGCGAATTCCCCCCAGTTTTTTACCAAATTTACGGGCGGTATTAACCGAAAAGCCGGGCATCAGTTTAGAATCATAGATAAAATAGCTGACTTCAAATTCCAGAGGCCCAACCTCTTGATACTTGTCTTCAGAGTCTTGCATATCTTCAAGTTCAAGTACCTCAGAACGAACATAAAAATGTCCATTTCCTTCAGCATCGATCCAACCTTTTATCAAGGCAGTCCGCTTTGCTAGAAAAGTTTTTTCAATGGAAAGCTCTGGAACCGCTTCATGCCTTAATTCACCGTTGAGACGAACCTTAAAGCCTGGATCCTGCGGGTAAGTTGTGGTTTCAGTTTTTGGGGCCCGATAACGCAAAGGCATCTCAAAAGGTGGTTGTAAGAGTAAAACGAATTTCCAAACCTGAATAAAATCGTTTTTCGTCCATTTATCTCGCAGGTTGCCAATAATCAATTTGGTACCTTGTTCATCTTGGGGGGATGGAAACTGTTCAAGGATATTGGTAATCTGAGTCAACAGTTTGCCTGATTGGTATTGCTTATCCCACTCAAAATGCACTCGGATAGCCTTGGTTTCACCCCGCTTTTTGGTTTCCAAAAGCAATTGTTGCCCCAAGCGTTCTACAGCAAATCGACCAATGCCTTTGCGCCCGGCGCGAGAACGCCCATAGAATGGTGACAGCGGATTGTTTTCCTTGTCGCTAGTGGATAAGTGCATCCAATGTTCGCGTATTTCCTGCTCTGTCATGCCATTACCATCATCGCTGATGATCAAACGTCCACCGGCTTTGCTGTAATCTTGGAACTCAATATCTATGTAGGTAGCGTCTGCATCGTAGGCATTCTTGATTAGCTCTGAAAGTGCCGTTTCTTGTTTTCCAACCAGTTCAAACCCCAATCTGTGTATATGCTGTGCATCGACAGTGAAACGGGCAGCGCGTGGATCAAGTGCCAATAGACGTTCATTAAGGTCAGAAATTTTTTCAAAATTAACCTGTTCTGAGTCAAGCTCTTGTTGTAATTCAGCTTTTAATTTTATGAGTTCTTCAGTCATATTTTTCCGATTTTATGGACAATTTTTTCCAGAGTTTAGACGACCCAAACTAAAGTTTGGAATCCGGCCAATTTTCCAACACCACTACCGCAGCGGCAATCTCGGCTGCATCTGACAAGCTAACATGCACGTTGGTGACACCTCGCTGGGCCGCTATTTTTGCGGCTGCGCCATATGTCACCACATACGGCGCACCACTGTCTTGATTAAGCACTTTAATGTCTTGAAACGTGACGTTTTGAGTTAAGCCGGTGCCAATGGCTTTCATAAACGCTCGAAAACAGCAAACTTGCCGGCGTAGTGTTCAACCGGATAACGATAGCGTTGACACAGGGCAATTTCTTGTTCAGTGAAAATGCGTTGCAAAAATTGGTAGTCCTGTAGAAGTCGTGATGATGTCCAAACGGATGCTATCCCTTTCCCGGGATAGCATCCGTAACATCGCTACATGTTTAGGACTACCCCTTAATGTATTGCCAAACATCAGGGTGAGGTTCTGTCAATAACCAAAACTCTGCGTTTTGTTCATCTGCCATTTTTAGGGTGTTCTTGATTTCTGTTTTTTTTATTCAAAAAATTATTATGCACCCCACACATAGAGGGCACAGAGTTAGCACTGCGTTTTTTAATTACTTACTGATGTTACGCACCCAAGTTCCTAATTTGTCTGAATCAGGATTGAAAGGCATTTGAGGATTTTCACGCAAATTGGCAACAATGTGAACACAAGTCAAACGCACATCAAGTGGAATAATTGTACCGCTGGTATCTGGAAATTTTGATTCAAACAAATTAGTCATCCTGAAAATCCTAAAATATTGAAAATCCTGATGTCGAGGTTCAAGTTTTTCTCCGAAAAACTTGAACCTCGACAAGACAAATTGGAACTTGAGTGCGTAACATAAATTACTTACTTGAAATATATTATGGAATTATTTTGGTTTATCAAAACAGTTACCCTTGCTGAGTATATTTGGTTTTTTTGAAAAGGGTGAGAATATGAAGAGGTTATAGTTCATTTTTTTAAGCTTTGGAGAAGACATTAAGCCACATCCACCTCAAAAAAATCAATCCGTTAAATCAGGAAAGAAGTTGTACTTCCAGTATACTTTAAAAATCGTGAGGGACTTGCAACAATCTGACGCACAATTAAAAATCAATAACTTACATGCCATTAGTGACTCGTAAGTTATTGTTTTATCGTTCCTGCTCAAGAGTTTTGCAAGAGGCTTTCTTTCACTCGATGTTCAAGTTTTTAGTCTTACTGAAAAACTAACTACAAGGATTGTATATAAAAAAGGATTTTAAGGGATTATCAATTTATTCACCATCGAATCTCGAAAATATCTCTCAAATATTAACCTAACTAGTTGATTTTAAATAAAAATAAATGAATGAAACTCACACGCGAAAAAATCCTTTTTTATATACAATCCTTGTAGTTATTGTTTGGATTACGAAAAAACTTGATGATCGAGTTTCATGAAAAATTTTCCCCCAACGCGCTACTCATCGTTGTAAATAATAGACTTGCCCGTCAATAAATTTTAACCAAATAAAAACAATCATTTAAACTCATAAAAGCCTTATTTTCGGACAACTCCAATTAATTAAGTAACTCATGTGACGTACTGTGCTTCTCAAACAAGCTCAAGAGTGGCATTTTTTCAGGGAAAGCATTTTGCGTAACATCGCTGCCTGATTTTAATTATTTTACTTTTTATTTATCAAAAATGTGGAAATGCCTTAGCAAGGTACCAGCATCGCAGCCATAAAGACGGGACGCTGGCGCGTGGAAAGCAGAAAAAAATTTAGAGTTTGTGATAAATTTGGCTGCCTTGGGTTTTGAAATCTTCGGCCTTTTCTTGTAACCCGGCTTCTACAGCCGCGTTGATGTCGTTGATACCTTTTTGTTGAGCATAATCACGCACATCTTGTGTTATTTTCATCGCGCAGAAATGGGGGCCACACATGGAGCAAAAATGGGCCTGTTTGGCTGAGTCCTTAGATAAGGTTTCGTCGTGAAATTCTAGCGCACGCATGGGATCTAAGCCTAAGTTGAATTGATCTTCCCAGCGAAATTCAAAGCGAGCTTTAGAAATGGCGTTGTCACGATTTTGTGTCCCCGGATGGCCTTTAGCTAAATCCGCAGCATGGGCTGCGATTTTGTAGGCGATAATGCCTTCGCGCACATCATGTTTATTCGGGAGGCCTAAATGTTCTTTGGGCGTGACGTAGCAAAGTATGGCGCAACCATACCACCCTATCAAAGCCGCGCCGATGCTAGAGCTAATGTGGTCATAGCCGGGAGAAATGTCAGTGATGAGCGGGCCCAAAGTGTAAAAGGGGGCTTCGTCGCATTCTTTTAATTGTTTATCCATGTTTTCCCGTATTAAGTGTAGGGGAACATGGCCCGGGCCTTCTATCATGGTTTGTACATCATGTTGCCACGCGATTTTGGTCAATTCGCCCAAGGTTTCTAATTCGGCAAACTGGGCAGCGTCGTTGGCATCGGCAATGGAGCCGGGACGGAGCCCATCGCCTAATGAAAAGGATACATCGTAAGCCTTCATGATTTCACACATTTCTTCAAAATGCGTGTAGAGAAAGTTTTCTTTATGGTGGGCTAAACACCATTTTGCTAGGATAGAGCCGCCCCGTGAAACAATCCCAGTCAGCCGCTTAGCAGTCAGCGGAATATAAGCCAAACGCACACCGGCGTGAATGGTAAAAAAATCCACTCCCTGCTCAGCTTGCTCGATTAATGTGTCGCGGAATAATTCCCATGTCAATTCTTCGGCTTTGCCATCAATTTTTTCTAAGGCTTGATAAATCGGCACAGTACCAATGGGCACTGGCGAGTTGCGCAAAATCCATTCACGGGTTTCATGGATATTTTTACCGGTGGATAAATCCATCACTGCGTCGCCACCCCAGCGAATCGCCCAAACCATTTTTTCAACTTCTTCTTCAATTGAAGATGTCGTGGCAGAATTGCCGATATTGGCATTGATTTTCACCAAAAAATTGCGCCCAATAATCATCGGCTCTAATTCAGGGTGGTTAATATTCGCAGAAATAATAGCGCGTCCACGCGCTATTTCATCGCGGACAAATTCAGGGGTAATGACTTTAGGAATCGCAGCCTCATAAGATTCACTGGCCCTCGAACTGATAACTGATATGCGTTGATTTTCACGGATCGCCACAAATTCCATTTCAGGGGTAATAATGCCGCGACGGGCATAGTGCATTTGTGTCACGTTATACCCCGCCTTGGCACGGCGCGGTGGGCGGGGATGGGTAAAACGTAATGTGCTTAACTCAGGCGAGGTGAGGCGAGTTTGACCATAGCGTGAACTGACGGTGGGTAACGTTTCTGTATCGCCCCGTTCTTCTATCCAGTTACTACGCACATCCGGCAATCCTTGACGCACATCAATCGTTACATTAGGGTCAGTGTAGGCCCCCGACGGATCGTACACCGTCACAGGTGGATTGATTTCATGCGTGCCATTTTCTAACACCGTTTCAGATAAGGTAATTTCCCGCATAGGCACACGGATGTCGGGACTACTGCCGGTGATATAAATTTTTTTGGAGTTGGGGAAGGGTTGTGTTGAAATAGGATCGAGTTGGGCGGTTTGACTTAAAATATCTTGAGATCTTGCGCTCATGCTAATTACCTTTAATTCTTATGTTGGCGTTCATTCCCCCTTGGTATGTGGGGACGGTTTTTTTGAAAACGGGAGAGAGTGAACGATTATGGTTATTTGGAAAAAACACTTAGCGCAAGAAAAACGAGTTAATATACGGAGTGTCCGTGTTTGGTGGAACGCCAAAAAAATTTTTGCGCGCAAAAACTTTTGCCTAAATTGTTGTTTTGAGTTTTATGCGATGCTCAACTTTTTGGAAATGATTGATTAAATGATTGAATTTAAATGATTAATTTTTGATGGATACGGATTGCGATATCCATATGACTCAAAAAATCAGCTTGGGCACCTAATCGAAAAAACGCTATTTTATGGTTTTCAAGTACACTCCGTACATAAGCTTTCCTACGCCAGTATTATCTGGGTCAGGTTAAAAGGGTGTGTTCTCAGCCCATCACTTGGGCACCCCTAGCAGACAATATACATATATTATATAATGCTACGTTTATTTGCAAGTTTACTCATTTAAGACCCATTTAAGAGGGTGTGATTAAAAGTGCGGGGGTTGCCATAAAAAGGCACTTAAATAAATTTCGGGCAACCAATCGACTTCAAACAATACTGTTCAACATTTTTGGAGCATTTGATTTTTTTTGGAGCCCATTCGTGCCAACCTGAATACGTAACCAATTGATTTTAAAGGGTCAATAAAACCAAGCTCTCAATGAGGGGATAACGTGTGCGTATTCCATCCGTGCGGTGTCAATTTTTAGGCCAATTCTTAAATGGGTGCGTATAGGTTTTTACCCCCGCACTTTTAATCGCACCCCATTTAAGAATTCTTTCAAATAGCGGGCACAGGTTCAGTTCAATGTCACAGATAGGGTGAAATACCCAGCCCTTGATATGAAAAACCAGAAATGACGGAGTTTTGATGGAGCCATTTACACCCAACTGAACCAGTACCCAAATAGCGAATAGCGAATAGCGAATAAACCAGCTTATATTTCAATAAGTTACTTAAAAAGCACGGAATTTGTTATGACTTAACGTGATTTGGGGATTTTGACTTGGTTATATTGAACACAATGGCACCCTTCAAAAATATTGACCACAGAGGGGTAATGGGTAATGGACTTGCCGGGGATAAATCGTCTTGAGTAAGTGTAAGGCAACTCAAAAAAATAAATATACCAACGAAATGCAGTGTCCAACTTCAATCTGCCGCAAAAGTGATACTATCGCAAAAAAAAGCGATAGCATCACGAAGTCATGGGTATTTTATTATTTGGGAGTTGCCTAAAGGGTTTTAGAAAAATCCTAATATCATCGCATCGAACTCAAATACTCCTATCACCTCAAACCTATTACCTATTTCTTATGATTTCCTCAAATCAAGAATAAACTTGTTTAACTATTAGAGTTTATACCGATTTAACGTAACCAATTGATTTAATTAAAATTAGTATTTAGACAAATGTCATAAAATCAAGCACTTAAGATTAAATCGGAATAATGTCTATTTTTTAGAGATAATTGAAGGGTGTCAACAGAATTAATTGTTTTTAATTGAGCCTCTGGCAAAATTATTAAACGTTCCCCAGGTAAAACCTGGGGCTATTCAAATTCAACCCCTACGGGGTTGCACCGGGTTTCACTAGGAAGAACGATAATCAACCCTTCCTGCGGGGTTGTCCCTGGTTTCACCTGTGGCTATTTATGGTAGTCCTAAACATGTAGTGAGTTGACGGATGCTATCCCTTGCCGGGATAGTATCCGTTTGAACACCATCACGACTGGAACAGGACTACTCTATTTATTTTTAAACTCTCAACCCCAAAGGGGTTTTCAGGCAAAAGTTTTTCTAAAATGTGAATAGCCCTAGGTGTCAACCTGGGGTTTTGCAAGAAGCTCAATTGTTTTTAATTTTTAATTTATTAGCTGGAATATTTCATAAACCACTTGAATTTGTTAATAACAAATTGATTTAGAAGTCATTTGAGTAAAAACGGTTTGGAAAACCCTATTTGCTCTAAAAACACAGTAATCCACGTACCCGGCGTAAATAGCGATCATCCGCGTTAGCTATTCGCTATTCACGGCTCAAAATTCGCCTTATGCGAAATTGGCGAAGGTATTGCTCATTAATATATAAAATTAATAATTCATCATTTCAATTGACAATTCGATTGAGCGGAGTCCAAGCTTTAGCTTGGGTTGGACTGAATTCAGTTTGGACTCCTATACTATTCATACAGGAATTTATCATGGCCCCATTGAACGTTGAACAAGCACGCTTTAATATGGTTGAACAGCAAATCCGCCCGTGGGAAGTTCTTGAACAGCGCGTGTTGGATTTAATCTCTGATGTGCCCAGAGAAGAGTTTGCGCCAACCGCTTATCACTCACTGGCGTTTGCTGATATCAATATTCCTTTGGCACACGATCAAGCGATGATGTCCCCAAAAGTCGAAGGACGCTTGTTACAGGCATTAATGCTCCGCCCCAGCGATACTGTGCTAGAAATAGGGACGGGCAGTGGCTATCTGACAGCGTTGTTAGCAAAATCTGCTAAACATGTTGAAAGTGTGGATATTTTTGAAGGTTTTGTCAAAGCGGCCGAAGTGAAGCTTAAGGCATTGAATATTAACAATGTTTCTTTGAACACGGGCGATGCCATTAATGGTTGGAATACGGGCACCCGCTATGATGTGATTGTACTGACCGGATCTGCCCCCATATTAAAACCGCATTTTCAGACGCAACTGAATGAGGGCGGCCGTTTGTTCGCGATTGTTGGAGAAGAACCGGTGATGCAAGCCCAGTTAATTCACCGTATTAATGAAAATGAATGGAACATGGATGCTTTATTTGAAACATCATTACCACCTTTGTTAGGCGCACCTGAGCCAAACCGTTTTGTGTTATAAATGTGATGCGTCATTTGAGACCATTTGAGCTTAAAGCTTATTTAGAAAACGCCGGACAACCTCTATTACTTGATGTACGTGAGCCTTGGGAATTTAAAATCTGTCATCTCGCAGGTTCACGTTTGGTGCCCATGCGAAAAATTCCGCAAGAGATAGAGACACTTGAGCCATCTCAAGAAACGGTACTGATTTGTCATCATGGTATTCGTAGCCGACAAGTGGGGTATTTTCTTGAAAATGCGGGATTTACTTATTTGATTAATTTAACCGGGGGTGTTGAGGCATGGGCAAAAGAGGTTGATCCTAATATGCCAACTTATTGATGGGAATAGGGAATAGGGAATAGGGAATAGGGAATAGGGAATAGGGGAGCCTATTTATCAATTGGTTAACTTATTTTTTTTTAGTTATAAATTTTAATTTATCATTCCCAATGCCGGCTGCCCTTCTAAACCACAGCGCTTTGTCATTTCTTTGTACGAAGAAATCTTACCATTACCAAATCAGGTTCCTGCTTTAGGTGGATAGCCCCAAACCGCGGCAAAAGTTTTTCTAGGATTTCTTTTACCGCGAACCCAATTCCCCATCTACGCAAAAGTTTTTCGCGAAGCTGTCAACTTTTGCGTAGTTCCCAATAAAAAGTGTTTCTTTGTATGCCTCAGTGTCGCTCAGTCTCCTGTGTGTGTATAAAGTTTGGACTCTTTTTTCAACTCTATTAAAAAATATGTATAGAACTCTCAGTTTTTTTTTATTGATTGGCAGCTTGCTTAGTAGCCCGAGTCAGGCCGAAACTCTGTTAGAACTTTATCATCTGGCCCAACAGAATGATCCCGAACTGAAAATTGCCTATTCTGAACATCTTGCTATTGCAGAACAAAAGGCACAAGCCGGTGCGCCGTTGTTGCCGCAGGTAACGTTGGGCGCTAACGTGACTGAAACTTGGAGCAAAAATGACGGGATGTTTGGTGGCAGCAGAGAAAACACGGGTGCGGGTTATAACGTTTCCCTCAATTATGCGTTATATCGACGCGATCTCAGGATTCAATTACAACAAGTGGATAGCCGAATCAAGCAGAGCGAAGCCGCTTATGAAAGCGCAAAACAAGCATTAATGGAACGACTGGCGGCCCGTTATTTTGCCGTACTGGCTGCCAATGACAATGTCGAATTTGCGCGTAGTGCTAAAACCGCCTTTAAGCAGCAATTGGATGAAGCGCAGCTGCGTTTTGAAGTTGGATTGATCGCCATCACTGATGTCCAAGAAGCCCAAGCCGGTTACGATTTGGCGGTGGCCGATGAGATTCTTGCCAAAAATGAACTGGATAATGCCCATGAAGCCCTGCGCGAAATCACCGGGACTTATCATGATGTGTTAGCGACCTTAAATGAAGACACGCCCTTACTGGGGCCCGAACCGGCCGATCTTGACAAATGGACTCAAATTGCACTAGAACAAAGCCCAGAACTCATCGCCGGACAAGCTGCGGTAGAAACAGCCCGTCAGGAAATGGACAAACAACGTGCCGGCAACTGGCCCACCATTGAATTGGTAGGCCGACACAGTTATAGCGATGTCTATCGAGGCGATGAAAATCCCTTAGGTAATAAAACAAGGAATAATAGTCTGGGTATACAATTGAGTTACCCGCTGTATGAAGGGGGCGCGATCCGTTCACGCATTCGAGAGGCTAAACATCGCCATGTTCAAGCACTGGACCGATTAGAGCAACAACGCCGTGCTATCCAAAAGCAAACCCGTCAAGCTTTTTGGAGTTTGCGATCCAATATCAGTCGAGTAAAAGCCCTTAAGCAAGCGTTAATTTCAACAGAAACTGCGTTAAAGTCCATAAAAACTGGGTTTGAATTGGGCACACGGACATCCGTTGATGTCGTCAATGCCCAGCGTGATTTACTGCGTGCCCAAAGCAATTATTCCCGTGTTCGCTACGATTATGTGCTTAACACGTTGCAACTGAAGCAGGCTGCGGGTTTACTCAGTCAGGATGACTTAATCGGTATTAATAATTGGCTGAGCCAGCACACGATAGAATTCCAAAAATAGCCATAAATTCAAAGGCTTGTCACACAAATTGCACCTGTCGATTATTTTTCGATTTGGCAAATTTCGATGAAAACGACTCCCCTTCATTCTTACGGAGGGTTGGGGATTGGGAACTACGCAAAAGTTTTGGCTTCGATCCAACTGGGGCAAAGATTGGGACTTGGGCACTGCCCTTTCTCATTTCCCTTGGGAGGCGGATTGGCATTGTTTGCCGCTTGTCCAAACCAATAAGACAAGTCCTTGTCCAAAAAATCAGGGACAGGCAGATATTGAGAGCCATCAAAAGAAAAACTCAAACCAACCATGCCATTCATAATATTAAGAGAACCTGAACGTAGATAAATACTTTCATCAACCAATCGCAATATGCGAAAGCGCTCAAGTATGGGGCGGACTTGTCTGATAGAAATCATCGCATTGGCAGGGTATCGATGATGAGAATAGCTAAGATACATATCCGGATCAAGCAGTTGTTCTACGTCATAAAGGCGATATTGATAGGGATCATCCATTTGCCACAACATCACTTGAGCCCCTGAGTAGTGCATGGTGACGTGAAATATACCATGCTCGCTAATGAGTTTGATTAAGATGCCCTGAATATCGCCCAAGTAGTTATCAAGGAGAGTGGTGATACGTTGTGGTTGCGACTTGTGAAGGGGGGGGCAATGCTGTTGCAACCGGAAAGAGGGGGGGGTGGGATGGGTTACGGACAAAGGCAGATGACGAATATCGAAATCTGCTACCACAAAACCTAAAAAAAATTGCTGATCGTCAACCACCGGTTGCACAGCACTGATACACGGGCGGCCGGTGTGCTGACTGATATATACGGACGACAGCATAAAATGCCGCTTGGGATACAAGCTAACAGAATAAGGTCGTCTCGATAGATCTTGCTCACGATAACTGGTATCAATACCGCTGGCACTGATATTGGAAGTGATTTGTTTGCCAAATTTATCAACAGCATAAATCAAATGACAATGGGGAATTGAGGCGAAATGTGTACTTAAGACTTTGTCTAAGCTGTCTAAATCTGACCACACAACCACACATATTTTAGATAAATTAAGCATCGCTGGTTCAAACACAGCCGTCAATATCTTACGTTGTTCTCCAATTGTTTGTTTAATCCACATTTTTCTCTCCTCCACCGTCACTTTTATTAATCATCGTCAGTTGGCCCCTCGCCGCTCAGCAAAATCTAGAGTGTGATAAAAAACTTGGGAGCTATTTGTCATTGTGTGAGTATTTTAGTTAACCATCTCAGGGCTTCGTCAAAGTTCAATGTAACTTATTGATTTTTTATTAAGCAAAATCACTTTTTTTTTATAAAAGTATATTGAAAAACAATCAGTTACATAAGTGTCGTTGTGCTGGCAAAATTTTACCCAAATAAGTTTTAGGAATTGTAATGGTCAACATAGATATGAGACCTATTAGATATGATACCGATTTAATCTTAAGTGCTTTATTTTATGACATATATAAAAATTATATAAATAAATCAATGGGTTACGTTATACTTACCACCGTCATAAATTGAGAACTTTTAATTTGGATGGCTATAAAATAAGTCTTTGAATTTTAATTAAAAATTCAATTTAACTCTGGGGAACGAAGGGGAACGAAGTGCCCTGAAGTGTGTATAAATCGCTATAAACGCTATCAAACACTCGTCATTTCTCTGCTTTAGCAAGGGCATGCCTACGTTCTCCTGAATCTAGGACATACTTTTTGGATTCAGGCTTACGCCGGAATGACGATGTATGGAGCAAGATGATGTTAAACATAATAGATTCGTCATGTTTATTACACCTGTCCCTGCGTTCGCATAGAATGGGAATCCAGAACTGATGGATGGCTTTAGATTTACAAGCCACAACGGATAGCATCCTGAGACGGGATGCTATCCGTGAAGCTATTTATCTGAACGTCTATAGTCAGTATAAAAGAGGCTTCCAACCTTAAGCGAGACAAATGTAGGATGAGCATCGCAGTGTCTATCTACCATACACACGTACCCGTCTTGCTGGGTAGCCTATTCTTCTTTTTATTTAACCTATCTATGAAAAAATTCAGTTTACTATAAGTTTTTTATTTAAAGTAGTCCAAATATCGTCAAAAATATCTTTTGTTATCATAAAATAATATTATGTGTTGAAAAAATGCTTATTTATTAATTAAGTGTTTTAACGAAAACCATCTGTGTCATTTCGAGCAAGGCTCAAATCAAGAAATTTTTTGGTTTCTCACCGGTTAAGATTTCTCCATTCATCAATATGACATTTAGGCAAGGGTTTTTGTTCAGGCACTACTCTATAGATAGCCTAATAAAAAGAACCAGGTGCATTT
>Ga0164315_10002216_pt1 | contig 14870 bp, 12 predicted proteins | sample GuaBasSedimGuay6_FD_113737 | JGI IMG/M metagenome (GOLD analysis project Ga0164315, IMG submission 113737) | Subseafloor sediment microbial communities from Guaymas Basin, Gulf of California, Mexico - Guay6, Core 4569-2, 0-3 cm | ecosystem: Environmental > Aquatic > Marine > Hydrothermal vents... | reverse complement strand
CCGAGGCGATACCTACCAGTATATTTGAAATACTCGGCCCCAGGCCGCTGTACATCAGCTCGGACCCCAGGGCCAGGTATCCGAATGCACCCAGACCGCCGACACACAGAATTACGCCGTAGAAAAACATCAGCGTGTCCCATTCGGCTTTTTGTAGGCTTGCGTAAATGTCATAGGGCCCAGCCGGCGAGTCATCATCAGCGGTGTGGATGGCCTCACTGCCAAGCGCCGATTCTTCCCTCGGACCATTGGGCACCGGTTCATGCTTGCGCCGCTTGAGGTAATAACCGAATAATTTCAAAAAACCCAGACCGGTCATCATGCCGATCACTGGCGGCATATGCAGGTAATTGTGCATCGATACTGCCAGCATGATAGTCAGCATGAACAGCACCATGACAATCAGGGCACCATGCTTTAAGTGTGCTTCCTCATGCATTGGATCAGGCTTGCCCGACGGAATGGCAAATGAGAGTAATACGGCTGTAACCAGCCAGTTAACTATCGACGGTATCAGCAGGGCGAAGAAGCCGGCAAATTGTACATGGCCTTTTTGCCAGACCATTAACGTAGTGATGTCGCCAAAGGGGCTAAAAGCACCTCCGGCGTTGGCAGCCACAACAATATTAATACAGGCCAGCGCAATGAAACGATGATTCTTACCGCCAACAGATATGGCCACCGTGGACATCAACAGGGCGGTGGCAAGGTTGTCTGCAATGGGCGACATCAAAAAAGCGATGCCACCGGTAATCCAGAATACCTGGCGCAGGGAAAACCCCTGGTTAACCAGCCACGCACGCAATACTTCAAAAACCCCACGTTCCTCCATGGTGTTGATAAAGGTCATGGCCGCCAGCAGGAACAGGAATAATTCTGCAAACTCGAGAAGATTGTGGCGAACCAGTTCTTCCGCCGTATGGGTGTCACCAGCGGCAGAATAGGCGAAAGCCACCAGTATCCAGATAAAACCTGCCGCCACGATGACAGGCTTGGATTTTCGCAGATGAATGTTTTCTTCGAGAATGACCAGGGCGTAGGCAGCTATGAATATTGCAATGGCCAGATACCCGGCCCAATGTGTAGTCAGATCCATTCGGTTTTATTCACCTGTACATATATTCAAATACATTCAAAATCATCATGACCGGTTGGCCGACAACGATCCGGCCAGCCATGTCTACGCCAGAAGTCTACATACCCCAGTGTTTCCACCCAGGTTTTAAAACCCGGGCTCTGGCGCACAGCCACAGCCCAGTTATTCCATAGTTGTGCGTTAATTTGTATCCTGATGATATCGCTGAGCGGATCAACCCCGAGATCAAACGCCCGCGGTGAGCCGAGTATCAGCAGCGATTCAAAACCAACCAGTTTTGTCAACTCCCCTGCCCCGACAGCAGAAACAAATTGTTGGGCGGCAGCCACCTTCAAGCCAGGGTCTTCCAGCGCATCAATTATCAAATCAGCAAAGGCTGCCGGCAACTTACCTGAACGCATGCGCGCATCACGGAGTAACTCACGTGCTTGCGCATAATCCCCCTGATTAATAGCGGTCAGACCCAGAACATACTGGCGATAGGTGAAATGCTGGAGCTCCTTCAGAATGCCGGCAGCTTCCGCTGGCCTGCCGGAAAAGTTAAAGGCAGCAGCCAACGACCATCCAATATGTTCGTTCAGAGGATCCAGCCTGTATACCGCAGTAAGCGGATCGATTAATTCGTCAAAGTAACCCAACCTGATACGTAACATCGCTTCCCAATGAGCAATATTCGAGTCATTGCTTCCGATGACACGGATATGTTCAAACAAGGCAGCGGCCTGTTCGATATCGCCACGAGCCGACTGAATGGACGCGAGCGCACTGAGGGCATCGGCTGAAGCCGGGTTAAATTCAAGTGCAAAATTGGCATTGGCTTCAGCCAGTTCAAAATAACTTTCTTTATCAAGTGAGTCATCATAGGAGGTAAGCAACCAGTACACCGACGCTATACCCGCGTACGCCCGGGCAAACTCCGGATCCTGCTCGACCGCCTGCGTGAAGTAATCGAGTGCCTGGCGCAAGCCTTCAGACCGCAGGTGTATACGATCATTAAATAATTCACGCCCCTTCAAATACAAGGCAAAGGCTTCAATGTCTCCGGTGGTGGCACCCCTGGAGTCGGGTTGTCCACTTTCATCCAGGGTCAGTTTGAGAGACTGTGCAATATTGAAGGCTATATCATCCTGTACCTCGAAAACCTCATCAAAGGTACGGTCATAGTTTTTTGACCAGATGTGGTAACCGGTATGTGTATCAATCAACTGTGCGGTCACCCGAATGCGATTGCCTGAATGCCTTATGCTACCTTCCAGGATTGTACCAACCCGTAATTTTGCAGCAATTTCCACTGCGATCGCTGAGCTGTCTCTGAACGCAAACGAAGATGTGCGGGCCGCCACTCCCAGACCATCCATGCCCGCCAGTAAATTTATAACCTCCTCTGCAATACCATCACCAAGATACTGGTGTACCTGACCATCGCTTAAGTCTACAAAAGGCAGGACTGCAATTGATTTCTGGCTATACGCCGGCGCTATTGGTTGAGCTCTACTTGTAGCGTCTCCCGCAATACCGGGTTCAGACGTGGTAATTGAAGCATCCTGAAAGCCCTGGTACAGGGCCAGCACAGCAACAATACCCAGCAACCAGTATGAGGTTGTGCGTATTGCATGGGAGCTTCGTTGGTACCAGTTTTGTCGATCTGCACTTTCCTGAGCCGATGGCTCGGGACTGGCGTCAATTCGCTCAACCTGGGCAATCAATCGATAACCGCTGCCACGAATAACCGCGATATAGGGGTCGGCATCCTCGCCCTGGCTAAGTGCTTTGCGAAGCAGGAGTACACGTTTGTTAACCGTACCCCGGTCAACCACAAGTCCCGCCCAGACCTCCGTTTCCAGCTGTTGTGCTGACACGACATTAGGTGCGTGCCGCGCAAGCGAAAGTAACAATTTGAAGGATAGCCGCGGCACCGGAACAGCGGTTCCGTTGCGAGTTACTTCCTGCGTTCCCGCATCCAGTAACAGGTCTCCGATGCGATAGCATTCAAAGCCCACTGAGAGTTATTTCCATATATTGTTGGTTAAAATCGAGTACACGTGGACAATCCTACCCCATCTGCAAACGTTCCGTAAATCTTCTGCCAATTTTCCGGCCGTAAATTATCTTTATCCGGCGTACTTATTTATATTGGCTACGTGCACTTGGGGCTGATCTGATATTTCCTTTTCCAGTGCCTGGTTACAAACTGGTGATTGCAGGGTTAGACACCCGTTCAAGCCAGATTCGAACAAAGTGGTTAGTCCTCCGAAAACTTCCACGGTGTTCTTTTCCGGTCAGGGACTGCTCTGCAAAACCGGGTAACGGGTAAAGGAACTTTCGAAAGCCAGGCACATTAATAATAATAAAAAAAGCTGGGATAGCTGTAGGAAACTGCAGTTATCCCAATCTTTAATTTGCTTACCCCGGTTCCCGTTCTCCGGTTTGATTTCTTCCCCCCCCATAAACTGGCTTATACGGGAACCGGGTTTTTAAAACCCGGTTTTTTATTACCGATTTAATTTAACTACCCTGTAAATACCTGATCTGTCCAGCATCCGGCTGCCGATCGGTTTATAATCCCTCCTCCTGAAACCAGCCAAACCGCTCAATATAATTCCATCCTGACCGTGAAACAAAGCAAAGCAAGAACCATATTACTTTCCCTGACCCTGTTATTCCTGGGTGCCTGTGCATCCATGATGCAGTCGGCAACCAGTGGCATGGCCGCAAATCTCAATGCCGCCATCATGAATCAGGATGACCCTGAAATAGTCCGCGATGGTGCGCCGGCGTACCTGCTGATGCTTGACAGTTTCATCGAAGGCTCACCGAACGACGCTGCAATGCTTGCGGCGGCTGCAGAATTATATGCCGCCTATGGCGTCATTTTTGTCGAAGATGAGCAACGCGCAGACCGCCTGACCTCCCGCGCCCTTAAATATGGTCAGAAGTCTCTGTGCATAAGCAACAAGTCAGCTTGCGGAATTGAAGATCTTTCATTCAAGGAGTCTGAAAGCGTGTTGGCAAAACTGGGTAAAAATGATGCCGCCAGCCTGTTCACCTTCGGCCTGACTTCAATCGCCTACATAAAAGTCCACAGTGATGACTGGGGGGCAATGGCCAGGTTACCGCGGGTTGAGTCCGCACTTAAACGGGTGCAGGTACTGGATCCGCAATACAACGCCGTTCAGGTTGAGCATTTTCTCGCTGTGTTGAATACCATCCGTCCACCGGCACTGGGAGGGAATTTTGAGGCAGGTAAAGCGCATTATGAACGTGCACTTTCCCTATCCGATGGCAAGGACCTGTCAATCAATGTGGACTATGCGCGCTATTACGCACGTACGCTTTATGACCGGGAGCTGCACGATCGCCTTTTAAACGACGTTATGTCGGCTGAACCAAATCAGGATGGCTACACTCTATTTAATACTTTAGCGCAGCGAGAAGCACAGGAGTTGCTCGACGCTGCGGATGATTATTTTTAAGGAAAAGAAACAACATGAATTCCCGCCTCAAAAAAGGATTTTCGACCCGGCTGTTTAGCAGCCAATTTGTTCTCGCCTTCATTCTGCTGGGAGTGATGTCGACTGCCTACGCTCAAACCATAAAACTGGCCACCCTGGCGCCCGAGGGATCCAGCTGGATGGTAGCAATGCGCGCGGGTGCCAAAGAGATTAACCAGCGTACTGACGGGCGGGTTAAATTCAAATTCTATGGCGGTGGCGTACAGGGCAATGACAAGCAGGTGCTGCGTAAAATGCGTATTGGCCAGTTGCATGGTGGCGCTTTTACGTCCAATGCCCTGACTGCATTTCAGAAGGATGCCGTTCTCTATGGCATGCCTATGCTGTTCAAGAATCTCGATGAAGTGAAATTTGCAAGAGACCGCATGGACGACAAATTACGCGAGCTTATTGAAGGGGCAGGATATGTCAACTTTGGCTTTGCCAGTGGAGGATTTGCCCACATCATGTCAAACCGTCCTATCGCCAATATCGAGGATATGCAGGGCCTGAAAGTCTGGGTCCCTGACGGAGACAGAATCTCCTATGGTGCCGTTAAGGCGCTTGGCGTTTCCCCAGTCACCATGCCGCTGACCGATGTATTGACCGGTTTGCAGACCGAGCTGATCGATACCATTATGGGTCCACCCGCCGGCACCATCGTATTGCAGTGGAATACGGGTGTCAGTTATATCACCGAGCTCCCGCTGGCATATATTTTTGCCATGATGGTGATTCAGAAAAAATATTTCGACCGGTTACAGCCTGCCGACCAGGCAATTGTGCGTGAAATCATGGAGGGGGTTTACCTGGGCTTTGAACAGCAGGGCAATAAAGACAATGAAGAAGCGTACAAGGCTTTGCTTGCTGACGGCATGAAGTCGGTCACACCCAACCAGGCTCAAGTCCAGAAATGGCACGGTGCTGTGCAGGCATCCAACCACGAGCTTGCAGCTGAAGGTGTAATAGACACTGGCCTGCTGAGTGAAATTGAATGTTATGTGGATGCCTACCGGGCAGGTGATACAGAGAAAGACTGCACCCAGTGAGTGATACCACCCCAGTACTAAGTAAGTTTGAAAAAGCCGGCACCTATGCGGAGGACGCGCTGCTTCTGATCATCCTGATCAGCATGATCCTGTTGGCAGGCACACAGATTTTTCTAAGAAACTTCTTTGATACCAACCTCTTCTGGGGTGATGAAATGCTTCGCCTGATGGTGCTTTGGCTAACCGTTGCAGGTGGCCTGGCCGCCAGCAGGATGGACAAACATATCAGTATCGAGGTCCTGGATCGCTTCCTGCCAAAGAGTGCACAGCTCGTTACAAAAGTCATAATTGACTTATTTACCGCAGCCGTTTGTGCCCTGTTCGCCTGGCACAGTGCGCGTTTCGTCATGGGCTCCTATGAGTTCGGCGATACCCTGATGAAAGACACTCCCGCATGGATGCTGCAGATCATATTACCCATCGGTTTCGGCCTGATGACCTATCGTCACCTGGTTCTGGCCATCAAACGCCTGGTTAATCTGAAGACCGGCGACAATAGCCAATGATGATCCTGGGGCCCATCATGGTGTTGTTGATCTTGCTCGGTGCGCCGCTGTTCGCGGTTATCGCAGCGGGTGCATTCTGGAGCTTCTACCAGGCAGACATCGATCTCCAGGCCATTGCCATTGAGTTTTACGGCATTGCTGAGATGCCAATTTTGCTGGCCATACCGCTTTTTACCTTTGCCGGCTACCTGCTCAGTGAAAGCGATGCACCTAAACGACTGGTGCGCCTGACGAGCGCCCTGCTCGGCTGGATGCCGGCTGGTCTGGCCATCGTTTCGTTGTCTGCATGTGCTTTCTTCACTGCATTTACCGGTGCTTCAGGTGTCACCATCATCGCCCTTGGAGCAATATTGTTTCCCGCCATGCATCAGGCGGGCTATCCGGAAAAATTCAATCTGGGACTGGTCACCTCGGCGGGTAGTCTTGGTTTGCTGTTCGCACCTTCACTGCCACTGATCCTGTACGGTGTAATAGCGGAGGTGCCTGTAGAAAGCCTGTTCCTGGCCGGCCTGTTACCCGGGTTCCTGATGCTCATAATCTTATCCGGTTATAGCATCTGGAAAAACAGCGCAATCCGAACACCACTGGGGGACTTTTCCTGGCATGAGGTTCGAGTAGCGTTACGTGAATCGATGTGGGAAATACCGATGCCCATCGTCGTTCTCGGAGGCATCTACAGTGGGTATTTTGCAATTTCCGAGGCCGCTGCCGTTACTGCCTTGTACGTATTGATCGTTGACGTGGTGATACTCAAGGAAGTATCTCTGCGTAAACTGCCAACCATAATCCGGGAATCTATGATCCTGGTCGGCGGTATCATGATGATACTGGGTGTGTCGCGGGCCTCCACCAATTTTATGATTGACGCCGGTGTGCCGCAGCAGTTATTGCAATGGATCAGCGGCTTTGTGACCGGTGAAATTGCATTCATGGTGATGCTGTTGGTGTTCCTGCTGATGCTCGGCGCGATCCTGGATATCTTTTCTGCAATTGTACTGGTGGTGCCTTTGATCCTGCCGGTAGCCATCCAGTTTGGCGTACACCCGGTACACCTCGGAATTGTTTTCCTTGCCACCATGCAGGTTGGTTACATTACCCCACCGATTGGTCTCAACCTGTTCATTTCAGGCTACCGTTTTGACCGGCCGATAGTGGATGTTTATTTATCCACTTTACCGTTTTTCGTATTCCTGATGATTTCTGTCGTGTTGATTGCGTTCTGGCCTTCACTGTCACTGTTTTTGTTGTAGCGGCGGTGGATTTGGATCGGTATCTACGGCGGCGGTAATAGCGGCCCAGTCCTCATAACAGGCATCCAGAATACGGAAGTCCTCATCATCATCCACATCCAGGCTAAGGCCGCCATACGGCGTTATAACGATTTTGATTGGGCCTCCCAGTACCTGACTGATGACTTTTTCTACCCGTTCGGCGGTGTTGCCCTTCTTGAGCCGCCTGTAGAAACGACCTTTACGCTTTGACAACATCAGGGTGAGTTGTACCCGCATGGACAGCCATGCAGCATGCCAGCCACCGGAGCTTTTGAAAAAACTGAAAGTCAAAGCCACGACATTACGCCAGTCCTTGGCTTTGCGATGAGAGAAACCGGTTTGAAGGATTTCCTGGTGGGAAAGCTGCCGCGGTCGACCCACGTAAATATTGGCCAGGCGTAAACGTCCACACTCCATTTCTACAAATGGTCGTTTGATCCCCTGCTTGCCCCCGGAAGGATGAAACGGCTTCACACCGGGTTCATCCGCGACGCCGACGAGCATGGCATAAGGGTGTTCAGACGCATTATCCATGCGCGCACAACGGGCTATGAAATCATCAATGGAGCGGGCTGTCACCAGGGGCAGGTCACAGGAAATAATCAACAAGGGCCTTTCCTTGACCGGTACTGTCAGGTCAAACCTGTGACGGTCTTCTGCAGCCTCAATACCTGCCCAGCAATTACTCAGCATATTTCCGCGCTGGGCGATTACCCTCACCCTGGAAGGAAAACCCGCCAGTTCTTCCATTAATTCTTCAGCAGGTCCAACTACGAAAACCTGATCTATATTTTGTGCATCCAACAGGGCATTCACAACATAGCGCAAAAGCACCTGCCCACCAACCTCCAGAAATGCCTTGTTGCGACCGGCGATCAGGCTCTTTTTATTCTGATGGGTACCGGCCAGGACAACTGCATCCAATGCAAACGGGTAGGCATCGACAGGCCGGGGCACCTGCCCAGGGTCGCCTGTTCTGCTACTGCCATTTTGTTCCGTATCAGTTTGCATACTTGCCCGTAGTTTTATTCCTAACCGAGATGAGAGCGCCAGTACGGTCTCACTTGACAGCTTGATACACCTTGCGTCAATACCATCTCATTTCTTCCCTGATTTTATAGACTCCCGCCTCAACTTGGAACAGCAAAAGCGCCTTGCTGCGCTGTTAAGCAAATCAATTGCAAAGGACTGTTTTCCCAGGCACCTAAACTGCGGTACTCTAACAGCCTGGACGGCATCGCCGCCCTCACACTTATCACAATAACCTCTAAGAGGGAGAATACAATCGTGGAACTTGCCTTATTTAGTGAATATTCTTTGGCCTTTCTGCTGCGCTGGCTGCATCTGCTTGCCGGTGTAACCTGGATCGGGCTGCTGTACTACTTCAATTTCATCCAGGGTGAATACTTCAAAGAAGCCGATGGCGGCGCCAAGTCGAATGTTATACAACTAATGGTACCCCGGGCATTATGGTGGTTCCGCTGGGGTGCAATGTTCACCTTCCTGAGCGGTATTTATCTGATATACCTTAGAAACCTGACCGGCATGGGCATCATGATCGGTGCAACCCTCGGTATCATCATGTTCCTGAATGTCTGGTTGATCATCTGGCCTAATCAGAAAATCGTTATTGCTTCGGCAAAACAGGTCGCAGGTGGCGGCGAAGCACTACCGGGTGCAGCAGCTGCACTGGGCAAAGCCGGCCTGGCATCACGGACCAACACCCTGTTCTCCATCCCGATGCTGTTCTTCATGGCCTCTTCCGTACACCTGGGACAAATCCAGGCTTCAATAATGAGCGCAAGTGCTGCATCCCTGGTCATTGTATACGGGCTGATTGCCGTGCTGGCACTCAATGGTATTGTTGGGAAAACCGGACCATTTACATCCGTGAAAGGTGTGATTGTCAGTGGTTTCCTGCTCACAGCGATTTTGTATCTCCTGGTTGAGATGATCTGAACCAGGCTTTCCTATTAAGTGCTATGACGAAACCCGGGGCTTTCTCGGGTTTTTATGTTCAGGATGAACGGTATGCCGCGGGCGCATGGATGCGCGGGAGCGGCGTGTATCAGTATCGCACGAAATATCAATTCCCCGATTCTACAAGACCCGTGCTAACCGAACGCCGGGCTACGGGTAGTACCCCCTGAGACGCGCTTCAAGCGCATCCCTGCGTCGCTCGGTCGCCGGCGTCCTGCCGGCTCACGGTCTCAGGGGGTACTACCCGCATCCCAGCTTGTGCTTCAGTGGATTCCTGCCAGGTAGAAGAGCAGCTCTTTTGAGCCACAAGGTACAGCAGCATGGGTTGGGTAAAGATTCTGGGACCGTGAGCCGACATGGATGTCGGCGCCCGAGCGCGCCAGGGATGGCCTTGCAGCGTGTCCCAGAAGCTTTACCCAACTCGTGATGCGTGGCCTAGCACAAACTTCTCTGGCTCAATTACGTAACTCATTATTTCAGTGCCATCCGCCCCAAAATCTCTTTGAACTATTTTTAATCAATTTTATTCGCTTCGTCGCAAACAAGAAAAAGGTTCGATTCCACTGTTGTTTTTCTATTCAAACACTTGTGATTTTTTACTGATGTTTACGATTAGAAAACCATTCTAAGCACACCGTTTTAGGCTTTGACAAATCAAACCTTCAGGAGTAATTTAAGTCCCCCGTTAGACATAAACCCACCAACCGCAAGGTTGGGATCGCAGGAAGAAACGGAAGCGGTCGAGAGACTGGAGAAGGTTGAAAAACCGGAAACAGTTGAAAGGTTGGAGAAGGTTGAAAGACCGGAAGCAGCTGAAAAGGTTGAAGAAGATCGCAAGATCGGAAACAACTGAACGGCCGGAGATGATCGGAAGATTGGAAACAGTTGAAAGACTGAAGAAGATTGAAAGATCGGAAAAGATCGGAAAACTGAAGAAGATCGTAAGGTTGGAAATGGTTAGAAGATCAGAGACGGAAAGAATGCGAATTTACTGGAAGGCCGACCCGCCGGAAAGTAAAGAGGGCGAAAGAAAACGGATAGCGTCCAGGTGGTACAGGACGCGTCACCCGGACCGGGTTCTGCCAAAAGAAGCGGTCGTACCATAAGGGTGACTCGATAGGAATACGCGGTTCCTTGAGATAGACGCGAATAGCGTCGATAAATAAAAGCGGGAAGAAGACCCGCGACCAGAAACCGAAGGGCGGAACAAATCGGAACTGGACGAAGTTGGAAAGGCCTAGGAGGATCTGCAGTCCACCACAAGCGGAGTTCCTACACTTCTACGACGAGGGAGACGCAAGTCTCCCTCGTTTTTTTTGGTCTCAAAAAAGTTGATACTCACTCTCTTGGAATTCTGACTAAAATCCTGCACTCTTTCATGCCTGATTCATACTACAATTACTCACAGGGACTGTGAAATAAAGTTGACTACTTCTCGGTCATTACATACAAGTGGCTAAATAAAAGAACCGACAACAGGGACGACAGCTTGAAAGATCCGATTATCCGCATCCGCAATCTTCTATACCGACGTGGCACCAAGGTTATCCTTGACGATGTCAGCATGGATATCAAGCGCGGCAGCATCGTGGCCATTATGGGTCCCAGCGGTGTCGGCAAAACAACCATACTACGGTTGATATCCGGTCAATTATCTCCCAGAAAGGGTAGCGTTGAAGTTAACGGCAAATTGATTTCCAGTCTGTCGCGAAAGGATCTGTATGAGTGCAGAAAGGGAATTGGGGTGTTGCTGCAAGATGGTGCATTGTTTACCGACCTGACCGTGTTTGAGAATATCGCTGCCCCGCTACGCGAACATACCGACCTGTCCGAAGATGATATACGCGACCGTGTTAATAACAAACTGAACTCGGTGGGTCTGTCCGATATCGGTGACCTGATGCCACACAGCCTTTCGGGGGGAATGGCCCGGCGGGTCGCGCTGGCACGCGCTGTCATCATGAATCCGGAAATTGTGCTGTTCGACGAACCCCTGACCGGCCTGGATCCGATTGCGAAATCTACGGTAGGCCGCTTATACGGGAAACCAACGATCAATTGGGATTAACCAGCATTATCGTGACCCACGATGTCAGGCAAATGAAGAAGCTGGTCGATTACTGCTTTATCCTTGCATCCGCAAAAGTAATTGCCGAGGGAAGCCCCCAGGCATTGATGCATAACAGTGACCCGTCCGTTGACCAGTTCATGAACGGCAGGGTTGAAGGCCCTTTATCCTTCGAACTCCAGAATAATCCAACCCGTGCTAACGGCCAACGGCCCTGATCATGACCAAAGACCGGAGCAAGAGAAACAAACTACTGGCGCCCATCGCCGAAAGCGGACACTGCCTCGTTTTCCTGGTGCGTATGCTCGGCCAGATCCGCTTCGAGCGGGAATTACTGATAAGTACCTTGCAACAAATTTACCTGATCGGCGCCCGTTCACTGGTCATCATTATGATCTGCGGCTTTTTTGTCGGCATGGTGTTGTCGCTACAGGCCATCAACGCCTTGCAGCAATTTGGCGCCTCCGACCAGGTCAGCCTGTTAGTGGGAAAATCATTGTTCAGGGAACTGGGACCGGTATTGACCGCCCTGCTGTTCGCCGGCCGTGCCGGTACCTCGGTCGCTGCCGAGATCGGCCTGATGAAGGCCACCAGCCAGATTGAAGCCATGCAACTGATGGCTATCGACCCGGTCAAACGCATTGCCCTGCCCCGCTTCCTGGCTGGTTTAATATCGCTGCCCTTGTTAACGGCCTTGTTTAATGCATTTGCCATCATGGGTGCGGTGGTGTTTTCCATCGGCGTTATGGGGCTTGATCCGGGTATTTTCTGGAGCAAGCTGCAGTCGGGCATTTATTTCGGCAAGGACTTATTGGGTGGCGTCTGGAAGAGCATGATGTTCGGCGGCATCATCAGTCTGATTGCGGTTTATTTCGGTTATTATGCCAAGCCCACCGGCGAAGGCGTTGGCACAGCGACTACCCGTACCGTGGTATTGAGCTCGGTGTTGGTGTTGATATTTGATTTTATTATGACGTCGTTTTTTATCTGAACAGGAATTACCATGCGTGCAAATTACAAGGTAGAACTGACTTCGGGCGTTTTCCTGCTGCTGGGTATAGCCGCCATGCTTTGGCTGGCCACTGAGGCAACCGACTATGGTATGCAGGTTGGCAGTGACACCTATCAGGTCAAGGCCCGCTTCTCGAATGTTGCAGAACTGAAAACCCGCGCACCGGTAAAAATCGGTGGCGTAACAGTAGGCCTGGTTGAGCAGGTCAGCCTTGATCCAATAACATTCGAAGCCGTGGTCGAGATGCAGATCGACCGGAAATTTTCAGATATCCCGAGCGATACCAGTGCAGCAATCCTCACCAGCGGCATGCTGGGCGACCGCTATGTCGGCCTGGAACCTGGTGGCTCCATGGACCCGCTCACCGACGGTGACCAGATATTCATTACACAATCTGCCGTGGTACTGGAAACACTGGTCAGCAAATACCTGTTTAATAGCGGCAAAGAGAAAAAAGAGTGAATACCCTTGTACGGATATTGTTACTGGCCTTTGCCTGTTCGTCAGGCAACCTTTTCGGTGACCACGTGTCGGGAGAAGACCCGGTTTCGCTGGTAGAGGATACCACCGTACATATTTTTGCCGATGTGGCTGAAAACCTGGAGGAATACACTGCCAACCCTGCGGCGCTGCAAGCACTGGTTCGCAAAAACCTGATGCCTTTGCTGGACGTGGATTATGCAGCCCGCCTTGTTTTAGGGCGTGCCGGACGGGGTATTGAAAAAGAAAAGATTGATGCGTTTTCAGATTGTATGAGTGAACTGCTGATCAATCGCTATTCCAAGGGCTTATTGTATTTCGCTGGCGAGACCAAACTGTGGGTACTGCCCCAGCGCGGGGAACTGAATGAAAAAATTACGCGGGTGCGTACGCGTGTAACTCTACCCAACGGTGGCCAGGCGCCGGTAGATTACGCCTTCCACAACACACCAGATGGCTGGAAAGCCTTTGATGTGATCGTTGAAGGTATTTCATATATCACAACCTACCGTAACCAGATCATGCCCGACGTACAGGCCAACGGGATAGACAGCGTTATTGAGCGTCTTGGCAGCGGTCAGTTGGAACTTGCAGAATAACGTATCCGGTTATGCGCAAAGCACCAGCCTTAATCAGCGCCATAATTATCAGCCTGTTGCTGGCAGGCTGTGCGGGTACTCAAAACCGCCGCACTGATCCGGAGGGAGATCCCTGGGAAGGTTTTAACCGCAAGGTATACGCCTTCAACGATGGGCTGGACAAGGTCGTGCGACCGGTCGCGGTGGGTTATGACAAGATCATGCCCGACCCGTTTCAACGCGGGGTTGGTAATTTTTTCAGAAACCTCGATGCTCCGGTCACTTTCGTCAACCAGGTCCTGCAGGGGAAAGCTACCCAAAGTGCCGATACTTTCGGCCGTTTCCTGATCAATTCAACCATCGGTCTGCTGGGGTTTTTTGATGTCGCCAGCAGGATGGGCATACCGTTCTATAATGAGGACCTCGGCCAGACCATGGCCAGCTGGGGCTATGAAGACAGCCGCTACCTGGTGCTACCGGTTTTCGGTCCTTCCACGCTCAGGGACGGTGTCAGTCGCTATGCCGATAGCTTCATCCACCCGGTCGGCCGCGCTATCCACGGTCGCAATAAATGGGGCATGTGGATAGTTCGTGGTATAGACCAGAGAGCACGCTACCTCGATCAGGACTCAGAACTGAAGCAGGCCTACGACCCGTATGTACTGATGCGCGATGTCTGGATGCAAAACCGCCAGTACCAAATCTATGACGGCGACCCGCCAATGACAGATTACGACCTGTACCTGGACGACTACCCCGAAGAAGAACCCCCTCCAGAAAACTAGAAGCATCTCAAAGACTCGCACCAGATGCCCCACTGAGATAAGCTTCAGTTTCCGATGCAAGCCTTTGAGTGAGCATCCGTTGGGGCAGAATGCTTAAAACAATTCAAATTGCAATTCTGTTGGTACTGCTGATGTTGGGTGGTTGCGGGGAACCGCCGGCCACGGTTAGCGGGAAACCAGCCAAAATATACAGACACGCCATGGATGGCGCGCCGGGTTCACTCGACCCCGCGCAGGCGGCATCGATCTATGCCAACTTCGTTGTCGTTAACCTGTACGATACCCTTTACCGCTACAAGTACCTTGCCCGCCCATACCAGTTACAACCCAACCTGGCCGCAGCGATGCCCGATGTCTCAGAAGATGGTTTGCGTGTCACCATCCAGAGCAAAAAGGGCGTATTTTTCATGGATGACCCGGCCTTCGAGGGCGGCATTGGGCGTGAGGTGACAGCTGAAGATTTTGTCTACTCCATCAAACGACATTTTGACCCCGGGACCCGCGCCCAGGGTGCATGGCTGTGGCAGTCCCGGATAGAAGGTCTCGACCTCTGG
>Ga0164315_10002215_pt1 | contig 14872 bp, 15 predicted proteins | sample GuaBasSedimGuay6_FD_113737 | JGI IMG/M metagenome (GOLD analysis project Ga0164315, IMG submission 113737) | Subseafloor sediment microbial communities from Guaymas Basin, Gulf of California, Mexico - Guay6, Core 4569-2, 0-3 cm | ecosystem: Environmental > Aquatic > Marine > Hydrothermal vents... | reverse complement strand
TCAATCACTTGAATCTCCTTGTTATAGGTTGGTGCACCCTGCTCTATTTCTTACCGGTTCTGCATTTATGCAGTCCTCACACTTGTCAGGGAATTTGTTACTACATCTGTTGAATGACAGATCCTTGTCGAATACGTCACACCAGCACCCTGTTATGTATGCACCCGCTCTTGTTAGTATTAAGTGAGGACATTTCTCATATCCTCTTGAGTTACCGCACATATCATGGTGTGAACAGATTTCTTTCACTACCTTTATCTCCATTAATCCTTTGTTGTCACTCATATCATCACCAATATTAGAAGTGTTATTGCAGCACCGAATGCAACACCGATAAGGGTTTCCATGAAGCGCAGTAGATTGTGACGGTTCTGAGAACCATCAGATCGGAATCGATTCCTCTTGTTCAGGTGTTTCAGATCTGTCTTGAATCGATTCGGTCTGTTCACTCGGTTAAATTTCTTGTTCTTTCTCAGTGGTATCATGATTGTCCTCGTTGCCGATATTTCAGGCAAAAGAAAAGGGAGCGAACTCCCTGTTAAGATTTATCTGCAGTAAATGTAAGTGAGTTTTTCCTTCCTGAGAGTATTGATTGCTTCAAAGGAGAGTTTTTCTTTTTGAATGCACTTCCCTTCAGCCATTAATTCTCTCACAGCTTGATGAACTCCTGACTTTGCTCCTTCTGATTTAACTGCGCCTATTGCTATGCAAGCCACTACAAATATTACTGCCATGATTGATACTGATTTGATGATTTCCATTGTGATTCTCCATGTTAAAATGTGAAATGATTAGCTACTTCGTAGAAGTTTCTCACAGCTCTACGACGGTTCTGAGAACCAGAGCACTATTGCTCTGGTTCATTCTTTGTTCACTCTACTTCTTGGTGGTGTCTTGCTCGCGCTTTGCAAGCTCTACAGCTACAGTGGAAAGCATAACGGTGACTTCACCTATCAAGCGTGTTGCATCTGCAGGGGATAAGTCCTTGTGAAGCAAGCGCTTTTTAAGGGTTTCGATTGAGGCAGTAACATTTTCTGCAGGAGTCATAGGTTTTCCAGACTTTGCAGTTGTTGTTCCCTTTGCAGGTCTCACAAGTTCGTCAGCTACTTTCTTGGAAAGGATCCGCCCTTTTGGTGCAACACCAGAAGCACCAAGCTTTTTGATGTGCAGGTTCAGCTGAGAGCAAGCGTTCCATGCAGAACGAGTCTTCAACCAACCTGCCCATTTCACAGCGCCATCGTTGTTCTTGCCTTTACGGAGTGCTCCTTCCACAGGTGTAGCTCCTTTGGCATTCGTCAAGGTATGACCAACTTCAGGAACATCTTCAATCGGGATGATTGATTCGAAGAAAGCGACCTGAACTTTGGATAGAGCTGCAGAGAGATCCTTATCCTTCAGCTCAGATTTGGCAACAGCTTTCACGACAGTCCAGTATCTCGAGCGGATACCTTCAGAGAGTCGAACATTTTGCTCAGTGAACTGGGCACTCGTGAGACCTGAGAGCTTTGATATCTCACTGTCGATGTTCAGCTTTGCTACATCTAAAGACTCGAGAGCTTCTGTGATTTCCAGCGTTGTAGTCTTTGCTGAGACCTTGAAGGCTTCCAGCTCAGCAAGATCGTTCAGGGATTCTTTAACTTCTGATACGGTGTCAAGTAATGCGGTTGTGTATAGCTTAGCCATGGTAAAACTCCTTTTGGTTCTGAGAACCGTTTAGGATTAGTTGAATGATATTAGATATATCACTCTTATATCTATAGGACAGAGAAATATGTAGGGGTTTGATCGTATGGTGGCTAGTATGGGCGGTTCTCAGAACCAGATTTACACAAGACGGGTGGGGGTATCGAAGGGGGTGGGGTGTAAAGTCAAAATATTGACTCGTCGCAAACCCGCGCCCATGGCGGATCTAGGGTGCCTTGTTACTAAACGGTAACACTATTTTAAGAGGGATAGTGCTTCCTTACGCATATGACAGTGATTCTGTTGATTGCGTCATTGATTACTCCTCCTTACAGTTTCGTAATTGAGATAAACCACCACCGTGACTTGAGTATGCTTGCACCAACATAGTGAGGAAGGGGGAGAGAGTGGGAGATAATGTGAGTAATCTGGAGATAATGTGAGAAAGGTGGAGGATTATCCTGGGATATTGAGGGAAATTAGGGGATATCCCGGGATATGGCCAGATATAGAGGATTGGTGAGGATTGGTGAGGGATGTGGAGATCCCGAACTGGAAGGAAACTCTGTGTGAAAGGATCGACCTAACTACAGTGCGATAGAATAAGGTAGGGTAGGGGTTTGGTTCTCAGAACCAGAATGGTTCGGGGGATTAATCTAGGTGCAGAGGATTAATCTTGATCCGAACTGGAATATTATTCCACTGCAGGGTGGAGTTATCATGTTGTAGTAGCGTTGTTCCACTGCAATCACGTAGTAGAGATGGAGGAATATGGAGGGATTTCAAGGAAATTGCAGGAATATCCCTGGATATCAACCCATACCCTGGAATATCCCCGAATATGACCCCATACCGGGATTGAGCTTTTTACATATACTGGGTAAGAATGGTGTATTCTTTATTCAGTCGTGTGATTAATCCAGTTCAAACTACAGAGTTACTGGATTAAATGTGTGATAGTGAAGATTGAGATTGTTTAGTCTTAGGTGAATCTAAAGTTAATCTTGAGCCTGCCTGGAAGATTCATCTAAGAGCTTAGTTTAAGATAATACAACGTGCATCTTACAGTCTTAGTTTACTCTCTATCAAGTGACAAGTCCGTCTTGAGTTTCTACCTTTATGTGCATGTGTAATAATAACAAGGAGTTATGATGAAACCAGTGAGCGTTGGAAAGCCTGTAAGTGTTGGAAAGCCTGTAAGTGATAAGTTTATGGATGAGTTGAAAGCCCTGCAACCTAAGAAGAAGAGGTTGGTTAGATCTGGTAAGCTGAGTAAGGCTCAGAAAGAAGCGATAGTGAACAGGAAGAAGAGGCAGTCTGCAAAGAGAGGTCGTCCGGTTACAATGATTTCACCAGAACAATATAATAGGGAGAAAGTTCAAGCTGCCTGCACTGGTGCATTAAAGGCCAAGGATACAATGACAGGTCTCACAAATATTTAATCCACTCCTGGTTCTGAGAACCACATCCCACCACTTGCACCAGTTTGACATTTCACTCCGGTTACTGTAAGGTTGAAGAAATTAACAACCCCTTCTCAGGGGATATGTGTGCAATATCCACGCTATACCAAGGCGAGTAATATTCAGTAGATCGGAGAAATACCATGCCACATGCAAAGGGTGGGAGGAAAGTTGCAGTCCCTGCAGCCAGCTATTGGAAGAAAGATACCAAAGCTAAGTCAATTGTTTCTGGTAAATTAGTTTCTGTCAGCAACGATAAGAAGTGGAGAATCGTCTGCGCCTTAGCTCAGGGGAAAACTAATAAGGAATGTGCAGCCATTGCAAACCTTTCACCAGGTTGGGTAAGGAAGTTCTTTGCTCAGTTGGTTGAAGATCTGGGAACCGTAGCTGAAACCCGGGATTCGATTGCTAAGGGAAAAGCCGGTGCCCAGACCAATATCTCAAATCAGTATGGAGTGGCTCAGCCCCGCTCTGCTCTTGCAAATAATCCTGAACTTCTTAATCAGCCCTTCAAAGCTTTGATCACAGATCCGACTATGAAGCGTGAGCTCAATGAATGTGAAGTAAGATTCTGTTGGAGTTACGTCGCAAGTAATTCATACGATGAAGCACTCAAAGCTTCCGGCCTTGACATCGGATTGTACAAAGCAAAGAAGAATCAAAATGGAATAACCAGTTTCCAGAAGCTGGAATGTTACAAGCCTCTGGCCGAACTCCGTATTGCCCATATGAAATCAAGGCCCGAGATCGCGAAGTTTATTGCTGAGGTTCGGGAGCAAGCAATCTTCAATGTTGAAATTGACAAGGACTACCTGCAGAAAGAGGTGATGATCCAGGTTGATTATTTGAAGGGTGTTAACAATATGGAAGGGAGAAAACTCCTCAGGGATTTCCTCATGATGCTTGGGAAAACTTTCGGCGGGTTCACGGATAAGATCCAGATTGATAACATCGATCACGCTGCAGTAATGAAAGCCATTGCAGATCAATCTGGTAAAGTCGAATCGATTGCCCAGGCCATCGCAAGGAAAAAGCGTGAGGAAGAAGATAAGCAAATTGGTTCTCAGAACCAAACTCTGTTGGAAGAAAGTAAAGCAGCTGTGAACTAAACTGAAGCTTAACTACATACTATATATAATTAGGAGAGATTTGAAATGCCACATCACCCGATGATGAAATTCTTCAAGTATGATCACCTTCCAGAGAAGATTCAGGGCATAAGCGCCCCGTTCTGTTTCCTTGCAGATAAGATCGATAAAGACCTTTCAGATTCTGCTGAGAAGACTGCAGGTCTGCGTAAACTGATGGAAGCCAGAGATTGCATTGTACGCTGCATCTCTTTGATCTAAGGGAAATTTTAGCGAGGATATTATGACAGAGTTCAAGCAGTATAAGCGGAAAGGGCTTTCAGAGATGAGGCATTATGTGAGTGGCGAAGATACAACCAATATCTCAATTGCAGATGTTGACGACCCTGAGACTGACATGGGAATGGTTGCAAGAAACCCAAAGAATCACAACGACCAGTGGTATGTAGCTAGAAAGTATTTTGAAGATAACCTAGAGTTGGCAGAGTAATACCAATGAAACAAAGGCCAAGCAAGACACAGCAGGAATATTTCGAAGCTTCGATGCTGAGGTTCAAGGGGAATATTCTCTCCTTCATCACATTGATGTTCAAGGCTGAACCTACCTTGCAGCAGCTTCTCCTCCTTCAGGATGTACTCGATGATGACAAGGCCAGGGTTGCAGTTAAGTCCTGCACCTCTTCCGGAAAAACCTGTGTACTTGCCTGGCTGATTCTTTGGGCTCTGGCAGTTGAGGATGATATCCGGATCCTTGCAACGGCTCCAACATTCCCATTGTTGAATCGTGTTCTTAAGACAGAGATTGAGAAGTGGCTTTATAAAATGCCACCTCAGTATCAGGAGATGTATGAAGTCACAAGAGATTGCATCAAGAGAGTTGGAAATAAGACGCACCGTTGTGACTTTGCAACTGCCTCTGCTGACAACGAACAGGCTCTTGCTGGTAGTCACTCCGGAAATTATTGGATTATCGCCGATGAGGGATCCGCAATATCAGATGACGTTTATGAAGTTCTTCTGGGAACTCTATCCTATGGGTCAGGTGGTAGGTTCATCATTACTTCGAATCCTACAAGGTCAGTCGGGTTTTACTTTGATCTTTTCACCCAGGGAAATCCATTCTGGAAACTGCACACGTTTACTGCATTTGGTACGCCTCATGTCAGCAAGGAGTACATTGAGGAGGTTAAACAAACGTATGGAGAAGATCACGATTTCTACCGAGTAAGAATCCTGGGAGAATTTCCTCAGGCAACATCCTCACAGTTCATAACCACAGATGAGGTTGACTTACCGCAGAGAAATAGTTTACAGTTAGGAGATTACCATAACTTCCCTAAAGTCGGGGCGGTAGATGTTGCAAGGTTTGGAGATGATGATACAGTGTTCATCACACGCCAAGGCCCTAAGATACTTGATGTAAGTAGGTACAAAGGCCTCAACACAATGGAAGTGACTGCAGAAATGTTGCAGTATTGGAAGCACCATAGCCATGAACAGATCTTTGTGGATGGAACCGGCCTCGGATCAGGAGTTGTTGACAGAGGCATGGAACTTGGTGTACCTGTAGTAGATGTAGTCGTTGGAAATAAGTCTTCCAACCCCAAGAAGTATGTGAATCTCAGAGCTCAACTCTGGGGTTCAATGAAGGAGTGGTTGGCAAATGGTGCTGACATCCCTAACGATACCGAACTCAAGAGACAACTTCTCTCTATGGAGTACGGGTACAACGGAAAGCTCCAGATACAGATGATGTCGAAGAAGGAGTTGAAGAAGAAGCATGGCTTCTCACCTGATATTCCGGATGCAATATCTTTGTCATTTTCTGAGGATGTGTTCCTCACAAGCCGGCCAGGTGGATACCATCGAGCCCGGGCAGTGAGAGCCGATACCACGTATCTGTACTGTTAATAGAGATATCTTATGTCAGAATTTATAAAAGGCACAACAGTAATTGGGATCCAGGAGTTAGCCTCTGAGCGAGAGATAGCTGCCAATATCTTCATGCTTCCTGAAGAGCCTCTTCTCCCCCCTGAACCAATGTACACTTCTTCACTTGCCGGATTCATTCTGCAAGCTTTCCAAAGAAACAAAGATGCCAGGAGAAATTCCCTAGTTGAAGAGCAGATGCTCAACTCTCTCCGTGCATACAACGGAGAATATAATCCGGAAGACCTTGCGAAGATTCGTGCATCAGGTGGATCAACCATCTTCATGAATATCACCAGTGTGAAGTCGAGGAATGCAGCGAGTTGGATAAGAGATATCCTTCTCCCCTCCAAGGAAAAATCCTGGAGCGTGGAGCCGACTCCTATTCCAGATCTCCCTAATGATATAAAGGGGAGGATCGAAGAGTCTCTTCAGAAACAATTCCAAGAGTACCTGCAAGATCCAACTGCAAACCCTATATCAGCTTCACCACAACAAAACGCACAAGCTGGAACGCCAGCAAAGGTAAATGGTTCTCAGAACCAGATTATCCAAGCTCCATCTCAGCCAACAAATCCAGTTCAACAACCTACGCAAGCTTCACCTGCTGCTGATCCATCTAGTTTAGCCGGCCCCACACCAGCTTCTCCACAGGTGTGGCAGCAGCCTCCTAACTCTCCTGCACAAAAGCCTATTGAAGCTGCTCAAACAATGAAGGAGTTCAATCAGGCAAAGCGTGATATCTACGACATGGTTCTTGAGGAGATGAACAAGATAGCCATGCACGAGATGAAGTCTCAGGAGTATAGAATTGAAGATCAACTCGCAGAGGGTGGATGGCACAAAGCTCTATCTGAGTTCATTGACAACTTCGTTGTATTCCCAACAGCTTTCCTCAAGGGGCCAATAATAACGAAGGTTCCTACCAGATCTTATGAGAATGGGAAACCAGTTGTTAAGATGAAGTACGTCTTTAAGAATAAGTGTATCTCCCCGCTTGATATGTACCCAAGTGCTAATGCAACGAGCATACTTGATGCGAGCAATATCGTTGAGCACGTTCGGTATACAAGGAGAGAGATCTCAGATATGCGTGGGATGCCTTGGTACAAAGATGCTGCAATTGATGCTGTCCTCTCAGAGTTTTCAGGAGCAACTTGGTTGGATACCGGCATAGAATCTGAGAGAGCTGATGCTGAAAAGCGTGGCGATGAGTGGCAAGCCAACCAGGATATAATCCATGGCCTACACTTCCACGGATCGATACCTGCAAAGGAGCTTAGAGAGTGGGGAGTCCCGAGCCATAAGCTTGATTCAGCATTCGACACTGATGAGTTCGAGGTTGAAGGGATCGTTGCAGGGAACCACGTAATAAAATGTAAGATAAACAATGACGGGATGAACCTCAGGCCTTACTACAAGGCAAGCTTCCAGCAAATCCCTGGAGCTTTCTGGGGAACTTCACTTCCTGAATTGATGTCAGATATACAGAGGATGTGCAACGGTATTGCCCGTGCAATGTCTTCAAATATCGGACTCGCGTCGGGCCCTCAAATTGAAATTTATGTTGACCGGATTGCAGATAATGGAGATATTGCAGACATCAGGCCATTCAAGATTTGGCAGTTAACCTCAGATCCAACTGGTGGTGGGGGCAGAGCGATTACCTTCAACCAGCCTACGAGTAATGCTGCAGAGTTGATGGGCGTGTACAAGGAGTTTGAATCCAGAGCAGATGATGTCACTGGTATTCCACGATACGCTTACGGGAATGAAAGGATGAGTGGAGCTGCAACATCCATTGCAGGGCTCTCAATGCTGATGGAGTCAGCTTCAAAATCCATCAAGGATTGTGTAAGAAATATCGATACCGGTGTTATAATTCCAAGGATCGAATACCAGTTCTACTGGAACATTGCAACTGACCCAAGCTCAAACTACACAGGTGATCCTAATGTTGTTGCAAGAGGATCTTCCTCACTCACAACCAAGGGTGCCGAGCAACTTAGAAGAACAGAGTTCCTCATGGCCACAGCCAATCCAATCGATCAGGAAATCCTGGGAATGGATGGGCGGGCCGAGCTTCTTCGATCTGTATCTGAAGACCTCAACATGGGCGAAGATGTTGTTCCTTCAAGGCTTGAACTTCGTACCAGAGAGAAAGCCAATGCTGAAGTTGCAGCTCAATCGCAGCAGCAGGCGCTTCAGCTTGAGCAGGAGAAAATTAACTCTGGGCTCAAGGCAACTCAGTTGCAGATCGAAGGCCAGAAGGATATGCACAAAGGTACTCAAGCTGTCAAGATGCAAGGCATGGCCATGCAGCAACAGCAGTTCCAGACTACAGCTCAACTGAAAGCAGCTGAGATGGAGAGGAACAACATGGGCCAGGCTGAGAAGAATCAAGCAGACTTGATGAAGACTCAGTACACTGAACAAGGAAAAGACCAGAGGCACAGGTCGGAGATAGCTCTGAAGATTCAGAGTGGATCCGGCATTTAATAACAGATAGGCGAGGATCTGAAATGTATTCGATACAAATGAGTGCACCCACACAGGCTGCAATTAAGAATGGAGACATTTACAAATTGAAAGAAATCCTTGAAGCTGAGGAAAAGGAAGGAATGAAGGTTCTGGTAGAGCAAGTAGATCCTACCACCTTCCGCAGGCAACAAGGGATTCTTCAGGTTTTAAAAGGAATCATCAGAATCCTCCCATAAGATTATACTCGTGTGTGCGCCCATGCCTTAATATGTAGGCAACCGCATCCACCTATAACAAGGAGAAGCACCATGGCAGTAGATGGACACAATGAACAGGTTGATAAGCTTGATGAAGAGATAGCTCAGCTGGAAGGCACTATTAAAGGTGAGAACAAAGCTAAGTCACCGGTACAAAACCAAGCTCCTGCACCACCAAATGCAGGTGATAACCAACCTCCTCCGCAAGAGGCAGTTGGCGTTGGTACACCGCAGGCTGAAGTAGTTCCACAAGCACCTGCTCCTCAAGAACCAAAGACCGGAAGACGTTCTTGGAAGAACGAATTCCTCCAATTGGAGAATCGGTACAACGGCTTGAGGCAATCATCAGACCAGTTCAAGTTCGAGACAAGGCAGCAGCTTGCAGGATTGCAAGATGAAAACGTATCATTGCGTGACGAGAATGAACAGTTGAAGGTGAAAATTACAGAGGTCGCGGCATCCGCACCTGCACCGGTTAACTCAGCTTTCAGTGAAGAGGATGTTAATATTCTTGGAGAAGGCACAATCAACTCACTCAATACGGCAGTGAATACTGCAGTATCAAATGCAGTAGACCCATTGCAGGCCGAACTCTTGGCAATAAAGAAGGCAGAGCGTGACCGGATCAAAGCAGCTGCAGCAGCCAATCGTGGTACTGCAACATCTATCTTCCGGCAAAGATTGGGGCAGCTTGTCCCAGACTATGCAGACATCAATAGGAATCCGGCTTTTGTAAATTGGCTGAACCAACAGGATCCCTATGGTGGTGCACCCCGTATGTCCTTCTTTAAAAACGCTGAAAGAAGCGGAGACGTAGGGAGAGCAGCTCAATATTTTGTTGAGTTCAAACAGCTCACTGCAGCTCCTGTAAATCTTCTCAGCGAAAACGCTTCACCGGTAGGCGGTGGTGGCGGAAGTCAACCAGTAGCTCCAACCAATCAGGTTCCGGAAGATCAAATCATCTACCCTTATGGGGTAGTAGATAAGTTCTACGATGATGACATCAACGGCCTGTACAGAGGTCGGGAGGCGCTGCGAGACGAACTCGATAAAAAATATGATCTTGCCATGCGACAAGGCAGGGTCAGATAATAATATAAGGAAGTATTAAAAATGGCACATACACCAGCAGTCCCAGCAGCAGTCGTACCTTCAGCACCTTCCGGACGTATCGGAATCACCAGTGATTACTATGGCGATGGGATGGTTGAAACTGACCACTATGGTTCCCAGGGAAACTCCCGTTTTATCAATGCGGTTTATTCCAAGAAAGTTCTCCGGAAGTTTCTCAATGAAACGGTATTCCAAGATATTACCAACCGTGACTATGAGGGTGAGATCAAAGGTTCTGGCGATACGGTTTATATCCGTAAGACTCCAGATGTCGTAACTCACCGTTATGATGTTGGTCTTGATATCCAGTACGACGTACCTCAAAAGGATGCCATCGAACTGAAGATCAATCAATCTCTCTACTCTGCATTCCGAGTTGACGACGTTGATAAGGCTCAGTCTGATCTTGATCTTGTGAATCTGTTCTCCAAGAACACCAAGAAAGAGATCAACATTGTAATCGATAAAGATGTACTTGGTTACATGGCCGGTGGTGCAGCTGCAACTAACAAAGGCATAGCTGCAGGAGCTATCTCCGGTAACATTAATCTTGGAGTCACCGGCACACCAATAGTTGTTACAACTGGCGAGGAAGCCATGCAGGTTCTTCTCAACCTTTCCCAGGCTCTAACTGAGAATGCTGTTGAAGAGATGAATCGTTTCTGTGTTCTCCCTGCCTGGTTCTGTAATCTCCTGAAGTCTGGAGATCTCAAACGAGCTGACGTAACCAATGATGCAACCGGTGTAATTCGTACTGGTCTTATTGGCCAGCTCGATGGTATGAAGGTTTACCGTAACAACCACCTGCTCACTGCAGTTGATGGAGCTACCACTGGAACCAGCATCATTGCCGGAACCAATGAGGCCACTACCTTTGCAGCGCAGATCGACAAATCAGATACTCTTAAGATTGAGAAATCTTTCGGTGAGTTCTGGCGTACACTGTTTGTATGGGGCCGTCTCGTAACTCAGCCACAAGCTTTGGCTTGTGCTTACGTCTCTCCAGCAGCAACAGCGTAGTAAAACCTCTGAGAACCAAAGCACATCTTCAAGCTTTGGTTCTCAGAACCACTTAATAAATAGCGAGGAACATATAATGTCACAAGAAAGAAAACTGGCAAACAGAGAGTTGCCTATGGTTCTGCAGGAGCAGCTTGAAGTTGAAGTGTGTGCAGAGGCTCAAGGCAGAGATGCTCTTGGCAACCGTGCAAGAATGCTTGTATCTCGGGCTTACTTCGAGGATAATGGTAAGGAGTTTGAGCTCAGAGTTATTCGGATAGTGAAGCCTGAAGGAATCTTGATGAAAGACTTCCAGAAGATTGTTGATGAACAGGCTCGCCTCGCTGCTGCTGCAGCTGCTCCACCTACTGCACATGTTCAAACTCCTGAGGAAACTATTAACGGAGTTGAAGAAGGTGGTGAAGTTCTTCCTGAAGCTGCCGAGCCAGGTTCCAAACCAATCTCCGATATGAATTATGGAGAACTTAAAATTGAAGCTGCAACCAGAGGGTTAACCTTTCCTGGCAATGTAGCGAAGGATAAATTAGTTAAGATGCTTGTAGAATCTTAATCAGAAGAGGCTTACTAATATGAATTTTCTGGATATCTGCAAAGAAGTTGATCGAATGTCAGGACTGCAAGGTGAGATTGTCAGCGTTGAAGCTCCTGTTGCTGCACAAGCTGTCATCGTGCAATCTGTACGTGATGCGTGGATAGATCTCCAGAGTGACCGCCTCTACTGGACATTCATGAGGCGGTCAATTAGTTTCAGTATGACTGTTGGTGAAAGTTCTTACAACATCGCTACTGTGTTTGGAAATCCTGTAAATGATTTTGGAAGATGGGATACAAGGGTAGGTCGTGTTGGGTGGTATGTAACAGATGCCACTACTGGGCAGACAACGGCTATCCGGTTCCTGCCATTCGGTTTCTTCAGGCACAGGTATCTCGTTGGCGGAGCTGATCTTGACAGTGGCCCTCCAACTTATATTACTGCAGATCCTGTTGATGGCACATTGTACTTCAGCTCAAAGGCTGATGCAATGCACACAATATCTGCAGACTATTACATGGAGCCACAGATTCTCAGGCTGAACGTAGATGTTCCAATCCTGCCTTCAAGATTCCACAAGGTACTTGCATACAAAGGCCTTGAATACGTAGCTGGTCACTACACAAATTACGGATTGTTCACTGCTTACGCAACCCCTGCAGCAAAGATGCACGGGCAGCTTTACAGAGATCAACTTCCTGGTGAATATGTTGTTCAACACCCAATAGCGTGAGGGACTAGATGCTGCCAAAGAAGATAAAAGTTCCACCTACAACCAGCAAGGTTGTATCTCTCACCGGTGGACTGAATGAAGCTGTCAGTGATCTTGAACTTAAATCCGGTGAGCTGATACAATGCTTGAACTACGTCGAGCTCGATGGTGATTACCACGGGTATGCTTCGATGGAAGGATACGAAGCATTTGATGGAACACCGCTGGCATCATCTGTTCACGTTGATCCTGAAACCCTCGACGATACAGACAGAGAAGCAAGACGGGCAGCCATACTCCCTATCCCAGGAACCGGCATAGTTCGTGGAGTTCACCTATATAAGGTAGACGTTTACGGTGTTAGGGATGTAGATTTAACAAGCGCCTCATTGTATAAATCTTCTGCTGTTGGTTGGGAGATCATAGCTGATCCTGTAGGGATGGCGAGAGCTGCAGGTGGAAAGTGCAGTTGGGTAAATGAAGCTTTCGCTGCTTACCCAGAACCTCAAACTCCTGGTGAAGACTACCCACCGATTACCACAAACACAGAGTGTCTCTTCGTAGTTGATGGTGTTTCCCTCCCAATGTCATACGATGGATTTACTGCAAGAGTTATCGATCCCCCTGAACTTCCCTGCCATGCAGGATCCGCTGACTTAAGATTCCCAACTCTGGTAACAGCTTTCGATGGCAGACTGTGGCTTGCTTTCCCTGGCGGTCACTTATTCTACTCTGCAATCGGAGATCCATCTGACTTTGATGCAGTAAACGGTGCAGGATATTTCCCTATGGGGGATGACATCACTTCATTGCTTTCATCTGTAGGAAACACTCTTCAAGTCCACATGGAGAACTCAATCAAGGTCATCTACATAAATGAAGCTGTAGGTGATTACAATTACCAGGTGAAAGAATTCTCGAATAGATCTGGTGCGTACAGAGACACTGTTGTCAGGCTTCTCGGAAGAACTTATTACATCGATGATCGCGGATTAACCTCCATGGCAGCAACAGAGGCTTTCGGTGACTACACTGCAAAGTCCCTCACCAAGAAAGTTCAGAGGATCTTCACAAATAACAAAGACAATATAACTGTCGCTCTCCCATTCAGAGATAAAGATCAATACCGGTTGTTCACTAATGATGGCAGCGGAATATGCTTCACCTTCAACGGCTCTAATCGATCTGTAAAAGGTGCAACCCCATTCACATATAAACACCCTGTCCTCTGTGCAACCGAGGGAGATAATGCTTCAAGAGGAGTTGATACTTTCTTTGGCAGCGATGGTGGATTCATCTACAAGATGGATTCCGGAACATCTTTCAACGGTGTTGAGATAGTCACAAAACTTGCCACAAGTTATTACCACTATGGATCTCCTGCAGATATCAAGAGATTCTTTAAACTCCTGTTTGAGATAACGTCATCCTCTAAGGTGAAGTTTGAAGTGGCTTGTGACTTTGATTACGGAAGTAAAGCTTCACCGTCAAATCCAAACCAGCCACTGCTTGGGCTTGAAGATCAAGGCGGAGTATGGGGGTCGAGCACTTGGGGTGTATTCTTTTGGGGTGGGAAAGCTGTAATACAAAACCCTTCTTTATACATAGAAGGCATCGGTGTCAATATGTCGGTGGTTCTCAGAACCAAAGAGAAATTTACTGACAAGCATGTCATTCATAACATAATAACGAACTTCAATCTTCTAAGCAAGAAGATGTAGAGAGGGGAAGATGTCAAAATATTACAACAAGTCTGGCAAGGAAATATACGATGGCGATCAATCCAGTGAGACTGATGTCAACGATGTGAACACTGCAGCAGATGCAGGTTTTGAACTTGTCGAAGCTGACATGGTTAAGAATATTGATGACGTAAGGTTCTGGGTTGATAAGTCGGAAGAGTGGGCGACAAGCCCAAACGAAGTTGAACCCGGGCTTGAATCTTCCAAGACATATGCTGGCCAAGCAGATTCCTCTGCAGAGGATGCTGCACAATCTGAAGCCAACAGTCAAGTGAATGCAGATGACTCTTCCAACTGTGCAGCTGCATCTCACACCTCTGCAGGTGAATCTGCACAATCTGCAGGTGAATCTGCAGCTTCAGCTGACCTATCTTCCAACTGGGCGATAGGAGAGGACATTGATGGAACACCGAATGAGCCTGCAGCCGGATCTTCACTTACCCACGCCAATGCTGCGAAAGATAGTGCAGATGAAGCAGCTGCTGTATTCGACCCTGCTAAGCTTGTTGCGAAACTCAGTCCAATCAGCCAAGCTCAAATACCCTCAGGAACAACTGCTCAAAGAGATCCTGCAGCGGTTGAAGGTGACTTCAGATTCAACACTGACACTGAAGTCTTCGAAGGTTTTACAGGCACCATTTGGAGGGATGTTGGTGCTGCAGATCCCATCAGCAATTCTGATTCCCTTATTACGGGTATGATACCAGAAAACTGGCGTGAAGTAATTCGTACTGGCTGGACTCCTGCTTGGTTTAACCAGCAGTGGGGAGGTGCTCCTTATGGTGATGCTTTTGGTGAGGTTGCTACTGGTAATGTAGGAATTGGAGTAACTGAAAGGTTTATGGGACAAGC